>OIDI01000008.1_pt1 | contig 69732 bp, 78 predicted proteins | sample 1581521 | NCBI WGS metagenome assembly OIDI01 (sample SAMEA3882543, study PRJEB24775) | human gut metagenome | biome: human-associated habitat; feature: intestine environment; material: feces | place: Netherlands | collected 2009/2010
TGTATTCATGCGGGTTTTCGCCGTTTCGAGCGTCATTCCCACTCGATCGTGCCGGGGGGTTTACTGGTGATGTCGTAGACGACACGATTGACGTGCGGGACCTCGGCGATGATGCGTTCGCTGATGCGGCGCAGCAGCGAATACGGCAGCTCCGCCCACTCTACGGTCATGGCATCGGTTGAGGTGACGGCGCGCACGCCAATGGCGTAATCATAAGTGCGCAAATCGCCCATGACGCCCACGCTGCGCACGCCGGTAAAGACGGTAAAGTATTGCCAGATCTGGTCAGAAAAGCCGGCACGGCAGATCTCCTCGCGCAAAATCGCATCGCTGCGGCGCAAAATATGCAGCTTCTCCTCGGTGACCTCTCCCAACACGCGGACGGCAAGGCCGGGGCCCGGGAACGGCTGTCGCCACACAAGCTCATGGGCAATGCCCAGGTGTTCTCCAAGCGCGCGGACTTCGTCCTTGAAGAGCATGCGCAGCGGCTCCAACAGCCCCTTGAACGCCAGGTTCTTCGGCAGGCCGCCGACATTGTGATGGCTCTTAATGGTCGCGCCGGTCTCCGTTCCGCTTTCTATCCCGTCCGGATAAATGGTGCCCTGCAGAAGATAATCCGCCCCGCCGATCCTTCCGGCTTCCTCCTCAAAGACGCGAACGAACTCCTCCCCTATGATTCTGCGCTTTTCCTCCGGCTCGAAAACGCCGGCTAGACGATCGAGAAATCGCCTGCGCGCATCGACGGCAACGACGTTGAGCTTAAGTTTATCCCGGTAAAACCCGACGACCTCTTCGGCTTCGTTTTCACGCAACAGACCGTGGTCGACAAAGATGCAGGTCAGCCGGTCGCCCACAGCTCGATGCACCAAAACGCTGGCCACCGAGGAGTCCACGCCGCCCGACAATGCGCCGAGCACGCGCGCATCGCCAACCTGCTGCCGCACTTGCCCAATCAACGCATCGGCGAGTCCGGCAACGCTGTAGGTACAGGCGCAGCCACAGATATTCCGGAGAAAATTGCGAAAGATCCGGTCGCCCTGCGGCGTGTGCGAAACCTCAGCGTGGAACTGAATGCCATGCAGCCGGCGCGCATCGTCGGCAAAGGCGGCGATGGGGCAATGTTCCGTAGCCGCAATGGTATGAAACCCGTCCGGAAGCGAGAGTACGGCGTCGTTGTGCGTCATCCAGACAAACTCGCTGTCAATACCGGCAAACAGGGGACTATCCATCCACCGAATGGGCGTCTGGCCGAATTCTCGCACCGGCGCCTCACCAACCCGACCGCCGAGCATCTGCGCCATCATCTGCATCCCATAACATACCCCCAGCACCGGCACGTCGAGCGAAAACACGCCAGGATCGCACCTTTTGGCATCCGGCCGGTAGGCGCTGTCCGGCCCGCCGGAAAGAATAATGCCGGAGAGCGCCTCGCCCCGAATGCGCGCCAGCGGCGCATGATACGGCAATAGTTCAGGAAAGACGCCCGCCTCCCGTACGCGACGGACGATGAGCTGGTTATACTGCGCCCCAAAATCGAGGACGACGACCCGTTCAGGCATCGACGCCCTCTTCGCGGAAGGTAATGCCATTTTCATCGGCAGATTCGATGATGGCGAGGGATTTCAAATTGTACCCCGCCTCCCGCAGGGTTTTGCCGCCCGGTTGGAACCCCTTCTCGACGGCTACGCCAATGCCGACGAGCTCCGCACCGGCCTGCCCGACAATTTCTACCAGCCCGCGAAGCGCCTCGCCATTGGCAAGGAAATCGTCCACGATGAGCACACGGTCCGCCTTGCCCAACCATTGGCGCGAGACGAGCAGGGTTACCTTTTTCTTATACGTATAGGAAAAAATCTCGCTTTGGTACAGGCCGCCTTCGATATTATCCGACTTCGCTTTTTTGGCGAACACCATCGGCACGCCAAACTCCTCGGCACAGATCGTGGCAAGGGGGATGCCGCTTGCCTCGACGGTCAGCACGGCGGTCAGCCCCTCCACGGGGAACAGCCGCTTGAACTCCCGAGCAATTTCACGCAACAGGGCCGTGTCCACGCGATGGTTGAGAAACCCATCGACCTTAATGATGTTGCCGGGGAGCACCTTCCCCTCCCGTCGAATCCGTTCCTGCAGCAGGCGCATGCGCTTCGTTTCTCCTTTCGTCTTTCCCTGACATAATATTGTATATTATCGCGCATCTTTCCGCCAGAATCAAGTAGAAGATAGAATTTCCCGCTTACGGCATCGGAAGGCGGTAAGCGCAGGAATGCGCGCAAAACGGCGAAAGTTTCGCTTGCATTTGGCCTGCGCATGTGTTAGAATGATCGTCGGTAAAAATTTGTATTCTGCACACAGGGGGTGAATGATTTGGCAAACATCAAGTCCGCCATGAAGCGGGTCAAGGTGACTGAGAAGCAGAACCTGCGCAACCGCATGGTCAAGTCTGCGCTCAAGACCTCCATCCGCCGCTATGACGAGGCGCTGCAGTCCGGCGATCAGGCCGCGGCCGAAAAGGCGTATGTGAACGCCGTGAGCACGGTCGATAAAGCTGCCGCCAAGGGCGTGATCCACAAGAACGCCGCCAGCCGCAAAAAGGCGCAGTTGGCCGTCAAGCGTGCGCAGGCGATCTGACCCCTCTAACATAACGACCCTTTCTGCGATCAGCGGGCGAAAGACAAAACGTTTTTCGCCCGTTGTCTTTGTCCTTCGACTTTCTCGCCCATTGCGCTACTTCTTTTTCCATCGCATTTCCCATAGCCGGCCTTTTCGTGCGCCGCATCCGCCAGGGCCGCGCCCGAACAGGTGCATTTTTTGAAACGCGCGCTTGCTTTCGCGCGTTAAAGCGTATACAATAGAAAGCGAGGTGAAGCACATGGCAGACTATGAATCCCGCCTACGAGCGCCCGACCTGGACGCATTGTTCGACGCGGTGCTGCTGTTGCGGGACAGAAGCGAATGTTATCGCTTTTTTGAGGATGTTTGCACGATATCCGAGCTCAAATCCATCGCGCAGCGGTTCGATGTCGCCAAGAAACTCGATGAAGGCGTAACCTATCAGGAGATCTCCCAACAGCTCGGCGCATCCACGGCCACCATCAGCCGCGTAAACCGTGCGCTTGCCTACGGCGCAGGCGGCTACCGTCTGCTGCTCGACCGCATCCGGACAGGGAAGGATTGATCCTATGGCCATGGATGGGCTGGCGCTGCATGCCGTTCGTTTTGAAATGCTTCCGCTCATCGGCGGCAGAATTGAACGGGTACAGCAGCCGGATCGGGATGCGCTGCTGCTGACGGTGCGGCAGAACGGCCGGAACCACCGCCTGCTGCTTTCCGCCCATGCAGAAAACGGGCGCGTACAGCTTACGAGCCAGTCGCCGCCGAACCCGCCGGAGCCTCCGATGTTCTGCATGTTGCTCAGGCGACGTCTTATCGGGGGAAAAATCATCGGCATCGAGCAGCGCGGGCTCGACCGGGTGCTCACGCTCGTAGTTGAGGCGTATGACGAGCTGGGCGATCTCACGGCGCTCCGGCTCGTGATCGAGCTGATGGGCAAACACTCCAACATCATCCTCGTACAGGCGGACAATACGGTGGCGGACTGCATTCGGCATGTGGGCCCGCAAATGTCGTCCGTACGCACGCTGCTGCCCGGCGTAGAGTTTCACGAAGCGCCTGCGCAGGACAAGCAAAATCCGCTGTTCGCACAGGCAACGGATTTTGATGCAGCGCTTTCGGCCCCGAACCCTGTCAAAGCGCTGGCAGACCGGTATCAGGGCCTTTCGCGCGCAACGCTGCAGGCGCTGTTATCGAACGATACCGATGGCGCCGCCCTGCAACTGCGCATGCGGGCGTTTTCGGAGGGCGTATTCTCTCCCACCCTTGTGGAAAACATGTTTGGCGAGCCGGTGGCGGTATACCCGTTTGTGCCAATCGATACGGGGATGACGTCGATCCGGTGCGAGAGCATGTCGGCCGCATATGACCAGTTTTACCAAAAGCGGGATATGCTGGTGCGCATCGCGCGCCAGAGCGCACAGCTTCGGCGAACGCTTGAGTGCGCACTCGGACGGGCCGAGCACAAGCTGGCCGCCTATCGGGAGACAATCGAGAATGAGGAAAAGTGCGAACGGCTACGGCTTTACGGCGAACTCATCACGGCAAACCTGCACGCCATCCGGCGCGGCCAGACCGTATTGCATGCCGAAAACTACTATCTGGATCCGCCAGAACGGTGCGCCATTCCTCTCGACCCGCTGCTTGGTGGCAGCGAAAATGCGCAGTGCTACTTTAAGCAGTATCGCAAAGGCCGCAAGGCACGCGCCTATGCGGAAGCCCAGCTTGCACAGGTGGAAGCGGAAGCCGCCTATCTGGAAGGGCAGCTCGACAATCTTGGCAAATGCGACGAGCTTGCCGACCTGGAGGAGATCCGCGAGGAACTTGCGCGCGAGGGATATGTGAAGCCGGAGCGGCGCGGCGTAAATCGCCGGCATGCTGAATCGCACCCCATGCGTTTCCTGTCGCCGGATGGGATCTGGCTCTTTGTCGGCAAGAACAACCGCCAAAACGATGCGCTGACGATGCGCGCAGGCGGCGACCAATACTGGTTGCATGTAAAAAACATTCCGGGGTCGCATGTCATCGTGGATCTGGCGGGCGAGCCGCCGCCGGACACGCTGTACGCCGCAGCACAGCTGGCAGCTTACTACAGCAAGGCAAGGCTGAGCGCCTCCGTGCCGGTGGATTATACGCCGCGTCGATTTGTCAAAAAGCCCTCCGGCGCACGCGCCGGTATGGTCATCTATACCACAAACCGCACACTGTACGTTACGCCCGACGAGACATATGTGCGAACGCTCAAACGGGAGGTCATTGCACCGAAATGAAGCTCATCATCGCAACGAACAACGCGCACAAAGCGCGCGAAATTCGGGAAATCCTGTCCGCAGATTTTTCCGAACTGCACACGCTTGCCGAGGCCGGCCTGACCATCGAGGTCCTTGAGGACGGCGCAACCTTTGCGGAAAACGCGAAAAAGAAAGCGGAAGCGGTGCTGGCCGCCGCAGCGGGTTATGATGCGGCGCTGGCCGACGACAGCGGGCTGTCGGTCGATGCGCTTGGCGGCGCGCCCGGCGTGTACAGCGCCCGCTACGCCGGCGAGCAGCACGATGACGCGGCCAACAACCGCAAGCTGATGGCCGATATGGCTGCCGTGCCGGATGCGGAGCGGACATGTCGGTTCCAGTGCGCAGTGGCGCTCGCGCGGCGCGGACGCCCGACGATGATCGCGCAGGGCGCCTGCGAAGGCATGTTGCTGCGCGCCCCCCGCGGCGAAAATGGTTTTGGCTACGACCCCTATTTCCTCTATCCGCCCTCCGGACGTTCCTTTGCAGAGCTGCCGGCCGAGGAAAAGAACGCCGTCAGCCACCGCCGGCGCGCGCTGGAAGCGCTGAAAATGCTGCTGGCAGAGAAGGAAGTGTAACACCATGCGCATCGCCGTCTTTTCCGATACCCACGGCCGGTTGGATCTGCTGCCCGAAGCGCGCGCGCATACCGGCCCGGTGGACGTCATCCTGCACCTGGGCGACTATTGCCGCGACGCGGGAGAGGTGTCTCGCGTATTCGGCGCGCCTTGTCTCGCAGTGCGCGGCAACTGCGACTTTTGCGTGGACGAGCCGCTCATGCGGATCCTTGAATTCGATGGAGTGCGGCTGCTTTGCATCCACGGGCATCTGGTCCCGGATCTGGACGCCCTTTCCTACAAGGCAGAACAGGAGCGCTGCAGCGCAGCGCTCTTTGGCCATACCCATATGCAACTGGTGGAAAGGCGCGGCAACGTCCTGCTGGTCAACCCCGGCAGCCTGGCCCGTCCCCGCGGCGGGAGCGCGCAAGGGTGCGCGGTGCTCACGATACGGCAGGGCGAAATCCAAGCTCAACTCATCTCGCTCTGATCCTCCGAGGCGTCATCATATACGAGCCCCGAAAACCGCTCGTACTCCGGTAGTTCCGCAAGGGAGTGCAGCCCGAAACGCCGCAAAAACCGATCCGTCGTACCAAGCAGCACCGGCTTGCCGACCGTATCGCGGCGGCCGACCGCCTCGATCAGGCCGAGTTTTTGCAGCTGGGATACCGCGTACTCGCACCGGACGCCGCGGACGGCTTCGATATCGCCGCGGGTGACCGGCTGGCGGTAGGCAATGATGGCGAGCGTTTCGAGCATGGACTGGGAAACGTTCCTCGTCCGCTCCGGCTGCAGCAGATCCTCCACATCGTCCACATAGGCGGGGTTGCTGACCAACTGCGCCGTCTCTTCGGTCACGAGCGGATAGACGCCGCGTCCCGCCTCGCGCCCCTCGGCTTCCATGTCTGAAAGCAGCTCATGCACCTGCGCAGGGGGAACATTCAGCACGCGCGCGAGCTCCGACAACGGTATCGGATCGCCGGCCACAAACAGCATACATTCCAGTCGATGGATCAAACGTTCCTTATCCACCCTGTCCCCCCTTATTCCGTAATCTCGTCCATATAGGCGTAATCATCGTCGTCCTCGCCGTCGAGCAGCGCGCCTGCGCGCACGGTGATCGGCGCAAACGGCGTGCGCTGGCGCACATGCACTTCGCCGCGGGCCAGCATGTCCAGCAGCGCCATGAACGTCACGATCACCTCAAGCTTGTCCGCGCCGGCGTCAAACAATGTTTCAAACGGCACCGGCGCCTCTGCGTCGCGCAGCCTGTCGCGGATCTTCTGCAGGCAGCCGCGAACCGTATAGCGGTCCGGGCGCACATCGTGCAGTTCATGCAGGCGTGGCGCCTCCTCCCGGCGCTTGAGCAATGCAAGCAGCGCACGGTAGAGGCCGTCCTGCGACGCGCCCTCAAGCTCCACCCGCGGCGGCGGCAATGGGATATCCTCCGGTAGGCGCGTAAAGCTGTCCCGTGCGCTGTCCAGCAGCTCTTGCAAACCGCTGCTGGCCTCCTTAAAGGCCTTATAGGCATGGAGCTGGCGGATGAGCGCCTGTTCCGGGTCCTCCTGCTCCTCCTCCCCCTCCTCGCGCGGCGGGCGAGGCAGCAGGTGGCGCGACTTGATATACAACAGCGTGGCGGCCATCGTCAAAAACTCGCTGGCCGTATCCATATCCAGCTCGTCGAGCTGCTCCATATAGGCCAGGTACTGCTGCGTGATCTCGGAGACAAAGATATCCTTGATATCCAGTTCCGCCCGCCCGATCAGGTGCAGCAGCAGATCAAGCGGCCCATCAAATTGTCGTATGTGAACGCTGTAAGCCATGACGACACCCGTCAGCCCTTCCCCAGAAGGAACAGCGATACGCGAACCATCAGATTGCTGATCCAGGTAACCGCAGGGGACAGGACCTCGGAAACCAGCCCCAGAACCAGAAGGGCAAGCAAAATATAGAAGCCGTAATTCCGCAAGAAGACGCAAAGTTTGCGCAAGCGGCGCATGCACAGGCATTCCAACACATGGGAACCGTCGAGCGGGTACAGCGGGATGAGATTGAAAATCATCAACGACAGATTGATGGTGACGATGGTGTTGAGTATGACAATGATGGCCGGCCGGCTTAGAATTCCCGGCGCCCAGACGAGCAGGGCGGTTTCAATGAATGCAAACACAAACGCGACAAGAAAGTTCATTGTGATGCCGGCCAGGGAGATCAGGATATCGTCCCGGCGGTAATGCTTCAGGTTGCGCGTGGAAATAGGAACCGGTTTTGCCCATCCAAACCCAAAAAACAGCAGGCATAGCCCACCGACCGGGTCGAGGTGCGCGAGCGGGTTGAGCGACATACGGCCAAAGTTTTTGGCCGTCGGATCGCCCAGCTTGTAGGCAACGAAAGCATGCGCCCATTCGTGCACGGTAAGACCGATGCACAGCCCCGGCAGGCTGAGCACCAGCGTGCGCAGCATGGAGACCGGATCACTGAGCCATCCGGACAAGTAACCGAACATACGGACCTCCTCGCTTTCAGAGCGGCGCAGGCGCAACAGTCCCGTGCAGCGCGCCGTTACTGATTTTCATTATACGAGAAAACAGGCGAGGATGCAACTTTTCGTTCAAACGCCGGGCGGCAGCCCCAAATAGCCCCTGAAAATCGCGTGCAAAATATCTAAAATCCCAAAGGCAGGCACATCGGACGCCGGATACAGCGCCGCTTCGGCGAGCAGGACGCCCTCAGCGTTATAGTAGCTTACCTTTCCCACCGCGGTATCAGCCGCCAGGGGTGCCGGGAGCAGCGCCGGTGCCTCCGTTTTCGCCTCCGGCAGAGCCTCCGACCGTGGCAACAACAGCGAGATTTCCTCCCGAACGACCAGATCGATCGTTCGTACCGTACCATCATCCACGGGCACATCCCTTGCTACGGTATCGCCGGTGCGCAGAAGTGTCTCCACGCGGTAGGCGGCAAACCCGAAGTCGAGCATCGCGGAAGCGGCAGACGCGCGCGTGGAAGGATCTCCGGCGCCGAGCACCACGGCAATGAACGTCGTGCCGGACCGGACGGCGGCGAACACGCCGCAATATCCATCCGTCGAGGAAGAGCCGGTCAGCAGGCCAACGCATCCGGCATAGGTGCGCACAAGCTGGTTGGCGCTCACCAGCTCCGTCTCGCGTCCGTCCGCATGCACCAGCCGCTCAAAATACAGGCCGCTATAGCGCAGGAAAGTTTCGCTGCCGACAGCAGCAGCGCCGAGCGTAGCCACATCGCGGGCGGACAGGACCAGCGAAGAGCCGAGCGCATCCGATACCGCACAGTCGAGGCCCAGCCTCTGCAAGGTAGCGTTGATATTTTCAACGAACACGCTCTCCGAACCGAAGGCGCCCTCCCCCAGCGTCATAATCGCATCCCCCGCAGAGATCATGACGGCGGCTTTCATCAGCTCGGCGGCAGCCATCTGTTCGCCGCTTTCCAAAAACGCCGTCGGGCCGCCGATCCCGGCCGCCCGCGCGCTGACGTGCATCGTTGCGCCGCCATCGATCGCGCCGTTGTCAAAAGCGTCCGCAAGCGTCAGCAGCGCCGGCAGGCGCGCCAGGCCGGCCACCTGCATGGGTTCGTCGGCGTTTCCCTCGCACAGCACGGCGGCGCCCGTACCATCGGTCAGCACTGCCGCTGCGACGCCTTCCGGCATCGTCCATGCCACCTCCGCGCGCGCGCCGATCGCTGGCAGGCACATCAGCAACGCGATAAGGACAGGCAACACCCGTCTGCGCATAGAAAAACCCCCTTCCAGACACCAGTATATGTCGGGAAGGGGGGAAAGATGCGCGGTGCGCGGCGATCAGAATACGCGCTCGATAACCGTGTCTACGAGCCGTTCAAGCTGCCGGGATGCAGCGGCTGCCGTTGCCTGCACCTCTTCATGGGTCAAGGGTTGATCGAGAATGCCGGCGGCCATGTTTGTAATCAAGGATAGGCCCAGCACGCGCATGCCGCAGTGCGTGGCGGCGACGGCCTCCGGCACGGTCGACATGCCGACAGCATCCGCGCCGAGCAGGCGCGCCATGCGAATCTCCGCAGGCGTCTCAAAGCAGGGGCCAGGAAACATCATATAAACGCCTTCCGCAAGCGGCACGCCCGTCGCTTCGGCCGCCGCATGCAGCCGTTGGCGCAGTTCCCTGTCATAAACGTTGCTCTGGTCCGGAAAACGGGGGCCAAATTGCTCGTCATTTGGGCCGATGAGCGGGTTCACGTGCGCATAGTTGATATGGTCGCTGATGACCATGAGCGTGCCGGGCGAAAAGGACAGATTGACTCCGCCCGCCGCGTTGGTCAGCAGGAGCTTGTCCACGCCGAGCCGCCGCATCGCACGCACGCCGAGTGCGAGCCTCGCCGCCGGATGGCCTTCATAGTAATGAAAACGGCCCTGCATTACCAGCACGGTTCTTCCGGCATGCCGCCCTACGACAAAGCGGCCGGCATGCCCTGCCACGCCGCACACGGGGAATCCCGGGATCTCCTCATACGGCACGGCCCCGATCGGTTCCAGCCGCGCCGCATAGGCGCCAAGCCCGGAGCCGAGGATCAGGCCAACGTCGCATGCCTCTCCGCACAGCGGTCTGAGCCGTTCCACCGCCGCGTCGAGCACCGCATCGGGGCAGATGTCCATGGTCAAACCTCCCAAATATCGTTGAGAAACGAGTTGCCAACGCGCCACCGGTTGCCGGTCAGGTATTCATAGACCGTCGCGCCAATATCGGCAAATGTGTCGCGCGTGCCGAGGTTGACCCCGGATCGGACATGCGGGCCGGCAACGACGAGCGGGATATACTCGCGCGTGTGATCGGTCCCCGGCGTGGTGGGATCGCATCCGTGGTCGGCCGTAACCATCAGGATGTCGTTCTCACGCAGAGCGCCAAGCATGGCAGGCAGGGCCCTGTCGAACGCCTCAAGCGCTGCCGCATAGCCCTCCACATCGTTGCGATGGCCATAGAGCATATCGAAATCGACAAGATTCACAAAGATGAACGCGCCCTCACCCGACTCGATAAACCGCTGTGTGGCGGCAATTCCATCCGGATTATTGCGCGTATGATCGACCATGGTCACTCCGCGATGACAAAAGATGTCCTCGATTTTACCAATGCCGACGACTGGGAAGCCGGCGCCGTCCAGCGCGTCGAGAATCGTATCGGAGAACGGCGGCAGCGCATAGTCGCGCCGACGCTCCGTGCGCTGATACGCGCCTGAGCTGCCGATGAAGGGCCGGGCGATCACGCGCCCCACGAGGTTGTCGCCGGTAAGTAGGCTGCGCGCGGTCTCGCAGATCTGATAGAGTTGTTCGACGGGGATAACCTGCTCATGCGCCGCAATTTGAAACACGCTGTCTGCCGAGGTGTACACGATGGGAAACCCCGTGCGCACATGCTCGTCGCCCAAGCGTTGAATGATCTCCGTACCGCTTGCCACGCAATTCCCCAGCGTGCCGCGGCCAATGGCCTGTTCAAAGCGGTGCATCAGCTCCGCCGGGAACCCGTTGGGATAGGTGCGGAACGGCTTGTCCAGCGGCAGGCCGGCCATCTCCCAGTGACCGCAGGTGGTATCCTTGGCAAGCGTGTGCTCAGCGCAGCGGCCAAACGCGCCAGCGGGGGCCGCTGCAACATCGGGCAACGTACTGCCCTCAATGTTGGCAAGGCCCAGTCGGTACAGGTTCGGCAATGCCAGGCGGCCACGCACCCGCCGGATGTTTCCAAGGGTATTGGCGCCCTCGTCGCCGAAAGCCGCCGCATCCGGCAGCGCGCCGATACCGGCGCTGTCAAGGACAATCAGAATCGCTCGTTTTTGCATGACGGTTTGCTCCTTCCAGGGCGCAGATGCCCGCCCATTGTTTCCTCTACCAGTTTATCATCGGGAGAAAACGCCGTCAATGCGCAAGCAGATATAACAACAGGGGCAAAAGCGCCGCTTCCAGGATGGCGACGAGCAGGAGAGACGTGGAAAGTTGAAGCCCCTGCGCAAGATACCCGCCGGTCGATCCCGTCCGCCGCACGTCATGCGCCCTTGTCCTCCTGCGCAGGCTCCGGATGGCGAATGCCGCAAGGCGCAACGAAGCCAGCAGCAACGGGATCTGCGTGGCAACCAGCAAAAGCCAGAGCAGCGGACTTTCCGCCAGCGTACAGAGCGCCGCGGCCGCTCCTGCGACGAACCCACGCAGCGCCACGCAAAGCATCCAAAGCGGCACCGTCCAGCGCTGGAGCCCCGCGAACAGAATAGCGCAAATCCATGCCATCTCCGACGGGATGGCAAACCCCATCACTAGCAGCAGCTGCGGGACGGTCGGCCCGGCGACCAGCTCCCGGGCCGCGTCAAGCATCCCGGCGCTCAGCAGCGGCAGGCAGGCGGCATGGCCGCAGGCAGCACCGAGCGCAATGAAAAAGAAAAAGGCGACGCAGGCCGGCAGGTTTTCCCGCCAGAACTGCGCCGCCCTCTGTTGTAGCAGTCCGAACACCCGCATATTGAAGCGTATGCGAGCTTGTACGAGCTTATGCGCGGCGGCTTGGTATCAGGTCAGTCGAAGAAAGCTCTGTGTGGGCTTCAGGCGCACATGTTCGGCCATACAGGCAATGAACTCCGCATTGCCCGGCTTGCCGCGCTGGGCGTTGACCGTATAGCCAAAGCGCGCGTGAATCGCATTGAGGTTCCCGTGCGCCCATGCGTATTCGATGGAACCGCGAATTGCATGTTCCACCACGCGGCTGTGGCAGCCATAGGCCTCCGCAATCCGCGGATAGATGTCCAGCGTAATACGGATGGCAGCCGGATGATCGGCTTCCGCATAGAGGCGGATGGCGTCCCGCAGCATGTAATATCCGCGATGGTGCGCCGGAATGCCGATTTCGAGCAGTTCTCCCGTAATGCGTCGTTCAAGGATAGCCGCGCTGCCGAAAGCGATGGACAGTCCGCGCGGCCGCTCGCTCTGTGTGGCCTCCTGCAGCACGCGCAGCACCAGCAGTTCCGGCAAATACGGCTTAACAAAACAGCGCACCGCATCGTCCGCCCACGGTGCCAGCAGCCGGTCCTCCGAATACGGCGTAATCAGAAACAGGAGCGGTCGCCGCTGCTCCGGCAGCCTCTGAATCGCTTCGAGCACCGGCTCGCCGTGCGCGCCGCGGAACATTATCTCCAGTACGAGAATGTCCACGCACCCCTGCGCCAGCAGGCGAAGCACTTCGTCTCCATCGCCGGCCGGCGGCAAAACCTCGATCTCCTCCAGCCCGCGAAACGCCCCGGAAAGCAGTTCCTGTTCCCGGGCAGATGCAAGCGCAAGCAATAGCCTCTGTTTTCCCATTCGCGCATATCCCCCTGCGATCTCTATGCCGGCGATCAGGAAGCGTGCATCTCGATCTGCCGGTACATCCACTCGGCATAGACACAATACCCTTTCGCCGGATCGTTGACGAATACATGGGTGACCACGCCGATCAATTTCCCATCCTGTAGAATCGGACTTCCGCTCATGCCTTGCACAATTCCACCGGTCTGCTCAAGCAGCGCTTCGTCCGTTACCTCGATGACCATGCCCTTGGTCGCGGGCTCCTGCTGCGTGCTGACGCGAACAATGTTGCAGGAAAATGCCTGCACCTCGTCGCCCGATATGGTGGACAGAATCGTCGCCGCCCCTTCGTGCGCCTCATAGGCATAGGCGAGCGGCACCGCGCCGTAAGCGCCGTCAAACGGCTTCTGCATCAAACCGTAGATACCGTAATCCGTGTTGAGCTGGATGTTGCCAACGGGCGCATCGGTCGTGGAGAATACGCCAAGCAGTTCCCCGGGCTCCCCCGCTGTGCCGCGCGTGATATCCACGATCTCGGCGCGGACAAGCCGGCCCTCCCGCACGGTCAGCGTGGAATGCGTGTCCACATCGGATATGGCATGGCCGAGGGCGGCAAACCAGCCCGTGTCGGTATCGTAAAAGGACAGCGTTCCCACCCCGGCAGTGCTGTCGCGCACCCAGAGCCCAAGCCGGTATTCCCCCGCATCGGCGTCGAGTGCCGGGCGGACCGTGACAGGGATCTCGCGTCCTTCGCGTTCCACCACGAGCGGAACATCATCCGCATGATCTGCGCATAATTCGGCAAGATGCGCCGTATCGCGCAACTGCTCTCCGCAAACCTGAACGATTACGTCCCCCGGTTGCAGACCGGCCGCAGAACCCGGGCTGACTGCGCCGACGGCAGTGCGCACGGAGCCAAGGCCCACCACAAGCACGCCGCGCGTATACAGCGTGATACCAACGGCGCAGCCGCCGGGCGTCAGATATGTCTCATCGGTGCGCACGACCTGCACCGTGCGCAACGGAATGACGCCGAGGAAGCGAAAAGTATACGCCTCGCCATCCTCCAGCACATCGGAAAGGCGCTCCGCCTGCTGCACATCCACAGCGGCAACCCCCTCGCCGCCAGCATCATCGAACAGCGAGCCTACACGGCCGCTTTCGTCGGTCAGATACAGCGTGTCCGGCAACGCACGAATCTGCACCATCCGATCGGAGTAGTTGATCACGAACAGCAGCACGGCGATGCCGAGGCCAAAGAGTTGAATCAAAATGCGTGAAAACCGTCTGCCCAAAGCGCGCACCTCAAACAAGGGAGTCCGCCGCACTTTCGACAAAAATGCGGCTGCCACTATGTTGCGCAGAGCAGTGCTTTGCTATGCCGTTTCCATCACGCCGTTCGTGGCCATCCGCGCATCGGAAAGAAGCTGTTCCGCATGTTGCAGAGCGACCGGATCATCCGGACGACTGCCCATAATGCGGGCAAGTTCGCGGCAGCGGCCCGACTCATCAAGCCGTTCCAGCATCGAGACGGTTTTCCCATCCATTTCCTGCTTGAACACATGGTACTGCGCCTGTGCGCGCGCAGCGATCTGCGGCAAATGCGTGATGCACAGCACCTGATGTCCACAGGCGATCTGCCCGAGCTTGCGCCCGACGGCATTGCCGACCTGACCGCTGATGCCGGTATCGATCTCGTCAAACACCATCGTATCGATGCCGTCGCTATCCGACAGGACGCGCTTGAACGCAAGCATGACGCGCGAAAGCTCGCCGCCGGAGGCCACGCGCGCAAGCGGCTTGAGCGGTTCGCCGCGGTTGGCGGAGAGCAGAAACTCCGCCTCATCCACGCCGCGCGCCGAGGGTGCCTCTCCGCTCAGGCGGGAGAATTGCACGTCAAACTGCGCGTGCGGCATGCCAAGATCGGCCAGTTCCGGCAACAGCAGCCCGGAAAGCCGGGCCGCAGCATCCCGGCGCGCATCGGACAGGCGGGCGGCCAAAGCGTCATACGCCTGCAATGCGGTTTCATAGGCCTGCAACAGCGATTCGCGGCGCTGCTCCGACATTTCAAGCGCCTCACGCTCCTCGCCGATGGCGGCTCGGTAGCGAAGGATTTCATCGATGTCGGCGCCGTATTTGCGTTTGAGTCGCGCGATTATCTCAAGCCGGTCCTCGATGCGGTTCAGTTCCTCCGGATCATAAGAAAAGGCCGAGCGCAGGTCGCGCAGCGCATAGGCAATATCTTCGACGGTATAGTATTCATCCCGAAGTCTGTCCGCAACGGCGGCATAATCGGCATGGTACTGCGCCACGCCGGCCATGGCGCGCATGGCTTCCGACAGAGGCCCGAGCGCCCCCTCGTCACCGGAAAGGGCGAAAACACTTGTTTCGAGCGCATCCATGACCGTCTGTGCGTTCTGTTGCAGTCGGCGCTGTTCCAGCAGCGGCTCTTCCTCGCCGCTGTTAAGCCGTGCGCCATCAATTTCGCGGATCTGATAGTCCAGCAGCTCCAGGCGGCGCGCACGTTCGCGCTCGTCCATATCCGCCTCGCGCAACGCCTTTTGCGCGCGCTGCGCCTCCGCATACCGCTCCGCCAGCGCGGACAGCAGCGGCGCGGTTTCTGTGGCGGCAAACCGGTCCAGCAGCGGCAGATGCCGACGCACGTCAAGCAGCGACTGGTGCTCGTGCTGCCCATGGATATCGACGAGCAAATCGCCGACCTGCTTAAGCGCCGCCGTGGAGACCAGCGTGCCGTTGATGCGGCAGGCGTTTTTCCCGGCGGTGGAAAGCTCGCGGGACAGCACGATTTCGTCCTCCTCCGCCTCCAGCGCCAGCTCCTCCAACGCGCGGCGTACAGGCGCATCCGCCGCGAGCGAAAACGTCGCTTCGGCGGCAGCCTTTTGCGCGCCGGTGCGAATCAGTTCCCGGCTTGCGCGCTCTCCCAGCACAAAGTTAAGCGCCTCGATGATAATGGATTTTCCGGCGCCCGTTTCGCCAGTGAGCACGGAAAACCCATCGTCAAAAGTAACAGTCAGTTGTTCGATCAGCGCGATATCCCTGATCCTGAGCGTCCGCAACATCGGTATGCCCCGCTATTTCATCATTTTCTTAAACTTTCGCACCACTTCCTGCGCCGCCCGTTCATCGTGGATGGCAATGAACACGGTGTTATCGCCTGCAATGGTGCCGAGAATTTCGGGCCAGCGAAGTGAATCAATGGCCTCGCCGGCAGCAGAGGCACTGCCGGTAATGGTTTTGATCACAATCAGATTGCCGGCAGAAGCAACGGACAGGACGCAGTTGGCAAACATCTGAATGAATCGCTCCTGCAGATCGGCCTCCGCACGCTCGGCAGTAGCATACTTGTAGCGTCCCTCGGCCGTCAGCACCTTGATCAGTCGCAGCTCCTTGATATCGCGCGATATGGTCGCCTGCGTCACAAAAAAGCCGTATTCCCCCAGTGCGCGAACCAATTCCTCCTGCGTCTCAATGTTCTGGGAGGCAATCATCTTTATGATCATCTCGTGCCGTTTGGATTTTACCGCCATATCGATCCCCCTAACCCACGATTATGATAGCTTTTCCCGTATCAGACGGAACAGATCGCTCTTCTCAAAGCGGATAAAACTGCAAGTACGAGAAGCGCCTGTAATGCGAATGGAATCACCGCTGCACACCTCCCGAATGCGCGACCCGTCCGCAGACACGACGCCGCTGCCGGAGACGGAAAAATGCACATCCGCATCAGCCGCCGTCACGACGGGTCGGAAGTGAAGCGTGTGCGGGCAGACGGGGGTAACGGCAATGGCGTTGAGCCCATCGGCAAGAATTGGTCCGCCTGCCGAAAGCGTGTAGGCCGTCGAGCCGGTCGGCGTGGCGGCGATGACGCCATCGCAAAAAACCGTGCCGACCGAAATGCCGTTGATCTCAATGGCGATCTCCGCCACCCCGGAAAAGGAACTCTTGAAAACAAGCACGTCGTTCAGGCAGTGGAACGGTTCCCCGTCGTTGATCGAACAACGGAGCATCATGCGCCGCTCGATCGTATATTCGCCGGCAAGCAGCCGGTCGAGCGCGGCGGGAAAAGTGCTGCGCGCAAGCTCCGACAAAAAGCCGATGCGGCCGAGGTTGATCCCCAGAAGCGGTACGCCGAGCCTGGATGCGGCATCCGCGTAACGCAACAACGAGCCGTCGCCGCCAACCACCACAAGCGCGTCCAGTTCAGCACCGCCGGACAGCAACGCCGTCGCATCCGCAATCAGGGTGCAGTGTATACCCCGCTGTGTGGACAGGACGACAAGCTCGTCCCGTATGGCGATAGCCCCCTGCTTCATGGGATTTACGGCAAAACCGATCTGCATGATCGAAAAACCGTCCCTTTCCTTGCGCTTTCCGTATTCAGTATACCGCGGCGTACGGACGATTACAAGCAGAAAAAAGCATAAACCGCCCATTTATACATATCTACATTCGCCGCTGAAAAGCTCCTGTTGTTGTGCCGGATACTTCCCCGGCCCGTCATTCCCGAAATGGTTGTGCCTATAAAATCACCCGTCCCTTTCCTGCAAAAAGCCTATATCCTACTACTCCTATTTTACCATAACTGGCCGCAGGCCACAACCTCTTTGTTACTTTCTTGTGAGAAAGTAACGCAAAAGCACTTTCACACCGCCGCCCCTTCGGGGCTGGCAGTATGAAAGTGCTTTTGCGCCCTGCCGGGGGCTAAAGTGGCTGGCCTCTCGCTGCAATTTACCAGCCACTCCCGGCCAGCTCCGGCTGGGACTTCGGCCACGCCGCCGGGTAACTCCCCCACTTCACCTACTCGATAAATGGGAATTTGTCAGGTCTTTCCTGTTTTTTGCAAAATACGATGGTATATAGGAGTACCCGGTTCTGGTGCTGTGATTGGGATCAATAACCCATCTTTAATAAATTGTTCAATGCGCAGAGCAATCCAAGCATCACCGATTCCAAGCCGATATTTCCCCAGTACCTGTCCGACAAGCCGAGCCTCGTTAAATTCATTTTCTTGTTTCTCTAATTCTCGAAGGATAAATGTATCATATAGACATTCTGGGGCGCTGACCAATTTACCATTTAGCATAGCACGAAGTGTTGCATTTTCCTGTTGGAGTTCTACCCAATGACTTGCCAGACTGCGAAGAAGATTTACGGGCAATTTCTTCTCTAATAATGCCATTTCCCCAAAACGATAAGGCTCAATCTCTCCCCAGCCGGTATATTGGACGATACAACCGTCTGGTCTTTTTTCCCACTCTGGAAGTTCCACAACAGTAACATCCAACTTTTCCAGCCCAACCGGACGCAGTTGTTCCATGAGCCAATACAATCCACACATCGCATCTGGTTCACGGCTTGCCCAGATGCGAATCGGCTCTCCGTTTTGAACCTGTTTCAGTAGCTCAGCATAACTCTTGCGGGCGGTGTCCAGCATCTCCTCCACAACCTGAGATGCTATATCAGGAAAAGTTCCTGTCAACAGGGAGATTGCTTCCTCTCGCTCTGTCCCGATTCCGGTTTGGGAAATATGTCCGACAGATAGAGCCAGTGGAAGATTAACGATGTTCTCTCGTTTGCCCTCAAAGGGGACAGCATTTTCCCAGCCCCGTCGCTCCCGCTCCTCCGCTTCCCGCTGAAACTTTTCAATTTCTGCCTGCGGAATCGTTGCATTTTGTTCTCCGTCCTCGTTGGCAAAAATGACAGCAGTGGCACCGCCCACGCTGTGTTGATGCCCGATTGCCACGAGCATTGCGCCCGCAACACTATCACTGAATACCACTTCTAACATGATATGCCTTCTTCCTGCTCTTATTTAATACCATAATATTCTAAATTCCGATTTGTCGAGCTATCTTAACCTCGAAACAACTTGCTAAACCATCCCCGCTTCTGATCTGGCTCTTGTTGATCCGCTCCGGCCTCCCCGGTAATAAGCTGCTGCTGGATTGTTCCCGCGTGAAGAGCCTGGGCCGCTGCCGCTGTCTGCTGCGCTGCGGCCAGCGCGTCAGTGAGCCGGGTAATGGTCTGGGCCTGCTGCTCGATCTGCCGGTCTTTTACTTTAAGCTGCCCTTGCAGTGTGTCGATGGTGGCCTGTAAAACAGAAATCACACCATCAACCTCTGCCGTTTTTTCTGCATTTTTGGTTGACGGCGCGTCAACCAAACCGTCAACCGTACCCGTCAACTGGTTGTCGGTGGTTGACGGTGAAATTTCAGAAAACGCCTGTTTTATCAACTTTTCACCGTCAACCTCTACCATCAACCTACCGTCAACCGTTGCCGTCAACCCCTGTAAACTGGTTGACAGTGGTTCACGCTTAATTTTTTTGAAAACAGCTTGCTTTGATACCCCTATCTCGTCAGCTATCTGCCGGATCGTTTTCATACTTTCACAAACAGGCCCACGGGACACACACCCTTAAACCCAGGCGTAGATATGTACCAGCAAGCAGGGCCGGTCGGCTCCCAGGCTACTTCAAGGGTAATCTCGTGCCAGCCATCTGGGAACAGAGCTATAAATCCCTCTCCTGCGTGTATGCCCCGCCCTTCCAGAAGCAGCCGAGGGTGCGGATCATCGTCTGCCGGATCGGGGAGCTGCAACTGCGCGATCCTCTCTTTATCCCAGCTCATAGACCTTTCCTCCTTCCCCTAAAATAAATCGCTATGCGATCCCGTCCGGGTGAGATATAAAATCAGCTCGTCCCCGTCCACTTCGTAGATCAGCAACCAATCCGGCGTAATGTGGCACTCACGACACCCCGCATAATCCCCGGAAAGTTGGTGATCCCTGTTCTTCTCCGGCAACGGCTCCCCCGCAGCCAGCTTTTTAATAATATCGGTCAGCAAAGAAATATCAAAGCCGCGCTTTTTCACGCGCTTCAAATCCTTCTGAAATTTTGTGGTTGGTCTTATGTTATACATCGGCAAGCAGCTCCTCCATCATCTGATCGACATTGGAATAGGTCTTGCCAAGGCTCGGATCGGCCTTCATTCTCTTTACTTCCTTGATTGCTTCGACAGTTTCAGCGTTCGGCACATCGCCGCTGATTTCAAAGGGTATTCTATACTCCCTCACAGCCTTACGCGCAAAAACATTGAACGCCGTTGTCATCGTCATTCCCATATCAGCACAGAACGCCTCAAACTGCCGCTTCAAGTCTGCGTCCATACGAATGTTAATATTTGTATTTGCCATAGGTAGCAACTCCTTTCACTCTTATTATATCCATTGTATAACTTTTTATTTACAATGTCAATATGTGTTCCTGGCCGTTTACCCAAGCACTGCCCCTGAAACTTCCACTCTGGTATGTACGCATTTAGGGGGCAAAAAGCCTTGATTTATGCGGCTTTCCGGGCGCGGTAGAGAGGGGGCCGGTATATTTACCCTCGGAGGGCTGAAAACGGCTTCTAAAGCGTAACAGGGGCCTTTCTGGGCCTTATTCCTGGCCCCCATCGTGCAGCGCGTCCAGGAGCCAATCGCTCAACTCCTGGGAAGGGGACACCCGCACCGTTATATGCCCATTTTCAAAGCGCACCGCTGGCGGCGGGCAATCCCACCACTTACGGACGGTTTTCGGATCAAGGCCAGTTTCCCGGTGACAGTCGGCCTTGCGCCCCTCCGGGTGCTGCTGCCGCCATTCATAAACCCGCGCCTGGGCCGTTCCGCTGCCTTTTGGCCGCCCATTCCCTTCTCTCCAATTCGTACCATTGGCCTTATCGTTAATCTCCTGGATTGCTCTCGCGCCCTGCAAATGTACTGGCTGTTTGCGCCAGTTCCGCTTATTGACAGGCATAGTCAGGCCGGAGAGCTTCGCTATATCGTCCCTGGGGAATGTCACATAGTCCTCGTTGAACATCTCAAGGGCGCACACCACATCATCTTTTGTAAAGCGGTTTATATCCTCCACGCTCATATCATCGTAGGGCCGAAGCAACGCGAAAGCGTCCCGGCGCAGCTCGTCCTCGTCTATCCCGCATTTTTTCGCATAAATCGCCAGCGTCATAATGCCATAGAAACGATGTCCCACCCGGATTTCATCGGCGATCCGGTGCAGCCACCAGTCGTAAAGGTCACGCTTGACCGTCCAGCGGCCCCGCCGCTCCTTCTTGATGATCCGCCGCTCATACCAATCCGGGTACTTCTCTTTCGCCTCGGCCAGCGACAGTCGGCTCTTTCTCATAAGCCCCTCAAGCCGCTGCTGTTCCCCGTTGCTGTCCGGGATATAATCAAGCAGCCGCGCCAGCTCCACCGGCCCGCCGAGCCGGAACGCCCTCACAGGGTACTCTCGCCCCAGCTTCGAGCCAGAGCCTACCACCCGAAAGCCCTGCAAAATCCCCTGCATTTGCGGCTCCTTGATGGTGGAGGTAAACTTATTCCAAATCTGCCGGGTGAGGGAATATTTCAGCTCTTTCAAGCATTTCTGGTTGTACGGGTACATAGGCACCGGCTCTTTCAGCACATAATACAGGTGAAGCCCTGTCCCGCTGTTTACAACAAAGGTTGCCTGGGGCAGAATATCCTTGTTCATCTGGTGCAGCGTGTCCCGGAGCTGGGGCATACCCACCCCATCCAAGTCAAAGACCAGGGCATAGAGATACCGGGCATTTTTGCCGCACCGCCGCCGCCCAAAATAGGAGATCGGGGACATAATCGTGAAATCGGTGTCCTGCAGCTCCCGCAGCTCGTCCAGCTCGTCAGTGATGGTACAGCGTTTTGCTTTACCGTCCCCCTCGATCTGTAGGGCAATCCCAGTTGCCTTGTCAACCTCACCTTTTGGCACCGTCACCGCAATCCCGTTTCCCTTCCTGTCCTCAAAATGGCCTTTCCTCTCGAAAGATCCTTCCGGGAAGATCTCACGATAAAACTCATACGGCTCCACCGGCTCCAAAAACTTCTCTAAATGCTCATTCTTTTCCCTGTAAAGTTCCCGCAGCCGTTCCAGGGCCTCTTGCTGATCCACCATTCCTTACACCTCTTTTCGTACATTCTGCAAACCCACAGGGGGAAAAGGGGGAGCCAAAGAGCGGCCCCTTCGGGGCCTTAAAGAGAAAGTCACCTCCCCCTTTTCCCCCTCGCTCTGGGGCATGGAAATGATGGAAAACCTTTCAGGTTTACCACATTCCCACACCCCGCCGCTCACCCCCATAACCCCCACCGACTTTCTCCCTGTCCGAGAGAGAATATTTTATTATTTTTTCCCCTGGCCTAAAGGCCATAGGGGGGCATATATTATCAATACATTTTATTCCCTATTTTTACTGTTATTATAGCCTGTCCGGGCGGCTCTTGCAAGGCCCCCGGACAGGCTTCTTTTACAGCTCCATACCGCCCCAGGTGTGGCCCCGTTCCTGCTCTCTTTCCGGCTGCTGCACCTCTGGCACAGGTAGCAGCTCCCGCGCCTTTTCGACCAGGGGCCGGAACTGCTCCGGCAAGTGCTGATCCAGAAAGTCCAGCACCGCCCCGATCCCTTCCTGGAGCCGCGCCGAAATCCCACGCTCCCAGCTCAAATCTTTTTCCAGGTATTCGACCTGCACTTTGAGCTGCCGGTTTTCATTTTCAAGCCGCTGCCGCTCCTGGGCCTCCTTCAGCTTTTCTTTCATCGAGGGGATTTTCTGCTGAAGCTGTTGGTTTTCTACCTTCAGCTCCCGCACCTTCTGCTCTGCCGCCGCGCCCCGGATCACCGCCGCCTTCAGCTCCTTCACCTGCTCCACCGTCACGCCCTTGACGGCCCCTGTCAGCGTCTTTTCCGGCTGTATTGCATCCAGATCGGGCTTGACCTTCTCCACCGCTTTCAGCAGCTTCACATTCCCTTGCAGGGCCTTTCTCTGCTTTTCCAGGGCCGCGATCTCCTGCTCCGCCGCTGTCACTTGTTCCTGGATAGCTTCAAGCCGCTGGGCCGCTGCTCTGTACTCTGGCAGCTCCATATGAGGCCGGCCACCGCCCAAGCTGATGATCTCAAACTCGTGCGCCTGGGCGATTTCCGTTAGGGCTTCTTTCTCCCGTTCCATCCAGGCTTTCCATTCCGTCTGCTTCCGGCCCAGCCCTTCAAATCCCTGCTGCTTTAATGCTTGTTTCATTGATACCCGCGTCGAAAGGCCCCGGCTCTGCTCCGTTGCCACCGGCACGAAGTCCACATGGAGGTGGGGCGTGGCCTCGTCCATGTGCAGCACCATATTGAACACCCGCAGATGAGGGTTGCGCTCCTGGAAGGACTCTGCAAATTCTTTGAGAGCTGCCGCCGCCCGTTCCCCTCCAGGGGAGCCGCACCCGCAGTCTGTCAAGTTGCCGATCTGGAAGATAGCCTCGTGAAATAGCTTCTCCTGTTTGCTCTGCCGGATATGCTCATAGTAATCTGGTATCTTGTCCCTGGTCTTTTTCTTTTTGGCATTGTAGGCGGCCAGGGCTTCATCGAAAAGTTCGTGGTACACCTTTTTCAAATCCTCGTTGCAAAAGGTGACATTCTGCCCCGACCTGCTTCGGTCTACATTCGCCGCCGAAAAGCTCCTGTTGTTGTGCCGGATACTTCCCCGGCCCGTCATTCCCGAAATGGTTGTGCCTATAAAATCACCCGTCCCTTTCCTGCAAAAAGCCTATATCCTACTACTCCTATTTTACCATAACTGGCCGCAGGCCACAACCTCTTTGTTACTTTCTTGTGAGAAAGTAACGCAAAAGCACTTTCACACCGCTGCCCCTTCGGGGCTGGCAGTATGAAAGTGCTTTTGCGCCCTGCCGGGGGCTAAAAGGAGCCGGCCACTCGCTGCGCTTTTCCTCTACTCCCGGCCGGCTCCGCCCATGGCTTCGGTCCCGCCACCTACGGGCGTCTCCCCAAGAATATATCGGTAATGCAAAAAGGTCTTTCTTGTTTCGTTATGTCGACAAATTCTCTTTGCGCTTTACACCTGTTCCTGCATTTGTGTTCGGCTAACAAAAAGGAAGATAAATACTTGCCCCCACAGGGGTAATTTCAAAATTTAAGGTAGGGCAGGTATTGCGACGGCAATACCTGCCTTTTCATATGCATATGCGCTTTTGCAAAGGCCATGGAGTCGACCACACCAATATCGGATGCCTTTGTCCGATGAAACACTGGACTCAGTTGATACAAATTACTCATCATAAAAACTTACCAGTAGATGTCCCTCGGGGCAGTGCTGATAGGCAGACTATAGGTAAAAGGCTGGCCGGAGAGGGTCATGTGGACGGCGCAGCTCAGGGCGGACTCCGCAGCCAGAGGCTGGGGCAGGGAGGCGGTGGCCACGGTGATGTAGGTGTATCTCGTCAGAAGCACATCTGGATTGTCCGAGGTGGAGTACTGGGATTCCTCGCGCACCTGGCTCAGGGCATAGGCCTCCGGCGGCAGGGGCTCCCCGTCCACATAGACGGTGACGCTTAGGGTGTCGCCCTCGGCCTGCTCCGGCGCGACGGGCACCACCTGTGGGAAGTCCTCCCCGTCGTCCCACCAGACCTTCATCGTCACGGTGTTGGTTGTTTCATCATACTCTCCCCGCAGCTGGGGGCATCGGCCCAAGTCGGCAGCGGTGTAGGTCTCCGTTTCCCCATTTACCTGTTCCACCGTCAGACGCATCTCAAAGGTGGGGTAGGTGTCCGCCCCCGCCTCTGCCCAGTAGTCGTCGAAATCCGGGGGATAAACCACATAGAAAGCGGTATACAGCCCGGCATCGATGTCCGCCCGGGGGATGCCCTCACCGAAAGTATCCTCATAAAAAGGACGCTGGGTGATGGTGTCAAACTGGGTGACCTTGGCCGAGGCAATGGTCTCTGGCTCCGGGAAGGTCACCTGCAAAAAACCCTCGGATCCGTTCATCATGGCCGAGAAAAAAGTGATGGGTTCCGGCGTCTGGACTGGGCCGGGGCTTTCCTCTCCGCCCGGAGGCGTGGTCTCCGGCGGCACCGTGGGGAGCGGGTCCCCGGCTGACGTCGGCGGCTCGGGAGAGGGGAGCTCCGCTGCCGGGACGGCGGCCGCTACTGTCAACAGAAGGGCCATGGCGACGGAGGCCAGTATCCGCCAGCCCCGCCGGCGCTCCCGATTCCGGGGCGCACCCCTGCCGCCGCCCTGAAACTCCGGGGGAAGCGGGGCCGCCTCCGCCCCGGGGCGGGGCTCCTCCGGGACGCCAGGCTCCCAGGGCAGGATGAACTCCGGGGGAAGTTTCCATTCCTTTGGCGGTGCGCTCCGCTCCATCGGCGGCGCGTTCCGCAGATTCTGCCCGCCCATGGCTCACATAGAGTGGACGTCCAGCTGGGGGAAGGGGCACTCCACACCCAGCTGGCGCAGGCCCAAGAGCAGATCCCGATTGAGGATCCGCGCACCGCCATAGATGTCCTTTTCTTTCACGTCCACGCAGAAACGCAGCACCACGGCGCTGTCAGCCAGCTGCTGCACCCCCAGGTAGACCGGCGTGTCCAACATGACGTCCGCACGCTTCTGCCGGATCTCCTCCAGCAGGGACGGGAATTTCTCCTCCAGTGCCTCCAGATCACAGGTATAGGGGATGGAGATGTCGCAAAAGGACTTGGACACGTGGTCGGAACGGTTGAGGATGTTCCGCATATCCGCATTGTTTACAATCTTGATGTTCTCGCTGGCGTCGGTGATAGAGGTGGTGCGGATGCCGATGTCCGTCACCACGCCCCGGAAGCCGTCCACCTCTATGATGTCCCCCACATTGTACTGGCTATCAAAGAGGATGAACACGCCCGTGACCAGGTCGGCGATGATGCTGTCGGCGGCAAAGCCGACGATTAAGGCCAAAACACCCAGGCTGGCCACAATAGCCAGAATATTCACACCCAGGAGGTGTAGACCCCAGCAGAGGATGACAATGGCTGCGGCATAGCGCAGGAGGCTACGGGTGATGGAGAGGATGGACCGGGCCCGGTGGGTCCTGGGCTTGCAGAGGGTCAAGAAGAACTCCGCCACCCACTCCGCCAGCAGCACCCCTGCCGCCATGGCCGCCAGACGCAGGATAGCCCTCAGGCTGAGGGTCCAGTCGGCGGTCAGGGCCGCCGTTTTCATGGCACCAGTGGCAAAGCCGGCGGTCAGGGCCACTGCCAGGATGACCGCCAGAATCAGGAACTTAATAATGCTTTGTTTTTCTTTCATCGTTTGTTTCCTTCCTTTCTGACAATGCTGTGTGCTTGTGTGGGACGGCCCCGATGGATGGTCAGGCGGAGTGACCAGCAGTCGCTGGTGATCTGGACCACGCTGCTGTGTATCAAAAGCTCGTTTTCCAGATACCGTACGATCCGCCACGGCGGTTATGGCTCACTCTTTTCCCTGTTTGGACAAGCCCTCGCAGGGCTGCAGCAGGGTGACCTTCAGCTCGGTACCCATCTCCTGCTCCTCAGCAGAGATGGAAAAGGTGCTGGGATTACCGTATGCCTCCGCTTTGGCCACAATGGTCTCCTCTCCCTTTTGGTAAGTCACCCTCTCGCCGTCCAGCACATCATAAATCACCAGGAGCACATACCGCCGGGCATATCATTCATTTTTCCTAAACAATCTACTAATCCAACTTTCCTTTCGTTCCTCCTGCTCAGTGCCGCTCCCATCAGATAGCTGTTGTTTAATAGTTCCCGCGTGAAGAGCCTGGGCCGCTGCTGCTGTCTGCTGAGCGGCGGCCAGTGCGTCAGTTTTTATGCGTTCCGGATCGCTCAAGAGCCGGTCGAAGGATGGCCCAAAGCACGGGCGTGCGCCTCGGACACAATGGCCTGAATCGAAGTCATTTCCGGTATGGGCGGCCGGTCGGACGATTTTTGCAGGTACAGCAAAAATTCAATGTTGCCCTTTGGACCGGTAATGGGCGAATACGAAAGACCGCGTACGGCAAAGCCCATCCCGTCGGCAAAGCGGATGATCCCGTCGCATACGTCTGCATGTACGGCTGGATCTCGCACGACCCCACGCTTTCCCACCTCCGCACGGCCCGCCTCAAACTGCGGCTTGATGAGCGCGACCACCTCGCCCCCATCCGCCAGGCAGGGCCAGAGCGGCGGCAGAATGAGCCGCAAAGAGATAAACGAAACGTCAATGGAAGCAAATTTTGCCAACTGGGAAAACCAGTCCGGCATCATATATCGCGCATTTGTGCGTTCCATGACCGTCACGCGCGCATCCTCCCGCAGCTTCCAGTCAAGTTGCCCATAGCCGACGTCGATGGCGCAGACATGGCCGGCGCCATTCTGCAGCATGCAATCGGTAAATCCCCCGGTGGATGCGCCGATATCGAGAGCAAACGCACCGGTCAGGTCGATCGGAAACACCTGCAGCGCCTTCTGGAGCTTGAGGCCGCCGCGACTGACGAACGGCATCGGGTCCTCCCGAACGTCGATCGTCGCGCCGTCCGAAACCGGCGCTCCCGCCTTATCTACCCGTCTGCCGTCCACATACACCACGCCGGCCATGACGAGTGCGCGCGCCCGCTCCCGGGTCGGCGCAAGGCCGAGGCGAACCATAGCCAAATCAACCCGTTCGCTCATGCATCCTCCAAAATGGCGCGACGCAGCGCGTCCGCCGTCATGCCAAAACGCTCGCGCTGCTGAGAAATGGTTCCCTGCATCACCGGTTGATTCTCCACGCCAAACACGCGCACCGGCAGCGGGGATAGTGCCGCCTTCATCCTGATGCCGAAACTGGCAATACCATCCTCCAGCACAAGAACACGCCGCGCGCCGGCGCGCAGCGTCTCAAGGGCAATGGCGTCCAGTTCGTGTAGAAACCTGGCGTTGAGAAGCCCTGCGCCCGTTTCCCGGGCAATGGGGAGCGCCAGTTCGACCATACATCCGGTCGCAACGACGGTGACCTCCGAGACCGGTAAAATCGTTTCCCACCGCCCGAATATGAGCGGCTCCGCGCCAACCGCCTCCATCAGGCTGCCGCGGTTATACCGAATGGCCGCCGGCTCATCGCGTTGAAGGGCCATATCCAGCATGTGTACAAGCTCCTGATGAGTGGCCGGCGAATAAATTGCCATACCGGGCATGGCCGACAGGTATGCGATGTCATAGATGCCCTGATGTGTTTCTCCGTCCTCGCCCACAAGCCCCGCCCGGTCTACGGCCAGCACGACCGGCAGATGCTGCAGGCAGACGTCATGCAGCAGCTGGTCGTAAGCGCGCTGCAGGAAGGAGGAGTAGACCGCCACGACGGGCCGAAGCCCTTCGGCCGCCATCCCGGCCGCCATCGTGACGGCGTGCTGCTCGGCAATGCCCACGTCAAAAAAACGGGCGGGCATGCGTTCCGCAAAGGCGGAGAGGCCTGTTCCGCTCGGCATGGCGGCGCACACCGCGACAACGCGCTCATCCTTTTCTGCGGCGCGCAGGAGCGCCTCCCCGAACACTTCGGAGTTGCTACGGCGCGACGACTGCACCGCCCGGGTGGGCGATATGCCGTGAAAACGTTCCGGATCGCGCTCCGCAGGCGAATAGCCGCATCCCTTTTTGGTGATGGCATGGACCACGACCGGGCGGCGCAACGCGCGCGCACGGCGCAGCACATGTACGAGTTCGCCGATGTCGTGCCCGTCTATCGGGCCGAGATAGGTGAAACCCATATCTTCAAACAACAGGTGCGGTAACAGAAAGTTTTTCACCCGGTTCTTGAAATCTTCCATCCGATGGGAGAGCGCGCGGCCAAGGGGACCCACGTCGAGCATCCTTGCAATCGCCCGTTTGAAGCGCAGATATCCCTGGCTAATGCGCATATTCGTAAGCGACCGGCGCAGCGATCCGACATTGGCCGAGATGGACATGCCGTTGTCGTTCAGTATGACGACGAGCGGCACCTCCGACGCCCCCGCGTCGTTGAGCGCCTCAAACGCCATGCCGCCCGTAAGCGCGCCATCGCCGATGAGCGCGACGGCGGTTCCCTCCTCGCCGCGAAGCTGCATGGCGCGCGCCATACCGAGCGCGGCGGAAATGGAGGTGCTTGCGTGGCCGGTGTCAAATGCGTCATGCGGGCTTTCGGCACGCTTCGGGAAACCGCTGATACCACCTTCGGTGCGCAGGGTGTCAAAGCGGGCATTGCGCCCGGTGAGCAGCTTATGCGCATATGCCTGGTGCCCGACGTCAAACACGAGCTTGTCCTGTGGCGATGAAAACGCCCGGTGCATCGCAATGATGATTTCGACGGCGCCAAGGCTGGAGGCGAGATGCCCGCCATTCCTACCGACGACCTCAATCATGCGCGCGCGCAACTCGCCCGCCAGCGCGTCAAGCGAATCGTCCGGGAGGCGCAGGAAATCCTCTATGCTGTTGATCCCGCTGAGCAGCGGGTAGGCGTTCGTTTCCATAGCGTCAACGTCGGGGCCGGGCCGCGCCGGTTTGTCACCGGCTGCGGGTAAGCGTCCGCCCGACGAGCTCCTTCAAAAAGTCATGATCGCCCTCAATCTGATCGAGCGCCGTCACGGCCGAACGCGCGGCGATGGCCGCTTCCTCACGCGCCGGTTCCAGGCCATAGAGCGTGACAAACGTCGCCTTTTCCGCCTGCGCGTCCTTGCCGACGCTCTTGCCGAGCAGCGCCGGATCGCCCGTCACATCGAGAATATCGTCCGTAATCTGGAAAAGCAGGCCAAAATGCTCCGCAAACGAGGTAAGCGGCGCCAGATACCGGCCCGTCTCCGAGTTGCCGGCGGAGTAAGCGCCCGCCAGCACCGCGGCGCGAAACAGAGCGCCCGTCTTCTTGGCGTGCATGTCGAACAGGCTTTCCGCATCGTGCGTGCCGTTGATGTCGAGGCTCTGCCCGGAGACCATGTCCAGCGCCCCGCGCGATACGCACTGCATGACCTTTGCGTTCCCGGTCTGCGAAAGCACATAAAAGGCAAGCGAAAGCAGTCCGTCGCCAGCGAGAATGGCGTTCCCTTCCCCAAACGCCCGGTGCGAGCTGGGCTTGCCGCGGCGCATGTCATCATTGTCCATGGCGGGCAGATCGTCATGAACGAGCGAATAGGTATGAATCATCTCCATCGCGCATGCAGCCTTGACCGCATCGGCGGCCGCCCCGCCGAGGAGTTCGCATACCGCAAGGCACAACACGGGCCGAAGCCGCTTGCCGCCGTCCAGCAGGCTATACGCCATGCTCTGGTAGAGCACCGGCGGCGCCTCCGCCTGCGAAAGCAGTACGTCGAGCATGCTGTCCGTCATGGCGGTGTAGTAGACCATCCGTTCGTCGAAGATCATGCCTCGCCCTCCTTCGGCAGGCGCAGCGTGGTCAACTTCTGCTCATACCCGTCGAGCATCGCCGCACAGGCGTCGTGCAGCCGCATGCCCTCCTCATAGAGCTTGATCATATCCTCCAGGCTGCCGCTGCCGGTTTCGAGAATCTTGACGATCTCCTCCAGCCGCTGAACGGCCTGTTCGTACGTCATGGACTGTTCCATGGATCAGGACTCCTTCCTGTAAATATCGGTCACGACGGCGGACAGTCCGCCGTCGCGCAATCGAACGGAGATCGCCATCTCCGGCCGTATGCCGTCCACGGACGAAAGCACGCCGCCGTCCGCCGCGCGCACCACGGCGTATCCTCGGCCGAGCACCGCGTCCGGATCGAGCGAAGCGAGCTTGCCGCGCAGCGCGGCAAGTTGGTGACGGGCGGCCGAAAACCGCTGTTCCCCACAGTGTTGCAGCCGCTGGCGGGCTGCGTCGAGCGAGAAACGCGCATCAGCAAGCCGCCTCGCCGGCATTCCGAAGCCGGCCCCGTGCAACAACAGATCCAACCGGTCGCGCCGGCGGACAAGGCCGGCGCTCAGCGACATGCCAAGGCGCGAAAAGAGCGACGCCAGCGCTGCGGCACAGTCGTCATAGGCCGGGACCGCCAGCTCCGCTGCGGCAGACGGCGTCGGTGCGCGCAAATCCGCCACAAAATCCGCAATGGTGAAATCCGTCTCATGGCCCACGGCGCTGATGATCGGCAACTCGCTTTCATAGATCGCCTGGGCGACAACCGGTTCGTTGAACGCCCAGAGATCTTCAATGCTGCCGCCGCCCCGGCCCACGATCAGCACATCCGCCACACGCTGCCGGTTCATCTCACGAATGCCGGCGGCGATCTCAAAAGCCGCCCCCTCGCCCTGTACCCTGACGGGACAGAGGCAAACGGGCATCTTGGGAAACCGTCGACCGATGATCTGCATAACGTCCTGAATGGCCGCGCCCGTGCCGGAGGTCACCACACCCACGCACCGTGGCAGGTAGGGAATCGGCTTTTTGTGCGCGGGATCAAAATACCCCTGCTGCTCCAACTGCTGCCGGAGCGCGGCAAAGCGAGCGTAAAGCGCGCCGGCGCCCTCCTGTTGCATCGACTGGACATAGAGCTGAAAGCTGCCGTCCCGCGCATACAGCGCCGCATAGCCGCAGATGCGCACCTGCATGCCGTCCTCCGGACGAAAGTCCAGCCGGAGCGCTTGGCCCTTAAACATGACGCAGCGCACAAGCGCGGAAGCATCCTTGAGCGAAAAATACAGATGTCCGGAGCTGTGGCGCTTAAATCCGCTGATCTCGCCGCGCACCTGAAGGCTGCGCAGATGCGGGTCCGCACCGAGCAGCGCGCCAACATAGGCGTTGAGTTCCGAGACCGAAAAAACCATCTCCGGCGTCTCGCTCAAAGCAATTCACCTCCCCAGGCGTCTGACGCGAGCAGCGCCGTGCCCACGGCATTATCGCTGGAAAGCGCGCTCTCCCCAAAGGAAAGGCGCACGCGCCCCTGCAGGCGCGATGCAAGCAGTTCCCGCAGCAACACGCTCGATGCCACACCCCCGGCGGCCAGTGCGTCCTTGCAACCGGTCTCCTGCGCGGCGGACAGGAGTATCCGGGAAAGTGTGCGCGCCAGAAAATCATAGATGGCGTAGGCCACCTCCTCGGGCGGCGTACCGCCCCTGAGCAGGCGAAACGCCTGCGCCTCCGCGCCCGAAAATGAACAGTTCAGGGCGCGCACAGACGAAGGAATGCGAATCAAACGCTCCTGCGCGCGGCGGGCCAACGCTTCAAAACGTGCGCCACAGGGAAACGGCAACCCCATGGCGACGCCCACGCGGTCCACAAGCTGGCCTGCATGCAGGTCGCTGGAAGCGCCAAGCGGCGTCGCTTCTCCGAGACCGCCGGCCGCCGGCCGAACGAGGAGCAGATCAGTCGTACCGCCGGAAAGATGCAGCGCAAGGAAACAATCCGATAAAAGAAGCGCCTCGTTGCCAAGCAGCGCGGCGCGCAGATGGCCGGCCTGATGGTTGGTCACCATGAGCGGAACGTCAAGCGCGCCCGCAACCGACCTCGCCGCAAGCTGGCCGGCGAGAAACACCGGCATGTAGGAGTCCGGCGCGGCAGTGGGCGAGACGCTTACCGCGACCGCGCGCACAAGCCGCCTGTCGATATGGGAAAACAGCGCATCGAGCAGCGGCGGCAGGTTGCGGTTGTGCTGGAACAGCGCGTCGCTCTGCCGCAAGCCGCGCCCGCCGTGCGGCACGTCGAGCACCTTCCGCTCGTCCACCACAACGCCATCCCTGCCGGCACAGGCAACGGAGGTGGTATAGCAGCTCGTATCAAAGCCGAGGCAATACCCGCTCATTCGACAGGCGTGGCGCAGCGCTCCCGGGCGACGACGCCAAGGATGCCGTTGATAAAGGCGAAAGACTTTTCTCCACCAAACCGTTTGGCCAGTTCGACCGCCTCGTTGATCGCTGCGCCGCATGGCACGTCGTCCCGATACAGCATCTCGTATATTGCCACCCGAAGGATGGACAGATCGACCCGGGCTATCCGGTCGATCGTCCAATCAATCGCGTGAGAAGCGACGATAGCATCCAGCTCGCCGGCATGCGCCTCCACGCCACGGGCGAGCTCCTCCGCAAAGGCGGCATCCTTCTCGTCGAGCGGTTCGGCTACGCCGGACTTTTCCAGTACGGCGGCGGGCGTATCCTCCCCGCCCAACAGGCGGGAATAGGTGAGCTTCATTGCAACCTCACGGGCCAGGGATCTGCTCATGCGTTGTGTTCCTTACTGAATATCCTGTTAAACATGCGACGAATCCAATCCTTCATGCGGCCGGCCCCGCGCTTGTCCAGTTCCCGGCCGAGGACGAACCCGCAACCGACGGTCAAACACAGCAGCAGCGTGCGCCAAAAGCCGATCGTCAGCAGCAGGATGCCGCACAACAGCCCGGCTGCAGTGCAGAGCACCGACCATTTATGCCCCATGACAAACTCCCGCAGCTCGCGCATATCGGCTCCTTACTCCACGCGGGAAACCCCGCCGGCAGGCACGGCATTCATGCTCTCCACAAGGATATCGGCGCTGTGTACATGCACGCCCGTAAGACTCTCGATGTATGTTTTCAGGCTCTCCTGCAGTTCCTGCGTGAGCTTGACGGCATCGGTGTCCGGCAACACATGCAGGCGGACGCCGATGGATATGCCGTCCTCCGCGACGCGCACGTTTGTAAAGCAGTCCCGCACGCGCGCCTGTGCGCGGCAGTGGCGCTGTACCATGCTGTCGATGGCGGGCAGCGTAATGAACGCACCGCCGATCTCGCTCTGGCGGATCAGCGCCGTCGTGGGTTGGATGGGCGTTTTTGCACTGCGGCCGGCGAACAGCAACTTAATCGAAATGGCAAGCAGCAACAGGCCGACGCCGGCAAGAATCAGCGCGTTCTGCCACGCGTAGTAGAACAGCGAAATCAGCCCGGTGACCATCTCCTCCGTGATGAGGTTGGTCGCCATGCCGAAGAGCACAAAAGAAAATACGATGACGATGATCAGCAGCAGCGCAAGCAGCACGCGATCAAATATACTGAGTTTCATGCGGTGGCTTCCCCTTTCCTTCACATCTTCCGTAAACGAGGCGAGGCGTATGCGCTACACCCCGCCCTGCACATCATTCATCAGGAGACACGCATGTTATTTGACGCGCGGCGGCTCCGGCAGCTTTTCCTCCTTGGGCGGCTTCTCCTTCTTTTCCTTCTTCTCCTTCTCGGGTTCGGCCGGCTTTTCAAACACGACGGACTGCACGTACACGTTGACCTCCACCACGCGCAGGCCCGTCATGGTTTCGATGGCGTTCTTGATCGCGTTCTGGAGGTTCTGGCACACGTCCTGAATGGCAAAGCCGTAGCGCACATTGATGGAAATGTCCACGGCGGCTTCTTCGCTGCCGACCTCGACCTTGACGCCCTTGGTCAGATTCTTCTTGCCGAGCATCTCCGTGATGCCCTCGACCACGCCGCCGCTCATGCCGGCAACGCCCGCCACATCAGCCGCAGCCAGCGCCGCGATGGTTGCTATGACGTCATCTGCAAATATAATCTTACCGCTGTCGGCGTTTTTGACTTCCAGTCCAGTTTCTACGCTATCCGCCATACTATCAGCCTCCTTCGATATTTGTATTCATTATATCAGTAAATCGGAGCGATGTAAAGCAAATACCGCATGAATCGGCGTTCGGCAAGCCTCTACGCCGTCGTGACCTTGACGTTTTCCGCCGGTTCCCCCGTCTCGCGCATCACGATGTCGAGCACCTGCGCAACCTGTTCGTCTGTAAGAGACTCCGCCGACAGGATGACGTTAACAGAACCGGCATGCAGCGTCACGGCCGCATCCGCAAATCCCTTGGCCTTGAGCAGGCTCTCCACAGTCAGCTCTTTCTCCATGTTGGTGACAATACCCAGCTTTTGCTGCTGTGCGTCGGAGAGCGTCTCCTGGTCGGCACCCTGTTCGATGATCGCGTCAAGGTAATCGATCTCCTTTTCGCGCGTCGTGTCCCGATCTGCCCGGAAAGCCGCAAAGAAATTCTGCGTGCCGCTGGCGCCGGTGGACACCACATCCTCCCCACCCTGCTCGGAGGGCGGCTGTTCCCCTGCCTGCCCGTCGGCGCTGTTGCCGATGATGATATTGGCCACGACCGCTCCGCACAGCAACAGTGCGACCCCGAACAACGTCCACACCTTTTTGTTCCACCGGATATGGAACCCACTCCACTTTTTCATAGCTACCCCTCCTTACTGATTTGGCTGCGCGCTTCGCTCAAATACTTCGATCTTTGAAAGCGGGATGTCGAGCACGGCGCGCACTGCGCGCTGCAGGTCGAGCTTCACCGTAACGTCCGCGGCGCCCTCTGCCACGACAATGACGCCGCGCACCACCGGTTCAATCTCCTTGAGCACGATGGGCTCATTTCCGTCGCTTCCGGAGACGGTGGCCGGCTGCGTGCTTTCGGTTGACTGCTGCGACGAGCTGCTACGCCCGTCTTCGCTCGATTCCGAGCCGGTGCTGTTGACATTGGTGGTCATGGCTGGCACAATCTCCGGCCCCGTGTCGTATGTGATCATCACATCCACCCGGCCGGCGCCGCGGATACAGGAGAGCACATCCTGCAGCCGGGTCTCCAGATCATCCGTTGTCAGCGACGCCTGCACCTGCACCGTCTGCTGCTCGGTCTGCACATCCTCCGCTGCGCCCGCGCTTGTGCCGGCGAAATACAGCGCGACAACCAGCACCGCAACGCCGCCATAGACCGCCAACTCCACCCTGCGATCCGCACGCATCCGCCTCAAAAGCCGCTGCCAAAGGCCGGCCCCATCCGCCGGGCGCGTTGCGCCCACGCCTGCTTCCCGATCCATAGGTATCCTTTCCGTCCCGGCCGGTCAAGCCGATACGGCCCCGGCGGGACCTGTCTTTCAAAATTTATACGTTCCATGCGCCAAATATGCCCATGATCTGCGACGCGACAGCCGACACCAGCGACAACCCGATGGCCGTCGCCGTTGCGGACCGAAGACCGCCTTCCGGCGTCATCAGCTCCGCTGCCGCCGCCAGCAGCGCCATCACGGCCAGGCGGATGAACAACGCCAAGAACTGCTCCATACGATTCCCCCGTTCTAAACGACCATCGAAATACCGGTCAGCCCCGTCAGCAATGCCACGGTTATGAGGAACATCAGCGCCACCGACAGCGTGGCGGCAAACAGAAACGAGAACATATCCGCCGCCGCCGCATACATCGCCGGCAACTGTGCGCCGGCAATCGGCTCCGACAACGCTCCGGCAAGGCGCAGCAGCAACATCTGCACGGCAAGGCGAAGCAAGGGGAGCAGCGCGACCGAAACCGTCAGCAAAATCGCCGCAAGTCCCGCTGCGTTCTTGACCAGCAAGGCGCAGCCAAGCATGGTATCCATCGTGCCGGAGACCATGCCGCCAACCATCGGCACAAGGCTCGAGGCGGCGTATTTTGCCGTGCGGATCGCCACGCCGTCATAAGCTGCGGCGGTCATGCCGCGTACAGCCGTGGTTCCCACGTAGAGTACGGATACCGCGCCGATGATCCATTTTGCCAGCCGCTTGAGGAGGCCGGCCGTTTCTCCCATGCGCACATGCGGGCTGAGCGCGCCGATCAGGCCGATTACGCCGCCCGCCACGGCAAGCGGCACCACCCCCGCCCGCATGACGCCCACGACCGTGCCGCAAAGCGCAGTCATTGCCGGCTGAAACACGCCGGCGGATGCAACGCCACCAATCGCGGTCAACAGCAGCATCAACACCGGCAATGCCAGCTGCATGAACGTGGACAGGGAGTCCATGCAGGACAGCACGAGCGCGACCGGCGAGAGCGAGGCCGCCAGCACTGCGGCAAGCGCAAAGCAGCGGCAGACAAAACCGGCGACGTCCTGCACGCCCGTCTCACGTCCTACGGAGAGCGACTGTACCATTCCTGTGAGAAATGACAACCCTACCAGGGTCAGCAGCAGGCCGGCGGAGGCCCGCGCCTCATCGAGCAAGAGCGCGCCGAGCGCATCCAGCAGCGGATCAATGCCCGCCTCCGGTCCAGCGGCCGCCCATGAGCCGATGAGCGTTTCCAAATCAGCATCCGCCCAAAGCGCCCGGATATTCTCCGGCAATGTCGCCAGAAACGCCTGCCATTGCGACAAATCCAATTCGCCAAGCCAGGCATCCACGCCGTCCTCGATGGAGATGTCTCCCGTTTCCCCCACGTCCCCATCGCCGGTCTCCTCGCTGCCCGCAGCAGCCATCTCCCCGCTCAAGGCAGCCTCCCACAGCGCCAGTGCAGGCCGGGCAGCTGTCAACATCCAAAGCGCGAGCAGCAGCGCGAACAAAGGGAAGCGCCGCCCTCTCACGGCGCAGCCCGGCGCAGCAACTCTGCTGCTGCGGAAAGCATGGCGACCGCTGCGGGCAGCGCCGCCGACAGGATCAAAATCCGACCCGCCAGCTCTACCTTAGCGGCTGCCGCCGATTCGCCCGCATCCCGACAGATCTGCACGCCGAACTGCGCCAGATAGGCCACGCCGATAATCTTGAGCAGCACGCCAAGATAGCCGTCATCCACGCCGTACTGCTGCGCAACCGTGCGCAGCGTATCGATCACCCCCGTCAGTTCGCCCACGACGCTGAGCAGCACGACGATGCCTGTGGATACGCCGATGAGCAGCGACAACTCCGGGCGAAAGCTGCGCACGGTGACGGCAAGCGTTACACCGAGTACCGCCAAGCCAACGATTGTAAAGATGCGCACGCAGCCAGCCTCCTTTCACTCGCGCCCGGCCCCGGAGCAGCCCGCAGGCGCATCAATACAGGTTGAACACCTGTCGCACGCTGTTGAGCAGCTCCTCCACCATGTCGAGCATCATGAGCAGCCCGATGATCAACCCGGCGATGGCGGCGATCGTTGCGATCTCATCCCGGCCGCTCTGCTTGAGCAACTGGGTCACGATGGCGGCAATCACGCCAACGCTCGCAATTTTGAACAGGATCTCAACCCCCATATGCACCTCGTCACAGCAGTAATATGGCGACCGCCGCGCCGCACAGCACGCCCATCGCGCGGTAGACGCGGCCCTTGCTGCCATAGGCTGCGCCCGCCTCCTCCCGTCTTCGTTCCAGTTCCGCGAGCGCCAGGTTTGCGTTTTGTTGCTCCCCGTGCAGCGCGGCGGAGCCAAGCACGCCCATGAATGCGCGCAGCACCTCACGATCGCCGGGATGCAGTGCGGTGAACGCACGGTCGTGCAGCAATGCCCAGTCCTCGGCCGACCTCCATGCCTCTTGTGGCGCCGCTCCCCTTTGCAGCGCCGCCGCAAACGCTTTTAGCACGGGCGACGCAACGCCGCAGGCGCCATCGCCGACCACGCGCCACAGCGGGAGCCGCTCGTATTCCATGCGCAGGAGCATCCGGCGGACAGCCGCAGTGAGATCGCCCAGCATGTTGCGGCGCAGGGCCAGCCGGGCGGCGCTGCTGCGGCCAAGCAGAACGCCGCACAGGAAAACCGCCGTCACGAGGAGCGGCCGGGCCATACCGCATCCTCCGCCGCAAGCTGGCGCAACTCGCCGTTGAACAGGCCCTCCACCGTACCGGCCCCACGGCTGCGCCCAAGCAGAACATAACGATCGAACAGCCGCGCCCGCAGCAGTTCCCGCAGCGGCGCGCGCGCCAGCAATGTTTCCGGGCTGCCGGCATGCACGCCCGCCAACAGGCGCACGCCGCAGGCTGCCGTTTCCTGCGCGGCTTGCACATCCTCGTCGGTACTCAATTCGTCGGCCACGAGCACCTCCGGCGACATGGTCGTGACCAGCAGCCGCATGCCGGCCGCCTTTGCACAGCCCGAAAGCACGTCCGTCCGCGGTCCCAGGTCAAACTGCGGCACCCCGCGCAGGCATCCCGCCAGCTCAAACCGCGTATCCACCACGGCCACGCGGCACGGCCGCACGCCGGGGCCTCCCTGCGCACAGGCCCGGGCGAGATCGCGCAGCAGAGTGGTCTTGCCACACCCGGGCGAGGAGAGCACCAGCGTGGAGAGAGGCAGCCCCGTGCCGTCCGCCAAAAGCGGCAGTACCGGCGTCGCCGCACCTTCCACCGCACGGCTGATGCGAAAGTTCAACGATGTAACGTCCGTCAGATGCGCGAGCACGCCGCCCTGTCCGATGGCTCGCCCGCACACGCCGACGCGATAGCCGCCGGGCAAGGTCACAAAACCGCTCTTGAGCTCCTCCTCCCAGGCATAAAGCGACTGTTCGCACACGCGCGCAAGCGTATCGGCGCAGTCCTGCGCGCTTACGGCCGCGCGGCCGCCAGCGGCGTAGATCAGCCGTTCATAACCTGTGAAGCAGAGTTGCAGCGGCTGTCCGGCGCGCAGGCGTATCTCTTCCAGCGGCGATTCCCCGTCCACCGAGGCGAGCATCTCCTGTACGCGAAGCGGCAGATACGGCTTGAGATCCTCCTTCCAGTTTCGTTGCTGCATCTTCATTTGTCAGCTCCTTTCCGTCATGGGGCAGCGGATGGCCCGTCAGGCCCGTCCAACACACTATATGTAGGCAAAACGGCGTATATTTCACTTGTGGAAAAAGAAAAATCGGGTTAAAATAATAAAAGAAGCAAATCAGAACGCAAACCGCACGATGAAACCTGGAAATGGAGGGTAACTATGCGCATCCGCTGCACGGAGGAACTGCACGAAAACGGCGGCCCGGGACGCTTTCTGCTCGCGCGGGCGGAGGACGCTCTGGCTGAGTTGATCGCCGCTTACGAGGGCGCCGTTACGCTCATCTATCTCGATCCGCCATTTGGCACGGGCGATACCTTCCGCCTTCGTCTCGGCAAGGGGCGCCGCCAGCTCGCGTTGCCCGCGTTTGACGACCGGATGGACGAGGCCTCCTATCTTGCGTGGATGCGCACCGTGCTCGCCGGCTGCAAACGCCTGCTTGCGCCGGATGGGAGCCTGTACCTCCACATCGACTACCGCATGAGCGCGCAGTTGCGGCTGATGCTCGATGACATTTTCGGTCGGAACAACTTCATGAACGAGATCATCTGGTGCTACAAATCAGGCGGGCGGACCACGCGCCGCTATTCGCGCAAGCACGACACGATCCTTTTCTACCGCAGGAGCGCGCGGGTGTATTTCAACATTGCCGCCGTCGGCGAGCCTCGCGGTCCGCAACGGCGAAACCACATGAAGCGCTTTGTGGATGAAAATGGGCGCGTGTGCTTCTCCATTCGTTCAGGCGGCAAGCTGTACACCTATTATGAGGATACGCCCGTCTACCCGACGGATGTGTGGACGGACATCGAGCATCTGCAGCAGCGCGACCGCGAACGCGTGGGCTATGGCACGCAAAAGCCGGAAGCCCTGTTGCGGCGCATCATTCTTGCCTCCAGCCGGCCCGGCGATCTGGTCATGGACCTGTTTTCCGGCAGCGGTACGACCGCCGCCGTTGCCGGCGCGCTGGGACGACGATTCGTCACGGTGGATGCCTCGCCGTTTGCCATGTATACTTTGCGCGCCCGGCTGCTGGCCGCAAGCAGCGTGCGCTCCCTGTTGACGGGCGACCACGCGCTGCTCCTTCGCTATCCCGCCGACGATGTGCCGGCAAAAATCGATTACACCCTGACGCGGGAAAACGGGCGCTGTGCCGTCCGGCTGTCGGCTGCCGTCCTGGCGGACGGGAAGTACCCGCTTGTTTATGCGGCGCTCGGTACCGCCGAAGGGGAACGTTTTTTGCCCCAGGCGGTGAACTGCGCGCCGGAAGTGCCGCTGAGCCTCGAAATGCCGGAGGCGGCCGAGCCGGTGCTACAGGTGACCGATGCGCTCGGACGGCAGGCATTTTTCCGCCTGTAGGGGTGGGAAAGGCGTCTCCGCAACGGCTGGAAGCGCATCATGGACCGAACCCGGCGGCAGATACGCCGGCCATCGGCAAGGGGCCCGCGGCTTAAAATGCCGCAGGCCCCTTGGCATAATGATTCGTAAAATACAACAGGGCGGCACCGCCTAATCCGCAGGTGACAGGGCAACGAATCGGTCTGCGCCAAGCAGCGTCGCATCCTGATCGTCGTGCGTTGCGACCACGATCAACCGGGCGGAAGAACGAATCAGGGCCGCCGCCTGTTCCCGGCGCGTCTCGTCAAGGCCGTTGAAAGGCTCATCGAGCAACAATACGTCATCCGAATAGGCAAGAGCGCGCGCAATCGCCACCCGCCGCCGCATCCCTCCGGAAAGCGCGGGCGGCCGCAGCGCCAGCGCATCGACAAGATCCAGCTGCATAAGAAGTTCCCGCGCACGCGCCTCGTTCGACACGAGCGAAACGTTCTGCAGAGCGGTACGCCATGGTAAAAGTCGATCTTCCTGAAAGACCATCGAGATCCTGCGTCCGGCAAGGCCGGTCACGGAGCCGGCGTCCGGCTGCAAAAGCCCCGCCAGTACGCGCAGCAGCGTCGTTTTGCCCGCGCCGGACGCGCCGCGCAGCGCGACGGCCCCCTCATCCGGCAGGGACGCCGAAATCCCTGGCAGCGCCACGCGGTCGCCAAAGCGAACAACAATGTCCGAAAGCACGATCATGCCCGTATCCTCCGCATCAGGCGGACCAACACCCGCTCGAGCAGCATGGAAAGCACGATCACGCACAGCGTCCACGCAAACAGATCCGCCGTCTCCAGCGTCACCTTTGACCGGTACAGATAGCTGCCCACGGCAAGCCGCGGAAGGGCAAGAATTTCCGCCGCAACGCCGGCTTTCCAGGCGAAACCAAAAGCCGTCGAACAGGCGGCAAGCACGTTCGGCAGCGCCGAGGGGGCGTAAATCTCCCGGATGCGCTGCCTGCGCGAAAGGTGAAAGGCGTGCGCCATCTCGAGCAACGCCGGGTCCGTGGCGCGCACGGCTTCGAGAACGGACGCCCATACGGTCGGCAACACCATCAACAGCGCAATCCATACCGGCACCATGCCGGAGGAAAACCAGAGCAGCGCCAGCAGGATAAAAGAGGTGACGGGCGTGGCCTTGACCACGCTCCGCAGGGGTGAAAGGAGCGCATCCACAAAGCGCGACGCGCCTGACGCCGCGCCAAGCAGGACGCCGGCCACCGTGCCGAGCGAGAAGCCCAGCAGCACGCGCCCGAGCGTCAGCGCGATGGCCGCATAGCTGTCGGGCACCGCCAGCAGCGAAAACAGCCGGCGGATCGTCAGCACCGGGCCCGGCAGCAACAGCGGGCGCGCGACGACCGCCGCCGCAATCTGCCAGAGCAGCAGATATACGCCGGCGGTCAAAACCGTCCGAACGATTCGATTGTCAATCCAGCGACGCATACAGCGCATCGTCCGGCAACGTACCGCCAACGGACGCAGGATTTGCATCAAACAGGACCTGTAACATGGCGGCGGCAGCCTGCCGCATCTCCTCGCCGGTGATGCAGACGATGTTACAGTTCGGGATGGCGCGAGCCGCAATGTCCTCCGAGCCGACGATGCCCAGTTCAGCAATGAGCTTGGCGGCCCCGTCCTCGCTCACGACGCGCGCCGCAGAATCCGCCGCCGCTTCGACAAAGGCCTTGACCGCTTCCGGCTCTTCCTCCAGCGCCGAGCGGCGCACGATATAGCAACCCTGGAGCAGCGCGGTGTCGGACACGGCGTCCCACTCTGCCGTCAGGTCGAGCGCAACGCGGGCGACGTCGCTCTTGACCAGCACGGACGACACGTTCGGTTCCGGCAGCATGGCAAGCTCCACCTCTCCGGCGGCCATCATCGCGGCCAGCGTCGCATGCTCGGCCAGGTATTCCACCTCCACCTGCCCGGTCAGGCCGTTTTTTTCCAGCAGATACGCCAGCACATACTCCGGTGTGCTGCCCTGTCCGGTCGCATAGAGCTTTTTCCCCGCAAGGTCGGCAAACGACTGCACGCTCTCCCCGTTTTCAAGGATGTACAGCACGCCGAGCGTATTGATCGCGATCATGACGGCCTCGCCCTCGGTCTTGTTGTAGAGCGTGGCGGCCAGATTGATCGGTATGGCGGCAATGTCAATTTCGCCGTTGATGAACTTGCCGGCGACCACGTCCGGCGCGTCGAACATCTCCACGTGGTAGGCGTCCGTCTGCTCCGACATGACATACGCAAGCCCCATGCCAGTCGGTCCCTTCAGCGCGGCGACGTTCAACACGATCTGCGGTTTTTCCTGCGCGCAACCAAAGCACAGCAACGCAATCATGGCGGCGAGCAGGACGGCAAGGGTTCTTCTGATGGTTCTCATGGTTCGATATCCTCCTTTGGATACAATACGATGGTTCGTTGATCGCGCCGGATACGTCCTTCCCCCTCCAGCGCGTCAAGCGCACGGTACAGTGTGGCGCGGCCCACGCAAAGGGCTTCCGCCAGCGCGGTCATGCCAAACGGGAGTTTGCACACATTATCCTGCGCATTGTTCTGCAAAAACAGCAAAAGCCGCTCCTCCACGCTCGGACGAACAAACCCCTCTATCCGCTGGTTGAGAAAACGAATGCGGCCGGTCAGATAGCGCATGTAGTTCTCCGCCAGCCGAAAATCGCCGCGCATCATATCCAGCAGCGCCGCTTCCTCCACCAGCAGCGCTCGAACGGAGGCTGCCGCGCGAATGCTGACCACATAGGGAGCGTCCGCATCGGCAAACAGGGTCGCCGCGCCAAACAACTCGCCCGTATGCAACACGCTCATGAGCATGGTGTTCGTTCCGCCGCGTTTTTCCACCGTGGCGGAGCCGGCGAGCAGCACGCCAAGGCTGTGGAAAAACTGCGTGGGAGAATAGATGGTTTCCCCCCGCCGAAACGCGGCGATTGAAACGCCCTGCCGATTGAGCAGGGGCGCAAGCGCCTCCTCCGGCAGGCCTGCAAATAGCTGCGTTTGACACAGAATGTGCAGGTCGCTCTGCCTGTACGCGGGAAAAGCCATAACTCCCTCCAACTGTCTCATTTGAGACGAATATACATTACCACGACTCCCCCGACGCGTCAAGGCCCTATTTTGTAACGCGATGATCGCGCGCAATCCGGCCTGTCCGTCTCATTGGCCGGCCGCCAGAGCCCCGGTTTTTCCCCATACCGCTTGTCCAATGCACGACAGATGGCGTATAATGAGTGCATGAAGATGATATCGTGGAACGTGAATGGGCTGCGCGCCTGTATGGATAAGGGGTTCCTTGCCTTTGTGGAGGCGGAAGCGCCCGATGTGCTGGCCCTGCAGGAAACAAAAATGCAACCGCAACAGGCGGCTGTTCCGTTGGCCGGATACCGGCAGTACTGGAACAGCGCGGAGAAGAAGGGTTACTCCGGTACGGCGGTATTCTGCCGCCGTGAGCCGCTGCAGGTCATCCGCGGGCTTGGCGACGCAGCGTTCGACAGCGAAGGGCGCGTTATTACGGTGGACCTGGGCGACCTGTATTTCGTTACCAGCTATTCGCCCAACGCACAGGAAACGCTTGCCCGGCTCGACTTCCGCATGGCGTTTGAGGAGGCGCTGCGCGCCCATCTGCTTGCGTTAGACGCAAAAAAGCCCGTCGTGCTCTGCGGCGACCTGAACGTCGCGCATCAGGAGATCGACCTCAAAAATCCTGGCCCAAACCGCGGCTGTGCCGGCTTTACGGACGAGGAGCGCGGAAAATTTTCCGAGCTGCTTGCCGCCGGCTTTACCGACAGCTTTCGCCTGCTCTATCCGGATGCGGTGGGCGCTTACTCCTGGTGGAGCTACCGCTATGGCGCGCGCGCACGAAACGCGGGTTGGCGCATCGATTACTTTCTCGTTTCCAACAGGCTGGCCCCGCGCGTGCGCGACAGCCTGATTCGAAGCGATGTATACGGCAGCGACCATTGCCCCGTCTGCCTGCTGCTGGAGGATTGACATGCGCATCATTCTGGCTTCCGAATCCCCGCGTCGCCGGGAACTGCTCACGCTCATGGGCCTGGACTTTACGGTTGTGCCGAGCCACGCCGAAGAGCGCGCGCCCGCGCATGCCACCCCGGACGAGATCGTGCGCGCCATTGCACTGCAAAAAGCGTCGGCGGTCGCCGCCTTCTACCCGCAGGAATGCGTTATCGGCGCCGATACCATCGTTTATCTGGACGGAACGGTATTGGGCAAACCGCACACGGCGCAGCGCGCCCGCGAATATCTGACGAGGATGCAGGGCCGCACGCATACGGTATACACGGGAGTGGCGGTGCTTGCGGACGGCCGCGTCGATGTGCGGCACGCTGAAACGCAGGTCACGTTCGCCCCCATGTGCGCCGAGGAGATCGATCGCTACGTCGCCACCGGCGATCCGCTTGACAAAGCCGGCGCTTACGGCGTGCAGGGGCCGTTCGCCGTGTATGTGGACAGGATCGAGGGCAACTACTTCAACGTCATCGGGATGCCGTTGCCGCTGCTTTACCGTATGCTGTGCGACGCCGGCGTCCTCCCCTTGACAAGCGTATGAATCAGATCATCGAGGAAAAACTGCGCCTGCTGCCCTCCGCCCCCGGCGTATACAAGATGTTTAACGCTGCCGGCGAGGTCATCTATGTGGGCAAGGCGGTCTCGCTGAAAAACCGCGTGCGGCAGTACTTCCAGTCCTCAAAAAATCATACCCCCAAGGTCCGCGCGATGGTCAGCCATATCGCGGATTTTGAGACGTTGCGCACCGCCAACGAGACCGAGGCGCTGACGCTGGAATCAAACCTCATCAAGCAGTTCAAGCCGCGTTATAACATCCTGCTCAAGGACGACAAGCATTTTCCCTATGTGCGCATCGATTATCGGCAGGACTTCCCGCGCGTCGAAATCGTCCGCCGCGTGCAGAACGATGGCGCGCGCTATCTCGGTCCGTTTCTTTCCGGCATCGCGCTGAGGGACGGCATGAATGTCGTGCGCGAGCACTTCCCCGTCCGCCATTGCCGCAAGGACCTGAAAAAGGCCATGGCCCGGCGCGAGCGGCCATGCCTGATGTACCACGTGGGCAAATGCTGCGCCCCCTGCTCCGGCAACGTCTCCCGCGCGGAATACCACGCGATGCTCGATGAGATCAGCGCCTTTTTGACCGGCCATACCGAGCGCGTTCTTCGGGAGCTGAACGAACGGATGCAGCAGGCCGCCGAGTCGCTGCAGTTTGAGCGCGCCGCCGCGCTGCGGGACAGCATTCGCGCCGTGGAAACGCTGCGCGACAAGCAGGCGGCCATCGGGACGCACAAGGACATGATGGATGTGTTCGCCCTTGGCCGCCTGAACGAGAGCGTGCTGGTCTTCGCATTGTTCGTACGAGACGGCAAAGTGATCGGCACGGAAAAGTTCCGCATGGGCGCCGGCGATGGCGAGACGGAGGAAGAAATCCTCGCCGCTTTCTTAAAACAGTATTATCTGGAGGCCGCCGCCTTCCCGCCGGAAATCCTGCTGTACAGCGATGCGGCCGATATGGAGATCATCGCCGCCTGGCTGTCTGAGCGCGCGGGGTGCAGGGTATGGCTGCACCGCCCGCAGCGCGGCGCAAAGGCAAAGCTGGCCGAGCTGGCGCACCGCAACTGCGTGGATGCGCTGGAAAAGGATGCGGCACTGCAGCGCCGCGCCTGGGAGCGTGGCGAGGGCGCACTGGCGGAGCTGTCCGGCCTGCTGGGTCTGGAGACCGTCCCGGAGCGGCTCGAATGCTTCGACAACTCGCACATACAGGGCCGCGACACCGTATCCTCCATGGTCGTCTTTACCAACGGGCAGCCCGACCGCAAAGCCTATCGCCGCTTCCGCATTCGCGCGGAGGCGGGCGGCGACGACCTTGTCGCCATGCGCGAGGCGCTCACGCGCCGTTTTGCGCGCTTTGCAAGCGGCGACGCCGGATTTGACCGTTTGCCGGACCTGCTCGTGATCGACGGCGGGCGAACGCAACTCGACGTGGCGATCGAAGCGCTTGCAGAAGCCGGATTATCATTTGTGCCGGTGATCGGTCTCGCCGAAGCGCATGAACTGATCTATCAGCCGGGGGAAGAACAGCCGCTCGCCCTGCCGTGCAACAGCGCCGCTCTGCATCTGCTTGAACGGCTGCGCGATGAGGCGCACCGCTTCGCCGTTTCCTATCACCGCAGCCTGCGACAGAAGAATGCGTTGTTCTCCATCCTCGATCAAATTGACGGCATAGGCGACCGTCGCAAACGCGCGCTATTTGACGCGTTCGTCACGCTTGACGCGATGAAGGCCGCCACCGTGGAACAGCTCGCCGCCGTGCCCGCGATGACGCACGCCACCGCCGAAGCGGTCTACGCCTATTTTCACCCGGAGGAGACGCCGCCCGCAGAATGAGCCGGAAACGCCGGGCAGGCGCAACGCGAAAAAGCGGACGAACCGCCAGGCCGAAATCCGGCCGGAGCGCAGGCACGGAAGCCGCAAGCGGAACCCGGGAATTGGGTTTTGTATTCTTGCGGGGTTTCACAGGAAAAACGAATGCCGCCGGATGCGCCCGGCGGCATTTGTCTTAAAAAGTCTTTACAGGTACGGCCGCAGATCGACTGCGAGCTGTTCCTCGATATGAATCAGGCGGCCGGCCAGCGCCTTGGAACGCTCGTCAGCAGCCGCATACTGATTCAAATACCGGCTGAGCGACTTGACGCCCATGTTGCACCCGTCGATGAGCAGATCTGCAATCGTCGCATCGGACGCGTCGAGCGCAAGCTTGACGCCGGTCTTCATGTGCGCCATGCCCTGCGCCACCTTGCTTGGCTCCTTACCGTCATCCTCATACTCGAGCAGCAGTTTTTCCAGTTTCAGTTTCAGACCGCGATGTTCGTCGCGACAGTGGCACAGCAATGTTTCCAGTTCTTCATCCTGCACGGCGCCCAATACGTCGTCGATGGACGAGGTTCCCATGGTGATGCCGGCATCGCATTCGCGCAACAGTCGGATGGTATCCTGCTCAATCATACAAACGCTCCTTTCCCTTTGCCGGTAGTCTTGCCAACAGCGGCGAAAAATATAAACAAATTCGCCGGAGGCGCTGCCCCTGCCGGTCCGGCGTCAGATGGGCGGGGATGCGATCCGGGTGCGGGCGGAGCGTGGTGCGAAAACGAACGGCGCTTCCTTCATCGAAGAACGGGCGCAGGGAACGTCCGGTTCAGGCTGCGCGCGGCAGAATTGCAGGAACAAGCGCCGCCCCGCACGATGCGCGGGGAACGCCCGTTGCGTACCGGAATCGCTTGGAACCGCGGTTACGCGCAAAAAGCGGCTGCGTGCAGAAAAAGCGCCCCTTCCGCAGGAAGCGGAAGGGACGCCGGCATTTGTCTTGCGGGATATGGGTCAGTTCTTTGCGTCCACCTTGGCCATGTGCTCAATGAGCATGAGAACCTTGTTGGAATAACCCCACTCGTTGTCGTACCAGGCGACGACCTTGACGAACGTATCGGTCAGCGCGATGCCGGCCTTGGCGTCGAAGATGGAGGTGTGCGCGTCGCCGATGAAGTCGGACGAAACGACCTGATCCTCGGTGTAATCAAGGATGCCCTTGAGCTCGCCCTCGGCGGCCTTCTTCATCGCGGCGCAGATCTCTGCGTACGTAGCAGGCTTGGCGAGGTTGACAGTAAGATCCACGACGGAGACATCCAGCGTCGGAACGCGCATGGACATGCCCGTGAGCTTGCCGTTGAGCGACGGGATGACCTTGCCGACCGCCTTGGCCGCGCCGGTGGAGGACGGGATGATGTTGTAGGAGGCGCCGCGGCCGCCGCGCCAATCCTTCATGGAGACGCCGTCCACGGTCTTCTGCGTGGCGGTGATGGAGTGCACGGTGGTCATAAGGCCATCGGTGATGCCGAAATTGTCGTTGAGCACCTTGGCCACGGGGGCAAGACAGTTGGTCGTGCAGGACGCATTGGAAACGAACTGCATATCCGAAGTATAGGTCTCATGATTCACGCCCATGACGAACATCGGGGTATCGTCCTTGGACGGCGCGGACATGACGACGTGCTTGGCGCCCGCTTTGATATGACCGGCGGCCTTTTCCTTGGTGAGGAACAGCCCCGTGGATTCGACGACGTACTCCGCGCCGACTTCGTTCCAACGAAGGTTCGCCGGGTCCTTCTCGGCGGTGACACGGATGGACTTGCCGTTGACGATCAGGCTGTTCTCGGTGTAGTCCACGGTGCCGTTGAAGCGGCCATGGATGGTATCATACTTGAGCATGTAAGCCATGTAGTCCGGCGTGATCAGGTCGTTGATGCCGACAACCTCGATGTTGGGGTTGTTCACCGCCGCGCGGAACACGAGACGGCCGATGCGACCGAAGCCATTGATGCCAACTTTTACTGCCATTTGTAAATGCCTCCTTGTATTAAATAAAACCTTCCCCGTTTTGCCGACGGTACGCGCCGGCGGCGCCGGGAGCCGTTGCCCCGCGGCCAATGGTATCTTACAGCATTCGCCGGAAAAACGCAACCGGAAAATGCGCCGGCGACTGAAAATTATCCCTTTTAATCCATATTGAGGCGCTCAGACACGATGTACAGCGGCCTGCCCTTGAGTTCGTCGTACATGCGCCCGAGATACATGCCCTGCAGGCCGAGGCAGCACAGTGTCAGCCCGTGCAGCAGCACGAGGCCGTCCACCGCCCAGAGCCATGGCGCGGCCCCACACGTACAGGCGCAAACGATGAGCGCAACAAGCCCTGCGCCGGCAAGTCCGCAAAGCGCGACACCCAGCCCCATCGGGAGCGTCAGCGGCTTATCGGAAAACCCGGTGATGCCATCCGCCGCAAGGCGCAACATCTTCTTGAGCGAATACTTCGTACTGCCCGCCGCACGTTCCTGCCGCTCATATTCGAGCGGTTCGCTGGAAAAGCCCATCCATGCCGACATGCCGCGCAGGAAGCGGTTGTGCTCTCGCATCTGCAAAAATACGTCCGCTACCCTGCGGTCAAGCAGGCGGAAATCCCCGGTGTCGAGCGGAATGGGGTAGGCGCTCATCCAGGAGAGCAACCGGTAATATGCGCTGGCGGTCAGTTTTTTGAACAGGGTTTCCCCTTCGCGCCTGATTCGCTTGCCGTAGACGATATCCGCCCCCGCCTTCCAGCGGCGCACCATCTCCGGGATCAGCTCCGGCGGGTCCTGCAGATCCACATCGATGATGATCAGCGCGCTGCCGCGCGCCGCGTCCATCCCGCAGGTTACGGCAAGCTGATGCCCAAAATTCCGGGAAAAGGAAAGCACGCGCACCTGCGGCGCGCCTGCGGCGATGCGGCGCAAGATTGCAAGCGTATCATCCCGGCTGCCGTCGTTGACATAGATGATCTCGTAGGGATGGCCGGTCGCGCGCATGGCGGCGTCCATGCGGCGAAAGGACTCATCCAGCACCTCCTGTTCGTTGAACACGGGGACGACGAGCGAAAGCAGTTGCTCCGGCATCACGAACCTCCTGAATTTTGGGGTTTCACGGCCGCCGTCGCAGGCCGTTCTTCCTTATTTTGCCTGTATAGTATACCCCATTTTTGCGCTCTTTGCAATTTCCCTTGCAATTTGGGGCAGATGCGGTATAATGGCAACGGGAATTTTATGATCCAAAGGAGATGAGCATATGCCAGTTGTCACCAGCACCAAGATGTTTGAGGACGCCTACAAGAATGGTTATGCCATTGGCGCGTTCAACGTCAACAACATGGAGATCATTCAGGGCATTACGGAAGCCGCCAAGGAGCTGCGCGCCCCATTGATCCTGCAGGTCAGCTCCGGCGCGCGCAAGTACGCCAACCATACCTACCTCATGAAGCTGATCGAGGCCGCCTGCATTGAGACGGAGCTGCCCATCTGCGTCCACCTCGACCACGGCGATACGTTCGAACTGTGCAAGAGCTGCATTGACGGCGGTTTCTCCTCCGTCATGATCGACGGCTCGCATCATCCCTATGAAGAGAACGTCAAGCTGACGCGGCAGGTCGTGGAATATGCGCACGATCACGGCGTGGTCGTCGAGGGCGAGCTCGGCCGTCTGGAGGGCGTGGAGGACGACGTGAAGGTCGCCGCCGGCGAAGGTTCGTATACCGATCCGGATCAGGTGCAGGACTTCGTCTCCCGCACCGGCGTGGATTCGCTGGCCATCGCCATCGGCACGAGCCACGGCGCCTACAAGTTCAAGCCCGGCACGAAGCCGCAGCTCCGCTTCGACATCCTGGAAGAGGTGGAAAAGCGCCTGCCCGGCTTCCCGATCGTCCTGCACGGCGCTTCCAGCGTCGTACCGGAGTTCGTCGAGATGATCAACCAGTATGGCGGCCAGATGCCGGACGCCATCGGCGTACCGGAGGACATGCTGCGCAAGGCCGCGAGCATGGCCGTTTGCAAGATCAACATCGACAGCGACCTGCGCCTGGCCATGACCGGCACCATCCGCAAGTACTTTGCGGAAAACCCGTCGCACTTCGACCCGCGGCAGTACCTCAAGCCGGCGCGCGAGGCCATCAAGAAGATGGTCGCGCACAAGATCGTCGACGTGCTCGGCTGCAACGGCAAAGCGTAACCGACGACAGGCGGAGCGGCGTACCCGCCGCTCCGCACTTTCCTTTCCTCGCCCCTGCTGCGGGGGCATCGCCGTAATCCGCACATCCTGACTTCTCTTCACTGGGGGAATTTTGATGAATCAGGCAGACCTGACCTTCCAGAATGACGGCGGGCATTTTTCCTTTCGCGTGCGCGCAATCATCCTCGATGGCGACCGCCTGCTCATGGTGCGCCATCCGCTCGGCTACTATTACCCCGTGGGCGGTCGCGTTCACATGGGGGAAAGTTCCGTGGACGCGCTGCTGCGCGAGGTACAGGAGGAGACGGGCGTCGCAATGGAGATCGACCGCATCGGCTTTCTGCACGAAAACTTTTTCTTCGACGAGCGCCGCAAGGCCAACCATCACGAGGTTGCGCTCTACTACTATATGCGCCCGCTTCCCGGCCTGTCTGAGCGGCCCCTCAACGGCAGCTCCGGCGACGCGCTCTGCTGGCTCCCGTTGGACGATCTCTCCTCCGAGCGCCTGTTCCCTACGTTTTTCAAAACACGCCTGCAACAGCCGACCGACCGCCTCGAGCACATCTTTACCTGGGAAAACTGAACGGTGAAGACAGCGACAACAGGCGCCGCGCGCGTGTTTCGCCGCCCCTTGGCTGGAGGAAACGCCGACCAATCGGGCGATGTTTGCGGGCTGCAAGATGGCGAATGGCTTTACAAGCCGCTTCCGCGAAACTAAAGCCGAAACGGGCAATGGAAATCGTATGCGCATTGTGACGGTTACGGAACAAACGATCGCGGACGCCGGCCGCATCCATTCTGAAAGCTGGAGGGCGTCGCACAGCGGCTTCTGCTCCGCCGAATTTGTGGAAAGGCACACGCCGGCAGCGCAGGTCGATTATCTGCGCCGGGAAATGGCCTGCGGGAAGCGGGTCTATCTGCTCGTAGACGTATCCCCGGTTGGGGTCGTATCGGTGCAGGGCAATCGAATCGAAAACCTGTATGTGTTGCCCGCCGAACAGAACAAAGGATATGGCACGGTGCTCCTGAAGCACGCCGTCCGCTGCTGCGAAGGCGTGCCCACGGTTTGGGTCCTGCATCACAACGATGGCGCCCTCCGGTTCTATCGCCGGAACGGGTTCCGGGAAACCGGGAGGGAAAAGCGGCTGAACGATCATCTGCGCGAGGTGGAGCTTGCGGGATGTTTGGTGCAGGGGGCCTCCGGCACGGGTTGCGATGCCCGCCTGCGCGAATGAAGACCGTCCGCGTGAACGAATAGAACAGATGCGCTTCCAATGCGGGGCAGACAGGCCCCTATACAAGAGGAAGCGGGAAGCAAAAGCGGACGCTCGCAATGGCAGGGGCGTCCACGGACAAATTCGTCAGTCAAAGCGCAGATAGGCCACCAGCATGCGATGGTCGGAGCAGTCGTTCTGAATCAGGCGCGCGCCCAGCACCGTGATGTTGGGCGAAACCAGGATGTTATCGATCTCGTTTTTGCCAATGCGCTCTCCCGCATCGTCATAAAAAATCAGATCCCTCGTGTTGACAGCGGTGTAGCCCCTAAGCTGCGCAAACTCCGAGGCGGCGGCATTAAAGTCGCCAAAGAGGATCCGGTAGGGGTTGGGGTCGCTGTCGAGCGCATCCAGGATTTCGGCGAACTGGCGGCTTCTCAAGGACGCCGATTCAAAGGACAGGTGCGTATTATAAAGGGAAACGGATCGTCCGTCAACCGTGATGACCGTATGCTGGAGCACACGCTGCTCATGCGAACCGCTGTAAAGCCGTGCCGTGGAGGAGCCCATCAGCGTATAGCACGAAAGAAATCCCACGCCGTACTGCCCGCCGCCGCTGTAGGAGAGCGCCTCGGCAAAGGCCATGTTCTGCATGGTCTTCGTGCGCAGGCTGGCGAGATTGTCCGTATGGGTGCTGCCGGCAGTATTGCGATAGACCTCCTGCAGCGCCAGCACATCGAGCTGCTGATTCTCCACGAGGCGGCCCTGCTCCACAAGCCGGGCATTGCCGCGCTTGATATTCCATGTGCCTACGGCCAGCGCGCCGCGCACGAGATACACCGTATACCGCTCTTCCCCGCCCACGCCGATGCGGACGGCCCTGTAACCGGAAGCGGGCATGCCAATGGTATACCGGGCCTGACCGGTGCCGCCCACGTCCACCTGCACGCCGTCGTTTGCGGATGCCTCGATGGTCACGGCGTCCGCTTCCACGCGCACCACGTAACCATACTCGTCCGGAGAAAAGGCGGGCGTCATCGTGCCGCCCGATACGGCGAGCGACGTAAGCTGCGCATCCGACGCTTTGGCGGCAAGCCGCAGATAGTCGGCCGAAATATAGGCCTCCTTGCCGTTGAAGTCGATCCGATGCCAGCCGTCCGCGGCAAACGCCTCCGTCACCGTCCAAACGCTCCCCTTCTCCGCCGTACCAACGCGCTTGGAAGACGCGGTGGCGGCGGCGCGGACGTTGACGAATTCCCTGCAGTTGACGACCGTGGCGGTGTATTCGCGCCGGTAGGCGGGCAACGAGAGGTCGAGATTGACATACATGCGGTTGACATACCCCGTCGTGCCGGCATAGCGCACACGATGCCACTCCGCATTGACGTTGGTTTCGAGGATTTCCACCACCGTACCCCGGGCGAGCCGACGGATCAGCGCGGCGTCCTGATCCGCTCCGCGGCGGAAGGCGACGCTGTCCCCCGTGATCAATCCCCTGTCATATGTCTGCGCGAGCGCCGCTGCCGGTGCAAGCGTACCGCTCAGCAGCAACAGCACGAGCAACAATATGGCCAGCCTGCGTTTCATGCGCCCTCCCAAAGCCAATGGAATGATATCGACTTGAGTGTATGCGTTTTGAGGGAAAAGCGCAAGGCGATGCCTCGCCTGTTTACGGATTCGTTACAAGTTCAACGGCAACGGTACAACGCCGCCTCATAGGGCCTGAGGCGCGCACAGGTGTCCGCATAGTTGCCGGCAAGCCGTTCCATGCCGTCAACCGCCTTGGGCCGGCGCTGCGGTCGTTCGGACAGGTTGGCCTCCACATAGAACCTTTGGCCGCGCTCGCTGCGAAAATAGCAGAACACGTCCCGCCGCGCTGCTGCGACCGGTTCAAACGCGCCGTACACCAGCGCCCGGCAATCGCGCCTGAGACCGATGAGCCGGCGGTAGAAGTTGAAGACGGAGCTCTCATCCTCGCGCTGCCGCGCAGCGCTCGCAGCGACGGTCCCGTCTGCGCAGAGCCACGGCACGCCCGTCGTAAAGCCGCCGTTCGGCGTGTCGTCCCACACCATCGGCACGCGCGCGTGGTCGCGCGTCCCCGGCAATACGGCCGCAAGCGCCGTCGCGGCATCCATGCCGCTTTCGATCAGCTCCTTATAACGGTTGCGGCTCTCCACGTCCCGGAGTTGATCGATCCCCTCAAAGGCGGCGTTGACCGCGCCGAGCTCCTGGCCCTGATAGAGAAATACGGTGCCGCGCGACGTGAGCAGCAGCAGCGCAAGCAATTTGGCAAGCGGTTCGCGCAACCCGTCCGGCGGCGCAATTTTGGAAACCATGCGCGGATTGTCATGGTTCTCCAGAAAGATGCTTGGCCACGCCGTATCCGCATGCGCGCCCTCGTAGGCGATGAAGCACCTCTTGAGATGGTTGAGATCGTAACGATAGGCGTCAAACTTGCTCCTGTGCGGCTCGTCGAGATGATCGAAACAGAAGATCGTATCCAGCTCCCGCCGCGACGGGGCCGAAAGGAGTTTCCCCATCTCCGGCCCGACGCCCGGCGTCTCGCCCACGGCAAACGTCTCGCCGAGCCCGTCGGCGCGCAGTTCGCGCAGATACTCGTGCAGGTGGGCGCCGAAGAAATAGTGTTCAATGCCGGTGGTGCCGAGCAAGCCGCCCAGCATTTCATTGCCGTCGCACAGCGACGTCTTGCTGATGAGGTTGATCACATCAAACCGGAAGCCGTCCACCCCGCGTGACCGCCAGAAGCGAACGATGTCGCACGCCTCCCTCCTCACGGCGGAATTCTCCCAGTTCAGATCCATCTGCTTGGCGGAGAACAGATGCAGCGCCCATGCCCGCCGCGACGGTTCGTATCGCCAGGCGCTGCCGGAGAAGAACGAAAGCCAGTTGTTCGGCGGCGCATCCCCCCGCCCCTCGCGGAAGATGTAGTAAGCCGGATACGGCTCCTCGCCGGCAAGCGCGCGCCGGTACCACTCGTGCTCGTCGGAGGTATGGTTGAACACCATGTCGAGCACCACCCGGATGCCGAGCGCATGTGCGCGCGCAATCAGGCGGTCCATATCCGCCATCGTGCCGAACTCCTCCATGATCCGGCGATAATCCCGCACATCGTAGCCGTTGTCGTCGTTCGGGGAGTCGAATACGGGAGAAAGCCACAGCGCCGTCACGCCAAGCTCGGAAAGATACGGCAATTTTTCGATGACGCCCGGCAGATCGCCCACGCCGTCGCCGTCGGAGTCGCAGAACGAGCGCGGATAGATCTGATAGATCACCGCTTCCTTCCACCAGGCGCGCACACCGCCATCGCCCGTCGCAGTCTCGCCTTCGCTCCGGTTGCACAGCGCGAGCAGATCATCCAGCAGAGCGTCGTCGAGCAGGCCGCCGGAAACCCGTCGCAATGCCCCAAGGCGGATGCACCGAACGATCGGGTTGTTCAACAAACGGTCGCTCAGTCCCGCGTATTGCACGAGACGTCCGACAAGATCGTTGCCAATCGGATTGTCAAGCAGGTCGCCGATCCGGCTTTGACGGGTAAGCATGCGGTTTCCTCCGGTTGGTTTTGTTCAAAAGGATATCCTCAGTCCTCAGTATACAGCGCCGAACCCCGGAACGCAAGGCGCGTCCCGCCGCATATCCGCTCCCGCTTTGGCCATGCTAAGCACATGTGGTTGGATTTACTGAAAATTGTCGGAACGGCACTTGCCTCCGCCATTGCGCTGTTCCTGCTGACAAAGCTCACGGGCAACAAGCAGATCTCGCAGATGTCGATGTTCGACTATGTTGTGGGCATTACGATCGGTTCGATCGCCGCCGAGATGGCCACGGAGCTGGAAGCGCCGCACCATTCGCTGCTGGCGATGGTGATATACGGTGTGCTGGCCTTCCTGATATCGGTAGGGACGAGCAAGTCGATGCGTCTGCGGCGTTTCTTCACGGGCCGGCCAATCCTGTTGATGAGCGATGGGAAGATTTATCGTAACGCGCTGAAAAAGGCGCGCCTCGACCTGTCCGATTTTCTGACGCTTTGCCGCGCTGCCGGGTATTTCGACCCGGCGACGATCAGCATCGCCATCATGGAATGCAATGGGACGGTGAGCTTTTTGCCCACTGCCGCGCAGCGCGCGGCACAGCCGGCCGATTTCGGTATCCATCCGAAGCAGGAGCCGCTGCTGTGCAATGTGATTTTGGACGGCGTGCTGATGCGCGCCAACCTGCGCGCCGCCGGGTTCGAGGAAACATGGTTGCGCGGGCAGCTGCGCGAACGCGGTTATACCGCCTATCGGCAGATCCTGCTTGCCACTTGCGATACGGCCGGATTGTTGACCATATATCCCATGGACGCCAGGGCGCCGAAAAAGAGCGACCCTTTTGCCTGATGCGTCGTTCGCGTCTATAAATATGGCGGCGGTTACAGCAGGCGCGCCCGCCAGCCATCGTCCTCCAGGCTATAATAGAACTCGCTCAGATCCGGATCTTCAAACACGCGCAGTAACTCCAAAAAATCCGGCGTCAGACGGCAACCGGACAATTCCTCCCTGTTCGCCCAGAACACGCGCCCCTCTGTGGAAGAGGCCAGCGTTCCGCGGAAGCGGTCCGCAAAAAAGAGCAGTACGACATAACGTGCGCCTGTGCCCGTCTCAAACTGTTTGACCCCGACAAGCCGTGGGCGCTCGATGGTAAGCCCGGTTTCCTCGCGCACTTCGCGGATGGCCGCCTCTACAAACGATTCGCCGCGCTCCACATGGCCGCCCGGCAACAGGACGCCCGGCCATTCGGGATCGACCCGATCCTCCAGAAGCAGGCGTCCTTCGCCATCCTTCACAAGGCACATGACGGTAAACTCCGCCCGTTCCGTTCGCTCCATATCGCGCTCTCCCCCTGATTCGTAAAAGCGCCGCCGGGAGCACCCCGGCGGCACCAGACCATATTATGCTCCGCCTCACAAATATGGCCTTATTTGGCGAGCACTTTTTTAAGCTTGGCAAACCGTGGCAAGCCGTTTTCGTGTACCAAATCCGGCGATCCCTGGATGAGCGGCAGCACATAGTCCACAAATTCGCTCGTCACCCCATTGCCGCGTGCGTTAATCCACTCCAGCGGTACTTTTTTCTCGGCGTTTGCGGCCTCGGCAAGATCCACAAGGCGGATGTTACAAACATAACGGCCGTTCTTGTCGAAGCTGCGCTCGAGGCCGACCATCTTGTCCGTCACGCCCGCGACGGCGGCGTATTCCACCGCCTTCTGGCCGGAGAGGAAAGCCTCCTCCACATCCGTCTCAGAGGCGCAGTGCGCCGCACAGCGCTGCAGCAACGACAGTTCGATGCCGCGAATCTTGGACACGCCCAGCTTCTCTCGCACGATCGCCACGAGCGTAGCGGCAAGTCCGCCGAGTTGCTTGTGGCCGAAGGAATCAACCGCCGTTTCTCCCTGCGCCGCATACTCGGCGATGAGCTTCCCATCCCGGTCGTGAATCCCCTCGGATACGGCGATGATGCACTTGCCACGTTTGCGATAGATGCGCGATACATCGGCAAGGAACGAATCCAGATCAAAGTCGACTTCCGGCAGATAGACCAGATCCGGGCCCTGTCCCAGGTAAGACGCGACCGCCGCGCTGCCCGCAAGCCATCCGGCATGACGGCCCATGATCTCAATGATGCAGATCATGGAGGTGTCGTAGACGAACGCATCGTGATACAGCTCCATGCAGCTCGTGGCCACATACTTGGCGGCAGATGCAAACCCCGGGCAATGGTCGGTCCCCCAGAGATCGTTGTCGATCGTCTTGGGCACGCCCATGATGCGGCACTCGTACCCCTGCTGCTGCATGTACTTGGAGATCTTGTTGCAGGTATCCATGGAATCGTTGCCGCCGTTGTAGAAGAAATAGCGCACGTCGTACTTCTTGAAGATTTCCAGAATGCGCTGATAATCGGTCTCATCCTCGCTGCTGTCCTTAAGCTTGTAGCGGCAGGACCCGAGAATGGACGACGGCGTGTGCATCATGAGGGCCAACTCCTCCGGATCCTCCTGGCCCATATCGTACAACACATCGTCCAGCACGCCGCGGATGCCATGCGCAGCGCCATAAACCTTCGTGATGTTGGGGTTGTCCAGTGCCGTTCGGATGACGCCGTACGCGCTGGCGTTGATGACCGCAGTGGGGCCGCCGGACTGGCCGATGATGCAAGCGCCCTTTAACTGACTCATAGTGCTCAGTATCCTCCATTATTCTTCTTAGTCCTTGCCCATTTTAGCACAAACCAATCGGGAAACCAACAGGAAATTTCGGGATTCCCGGATAAGTTTGGGCTGGTTGCGCGAAAATTGCAAAGCATGTATAATGATTCGCATGAAACCGATTCGACGCATTGCATCGATACTGTGCCTGTTTTGCTGCGGCATCCTGTGCGCCTGCAGCAGCGCCGGCAGGAATGCCGGCCCGGTCGAACGGACGCTGTTTGCAATGGATACATTCGTGATGCTCACCGCCTACGGTGAGGCGGCTGACGATGCGCTGACGGCCTGTGCCAGCGAGCTGCAACGGCTGGAAGGCCTGTTTTCGGCAACGCAGGAAACGAGCGATATCGCCCGGCTCAATGCGTCGGACGGCACGGCGGTCGCCGTGGACGACGATACGGCTGCGCTGTTGCAGCAGGCAATCGCCCTGTCGGCGCAAACCGGCGGTGCATTCGATCCAACGGTCTATCCGCTGATGCGCCTCTGGGGCTTTGGCGAAGACCCGTCCGTACCGGACGCCCATGAGATCGAGTCGATGTTGACGCTGGTAGGCGCCGGCCGCATCACGCTTGCGGACGGGTGCGCGTCACTGCCAACGGGCATGGGCGTGGATCTTGGCGGTATCGCCAAGGGGTATGCGGCGGACAAGCTGTCCCATCTGCTGGCGGACGCCGGGGTGGAAAGCGCGCTGCTCTCGCTGGGTGGGAACGTCTCTGCGGTGGGATGCAAACCGGATGGTTCCTCCTGGCGCATCGCCGTGCGCGATCCGGCCGATGAAACCGCCATCGTCGGCGTCGTGGAGGCCAGCGATCTGGCGGTGGTCACATCCGGCGGCTATCAGCGCTACTTCGAACAGGACGGCGTACGTTACCATCATATTCTCGACCCGGACACCGGCTACCCAGCGGACAGCGGGCTTGCCTCATCGACCGTCATCGCAAGCAGCGGCACGAAGGCCGACGCGCTTTCCACGGCGCTATTTGTCATGGGGCCGGAGGATGCGATCGCCTATTGGCGGGAATACGGGAGCGGCGAAGACGGGTTTTCGTTCGTACTCGTCACCGACGGCGGTGAGGTGCTTTACTCCGAGAACGCCCCGTTTTCGCCGACGGTAGAACGATCCAGAAGAATTGTTGCGCAGCCCGCTCAGTAATCGGGCTGCCGGGAAGGAACTCGCATGGAACAAAAACGCAACATCACCATTATCCTTGCTGCGCTTGCGTTAGTGCTGGTCGGATGCCTGCTGCTGATCGCAGAGTTGACGGGCTGGCGTCCGGAGGCCGGGCAGTCGCAGCAGCAGGCGGCCGGCGAAACCCCGATCCCCTACGCGGAAGGCGCCGCGTTCGATGTTGCCTCTGCACCGGACTTCGCCTTTGCCGGCAGCGACGGCGCGTTCGCAAGCCTGTACGATCACCTTGGCACACCGATTCTCGTGCATTTCTGGAACGGCGGCGGCGACGCAGTGGTGGAGGAACTGCATGCGCTCGATCGCGCCTTTGCAAACTACGGCGAGGACGTACAGTTCCTCATCATCCATACAGCAGGCGAGCAGTCGCAAAACGAAGCAAAATCGCTCTTTTCACGCGAAGAGCTCAAGCTGCCTCTGTTTTTCGATGCGGATGGCAGCGCGCTGGACGCCTGCGGCGCGATGCAGCCGCCGGTCACCTATTTTATCGATGCGGAAGGGTTTGTCGCCGCCGCCTCGACGGGCAGCATCGATGAAGATACGCTGTCCTTCGGGCTTTCTCTGCTCAACGGCCCCGGGCAGGATGAGGCGGCGCCGGCACCTTCGGCCGCCACAGCTGCACCATCAGAATCGCCGTCAGCATGAGTGCGCTGCCCAGGAGTTCTCTTGGCCGCATGGATTCATGGAGCAGCAGCGACGCAAACAGAACGGAAAAGACGGACTCCATGCTCATCAGCAACGAGGCCACAGGCGCCGGCACGTGCCGCTGCCCGAGCATCTGGAACGTATAGGCGATCCCGCAGGAGAACACGCCTACAAAGGCGATTGGCTGCCAGGCGGCAAGGATATCCGCCACGGCCGGCCGTTCGACCGTCAGCATCGGCAACAGGCCCAGCAGCCCTGCCACGAGAAATTGCAGGCAGGACATGCGCAGGCAGTCCACGCGCGATGAAAAGCGGTCGATGACGAGGATATGCACCGAAAAGCAGACGGCGCAGCCGATCAGATAAAGATCGCCGGCGGAGACGGTCACATCCTCCCCGACGCAGAGCAGATACATCCCCCCCAGCGCCACGACAACTCCCACCCAGATGGAAAGCCCCGCGCGCTTTTTGAGAAAGATGCGCGCCAGCAATGGTACGAGCACGATATACAACGAGGTGATAAACCCGGATTTGCCCGCGCCGGTGCGCTCGATGCCGCACTGTTGCAGGTAGCTCGCAAAGAACAGCGCCAGTCCGCACAGCACGCCGCCCACCAACAGCGACCGGCGATCCGGCGACGGCCCGCAGCCCGCTTTGGCGGTGCACCGGTCGGACACGGCAATGGCCGGCAATAACGTCACGGCGCCCAGCAGAAAGCGCAACGCATTGAAGGTATAGGCGCCCACATGGCGGCCTGCCACGCTCTGCGCGGAAAACGCAGCGCCCCAGATGAGCGCCGCAAGCAGGAGCATCAACGCGCCTGCCGCCGTTTTTTTATCCCAGTAACCCATGCGGCTTACTATACGACATCTTTCATAAAAATGCAAGAGCCGGCCGCGCTCGTCCCGTCATTCCGAAAAGCCGACGCGACGCAGCGCCAGTACAAGCGGCGGCACGAGCAGCAGCTGGGCAATGATACCCGGCCAGGCATTCAAAAAGGCGCCGGCCAGAAACGCCTGCATGCTCATCGCCCCGGTAATGCAATACGTCGCAGCCGCCCAAACGATGCGCCCCACGAGCATGGAGACGACGAGCGCAACATACAGCATCGGCGTGTTGCGGGGCAGCCGGCGATACAGCAGCCCCGTGCAGCAACCGTAGGCGGCCAGTTCAAATGCCATCGCCAACGCGGTCGGGAACATTGGCGGCATGGCAAACAGCAGGCTGCGCAACAGCGGCGTAACCGCGCCAACGGCAAGGCCCCACGGCCAGGAACAGACGAACCCGCACAGCAGCACGGGCAGGTGCATGGGCAGCAGCATACTGCCAAACTGCGGGATCTGTCCCGTCAAAAACGGCAGCACAAGTCCGAGCGTCAGCAGCAATGCCGCAAAGGCCAGCGTGCGGATCGTATGGGCGGCGGGTCGTTGTGCCATAAAAAATTGCCTCCAAAATCATAAAAATCACGCCATACAGGCGATCGCCGCATTTTGCGGCGGGCGCAGCCTTCATGGCGCAATCGGGTGTTCCATATGCGGGGATGTGCGAAAAGCACTTGCGTTGCCGGCTTGTGCCGGCTTTTTATATAGTTTACCAGTTCCCCCTGCAAGTGTCAAGGCGCCGGGCACCGAAAGGCATCTTCCGAATACGCTTTACGGCCTGTTGACAGGGCGAAAATGCGCCGCCGTCTGCAACGGAACAGATTCCGCCAATGCCCGGTGGCGTTCGTCCCGGATCGATATGCGGCGGCAAATCGGGTGGCTTGTAACGACGGCCGGCACAGCGGCGCTCCGTTGCCGGCGGAGACAACACGGAACGGCGCGTCCAAATTTTGTTCAACCGGAACGGCGCCGCTTCCCCCTCATGCCACATCCAGCAAGGCGTCACAGGGGTCCAAAAACGGCGGCACGTGTCCGGTTCCCACACAGGTCTCATAACTCATGGCAAAATAGTGAAGGTCCCCCCGGTCCCAGGTGGGGTCGGCGTAATACCAGGCGCCGTCCAGCAACAGGCGGTTCCACTGGTGCTCGGCGTCGGCGGTGCCGTCGCCGTCGGTGTCGGCGCCGCCGCCGACCAGATAGCTTTCGATCCCAACCTGGGTGAGCAGAAGCTGGTACAGCGCCGCATACGTCTGACAGAATGCAGCGCCATTCGTCACCGCATCGTATACGGTCAGGCGCATATCCAGCTCGTAATGCAGATTTTCCACCACAAAAAGATATAGCGCCTCCGCACAGTCGCGCTGCGACATCCCCGGCGTACAGCGACCGAGCGCCTCCGCCATGCGGTCGGCAAACGCCTGCATGAGCATGCGATGTGTCCCGGCGTCGTACAGGTAGCGGATGGATACGGTATGCGTCGAAGCGTCGAACGAGAACGGCCCTTCTCCCAGCGTAAAGCGCGCGTCGTACAGCAGCATCTTCTGCGGATACAGCGCATGGACCGTGCGCTCGATGCGCCCGTAATCCGCCGCATCGGAAAGGATCACGCTCGTCTCCCCCGCCGCAATCGCGGCAAGCAGGCGGCGGTAGTCGTCAAGGCTTTCCCCGAGGAACTCCTCCGCATAGCCCGGCAGCCGCATCGGGTCGTACGTCGGTATTTGCGCAAGCGGCGTCGTCTCCGGCGACGGGCTCGGCGCCGCCACAGGCGCAGCGGTCCCGTCCGCGGCGGGCCGGGGGCTGGCTGTGCCGGCGTTTGCTACGGCCGTCGCCGCCGGCGTGGCTCCGGCCGGCACGGCCGCCGCCGGTGCAGACGCGCACGCAAGCGAGAGCGCCAGCATGGCGCAGACACCGGCGATCAGGGGCATTTTCATCGTACGATTCATAGGCAGATCCGATAGGCGGTCGGCAGGGAATGCACCGTCTCGTCGAGCCATACCCATCCCTGCGGCAGAGGATTGAGCTCCACGTCCAGCGCGCAGACATGCAGGCGCCATTCCACATGGGTAAAGATGTGTTTCCGTTCGTAGAAACGCCACGTACCGAGCGGGCGCGCTCCCCAGGCGTCCAACCTTGCGGCAGCCTGTTCCGCCGTGAGCGCGCCCGCCGCATCCGGCAGTTGCCAAAGCGAAGCAAGCAGCCCCTGCGCTTCCCGGCGATAGCCGGCGACCGCGCCCGTTGCATCGCGCAGCACAAACACCGTCCAATCCTCCACGCGCCGCGCGCGCTTAGCGGCGCGTACGGGCAGGAGCTGTTCCCGGCCGGCGGCAAGCGCGCAACAATCCGCCCGCAACGGGCAGTCCCCGCAATGCGGCGCGCCGTTTGGCAAACATACCGTCGCGCCGAGCTCCATGAGCGCCTGGTTGAACACGCCGGGCCGGTCATGCGGGATGCAGGACAGCAGCCGGCTGCGAACCGCGCGGCGAACGGCCGGATCGAGAACATCCGCATCGTCATTCGTCAGGCGCGCCATGACGCGCAGCACGTTGCCGTCCACGGCGGGCACGGGAATGCCAAAGCTGATGGAAGCAATCGCCCCTGCCGTATACTCGCCCACGCCCGGCAGTGAAAGAAGCGCCTCGTAGTCCGCAGGTATGCGGCCGTCAAAGCGTTCCATGACCTGCTGCGCCGCCCGCTGAAGGTTGCGGGCGCGGCTGTAATACCCAAGTCCCTCCCAGAGCTTCAATAGGCGGCTTTCCTCCACGGAGGCAAGCGCCTCCACCGTGGGCAATGCGGCGAGAAACCGCGACCAATACCCACGGACGGCCTCCACACGGGTCTGTTGCAGCATGACCTCGCTGATCCAGACGGGGTAAGCCTCCGTTGTATGCCGCCACGGCAGGTCGCGCGCTGCAGCGGCGTACCAGTCGAGCAGGCGTTCGATCCAAGAGTATTCCATATCGAAAACAGTATACCACAAATGGAAAAACCATGGTATAATGGCTTCAATTTGTTGAGGGAGAATCATTGGTTATGGAACTGGATCTGAACGTCATTCATGAGCAGGCAACCGAAGCCGCACGCCTGCTGCTCTCCTCCGCCGCGCCTGCGCCCGGTGCGCTGTGCGTCATCGGCTGCTCGACGAGCGAAATCGCGGGCGAGCGCATCGGCTCCGCCTCCAACGCGGAGGTGGCGCGCGCCGTCATGGACGGGTTGCTTCCCGTGCTGCATGGCGCCGGGTTGTTCGTGGCGGTACAGGGCTGCGAGCATATCAACCGCGCGCTCTGTGTTGAGCGCGCATGTCAGGAGCGGTTCGGCCTTGCGGAGGTCTGGGTGGAGCCGTGGCTGCATGCGGGCGGCGCATTCTGCACGGAGGCGGCCGGCCGCTTTGCCGATCATGTTATGGTCGAGGATCTTCGCGCGCAGGCCACGCTCGGCATCGATATCGGCGGCACGCTCATCGGCATGCATCTGCGCCCGGTCGTCGTTCCCATCCATGCCGCATTGCGGCGGATCGGCAGCGCGACGCTGGTGCTGGCCAAGTCGCGTCCGCGCTATGTGGGCGGTCCGCGCGCGCATTATCCTGACCATACGTCAGATCACTGAGCCGCAATTTCGGCCGGTCGATAGAGAAATTATGAATTTTTTGCCGAATTTGCGCGATTTGTCAAAATTATTCATAAATATGTTTGCAATTTTCGGTAAACTTGTTCTATAATAGCGTTGGTGTCCGCGCTTCGGGTCTGTGGTTGCAAATCGATGCCAGTCGCAGGCAAAACGATCCACGTAAGCGAACGAAATAGTCCGTGAGCATGGTGCGGCTTAGACGTTAGTCCAACCGGCGCATCTTTGCGTCGAGAGGGGTAGTAGTGGGGAGCGAAATGCTTATGAGCGAACCCTCCAGTTGGCGGGTGTGGGGGCAAAGACCAGGTCAGCCGAACCCCGGATGCCAAAAAACAAAAGTCGAAGGGGAAAAAGTCAAGATGTTCGAGGACAAGATTCTGGTTTGCAAGGATTGCGGCGCACAGTTTACCTTCACCGCAGGCGAACAGGAGTTCTATGCGGAGAAGGGCTTCCAAAACGAGCCCGTCCGTTGCAAGGACTGCCGTTCCAACCGCAAGGCGCAACGCAACGGTGGCGAGCGCGAAATGTACGATGCCATCTGCGCCGATTGCGGTGCGCCCACGAAGATTCCGTTCGTGCCGCGCAATGATCGGCCCGTCTATTGCAGCAACTGCTTCCAGAACCACAGGCATTGACCTGTTGGGGGTGTTCCGTCGAATGGCGGCGGATCAGACAAACTATTATTGGCACAACGGCGGCGCGAAAGCGCCGCCGTTTCCCTTTCCCTCTTTTCAACTTATGCTATGCCGCAGATCCGGCGCACCCATTCGCGCACCGTGTCCGGCTCAACCGCAACGCCGGGAACCGCCAACATCTCCCCCACCTGCGCGCCCGGGCAGGCATGCGCTATATCTGCGCCGATATGCCCTGCGCCCCCGCCGCCATGCGTACAAAAGGGCGCTACGCGCCTGCCGCGCAGATCCGTCTGCGAAAGGTAAGTGAATACCGGCGGCGCTGCGGTGCCGCACCAGTTGGGCGTCCCGATAAACACCACGTCAAACCCGTCAATTTGGAGCAGTTCTCCGGAGAGCGCAGGAAAAACCCGCTCGCGCTACTCACGAGTCGCCCGGGTCACGAGCGCCCGATACGCCGCAGGATACGGGTCTTGCGGCACGAGTTCCAGCAGCACGCCGCCGCTCTCTTGGGCAATCTGCTCCGCAAGGCGCCGGGTATTGCCGGAATGCGAATAGTAAACAACCAATGCTCTCATGTTCTCTGCTCCTTTCGTCGGCATTTTTTCTACGCTGCATCGCCGCTTCGCGCGTCGGTTTCAAAAAAGCTGTCCGGGCATTCGCTCCCGCTTTTTCGGCGGAAACCGAAGGTCAAACGCCTCCGCCTCGGCCTCGTCCACAAAATATCCTTCCGGGGTGTGGTAAACGCCGGTTATGCCGTCCAGATAACCCGGTCTGAGCTCCCGCACCAGAAAATAGGGCGGCGGCTCCCCCGCGGGCGCGCCGCCATAGCGAACGCCGGTGTGCGAAGCCGGCAGAAAACCGGAGCCGCCATAGAAGGCAAGATTGCCTTCGATGCAGATCGCGCCCGCCCCCAACTCCCGGGCGCGCTCCAGCGAAGCGTCCAGCAGCCGCCTGCCGTAACCGCGGCGCTGAACATCCGGATGAATGCTGAGGGGCCCGAACGTCATGACGGGCAGGATGCCGCCTGCATCGGTCTGGATCGCGGTATGTACATACATCACGTGCCCGATGAGCCGGCCGTCCACTTCCAGCACCAGATCGAGCTCCGGCACAAAGTCCGACGCATCGCGGAACGTATGCAGGATAAAATGTTCAAGGCAACCGGGGCGATAGACGTTCCAAAACGCCTCGCGCGTGAGCAGCTCCGTCGCCGCGTGGTCGGCCGGGGTTTCGCGGCGGATGACGCACCTGTCCTGCGGCATATGCTTTCCCTCCTGCAGCCTGGTATTGCGACTGCGCACCGGCAGCCGCGCTTTCCCGTATCATATCATTATTTGGGGCAATCGGCAATTCACGCTTTCTTTGCGCCCCGTTTGCGGCCTTGTCCGCATCTGGACAAGATGATATAATAACAAAGACCTGCGGGGCTTGTCGTGCGGGCCGATGCGTCCGAAACGGCTGCTGCCGTAATATGCGTACGGTAGGTGCGCGCGAAAAGGAGGAGCTCTCTCATGTGGGATTTTCTGTTAAACGGCGTTACGCTGGCCGTGGCGGCTGTGCTGCTGCTGGCGGCGGTAGCCGCGCTGATCATCGGCCGGAAGCGCAACTCGCCGGCGTTGAAAGCGTTCCTGATCGTTGTACTGGTCGTTCTGGTCGCTTATTTTGTCTTTGTGCTCGTTGCAGCGGTCATGGCCGGCAGCAATCCGCCGCACGACCCCACGCCGCAGGGCGGCAGCGCGACGCTCCCTGCGGGCGTGACCGTATAGCAGAAAAGCGGGCGAACCGGTCGCCCGCCAGGTAACATACGCGCAGCGGCGGTCGCCCGTGCCGGCGCAAGTTGACGCGCGGATGGCAGGCGCTCGCCGTGTACAAGATGCCGAGAGGGTCAACGCTCCCCGTTCCGCTCCGCGAAATCCTGATCGATGTCCGCCTTCCAGTTCGCTTTGAGCTTGGCACCGCTGCGCACGGCGGATACCGCCGACGCAACCGCCGCATAGTTGAGCTGTGTGCCGACGGCGTCGGCATGGTAATTTGCCGCAAAGTCCGCGCCGATGCCCAGATGCCTCGCCGTCTGCACCGCATCGATGTTAGCGCCCAGGAACAGGAACTCCCAGCCGCAGGACTTCCGCTTGTTTTCGATCATCTCCTTCACCTGCTTGCAGGTAAAATTGCGGCTGGCGTTTTCCATGCCATCGGTGGTGATGACAAACATGGTGCGCTCCGGCACGTCCTCCGGCCGAGCATATTTATGGATATTTTCGATATGCCGGATGCTGCCGCCAACGGCGTCCAGCAGCGCCGTGTTGCCGCGCACAAAGTACTCCTCTTTGGTCATCGGCGGGACGCGGTCCAGCGGCAGGCGGTCGTGCAAAACCTGCGTTTCGTGGTCGAACAGAACCGTGGAGATATAGGCCTCCCCCTCCTGCTGTTTCTGCCGGTCCAACATCGAATTAAAGCCGCCGATGGTATCGGCCTCCAGCCCGCACATGGAGCCGCTGCGATCCAGAATAAATACGATTTCCGTCAAACCCTTTTTCATACAAACATCCTCCGTTTCTTGTCTTCGGTGCTGCCCGCAGCCGCTCGGGCAACGCCTGTAACGACAGTATAGGAGGATTGGACATGGGATTGGTCGCCCGGCAGGCGACATCTGCGCGGGGCTATGCCGGCGCAGGTTGACGCGCGGGCGGCAGGGCGTCCCCCGCGCGCAAAACGCCGCCGCTAAGCGCCGAGCAAGCTCTGATCGAATGCGAAAAGCGCCTCGTTGATCTCGAAGATGTTATAATTGCCGGCGGCGATAAAGTACTCCACGATCATGTCAAACTTGCTGGCGGGCGAAAAGGCGAACCCCGCCTTTTGCAGCAGTTCGCGCGCCTCCGCAAGCGGCAGCTCCAGCGCGACGGCAAAGGCCAGCGCCGTGGGCTTGGACGGCCGGTAGTGGATGTCGGAGCGGATCTTGGAAAAGAGCTTGCGGTCGATATTCGCGCGCTTGTAGCACTGGGCGTCGGTCATGCCGCGCTCGTCGATCTTGCGCAGCAACATCTGCGAAAAGCTCTCGTCCAGGTGTTCGAGCACCTGATCGAGCGCAGGCAGCGCAGTGGGCGCGCAAGCGGCCGGCATCGCGCCACAGACGGGCGCCTGTTGGGCGGCGAGGGTTTGCGCCTGTCTGCGGCACTCCGCTGCCGCATCGGCGTGCGCGGCGGCATAGCGGTCGTCGATATAGGCGCTGATATCGGTAAAGAGCCTGGCGCCAAGTTCATAGGAGTCCCGGTCGAAGATGACCAGATAGACCATCATATCGTATTGCAGCAGAAAACCGCCGATGGCGTCCACCGCCACGCGCAAGGCCTGATCCTTTGGATACCCGTAGATGCCGGATGAGATGAGCGGGAACGCCACCGACTTACATCCGTGGCGGCGCGCCAGCTCCAGCGAGGAGCGATAGCAGGAGGCAAGCAGTTCCCGCTCGCCTGCATGTCCGCCACGCCACACCGGGCCGACCGTGTGGATGACATACCGGCTGGGCAGCCGGTATCCCCGTGTGAGCTTCGCCTCTCCCGTCCTGCAGCCGCCCAGCCGGCGGCACGCCTCCAACAGTTGTGGCCCGGCGGCGCGGTGGATACAGCCGTCCACGCCGCCGCCCCCAAGCAGCGTTTCGTTTGCGGCGTTCACAATGGCGTCCACCTGCATGACCGTAATATCGTTGCGAACAATCTGAAAGGGCATGCAGCCACCTCCGCGCTTTGCTACTCTCGATCCCTCGGCCCCATCATACCACAGCGGCGCGCCGGTGGCAACGGCGGCACGCCCGCCGAATTGGCTCCCCGGGTTACGGTTCCCTCTGAAAATACACGGCTCTCAAACATAAGCATCAGCGTTTGGCTTTCATTGATTGTTTGAGTCCCCTCTGGAAATACACGGCTCTCAAACGCAGACCGGCGCTGGCACATTGCCGACCTGTTTGAGTCCCCTCTGGAAATACACGGCTCTCAAACAGTCGGTGCACCATACGAACCCTGTGGCCTGTTTGAGTCCCCTCTGGAAATACACGGCTCTCAAACCCACATATAGGACAGCGGATATATTCTTTTGTTTGAGTCCCCTCTGGAAATACACGGCTCTCAAACATCTTGTTGTATTGTAGTTCCTCTTACGAGTTTGAGTCCCCTCTGGAAATACACGGCTCTCAAACTCGTACCCGTCGTCACCGGGCTCTCGTAGTGTT
>OIDI01000036.1_pt1 | contig 28097 bp, 27 predicted proteins | sample 1581521 | NCBI WGS metagenome assembly OIDI01 (sample SAMEA3882543, study PRJEB24775) | human gut metagenome | biome: human-associated habitat; feature: intestine environment; material: feces | place: Netherlands | collected 2009/2010
GGTCGCCCCCCGCTCCCCCGTCGCGCCCGTTGCGCCCGTTGCGCCCGTTGCGCCCGTTGCGCCTGTCGCGCCCGTCGCGCCCCGCTCTCCCGCAGGCCCGGTGGGGCCGGTGGTGCCCGTCGGCCCCATCTGCCCATTCGTCCCGGGCGCGCCGGTCGGGCCGGTGGGGCCCGTCGCGCCGGTCGGCCCCCTGCGCCCGCACGGACAATACGGGCAGCACCCGCACCCGCCGCTCCAGCCGTTTTGATCCTGCAACAACGCCATCCCGCCTTCCCGTGATATCATCCATATTCTATTCCGGCGCCGGATGGAGCGTTCGTCGGGCGCCGGCCTGCGCAAAATGCCGGGGCATCCCTTTGCCTGCCCGGTTGTAGAATCGATGCGCGCGTGGTATGATATCAAGTAACAGGCTGTACGCAGGAGGACATATGGAACAGCGGGAGAAGCGCGTCTGCATGATCGCCACCGGGGGTACGATCGCCTCGAGCGAAAGCGGCGAGGGCCTTGCCCCGCGCCTGCGCCCGGCCGATATCCTGCGCCGGCTCCATTTTCCGGCGGGGCTGTGCCGCGTGGAGACGGCCGAGGTTTGCCGCATCGACAGCACGGATGTGACCCCCGCGCACTGGCTCGCAATGGCGGCGGCCATCCGGGAGCGGTACGACGCGTACGACGGTTTTGTGGTGCTGCACGGTACGGATACCATGGCCTATACGGCCGCGGCGCTCTCCTACCTCGTGCAGCGCTCGCCCAAGCCCGTCGTGCTCACCGGCGCGCAGCGACCCATCGACCGCGAGAGCACCGATTCGCACGCAAACCTGTCCGATGCGTTCCGCTATGCGTGCGCGGACGCGTCCTGCGGCGTGCAGATCGTGTTTGACGGCCGGGTGATCCCCGGTACGCGGGCGCGCAAGGTGCGCACCAAGAGCTTCCACGCGTTCGCCAGCATCAACTATCCCGAGCTGGCCGTGCTGTGCGACGGACAGTTGCTTCGGTATGTCGAGGAACCAAAGCCGGACGGCCCCGTCTTCTACGATACGCTGAATCCCCGCGTGTCGCTGCTCAAACTCATTCCGGGCGTGGACGCGGCGCTGCTGGGCTTCCTGCTTGCGCGCAACGACGCCGTAATCGTCGAAAGCTATGGCGTGGGAGGCGTACCCACGGCGGGCGGATTTTGCGAACGCATTGCGGAGGCCGCCAACGGCGGAAAAACCGTCGTCATGACCACGCAGGTGCCCAACGAGGGCAGCGACATCGGCCTCTACCGCGTCGGCAGCCGTCTCAAGGGCGTGCCGGGCGTACTGGAGGCGTACGACATGACGACCGAGGCGGTCGTTACAAAGCTGATGTGGATTCTCGGCCAGACGCAGGCACGCGACGAGATCCGTCGCCTGTTCTATACGCCCGTCGCCCACGACATCCTGTATCCCGGCGCGCGCGGTTGCTGACGGGATCTGAAAAGCCCCCTCCCGCACGGAAGGGGGCTTTTGTCTGCAACGGTTCAGAACTCGCGTTTGAGGCTGCGCATGGAGAACAGCGCGCCGAGCGCCTCGCGCGGGTCCCGCGCCTGATATAGGATCTCGTAGACGGTGCGGCAGATGGGCAGTTCAACCCCGGTGCGCGCCTCCAGCAGGCGCAGCGCGCGCACGGTATGGCATCCCTCGGCCAGCGCCCCATACGGCTCGCCCCGGACGAACGACTCGCCGTATTGCCGATTGTGGCTGTACGGCGAAAATACGGTGGCCTCGTAATCGCCAAGGTGGCACAGGCCGTACGCGGACAGGCCGTTGCCGCCCATCGCCTCGATGAGCCGCGCGATCTCCCGCGTGCCGCGGGACATGAGCGCCCCCTTGAGCGTGCAGAGACCCATCGCGTCGAGCATGCCCGCGGCGATGCCGACGACGTTCTTCGTCGCCGCGCCGATCTCGTTGCCGATGAGATCCGTGCCGTAATAGAAGCGGATAAGGTCGCCTGAAAACGCAGCGACCAGCCGCGCCTTGACCGCCTCGTCCGCGCTGTCGATCACCATGCAGTTCGGCACGCCGCGATAGAATTCCTGCACGTGCCCGGGTCCCAGCCACACGGCCACAGCGTTGGACGCGCCGAGCGCGGCAGCGGCCAGCTCCGACGGCCGCAGAGCGGTGTCCGCCTCCAGTCCCTTCATGCACAGCACAAACGTCCTGCCCGAAAGCGCCAGGGGCGACAGCTCCGCCATCAGGCCGCGCAGGCTCTGTACGCCGACGGAAACGATGAGCGTCTCCGCCTCGCAGGCGGCCTGCAGCGAAGTCGTCAGCGCCACACGGGCCGGCAGCTCGAGCAGATCGTTGCGCCGGTCGGCCAGAAAGCGCTGCATGCGCGGCGAAGCGGCGCGCCCGTACAGCGTCACATCATGTCCCTGCCGGTCGAGATACCAGGCAATCAACGAACCCCACCGGCCGCAGCCGATCACGGAAATGCGCATACCCTTCCTTTCCAGCCCATAAAAACGGCGTCCGCTCGCCGGTCCGCACCCGGCGGCGGCCGTCATCGCATTCAGCGGATAAAATTCGTACGGTTCCCGCGCTCAGCCTGCGGCGCGGCAAAGCCGGCCCGCCGCCCCGCCTCGATGCAGCGGAGCAGCCACGCCATGTTGCGGGCCAGGTTGCGCATGGTCTGCAACCCTTCCAAATCGGCAGCCACGTCCTCCGCGTTTCTGCCGTGCACCATGTTCCAATAGGTGGAGGACACGACCGGCATCTGCGCGAAAGTAAAATACTTGTTGATCACATCGAGCGAGGCGGTGGTACCCGCGCGCCGGGCGGACACGACGGCGGCGGCAGGCTTGTGCGCCGCGCAGACGCCGCCGGCATAGAACAGGCGGTCCAGAAGGCTCAGCAGCGTGCCGTTGGGCGAAGCGTAGTAGACCGGCGAACCGACGATCAGGCCGTCCGCTTTGGCCAGCGCGTCGATGCACTCGTTCACCACATCGTCGCTGAACGCGCAGCGCCCCGTCGATGCGCAGGCGCCGCACCCGATGCAGCCGCGCACGGGCTTTGCTGCGCCGTGGAGCAGCTCCGTCTCCACGCCTTCGGCATGCAGCGCAGCCGCCGCCTCTTTCAGCGCCGCAGCGGTGCAGCCGTCCGCATGCGGGCTGCCGTTGATGAGCAACACCTTCATAATGGTATTTTCCTCCTTTCGGTCGCTTCAGCCATTGTCCGGCGCGGGTTCGATCGGCGCAAACGGCTCCTCGATCTCGAGCACGAACTCCATGCCCTGCACGTCGATATCGGTCTGAATCTCCGCATAGATGGCGTTGCTGCCGCTTTCCAGCAGCGTGCCGCCCTCGGCGTTGTGGATGCGCCCAATGCCGGCGACGCGGCCGTCCTCGCTGTAATACACGATGTTCACCACGCCGTCGAGCGGCAGCGGATAGGCGTTGACGCATACGCCGTCGAGAAACGTACCCGTGCCGTACTCGTACACGCGCAGGTCGCCAAACGAGAGATAATAGCGGAAATAGTGGTCGTCCATTTCGATGTGGTTGCCCAGCAGGTCCGTCGGCACGGGTGCGGCGGTCATCTCCAATTCGAACGGGTCCGGCCGTGGTGTGGGCGAGGCCGACGGCGTCGGCGTGCCGGCGATCTCCGGTTCCACCCGAATGCACGCCTGCAGTGCGGCAAAGGCCAGCAATGCGGCGAGCAAGCAGAACATCATGCCGGGCCGCTTCATGCGCGGCCTCCCGTGTGCTCTGCGATCATGCGCTTTTTGAGATCATACAGCCGGTCGGACAGGTCCACCTTGTAAATGTGCGGCTGCATGAGTCGGCGGTACTCGTCCCACATGGTCGCCAGCTCGGCCTTTGCGTACGCCTGGATCTCCATGACGGACGGGGACGCATAGACCTGCCTGCCCGCCCGGAACACCGGCACAAGCAGCTCGCGCGCATTGAACCGCTTGAGCAGCATGTTCTTGTACGGATGCTCCGGATCAAAGATGCGCAGCGGTTTGGACGTGTCGATCGTCTCCTCGTCGAGCGCGATCAGGTCCGCGATGGCCATACCCTTGAGATCATACAGGCGGAAGACCTTTTTGTAACCCGGATTGGTAACCTTGGCCGGGTTGTCGGAGAGCTTGATCTTCGGCACCATACGCCCGTCCACGACCTCCGCCGCCATCTTGTACACGCCGCCGAGCGCCGGGTTGTCCTCGCTCGTGATGAGACGCGTGCCCACGCCCCAGGTGTCGATGCAACAGCCCTGCATCTTCAGGTCGCGGATGACATTCTCGTCAAGGTCGCTCGAGGCACAGATCTTCGCGTCCGGGAAACCGGCCTCGTCCAGCATGCGGCGCGCGCATTTGCTGAGGTAGGCGAGGTCGCCGCTGTCGAGCCGGATGCCCAGCGGCTCATGCCCCTTCGCGCGCAGCTCCCGGAATACGGTAATGGCGTTCGGCACGCCGCTGCGCAGCGTATCGTACGTATCCACGAGCAGCAGGCAGGCGGTCGGGAACGTTTCGGCGTAGGCGCGAAACGCGCTGAGCTCATCCGGGAAGCTCATGACCCAGCTGTGCGCATGCGTGCCGCTCACCGCGATACCGAACATCTCGCCCGTGAGCACGTTGCTCGTGGCCGAGCAGCCGCCGATGACGGCCGCGCGCGCGCCATAGATGCCGGCGTCGGCGCCCTGCGCCCGGCGCAGGCCGAACTCCAGCACCGCGCCGCCCTCCGCCGCATAGCACACGCGGCTCGCCTTGGTGGCGATGAGCGTCTGGTGGTTGACGAACGTCAACAGCGCCGTTTCGATGAGCTGCGCCTGCATGATCGGCGCGCGGACGCGCACGAGCGGCTCATACGGGAACACGACCGTGCCCTCCCGCATGGCGTAGATCTCGCCGGTGAAATGCAGCTTGCCCAGATACGCGAGGAACGCCTCGTCGAACAGCTTGAGCGAGCGCAGATAGGCCAGGTCCTCCTCGGAAAAATGCAGGTTGTTGATATAATCGATGACGCTCTGCAGCCCGGCGGCAATGGCGTACGTGATATTGCTGCGCGGGCGGAAAAACACGTCGAACACGCCCTCGTTGCCGGCCATTCCGTGCTTGAAATAGCCGTACATCATCGTGAGCTGGTACAGGTCGGTCATCATGGTCAGGTTGCGCATAACAAAACACCCCCTCGTGTACGTTCCATTATACTCCAACCCGGCGCAAGAATAAAGCGTCCATTTGCACCGATTCTATGAACGTTTTTTGAAACGGGCCGTCAAATTTCCCGTTTTGGGCTCCCGCCGGCGGTCATGCGCCGCCGCCCGTTGCGGCCGTCTCCGCCGCATACAGATCGGTCGATACATAGATGCGCGCCGCGATGGAGCGGTACACGTCCTCGTAGACGAGCTCCCGGCGCAGTTGCGTGCCGTCGGCCGCGTAATATGTTTTGTATGTGCGGGCGGTACGCCCCTGCCGCCCCTCGCGCTCGACCACACGCGTCTGGTTCGGCAGGCTCTCATCGAGCAGCACCTCGTCCGGCAACGCCGGCAGGGTGCCGGTGTTCTCGGACGAGACCACGACATACTGCCCCTCCGGCAGCGCCGGCGTGCCGTAAAGCGAGAGCGTCACCGTCTGCGCCTGTTCGTCCACAACCGCCGCCACCGTCAACGGGGCGGAGGTGGAATTGACAAAGCAGAAGTTCTTGCCGCCGGTGCTGATCGTCGCATCGCGCCCGATATCGACATATCCCATGGGCCAGCTGTGCGGATGGCGCTCGGTGATGGTCAGATCGGCGAGCAGGACTGCGTTGAACAGCGTGGAGGAAACCTGGCAAACGCCGCCGCCATATTCCTGCACATAACGGCCCCCGCTGATGGCGGCCGCCATGCGCCAGCCGTTCTCTCCGTTGCGGTCGCCCAGCACGGCGTTGCAGTCGAACGTTGCGCCCGGTTCGAGCACCGTTCCGTCGATGGCTTCCGCCGCCTTGCAGATGTTGAACACACGGTTTTCCGCATTGTGCGGCGACTTGGCAAACGAGGTGGTGAACGTGCCGATCAGCCGATGCTCTTCGCGCAGCGCCGCCTCCGTCACCGCCGGCGCCTGTACGCTGCACGGCACCTCGATGCGGGTATCCCCTGCCTGTATGGCGCGCAGCACCGCCTGGTACAGCGCATCCGAATCGATCAGAAGGCCCTCGCGTTCTGCGGTATAGGAGAAAGCCTCCGCACTGCCCGGCACGAATATGACGGTCGCATCCGTCGCCGTGCGATCATGCCGGGCGGCAAACGCGGCGATGCCCTCGCGCAGCGCGTCCGTATCCACGCAAAGCGGCAACGACGCCACCGGCTCGCCGTTCAACGTCTGCAACAGCGCCGCGTCCACATCGGCGGAAACCCCGAGCGCGGACGCCGGCAGCGTTTCCGCCCCGTCCGGCAGGATCAGGCGGTATTCCGGCGGCTCCCAGGCCCCGCTAAGGCGCGCGCGCGCCTCCGCAATGGTCATGCGCGACACGTCCTCGCCCGCCACGACGGCGTCCCGCGGCAGGCGCGCCGAATCCGCGGGCAACCGGTCGCGCCGGATCAGCCCGCAGGCGGAGACCGTCAGCGCGGCCAGCAGCGCCGCAGCAATACAGATCGGAAGCAAAAACCGTTTCATGATACGGTTAGTTTGCCGGATACGGGCGCAATTTTGTCCCGCCAATTTTTACAAAAATGAATTGACAACCCGCCCGCCGGCAGCTATACTATTTTCGTGCGCGGCAGTGCTGGAATAGGCAGACAGGCACGTTTGAGGGGCGTGTGCGCGAGCGTATGGGTTCAAGTCCCATCTGCCGCACCATCTTGGAGTAGGCGTTCGATCGCCTGCTCCGTTTTTTTTGTAAGCGGCTGACCACGCCCGCCGCCGCTCCACCTTTAAGCCGGCCCCTGCCCGGTGGGCTTCGATCCGGCTGCCACCGGCAGAAACGCAAGCGTTGCATCGCCACCGGTCTGCGCGCCAATCAAGGCTTTTGCCCCGGGATGATAACGTCCGGAGTGGGCGGATCGTTCAGAGCCGCGCCGCCGTGTTGCCGGCCCTTGCGGCTTTGCGCCCCGGCCCGGCAATCCGCTTTCAGAAACAGCAATGGCGGTCGATACCGGCATGTGTTATAATCAGATCGGCAAACGAGAATTACGGAAAGCGGGAGTTCCTTTCGGGGGAAGCGGGGAAATAATGGGGGTCGTTTTCCTTTTTCCCGCCTTGTTTGGCATCCTTTGGGGAACATGGGCCTATGGCTGCACCCGCTTGCCCAAATAATCCCAGGCGACATGGATTCCGTTCCCGGCCTTCCTGCAACGCGAGCATCAGCGGTATGGCCGCCGGGGGGCCATATCGACAGTTCTTCACTGCGGGGCCGATCGAACACAGGGGAATCTTTGATCGACATGATGGAGGTCCTGAAGTCTGCTGAATACCGGCAGGATATCCGCAATCTATCCCCCCGGCCGATCACGGAGGCGGCTGCTGATGGAACATGCGAAGGAAAGGCCGCAAATACGCTTCTTGTCTGGGGAAATGCGGGGGACGAAGCTGCTCGCTGAATTTTTCTGGCAGCCTTGTCATCGTTGGCAGGAGCGGGAACGACGGCTTTCGGTTTATCATATGGTTGATCCCGACATTATGAGCAGATTGTTGGAATATGTGCAGGCGCACGGCGCAAAAATGACGGCGCTCAAGGGCTGCAACCTTCCCGGGCCGTCAACGGACGGGCGGCAGGAGCGTTTTCCGACCGCCGCCACTGACCGCCCGGTCCACGTTATTTCTTCCGGGCGGCGACAGGATGTCGACAGGAGAAAGGGGTGTGGGTGATGAACCTGATGGAAAAGCTGGATGCTCTGCCGGCCGATTGCTTCCGCAGCCGGCGGATCTGCTTCCAGAGAATCCGAACGGAGGAGGATCTGTTTCGCATGGGCCTGCTCTCCCTGCCGCCGGAGCAGCAGGCGGCGGTCAACCCCCTGTGGTTCTCCCTGGGGCGCGCATATATCGCGCCGGAACAAAACGTTCCGTTCCTGATTCTCCAAAGGGTCGACGAACGGCCTGCCGTCATCGGCTTCATACAGCTCCATAAACGCCTGGGTACAGAACGGGAGGCGCTGTCCTGGAGCTTCTTCATCATCCCGGCCTTTCAGGGCATGGGGCTTGGTGCGGAGGCGGCAAAGCTCGCCATTTCCCTGTTGCGCAGCGCCATGCCCGAAGTCCCGATTCATCTGTCGGTTGAACGGGACAATTCGGCCGGCCGGAGGCTCTACGCCAAACTGGGGTTACACCTGTCCCGGGAACGGGATGGCGACGACCTCGTCTATGTTTTGCCGTAACAGCGGCGGCATGGGCGACAGAACCGGAGCGCAGTTTCCGCGAACGACTGTCCCGTCGGCGTCCCGGTCGCGCTTTCCGGTTGTCTAAGCGCCTGCGTCGGTTGCCATTGTCCCGTCGGCGTCCCGGTCGCGCCAGGCGGGCCGTCGTTGCCAGTTCGGCCGGGACTGATCAGCCCAGGCATCGCATGAGCGTCACCGCGTCGCAGTCCAGAAGAATACAGCCGTGGTGCAGCAGACGGCCGTCGCGCAGATACTGCGCGCTGACGGATATCTATTCCCCGCCATTCTCTACCACCCTAACCCACACCATCTGGCCCCGGCTATTCCGCACACAGTCTTTGGGCGCGATCCTGATGATGGATGCACGGCGGCACCCACAGGCTTTGGCAATGGTGATCTGATCCTGATTCTTTTCAAACCGCCGCCTGTCGTTTCCCGTCCTCGTCCGGCTGCGGGTGATTCCCGACTTTTTTCGCTGACGCATCCCAGCTCCTTCTTGGACAGGTCAACGCCCATGGCCCTGTTGTTGGCGGGCATGTCCCGGCTCACCGTTCAGGAGGACGGCCCCACCGCCGCCTCCCACTCCCGCAGTTAGGCAGCGGCGTGTTCTTTGGTGATCTGGGCGGCGTTTTTCACCTTGTGGGCGAAAAGCCACTTTACAAAGGGCTACATGGCAGCCCGGCTGATCTCCATGGTTCCAAAGCCGAAAATTCCACCCACTCTGGCTGGGTTATCTCCCGCCAGAGTTCCGTGGCCTTTCATGTACGCTTCCCGTGCGGCTTGTTTGGCCTCGTGCCTGCTCTGCCCAAACCGGGCCAACTTGGGCAGTTCGTTTTGCAGTCCGCCAAAGATCCACTTCGCCACCCCTTGCAATTCTGACACGGCAGGTTCCTCCATGACCGGCTGCCATGTGATAGATCATACCTATTGTCGCTGCACCTGCGTTTTGTGGAAACCTGCTGCCTGTAATACCACCTTTTCTGATGCCCAAGATTGGTCCGACACCATGCCGTCCTGGTGTTGGCGTAGGCCTGATGCGTCATGCGGTGAAGAGACGCCCTGCGTTTGTAACCCGGTTTTGAAAAATCAGAATCCTGCCAGCTGTTGTTCTCTGCGAGTTTATCCCCTGATAAGGCTGAAAACATCTGTTCTGTATAATGTTAACGAAAAAATATTTTCACAGGAGAAGGCCTTATGGGAAATCTATATGGGTATATCCGTGTCAGTACACGGGAACAAAATGAAGATCGACAGTTAATTGCTATGCGCGAAATGGGGGTTCCCGCGTCCCACATTTATATGGACAAACAGTCTGGGAAAGACTTCAATCGTCCGAATTATAAGAAATTGCTCCGAAAACTAAAAAAAGACGATCTGCTCTATATTAAGAGCATTGACCGTCTGGGGCGAAACTATGAGGAAATTTTACAGCAATGGCGTATCATCACAAAGGACAAGGGCGTTGATATTGCAGTGTTGGATATGCCCCTGCTTGATACCCGCCGGGGAAAAGACCTCATGGGGACTTTCCTCTCCGACATTGTTCTGCAGGTGCTGTCTTTCGTTGCAGAAAATGAATGCACCAATATCCGGCAGCGGCAAGCTGAGGGTATAGCGGCGGCAAAGGCGCGGGGAGTGCGCTTCGGGCGGCCACCGCGCCCATTGCCAGAGAACTTTCACGTCAATTATCAGAAATGGAGAGCCGGGGAAATCACGGGCACAGCGGCGGCAAAAGAATGTGGTATGCCCCTTGCGACCTTCCGCTATCGAGCGAAAATCTACGAAAAAGTGAATTTGTTATAAAGAGGGCGTTTTTGCAGAAAGGTGTAATTTTTTGCAAATCGCTCTTTTTTGCAAGTGTTTTTATGAGTATACCATACGGCTTGCTGTTTTTCAATCAATACTTACAATAATTTCAAGCTGTTTACGCACCAAAACACACCTGCAAAAAATTACAGGTTTTGATTAACAGAAAATAATGCGGAAGACAATATCGTTGATGGATGGCCCTCGTTCTGAACGAATTGTATTATGTCGCTTTCAGAGCGACCCAAATAAAGCCCCTCAGTTGTATCCTATGGGTACGATAACAAAACAGGAGGGTTGAGTATGGCCAGAATCAGCTTTATTCTTTATAAAAACTCGATTATGGCTAGTGTAATCAGCTTTTTAGGAGTGCTTGTAGGTTGTTAAATTGAACCCTCAAGCTGGTCAACAAATAAATTGAGAAAGGGAAAAATAATGAAAAATACTTGTTATTATGCTCAGCGTACTCATGGTTTTGACTCTTGCCGCTTGTGGGAAAGAGTATATATGCATTACGTGCGGAGAAATGACGCGAAAGGTCTACTACGGTATGGCGGCGAATGAATCGCAGGTCATGTGCGAGGATTGCGCCCATCAGTATTGGATGCCTATTTGTGGTGTGAAGATGGCTCTTTGTTGGCGGCGGGAGTTATCAACGGAGCCGTTGGAAGTTTTGAGATTAATGGTAACAGGAGGAAATAAACACCATGTTCTGCACAAAATGCGGAAGAAAACTTCCGGAAGGAAGTAAAAAATGTCCGGTATGCGATGAGGAAAGAGCCAGGGAAGGAAACATTCCATATGAACAAGCTCCGGAGACGGGCTATACGGAGCCAAACGGGTCCACACACAATGGCAAGCCACCCAAATGTACCTGCTGCGGGTATGTGGGGAATTGGAAACTGGAGCCGGTGTTTCGACCCATGGACTGGGCGATAGGTATCATCGGGGGGATTATAACCTTTGGATTTGGTTTCGCCTATTTGCTCGTGGTAGGCTTGATTCGCCTCAATAAAAACCGGAGGGATAAGATATGTCCAAACTGTAAAGCAAGGAATCTTTGGACATTTCTTTACTGATTTAGGAGACAAAAGGAAACGATGAAGGCGGTAAAAGAAAATGATGAAGGATAGAGCGAGTTATTGTCCGTCGTGCGGGCAGGAAAGCGGCGAGGATACGCGTTTTTGCTCCCGTTGCGGCGCACCCCTTTCCGTTTCTCATAACCAGCCTGCAGACGCTGAGCGGAAAAGTTTGCTGGAACAGATGGAACATGTGCGGGAAGTGGCGGCACTCTGTACCCCGCATTACGAAGCGTACAACAAATGGCAGGTTGCTGTGGAAAACGCTGCGACCCGGGTTTACGAAAATCGCAGTTGGAAAAAGATTTTTTATATTGGGCTACCTATTGCTATCATTCTGGGTCTGCCCATGCTGGCATTCGCAGGCTCTCCAGGATACATTGCAGCTGCATTGCCGGTTTTCCTCATGATTGGAGGCTGGATTGTGGCTTGTAGGATGGTGTATTCTTCCACCAGAAAAAGGAATGAACATCAAAAAGCCTTGGACAGGCAGACGACCAACAATGCGCAGGAGCAGCAAAGGCGGATTATCAATTGCATAGATCAGATTTACGAGGAGTCAGGGCTAAGCGATTTTTATCCACAGGAATACCTGTTTGAAAATGCGGTGGATCGGATTATTTCTCTGATCAGAACCCGCCGGGCTGATACGGTGAAAGAGGGGATCAATCTGTACGAGGAGGAGCAGCACCGCATTCGCATGGAACAGGCGCAGGATCAGCAGCTGACTTCCTTGTATCGGGCCGAGGAGCTGCAGCGCAGAGCCGGAGATATGGCGGCACTGGCTGCGACCATGTCCGCGCTTTCCCTTTTGCGGAGAAGGTAGTTAATAGCCGGAAGTCTAAGGAAACCGGTCTAAAGGCGGAAAGAAGGAGCGAAGATGGTACAGGCGGACGGGCAACGAGGCGGACAAGCCCCTCAAAATTTCTGAGAAAAGTACAAAGATTGATCGTCTTGGGCGTAACCTACTTGGCCTTATCCGCGCTGCCTTTTGTCATTGCAATCTATTAGTCGGCGTTACCATAGGAAAGGAGAAATAAAAATGAAAAAGCGACTTGTCATTTTGCTCAGCATGATCCTGCTTTTGGCGCTTGCTGCCTGCGGGAAAGAGTACACCTGCATGAAGTGTGGGAAAACAACGAGCAAGGCATATTATGACCTGGCAGCTATTGAGGAGCAGGTCATGTGTGAGGACTGTGCTCGTCAATACTGGATGCCGCTGAATTATGAGAATTACCGAGTAGACTAAGCTGCCAGTGTTCACGTTAACAAAGGGATGTAACGCAGGAAAAACCTGCCCTGCGATGTTGCCTTCCTAAATTGGCGTTGATTAGGCCTAGAAAATGCTTGAAAATTCTTGCAATGGGCGATCTAAGAGAGCTGTTTCGTCAGGAATATTTTGCTTGGAATAAGTATTTACGGAGGAGCGGAAATGAAAAAACGATTCGTTTGCATTTTGCTCGCGGGAATAATGAGCATAGCGCTTTCAGCTTGTTCTGATAGCCAAGCGGAGGATGTAGCGCTAATAACTGGCATGACAGTTGAAGAAGTAAAATCCGCCTATGAGTTGGCGGAAGCATATCTTAACACAGGCGACTATCTGAAAGCAATGAACGCCTATGAGATCATCCCCGGATATAAGGATTCAGGGAAAAAGCAGGAGAAAGCGCTGACTTTATACCAGGAAGAAATTGCTACGAGGGCCAGGGAATATCTGGATGCTGAGCAGAATTATTCCGGTGCCTTAGCGCTGGTCCAGCAGGCAAGGCTAACTGTGGGAGACTGTGCTTTGTTTAGGGAGGTAACTGATGAGATAGAGGCCGCTTGCCTCAACGCATACCTGGCTCTTGCAGAGGAAGCGCTCAATATGGAAGATTTTGACTCTGCTGAAATGTGGCTCCAAACGCTGTCGCAAATCGTTGACGTCGCAGACCCCCGCATTACAGAAATGGACGTCGCTATACAAAAGGGGCGCGTGATATCTACTTGGAAAAGCTATCAGAATGCCGGAGATGTCACAAATGGTCTGCTGTATCTGCAAGTTATGCTGATGGGGGAGTACAGCGACCCTGATGTAATAGAGCTGTATAACCTGGAATATGCCGCTTATAAAAAGCAGATATTGGAGCAGGCAGAAAGCCAGTTTCTCTCTTCCGGCTACGAGGCGGGAATTATCGCTTTGCAAGCGGGGACGCAGGTGCTGTCTGAGGACCCGGATTTTCAGGCTAAGATGGCGGAATATCTTAGCTATCGCCCCATATCTTTGGCAGAACTGGACTATTATACCTACGAAAACGACCACTACAATAATTACGACACGGGGACAGACAACCTCGGCAATGAGCATCAGGATGTTTTTAGAGTAAATGAACGTAAACAGCAATCCCAGACATATCGCCTGCACGGCAATTACGAACGTATGACTGGCGTTTTTTATCTTATGTTCAAAGAGCGATCGTCAAAGGATCTTTGCACTCTTCAGATATATGGGGATAATATTTTGTTATTTGACTCTGGATCCGTGACTGCGGGCGTGGATCCCGTCACCTTTGATATCTCGCTCGCCGGGGTAGATCAGCTCGTTATTTCTACAAATTGGTCATGCAACCAAGGTTCTCTGTTTATTAATACATCTTTCGAATTTGGGGATGTTCTGCTCTATCGTGCCATGCCGCAGAACGTCGAATCCGAATTCACGGAATCTGCTGACGGCTGATTGCATGGGTTATCGTATTTATCGTGTCACTTGTCTGCACAATTGGAGGTGCGCACATATGATATGTACCGAAAAAACAAAAGCAGCCTAAAAAATAGTTTTGAGGCGCACAAGGGACAAACGGATAAGGAAGGTTTGCCCTATGTGTTCCATCCATTTTGTGTGGCGGAAAAATGCGTGATGAAAATACGACTGTTGCCGCCGCCCCCCTGCTTCCAGATTGTGCCAGGCAGGTCGTCATCACCAGTTATGTCGGGGCCAATCAGCCCAGGCATCGCGTTCGCGCCATGCCGGTCCGGCAGGTGGGACGGGCGATGGCGCGCAGTAGCGATGCGGCAGGCAGCGGGGTTGTTGACGGCGGGCGCACGAACCCCGTCCGTTGCACGCCGGTGCCGTACGGACGATGGCGCGCAGTAGCGATACGGCGAACGGCGGCGGGCCTGTCCGCGGCGGGCGCGCGGCTATGCGGCGGGCGCCCAGACGGCGGTGCCCGCCTCGCCGAGTGCAGCGGCGGGGTCGCCGGCCTCGAGCGCGGCGGCAAGCGCCTCCGCCAGATACGGGACGGCGGCGAGCGCCTGATCGAGCGAATTGCAGTTGTGGCCGATCTCCACGAGCAGGCACTGGTCGGAAATGTGCTGGTTATAGCGCCCCGTCTTAACGCGGATGGGGCGTGCAAGGCGGCTGTCCACAGCGGTGAGATATGCGGTCACCGCTTCGGCCAGCGCATAATTTCTTTCAAAATCCGGCATTTGGTCAAAGCCGGTCCCGGTCGCGCCCTCCCCGGTCCCCACGACAAACATCATGCGCGCGACCTCCTTGCCGTCGAGCTCCAGGTAATCCGTGATGGGCGTATCCGCGTTGCCGTAGGCATCCCGGTGCACATCGATGAACACGCGCAGCGACGGATACTTTTCCTGATAGGCGCGCATGGTTTCCTCCGAACGGCTGTATGCGCTCGCAAGCTGCGGCGGCTCATGGTCGGTGGTATCGTGCAGAACGCCAAAGCCGTGCGCCCGAAGCTGTTCGGCCAGCAGCTCGCCCACCGCGACAACGTTCTTCTCGTTGTCCGTGGTTCGCCAGCTCCCGCTCGGCGTATAGGTGTAGGTCTCCGTCTGGGCGTACGCTTCGGTCGTATGCGTGTGATAGATCAGGATTGTGGGGGCGCTCTCATCGCCGGTCTGCGTTTGCAGCGTGGGCACGCTCGCCCCGCCCAGCACCGACAGCCGCAGCGGCTGCGGCGTGCCGGCGGGCTCTGCCTCGCCGGGCGCGGTCTGCGCCTCCGGCAGTTGCGCGAGCACCGGCATGCCCATGGCCACAAGGCCCACATCCGCGCGGCCGTAGGAGAGCAGCAGCAGCGCCACCAGGCAGGCGGCCGTCAGCAACGGCAACAGCACGCGAAGGCGCGCCACCGATGGCCCGCCTCCTTTGCGCGCGCGCGCCGCGCGGGCGCCCCTGCGCACAGTTCCAACCTTTTGCATCGGCACCCCCTCCCCCCATACACGATATGCGCGGCTCAGCCGAACAATGCCTTCAGCTCGTCAAAACAGGCGCGATGCAGCATCCGGTTGATGCCGTCGGCCAGCATTTCGGCCGCGTCGTCGATGAGCGCGTCGATTTCCTTGGGCGTCACGATCAGCGGCCCGAAGCGCTCGCGCACGACCTCGTCGGCCAGCGCCCGCAGCGCGCCCGCCTCGTCCGACAGGCGTGCCCTTTCGACGATGAGGCCGACGGTATCCGCCGCAATGGTCGAGGCGTATACGACCATTGGCACGCCCACGGCGATGACCGGCACGCCAAGCGTTTGGCGCGAAAGCGCGTCGCGCCGGTTCCCGATGCCGGAGCCAGGGCTGATGCCGCTGTCGCTGAGCTGCACGGTGCGGTTGATCCGGTCGGTGCTGCGCGCGGCCAGCGCGTCGATGCAGATGACCGCCGCAGGGCGGGCATGCTCCACAAGCCCGCGCACCACCTCCCCCGTTTCCATACCCGTGGTGCCCAGCACGCCGGGCGCCATGGCCGATACGGCGCGCAGCCCCTCCGGCGCAAGCTCCGGCGCATCGGTGCGGATATGCCGCGTAACGTAAACCCGGTCCGCCGTCTCCGGTCCAAGCGCGTCCGGCGTGACAAACCGGTTGCCGAGCCCGACGACCATGACATCCGCATCCTCCGGCAACCCCTCGAGCAGGCGGGAAAGCTCCGTGGCTATCTGTTCCGACACCGCCTGAAACAGCGCCGGATCGCGCGACGGGATCTGGTCGGTATCGATCGTGATATACCGCCCCTTCGGCTTGTCCAGCCGTTGGGCAGCCGCATCCGTAAAGATGGCGACGCGCTCGATGACAAGGTCGCCGCGCCGCTCCTGCTCCTGCTCCACCCCCTCAAGCTCGCCGCCCAGAAGGTCGCGCGCCTCGCGCGCCAAATCCGTCCTGCAATGCTCCATACTGCCTCCCCGCACATAAAAAAATGGGCCGCGGCATTCACCGCAACCCTTATCTTGCCCTGCGCGTCAAAGCATGATACAGATGAGGCCGTTGCAGCCCTCGTTCACGATGCGCTGCAACGTGGACTGGATGCGCTGCTGCACGGCGGGCGGCATGGCGCCCTTGCCGGCCATCCCGTCGCGCACGAGATCGTAGAGCGACTTGCCGAACAGGTTCGTCTGCCAGATCGCGCCCGGCTCCTGCTCGAACGTGGCCAGCAGCGACTGCACGAGCGCCTCCGACTGCTGCTCGGTGCCGACGATGGGGCTGATCTCGCTTTCGATGTCAACGCGAATGACATGCAGCCCGGAGGAACGGGCGCGCAATCGCACGCCAAAGCGGCTGCCCTGGCGGACGATCTCCGGCTCGTCGAGCTCCATCTCGTCGATTGCGGGCGGCACCACGCCGTAGCCCGTGCGCCGCGCCTCCTCGAGCGCGCCGGCAATGCGGTCGTACTCCGCCTTGGCCGAGACAAATCCCTTCATGGCGGAGATGAGCTCGAAATCGTCCCGAATGTCGCAGCCGCACTCCTCGCCCAGGATTTCGTAGAACAGGCCCTCCTCCGGTTGCAACGCGACCGTGGCCGTGCCCTCGCCAAGCGCCACGCCCTCCACGCGCGCCGGCAGGAACTGCTCCACATGCTGCAACTGTTCCACGAGACGGCGGTAATCGCGCACCCGGTTGAGCTGCGGCAGCGTCGAGTAGACCGGCAGCAGCACGCGCTGCATGAGCCAGTGGTCCTTCGGCAGCGCGCGCAAAAAGGAGGGAATGCGGATCTCGATCATGCGCAGCGGGAACTCCAGCAGCATCTCCTCGATGAGCTGCGCCGCCTGCGCCGCCGTCATCTGCATGGCGTTCAGGCAGATGGCGCACACGCCGTACTGCTCCGACAGCGCGTCGCGCAGCGACTGCGCCGCTTCGCCCTCGGGGTCAATGCTGTTGATGATGAGTACGAAGGGCTTGCCCGTCTCCTTCATCTCGCGCAGCACGCGCGCCTCGGCCTCGACATAGCTCTCGCGCGGCAGCTCCGTAATGCTGCCGTCGGTGGTCATGACCACGCCGATGGTGGAGTGCTCCGCGATGACCTTGCGCGTACCGAGCTCGGCCGCCTCCTCGAACGGGATATCGTAATCGAACCACGGCGTGCGCACCATGCGCGGCGCATCGTTCTCCAGATGCCCGATCGCGCCGGGCACGAGGTAACCCACGCAATCGACCAGGCGCACGTTGCAGAACTGCCGGTCCGCAAACTCGATGCGGACAGCCTCGTTGGGCACAAAGCGCGGCTGCGTCGTCATGATCGAGCGGCCGGCGCCGCTCTGCGGGAGCTCGTCGATCACGCGGGCCTTGACATGTTCGTTCTCGATGTTCGGGAGCACGAGCAGGTCCAAAAATCGCTTGATAAACGTCGACTTTCCCGTGCGCACCGGGCCGACGACGCCGATGTAGACATCCCCCTGCGTCCTTTTGGCAATATCCCGGTAGAGCTCTGTTCTGTCCATGACACGCCTCCTCCTGCTGTATCGGTCGTTACCAAATATATGTGGGAGGCGCGCAAATAGAAGGGTTCAGTTGATGATTTGCTTCTCCTCGCCGCGCAGCAGGCGGCGGATGTTGTCCGCATGGCGGACGTATACGAGTACGAGCAGTACGGCCGCCAGCACGACGAGCGCCACATCCGACGGGCGGAACACCAATGTCATCACAAGAAAGACGACCATGCCGGACAGCGAACAGATCGAAATGCGCTTGGTCAGGGCCAGCAGCACCGCCACGGCGACCGCCGTTACCGCCGCGCCGAGCGGGAATGTCATCCATGCCACGGCAAAGGACGAGGCCACGCCCTTGCCCCCGCGGAACCCGGCAAACGCCGGGAAGCAATGCCCGATCACCACGAACAGCCCGCCGATGTAGCCGCCGAGCGTGCCCATGACCAGCCGGCCGAGCAGCACCGCCGCCACGGCCTTCAGAAAATCGCCCACGAACGTGACCGCCCCCGGCTTGAACCCAAACACGCGCACCATGTTCGTGCTGCCGGCATTGCCGCTGCCGTGGTCCCGCACATCGTCGTGAAAAAAGCGTTTGCTGATAAAAACGGCCGTCTGCACATTGCCGCAGAGATAGCCGAGCAGCGCGCATACGGCGCACAGCAGGGGATTCCAGTCGTACGATTGCATGGCTCAGCCCTCCTCGCGTTTGCGGTTGCGGAAAAACAGCCGGATCGGCGTGCCGTCAAGGCCGAACGACTTGCGCAGATAGTTCTCCAGATACCGGCGATAGGAAAAATGCGCGAGCGCCTCGTCGTTGACGAATATCACGAACGTGGGCGGCTGCACGGCCGCCTGCGTCGCATAGTAGATGCGCAGCCGGCGCCCCTTGTCCGACGGCGGCTCGTTGGCCATGACCGCCTCGCCCACCACGTCGTTGAGCGTGCCGGTCGGTACGCGGCGGCAGCTCTGCTCATACACCGCGTCCGCAAGGTCGAGCACGCGGTCCACGCGCTGCCCGGTCCTGGCGGAAAGGAATAGCATCGGCACATAACTCATAAACGCAAGGTCGCGCAGCGCATCCTTTTTGTACCGTTCGATGGTGTGGGTATCCTTTTCGACCAGATCCCATTTGTTCATCAGCAGTACGGAGGGTTTCCCCTCCTCATGGGCGTAGCCGGCGATGCGCACGTCCTGTTCGCTCAGCCCCTCGCTCGCATCGCACACGAGCAGCACCACGTCCGCCCGGCGCACCGCCGCCAGCGAGCGGATGACGCTGTAACGCTCGACGCTCTCGTCCTCAATGCTGCGCTTGCGGCGCACGCCCGCCGTATCCACGAGCGTATAGAGCCGCTCGCCACGGGCGAACGGCGTATCGATGGCGTCGCGCGTGGTGCCCGGCACGTCGGACACGATGACGCGCTCTTCGCCCAGCAGCGCGTTGATCAGGCTCGACTTGCCCACATTCGGCTTGCCGGCCACCGCGATGCGGATGCGGTGTTGTTCCTCCTCCTCCTGCGCGGCGGGAAAGTCCTGCACGACCGCATCCAGCAGATCGCCAAGCCCCAGCCCCTGCGTGGCGGAAATGGTGATCGGGTCGCCGAGGCCGAGCGCATAAAACTCATACGCCGACTCCTCAAACTTCTGCGCGTCCACCTTGTTCACGGCCAGCACGATGGGCTTGCGGCTGCGGCGCAGCAGCGCCGCCACCTCCGCGTCCGCCTCGGTCATCCCTTCGCGGCCGTCCACCAGGAACACGATCACATCCGCCGTGGCCACGGCGATTTCCGCCTGCCGGCGCATCTGCACGGCGATGCGGTCCTCGCTGGCCGGCTCGATGCCGCCGGTGTCGATCAGCGTGAAGGCGTATTGCAGCCATTCGGCGTCCCCATAGATGCGATCGCGCGTGACGCCGGGGGTATCCTCGACGATGGCGACGCGGCGCCCGATGAGCCGGTTGAACAGCGTGGATTTTCCGACGTTGGGCCGCCCGACGAGGGCGACCAGCGGTTTGGTACTCATGCGGCCTTCCTATCTCCCGATCCTTGTTTTAGCATATGCGAACAGGGTCTCGACCATCTCCTCGCCCGTGCCGACCGGCAGCACGCGCACGCCGAGCGCCTTCTCGAGCGCCGGCATCGTCATGCCGTCCAGAAAAACATCCTCGCGCTCGCGCAGCATGTTGCGCGGCAACAGCAGCGCATCCGTGCGCAGCCGCCCGGCAAGCTGGTTTACAAGATCCGTTCCGGTGACGAGCCCGCCGACGCTTACGTTGCCGCCGAAGTACTCGTTGCGGATCGGATACAGCGTCAGGTCGAACCCGTACGGTTCGAGCGACCGGTACAGCGTCCGGAAGAACGGGTACGCCGCCTCGCCCCCCGCCATCGACAGCGCGACGCGGCCGGCAAGCGGCTCCCGCTCTCCGAGCGCGGAACGGAACGATTCCTCAAACAGGCGCAGCAGCCCCACGCCGTTCTCGATCTGCGGGAAATCCTCGTACGCCTCGTACGGGGGCAGCGCCTCGCCCGAAAGCAGATACCATTCGTCCGAAAGAAACGCAAACGCCGTGCCGCGCTCCGCCCGCGCCTGCGCCGCGAAAGCGGCTATGCGGCCGATCATCTCCCGCGCCTGTGCCGCCGAATAAGGGCGCAGGGGCGGAAGCCCCTCCCGAAAGCGCGTCAGCCCCACCGGCACGAGCGCGACGGACTGCGCGGCCGGATACAGGCCGTACAGATCGGCAAGCGTGCGGTCAAGCGTCTCGCCGTCGTTCACGCCCGGGCAGCAGACCACCTGCGCATGGAAGCGCAAGCCCGCTTCCGCAAGGCGGGTCAGCCGGTCCATGAGCCGCCCGGCGGTCCGGTTCCGCATCATGCGCACGCGCACCGCCGGATCGGTGGCGTGTACGGACACATACAGCGGGCTGACGCGGCGGCGCAGGATGCGCGAAAACTCCGCCTCGGATACGTTCGTCAGCGTGACGTAATTGCCCATGATGAACGAAAGGCGCCAATCGTCGTCCTTGACGCGCAGGCTCTCCCGCACGCCGTCCGGCATCTGGTCCACAAAGCAGAAGATGCACCGGTTCGAGCAGGTGCGCATGTCGCTCATCAGGCTCGTGGCAAAGTTCAGGCCGAGCGGCTCTTCGTCGCGCTTCGACACGGTCACGGTGCGCGCCGCACCGTCCGCGCCGCGCAGCGCAAGGCGCAGCGTGCCGCCGGCGGTCAAATACTCATAATCGATGAGATCCAGCACCGGCTCATCGTTGACGGACAGGAGCGTATCCCCCGCCGCAACGCCGGCGCGCGCCGCCGGCGAGCCGGGCGTCACCTCCACGATCCTCTGTTCCCCGCGCGCAGAATTTTCCATACGTAAGCAGTATACCAGCGCGCGGGGCAAAAGTCAAAACGCGCCGCAGGCGGGGCCGGCTGCGGGTTCCTTGACGCACCCGGCACGGGCTGGTACAATGGGACCGTCAGAGGAAACCTTTCGCAGCATACTGCGGCAGATCAGAAAACGGAACGGGAGCGAAATCCATGACAAACGCGATGTTGGCGCCGGGGCGGTCGTCCCCGCCCGCCTTTGAAGGGAGCGCATCGCCCGCAGCAGGGAAGCTGCGGATGCGCCCGGCCCGCCGGCCGGGAATCGAATTTTCCGACCGCTTTGCGGCCGGGACGGCCATCGTTGCCGCCGGGAGAGGAACGGACGGGGTGCGGCCATGACACAGGAACGGATTGCGCGGATCAACGCGCTCGCCCAAAAGGCGTGCACGCCCGAGGGCCTTACCCCGGAGGAAGCGGCGGAACAGCGCCAGTTGCGCGAGGAATACATTGCCGCCGTGCGCGAAAACCTGCGCGCGCAGCTCGAGGGCCTACGCCCATCGGGCGGGGACGGGGCAAAGCGGCTCCACTGAAGCGGGGCGGCGGGCAGGCCGGGGAAAGGCCGCCGGGACGGCCGACCCGGACGTCGAAAATCGAAACGGTTGCACAGGGGCCGCGAGCGTCGAAAATCGAAACGGTTGCGCAGGGGCCGCGGGCGTCGGCAGCCATGGAAAGGCCGCCGGGCGGCCGGGCGTCGAAAATCGAAACGGTTGCGCAGGGGCCACGGACGCCGGCAGCCGGAGAAAGGCCGCCGGGCGGCCGATCCGGGCGTGCCGGTTGAAACGTTTAGCGCAAATACGCCGGCAGCGCGGCGCCGGCCCGTTCCCTTTCCCCGCTCAATGCGCGCGCAGGAAAGCGCGCTGCCGCTCGCTCAGGGTGTCGCAGGCGCCGCCCAGCGCCCGGAGCTTGAGTTCACCCACGCGCCGGTCGATCTCCTCCGGAACGGCATGCACGCCGGGGCGCAGCGAAGCGCCGTTTCGGAGGATGTGCTCGGCGGCAAGCGCCTGCAGCGCGAACGACATATCCATGATCTCCATGGGATGCCCGTCCGCCGCGGCGATGTTGCACAGCCCGCCGTCGGCCACGACGCCGATCGTGCGGCCGTCCGGCAGCACATAGCCGTCGAGATTCTTCCGAAGCGCCACCCGCTCCACCGCCATGGCCTTGAGGCCGGGCAGGTCGAGCTCGATGTTGAAATGCCCCGCGTTGCTGACGATCGCGTTGTCCTTCATCTGCGCAAAGTGCTCCGGCCGGATGACGTCGCAGCAGGCGGTCACGGTCACAAAGATGTCGCCAAGCGGCGCGGCCTCGGCCATCGTCATCGCCCGATAGCCGTCCATGATGGCCAGCACCGACTTGACAGGGTCCACCTCCGTCACGATGACCTGCGCGCCGAGGCCATGCGCCACCTTCGCTACGCCACGGCCGCAATACCCGTAGCCCGCCACGACAACGGTTTTGCCGTTGATCTGCAGGTTCGTCGTGCGCATGATCGCATCCCACACGGTCTGTCCCGTTCCATAGGTATTGTCAAAAAAGCTCTTGCAACGGGCGTCGTTGACCGCCATGACCGGGAACGGCAGCCGGCCGGCCGCCGCCCAGCCGCGCAGGCGCTGCACGCCGGAGGTCGTCTCCTCGCAGCCGCCCAGCACACGGCCGGCGTATGCGGCGCAATCGCCCAGCAGCAGATTGACCAGATCCGCCCCGTCGTCGATTACAATATCGGGCCGGCAGGAAAGCGTCTCCTTCCAGAGCGCGACGGTGTCCTCCTCCGACGCGCCGTGGATGGCGTTGACGGTGATGCCGTCGTCCACCAGCGCCGCGCAGACGGCGTCCTGCGTGGACAGGCGGTTGGAACCCGTCACGAACAGCTCCGCGCCGCCGCGCACCAGCGTCCTGACCAGATAGGCGGTCTTTGCCTCCAGGTGGATCGACAGCGCGATGCGGCGCCCCGCGAACGGCCGCTCCTTCGCAAACCGCTCGCCCACGGCGTTCAGCACCGGCATGTGCCGCGCCACCCAGGCGATGCGCTGATGTCCCTCGTCCTTCAGGCGGATGTCCCGAATATGCGACATGTGAACCCCTCCCTGCGCCCTGCGGCGCTTGTGATACCGGCGGCAGCCCCGCCGTTTAGAAAAAGAACCGTTTGTGCAGCTCCTGCTTGCAGGCCGGGTTGCGGTCGATCACGAGCAAAGCCGCGCCGAGCAGCAGGCAGGGGATGCAGATATAGATCGACCAACTGACCGTCCGGCCGGGATAAAAGCTGCGGTTGATGAGCCATTCGAGCGCCAGCACGAACACGCCCATGCCGCACAGGGTGGCCGCCAGCACCTTCAGATGGTTCCACGGCGACTTGCGCACCAGCAGCACCACCGCCAGCACCACGGCGTACACCAGCAGCGTGACCGGCAGACCAAAGCGCAAGAACCAGCCGCCGCCCGTCAGCCGCTCCATGCCCCAGAGAAACCCGATCACGCCGGCGCAGTCCAGCGCGAGGCTGACCATCAGCCGGCGCCTGAGCAGTATGAACGGCGGGAACAGCAACACATACAGCAGCGCAAACGAAAGGATCACATACCACGCCCACGTGAGCGTGCCGCCGATGCTCAAATCGCTGACCACGCAGGTGAGCACGGGGATGAGCAGCAGGATGGCGCATGCAAGCGCAAACGTGCGGCGCTTGCGCGGCGCGGCACGGCCGACCGGCACGTTTGCCGCCGGCGGATACGGCTTCTCCGCCGTCTCCGGCGGCTGTGGGGCGGCCGTCCGGCACAGCGGGCAGCGCGCCTCCGACGGCGCCAGCTCCACGCCGCAGTTGGGACAATAGGACATCGGAATCACCTCTGGTTGCTTTCCACCCGCACGGGAACGCCCTGGCGCACGAGCCGCGTCAAAAACGCGCGCTCCAGCGCCGGTTCCCGCAGGGTGCTGGTCAGGTTCAGACAGAGCGTATCGCCATAGGAAAGCGCCGCGCAGGCGACGGGGTTGCGCGAAAGCGGCCCCAGTACAAACTCCATGCGCGATACATGGGCGGCCATCGCGTCCGGCAGCGTCACGAGGCCGAGGTTGGAAAGGATGGTGGTCGTCTTGCGGTCGCCCACCATCAGAAAGGCGCATTTCATCGCCACGTTCTTCAGAAACAGCGGCGCAAGGCGCAGCGCAGCGTTTCGCTCGGAACTGACGTTAGCGGTAAATTTGGCGCCCAGGCGTTTGGCGGTCGCCTCCGTGCCCATGTAATGGTGTACCGCCTGCACGATCTCCTCCAGCGTATACGTCCCCAACCGCGTTTCCACGCCGGGATTGACGTAGCTGGAAAAATTGCGCAGCGTTTCGCTTGGGAAAAAGCGGCGCAGGTTGACCGGCACGCAGATCTTGACCGGCCTGCGCCGCCGGCGCGCGGTGCCGTCCTCCTGCTGCAACTGGCAGGCCGCATCGATGAGCAGCGCCGTGAGATAAGCGGTCAGGCTGACGCCGAACGCTTTCGCGCGCGCCGTTACGGCGGCGAGCGGCACGCAGGCGGTCGTCAGGTGGATAAAGCCGTCCGGCTCCAGATCGCCGCTCAGGTGATAGGCGTTCGCCTCGGTTCGGTCGATGGCGATGTCGCCCGCGTTGGCAAGAAAGCTGTCGTCCAGCTCCGCCCCGTGCGGCGGCTCGTCGCAATCCAGCACGCCGTCTCCCCGCGGGATCGCAACCCCGTAGCGCAGGGAAAGGTATTCCGCCACAAGCGTCTTCAAAAAGCACAGGCCGCCCGTTCCATCCGTAATCGCATGGAAAAACTCCACGGCAATGCGGTTTCCCCGGTAGCGCACGCGAAGCCTCAGGCCGCGCTTCTCCCGCCGCTGCAGGGGCATGCAGGGCGATTCGCCGTCCGGCTCCACGGCGGCGCATTCGTCCACCCCTTCGAGATAATACCAGAACATGCCGCGCCTGAGGCGCACATAGAACGACGGAAACCGCCGCACCATGCGCCGCTGCGCCTGCAGCAGCACATCCGGGTCCACCGGCTCGGTCAGCGTGGCGGACAGGCGGAACAGCGCATGCCAGCGGCGGCTGCTGGCGGCCGGATAGATCTTGGCGGCGTTGTCGAGCCGCATCCAGCGCCCGCTCTCCGTCATTCCTCGAACGCCTCCCGCACAAAATCGCCGATGCGGACAAAATCCGCCTCCGCCTCTTCCACGCCGTAGAGCACGTAGGCATGCCACATCTCCGGCGCAACGAACCGCCGCACCGCGCAGCCGGCCGCTTTCAACCGCGCGTACAACCCGCGCATATCGTCCAGCAGCAGCTCCTCCCCGCCGGCAAACAGCAGCGTGGGCGGCAAACCGTCAAGATCGCCGTAAAGCGGGGAAACATACGGATCGGTCAGCGGCGTGTCGCCGGCATAGGCGGCCGCGCTGAACGCCAGCTCCTCCCGCGTAAGCAGCGGGTCCTTCCCCTGGTTTTCCATATACGACCCGCCGGTACACGCAAGGTCCACCCAGGGCGAGATGGCCGCCACGCCGGCCGGCAGCGGCAGGCCCAGCCGCTTGAGGCGCAGGCACAGCGCAAAGCAGAGCCCGCCCCCCGCGGATTCGCCGCAGAGCACGATGTGCGCCGCATCATAGCCGCTCCCGATCAGATGGCGATAGGCGGCCTCCGCATCGTCGAGCGCCGCGGGATATGGGTGCTCCGGCGCAAGGCGATAGGCCGGATACAGCACCGGAAAGCCGGTGCGCACCGCCAGCGTGCTGCCAAACCCTCGCGCATACTCCAGCCTGCCGGCCGTATAGCCACCGCCGTGCAGATACAGCAGAATCCCCCGCGCGGGCGGCAGTTCGGGCGGCGTGGCCAGCTCCGCCCCGCAATGCGGCAACGACACCGGCGAGAGCGCCGCATCCCGCCGCGTTATGAGCTTGCCGGACTCCTCCTGCAGCGCGCGAACGGTTCCCAGATCGCCCGTCTGCGTTGCGATCGGGCGCAGCAGGAACATCTGGGCGCGCAACAATCTGGACTTGATGTGCAAGGACTTCCCTCCCTCGTCTGCTGTCTACCAGTTTATTTTGTCCGGCCCAAAATAGCAAGCACCAAAATCCCCGCAAAGCCGTCCCGCAACCGGTGCAACGACGTTAGGTGAGGTTGACAGCGGGCAAGAAGTTCTATAAACTTGTGTACAAACATCCGCTGCAAAGGAGTGACATGATGAAAGCTCTGCGCATCCTGTTCGCCATCCTGCTCTCCGTGCTTCTGTTCGTATCGCAGGCCGCGCTGTTCTGCCTGTTCGTGGCCGACCGGCTCATCTCCCCCGCCGCGCTTACCTCCGCAGTCGAGGGCGCCGGGCTCATGGACAGCATCGTATCCGACCTCATGACCAGCATGGACCTTGCCGCCGACGCGGCCGATGCGGGGCCGCTCAACGCCTATGCGGGCCGTCTGGCGGCGGACGTGGTCGCCTCGCTCGTGCGCGGCGATGCGCTGCCGCATGTGGACGAAACCGAGCTCGCGGGCCTGCTCTCCGACCTGCTTGTGCCGGCGATCGGCGATACGGCGGAAACGGTCGGCGCCCTCATGGCGACGGAACTGGCTTCGCAGCTAAACGATATGCTGGCCAGCCGCCTGTCGCTGGCCGTCACGCTTGGCATCACCACGCGCTCGCTGGCCATACTGGAAACGCTGTTCAGCCCGGTGACGCGCATCCTGCTGGCGGTGGCGATCCTGCTGTTCGGGCTGCTGCTGGTGCTCGTGCTGGGCAAGCGGCGGCGCAAGGGCCGCATCGGGCTGATCTGGTGGTCCGTCACGGCCGCCCTCTCCGGCATCGCGGTGCTGCTGTGCGGCGTCGGGATGAACAGCGCGCTGCTCAGCGCGCGCGACCGCATCGCAAAATGCCTGAACGCTTCCCCGCGCGAAATTTACTTCACCTCCGGCGGCAGCGAGGCCGACAATCAGGCCATCCTCTCCGCCGCGCGCCTCGGCGAACGCAAAGGCAAAAAGCACATCATTTCGACCGCATTCGAGCACCACGCCGTGCTGCACACGCTGAAAAAGCTTGAAAAAGAGGGCTTCACCGTCGAGCTGCTCCCCGTCGGCCCCATCGGCACCGTGACGGCGCAGCAGGTCAAGCGCGCCATTCGCGAGGACACGTGCCTGGTTTCCGTCATGTACGCCAACAACGAGATCGGCTCCATCCTGCCGATCAGCGAGATCGGCGCAGTCTGCCGCGAGGCGGGCGTGCTGTTCCACACCGACGCCGTGCAGGCCGTGGGACACCTGCCCATTGACGTCAAGGCGCAGAACATCGACCTGCTGTCGCTCTCCGCGCACAAGTTCCACGGGCCGAAGGGCATCGGCGCGCTCTACATCCGCAGCGGGCTGAAGCTGCCGCCTTACATCCACGGCGGCGGTCAGGAGCGCGGCATCCGCGCCGGCACGGAACCAACGCCGCAGATCGCCGCCTTCGGCGTCGCGGCAGAGATCGCCAGTGCGAAAATGGCCGAGGCTACGAAAACCATGGCCGAGCTGCGCACGCACGCCATCGACCGGCTGACGGCCGAGGTGGAGGGTGTGACTGTCATCGGCGGCGGCGCGCCGCACATTCTCAGCATCTCTCTGCCCGGCTACCGGAGCGAGGTGCTGATGAACTTCCTCGAGGCGCGCGAGATTTACACATCAAAAAGCTCCGCCTGCAAAAAGGGCGGGCGGAGCCATGTTCTTGAGGCGATCGGGCTGCCGTCCAACGTGATCGACGGCGCACTGCGCATCAGCTTTTCGCGCTACACCACGCGGGAAGATATCGACGCGCTGTGCGATGCGCTGCGCGACGCCAAGCAATCCCTCTTCCCGTCACTTCACTGAATCATCCTTCGTTTC
>OIDI01000039.1_pt1 | contig 27168 bp, 20 predicted proteins | sample 1581521 | NCBI WGS metagenome assembly OIDI01 (sample SAMEA3882543, study PRJEB24775) | human gut metagenome | biome: human-associated habitat; feature: intestine environment; material: feces | place: Netherlands | collected 2009/2010
ATGTCAACGACGGGGAAGGCGTTGTCCGCCTGTCCCGCAAGCGTCTCGAGGCCGGCAAGGCCTGGGAAGAGATCGAAGCTGCCGTGGAAGACAAGACGGTCCTCGAAGGTGTTGTCACCGAAGAGAACAAGGGCGGCATCGTCGTCAACGTCAAGGGCGTGCGCGTGTTCGTGCCCGCTTCCCAGTCCGGCCTGCCGAAGGACGCGGCCATGTCCGAGCTCGTCGGCCAGACCGTGCGCCTGAAGATCACCGAGGTCAATCGCGGCCGTAAGCGCGTTGTCGGCTCCATCCGCGCTGTTGCCCAGAAGGAGCGCCGCGAGCGCGCCGAGCTCCGCCAGCAGCACCGCCACGCCCGCGCGGCCGTAGACCCAGCGCGGCGAGGGATCGAGCCATTCGCGCGGATAGAGCACGAACAGGCCGTCATAATACCGCTCGTAGAGGATGACCAGCAGATAGAACAGCACAAACGGCGAGGCGTAGGCGATGTAGCGGCTGTCGGTGAGCGCCGAGAGCGTCATGCCCACCAGCGCCCAGAGCTCCCCGCAAAAGAGCAGCATCAGCAGCAGCGCGGCGAGCTCGGCCCCCTGCCCCTCCGCCGCGCCCGTGCGCGCCGTGCGCGGCAGCAGCATGAGCCACAGCGCGAGCAGGCCGCACAGCGCGCCGCCCGAGAGCGCCATCCCGCCCGAGAGCGCGCACGCGGCCGCCTTGCCCGCGATGTAGCGGGAGACGCTCGTGCGCGGCAGGTATGCCTTGATAAAGCCGCTCTTGACGTCGTCGAGGAACGAGGCGGTATACGGCAGCGTGCACAGCAGCGGGAGCGAGAGCGCCATCGCGTCGGAGGAGACGGCCCGGATCAAAAGCGCGGCCGCGTGGCCCGCCGGCGCAAGCTCCCCGGCGCGGTACGCCTCCAGCACCCCCTCAAACGAGGCGGCCAGCAGCACCGCCGCCGTGCCGAGCACGCCCGCTGCAAAGCCATATCCGCAAAACGCCTGCCGCAGAGCGGCCCAAACGGCCCGTTTCAAGCGGCGGTCCCTCCCCTCAAGCCGGTGCTGCGCGGGCGCTGCCGCCCGCCTGCCTCCATTGTAGCGCAGCGGGCGGGGAAAGTTGTTTCCGCTTCGTTATCAAACGGTAATTTAGTTGTAATGGAATCGTAAATCCACGGCAGGCGCGGGGGCGGGCAGCAAACAACCGCCCGCGCAGGGGCGGGCGGTTTGGCGGCGGGGAAGGCGGGGTCAGACGGGCGCGCCGAGGGCGAGCGGCCCCTCCGCGCCCGTGATGCGCACGCGAACGAGCGCGCCCTCCTCGCACGGGGCGAGCACGCGCGTGCGGACGTAGGTCTCGGTATAGCCCTCGCTGCCGGCCTCGACGAGCACCGCGGCCTCCCGCCCGGTCAGGCTCCGGGCATAGTCCGCCTCGAGCCGGTCGCCGAGGGCGATGAGCTCCGCCGCGCGCGCCTCGCGCACGGCGCGCGGCAGGTGGCCCTCCATCGCGTCGGCGGCGGTGCCGCGGCGGCGGCTGTAGGGGAACACATGGATGCGCGCAAACGCCATGCGCGCTACGAACGCGAGCGTTTCGGCGTGCTCGGCCTCCGTCTCGCCCACAAAGCCGGCGATCACATCCGTGGTCAGCGCGCAGCCGGGCCGGGCCTGCCGCAGCAGCGCGGCGACGCGCGCATAGCCGGCCGTGTCGTAGCGGCGGCGCATGCGGCGCAGCACCGCGTCCGACCCGCTCTGGAGCGAGAGGTGGAACTGCGGGCACACCTGCGGCAGCGCGGCGGCGGTTTCGGCAAAGCGTTCGCCGCAAAAGCCCGGCTCGAGCGAGCCGAGGCGGATGCGGTCCACGCCGCTGGCCGCGGCGGCGCGCAGCACGTCGCACAGGTCGCCCTCGCCGCTGTCCACGCCCCAGCTGGCCAGGTGGATGCCGGTGAGCACCACCTCGCGGTATCCCTCGCGGGCGAGGCGTTCGAGCTCGCGCCGGATGTCCGCGAGCGGGCGCGAGCGCAGCGGCCCGCGCGCAAACGGGATGGCGCAGTAGGCGCAGAAGTTGCGGCAGCCGTCCTGGATCTTGAGCGTGGCGCGCGTGCGCCCGTCCGCCACGGCCGAGAGCGACTCGAACGCGCAGGCGGCGCCGTAGGGGCGCACGGTGCTCCTGGGCGCCGCCCGGCCGGCGGCGGCCGCCTCCTCGACCAGGCGCACGACGTCCCGCCGCCCGTCCGTGCCGATCACGAGCGACACGCCCGCAAGCGCCGCCACCGCCTCCGGCGCAAGCTGCGCATAGCAGCCGACGGCCACGACCGGCGCGTCCGGGTTGAGCCGGTGCGCGCGGGCGAGCATGGCGCGCGATTTATGGTCGCTCGTCTGCGTGACGGTGCACGTGTTGACGACGTAGGCGTCCGCGCGCGCGTCAAACGGCACCGTGGTGTGCCCCGCCGCCTCGAACAGCGCGCGCATCGCCTGCGTCTCATACTGGTTGACCTTGCAGCCGAGGGTGTAAAACGCGACCTTCATCCTTCCGCCTGCTCCAATTCGTACAGCGTCTGCGCGAGCATGGCCATGCCCGCCGTCTCGGTGCGCAGGATGCGCGGGCCGAGCGTGACCGCCCGCGCGCCGCGCGCGGCCAGCAGCGCCGCCTCCTCCGGTTCAAAGCCGCCCTCGGGCCCGACGATGAGCGCCACGCGGCGCAGCGTCCCCGGCCCGTGGGCGCGCAGCGCCGCCTTGAGCGTCGTCTCGCGCTCGCACTCGTAGGCCAGCAGCGCCGCGTCGAACCCGTCCAGCGCGAGCGAGGCGAGCGGCCGCACCGCCTCCACCTGCGGGATCACGCCGCGCCGGGACTGCTTGGCCGCCTCCTCAGCCACGCGCCTCAGGCGCTGCAGGCGCGCGGAAAAGTCGCGCGCCGGCACGGCCACGCAGCGGGAGGCAAGCACCGGCACGACCGTATCCACGCCGAGCTCCACGCACTTTTGCACGATGGTTTCGAGCTTGCCCGCTTTCGGCAGCGCCTGGAACAGCGTCACGCGGCATTGCGGCTCCGCCGGGCAGGGGCGCGCGCCGGAGACCGTGCAGCGCACCTCCTCCGGCAGAATCCGTTCGATCACGCCGTCATACTCCGTACCGGCGCCGTCGCACAGCTCCAACCGGTCGCCGGCGCGCAGCCGCAGCACGCGCGTGATGTGCCGGACGTCCTCGCCGGTAATACGAGCGACGCCGTCCTGAATGGCATCCGTAAAGAACCGGTTCATATTCGCCTCCGCGCGCGCAGCGCGACCCAGCCGCCCGCCCGGCGCGCGTCCTCCAGGACAAATCCTGCCGCCCGGATCGCATCCGCGACTTCGGCCTCGCGTTCGTCGATGATGCCGGAGGCGATGAACGGCGCGCCGGGCCGGCAGCAGGAAAACGCGAACGGCGCCAGGCGGATGATCACGTCCGCCACGATGTTGGCGACCACGACGTCGTACGCACCGGCGATGCGACGCCGCAGCGCCGCGTCGGTCAGCACGTCCCCGATCTCGATTGTGTAGCCGGCGTCGTCCGCGCCGTTGAGCGCCGCGTTTTCATGCGCAATGCGCTCTGCCACCGGGTCGATATCGACCGCCACGGCGCGCGCCGCCCCGAGCAGCCGCCCCGCAATGGACAGGATACCGCTGCCGCAGCCGAGGTCGAGCAGCGCGTCGCCCGGCCGCACGGTGCGCTCCAGCAGTTCGAGGCACATGCGCGTGGTGTGGTGCGCGCCGGTGCCGAAGGCCAGGCCGGGATCGAGCCGCAGCACGGTGCGCCGCGTTTCGGGGCACGGCTCCCAGGAGGGGAGCACGAGCAGGCGCTCGCCAATCTCGATGGGCTTGTAATACCGCTTCCAGTTGTTGGCCCAGTCCTCGTCGTCGCGCACGGTCACGCGCACGGCCAGCGGCCCGAGGTCGACGCCCAGGTCGGCCTGCCGCAGGCCCGCGACGGCCGCCCGCACCGCATCGAGCTTCGCGGCGTTTTCCGGCAGTACGGCAAGGTACGCCTTGACGCAGGGCGTATCCGTGCCGATGCGGGCCATATCGGCAAAATCCCAGTAGAGCGCGCTCTCACGCAGAAAAGCGGCGGCCGCTTCCCGGCTCTCCTCAATGGAAAACCCCTCCAGCCCCGCGCCCGTAAGCGCGCCGCAAACCGGTTCGATGCCGGCGTCGGTGGTGTATACTGCGATTTCATACCATTTCATGGTGCCAGTATACCCGCTTTTTCCCGCGCCGGCAAGGGCGGCGTGCAAATCCGGGCGTGCGCCGCCCGTTTGGAGCGGCGGCGGGGCAACGGAGGCGCGTCCGCCCGTCGTCTCCCGCAAAAGGAAACCGCTCCTGCAAAAGGAAACCGCTCCTGAAAAGGAAGCCGCTCCTGCAAAAGGAAACCGGCGCGCCTCTCCCGCGCGGCGGGACGGTTTTCAGTAGCAGCGGAACCGTCCGCAAAGCGGCGGCTCATACATTGCGCGGCGGGGCGGTTTCCTGTATAATGGGAACATGGAAGAAATGCGGTTTTTCGAGGCCATCCGGCGGTCGGTGGCGGGAGAAGCGTGCCTTTCGGGGGCGTATCTGCTGCACGGCGAGGAGGAATACAGCAAGGAGCAGGCGGTGCGCCAGACGGCGGCGCTCGTCGGCGAGGCGGCGCGCGCGCTGAACGTGCAGCGGCTGGACCGGCCGGCGGCGGCCGACGTGCAGGCCGCCTGTGAAACGCTTCCGTTTTTCGACCGCTGTCGCGTCGTCATCGTGCGGGAACTGCCCGCCGAGGCGGAGGCCGCGCTGGCAGCCTATGCGCCCACCGTGCCGGAGACGACCATCCTGCTGCTCGTGCAGCGCGGTACGGCCGGCAAAGCGTCGCCGCTGTGCAAGGCGCTTGCACCGGAACGGGCGGTGGAGTTTCTCCGCTGCGACGAAGCGCGCGGCACGGCGTTCCTCAAAAAGCGGGCGGCGGCGCGCGGCGTCACGCTTTCCCCCATCGTCGCGCATCGGCTTTTTGACATGGCCGGACCGGACATGGCGGCGCTGGAGAGCGCGCTCTTTCGCGTGGCGGATTATGTGGGCCCCGGCAATGCGATTACGGAGGAGGCGCTGGCCGCCTGTATCACGCCGAGCGTGGAGTACCGCGTGTTTGACCTGCTGACGCTGCTGCTGGCAGGCAACCGGCGCAGGGGAATCGCCATACTGCAGGCCATGTTGCAGAGCGGCGAGAATGCGCTGGGGCTGGCGAGCTTCCTGGAGGGGCGCGTCAAGCAGATGCTGTCGGCAAAGCTGATGCTTGCCGCCGGCATGGTGGAACCGGCGGCCATCAAGGCGCTCGGCGGCAACGCCTATGCGGCAAAAAAGACCGTACAGGCGGCGCGCAGATGCGAGGAGGCCTGGTTGCGCCGGGCCGTCCGCGCGTTCGCCGGCGTGGACGCGCAGGTCAAACAGGGCCTGCTGCGCGATACCGACGCGCTTTTGCTGGCCGTGCTGGAGGTCTTTTAGGGCAGGACGGGCGCATGCGCCGGGGGCCGGCCGTTCATCATAGACACCAAATACGAAAGAGGAGAACACCATGCTCAAGTACATCGTCCTGTTCAAGTTCCGCGACCCGGAGGCGTGTGTGCCGACCGTCATCCAAAAGCTGCACAGCATGGAGGGCGTGATCCCCGAGATCCTGTCCATGGAGACCGGCGCCGATATCTGGCACAACGGCGCGCGCAGCTATGACCTTGCGCTCACCTGCACCTTCCGCGATATGGACGCCGTCGCCGTGTACGACCGGCATCCCTACCACGAGAAGATGCGCGAGTACATCTACGCCCATCGCGTGGACGGCAAGACGGTCATTTACGAAGTGCCGGACGGAGAATAGCGTCCGCGCGATGGGCGTTGCCCATGCGCGTGGACGGGAAGACGGTCATTTACGAAGTGCCGGACGGGGGCGGCGCGTACAGGCGCAAAGCGCGCAGCGGGAGAACGGAGACAGGCATGAACGAATTCAAAGTCGTATCCCCCTTTGAGCCGCAGGGCGATCAGCCGGAGGCGATCAACGCGCTGGCGCAGGGCGTGGCCGCGGGCGATGCGGTGCAGGTGCTGCTGGGCGTGACCGGCAGCGGCAAGACCTTCACCATGGCCAAGGTGATCGAGCGCGTGCAGAAGCCCACCCTCGTCATCGCGCACAACAAGACGCTCGCAGCGCAGCTGTGCGCGGAATTCCGGGAGTTCTTCCCGGATTCGGCGGTGGAGTACTTCGTCTCCTACTACGACTATTACCAGCCGGAGGCGTACATCCCCGCCTCGGATACGTACATCGAAAAGACCGTCGCCATCAACGATGAGATCGACAAGCTCCGCCACAGCGCGACCTGCGCGCTCAACGAGCGGCGGGACGTGATCATCGTCGCGTCGGTGTCGTGCATCTACGCGCTGGGCGACCCGGAGGAATACCTCAAGCTCTCGCTCTCGCTGCGGCGGGGCATGGAGCTCCCGCGCGAGGAGGTCATGCGGCGGCTGGTGGACATCCAGTTCCAGCGCAGCGACATCGACTTTGCGCGCGGCACGTTCCGCGTGCGCGGCGACGTGCTGGACGTGTTCCCGGCCAACTGGTCGGACAAGGCGCTGCGCATCGAGTTCTTCGGCGACGAGATCGACCGCATCAGCGAGGTCAACGCGCTCACCGGCGAGATCCTGTGCGACCGGACGCACGCGGCGATCTTCCCCGCCTCGCACTACGCGACCGGGCGGGAGAAGCTGCTCGCGGCCATGGAGCAGATCGAGGCGGACTGCGTCAAGCGCGCGGAGGAGCTCGAGGCGGACGGCAGGATGGTGGAGGCGTACCGCCTGCGCCAGCGCACGCAGTACGACCTGGAGATGATGCGCGAGATCGGCTATTGCAGCGGCATCGAGAACTACAGCCGCTATTTCGACGGCCGCAGGCCCGGCGAGCCGCCGTTCACGCTGATCGACTATTTCCCGAAGGATTTCCTGCTCATCGTGGACGAGTCGCACGTGACGCTGCCGCAGATCGGCGCGATGTACCGGGGCGACCGCGCGCGCAAGGACGCGCTGATCGAGTACGGCTTCCGCCTGCCCTCCGCGGCGGACAACCGGCCACTCCAGTTCGATGAGTTTACGGCCCGCATCCCGCAGATGATCTGCGTATCCGCCACGCCGGGCGAATACGAGCTGCAGCGCGCGGCGCGCGTGGCCGAGCAGATCATCCGTCCGACCGGGCTGGTCGATCCCGAGATCGACGTGCGCCCCGTGACCGGCCAGATCGACGACCTGCTGGGCGAGGTGCGCCTGCAGGCCGAAAAAGGCTGCCGCACGCTCGTGACCACCCTGACCAAGCGCATGGCCGAAAACCTGACCGAATATCTCGACGGGATGCGCGTGCGCGTGCGCTATATGCATTCGGACATCGACACGATGGAGCGCATGGAGATCATCCGCGACCTCAGGCTGGGCGAGTTCGACGTGCTCGTGGGCATCAATCTGCTGCGCGAGGGGCTGGATTTGCCGGAGGTGGGCCTTGTGGCCATTCTCGATGCGGACAAGGAGGGCTTTTTGCGCTCGACGACCAGTCTCGTCCAGACCATCGGCCGCGCTGCGCGCAACGTGGAGGGGCGTGTCATCATGTATGCCGATACGGTTACGCCGTCCATGCAGCGCGCCATCGACGAGACGAACCGCCGCCGCGATAAGCAGCTTGCGTTCAACCGTGCGCACGGCATCGTGCCAAGGAGCATCCGGAAGGCCGTCCATGACACGCTCGGCATCACCACCCGCGCCGATGCGGCGGCGGACGCGCTCACCGGCGATGCGCTTGCCGCGCGGCTTGCCGTGCTGACCGAGCAGATGCAGCAGGCGGCGCGGGAGCTGGAATTCGAGCAGGCGGCCAAGCTGCGCGACGAGATCCGGCGGCTCACCGGCGAGGACGGCGCCAAGCCGGCCGGCGGGCTGCGCCCGGGCATGATCGGCGCGCACAAGCGCGCCCGCGGCCGCACGCGCAAGTAACGCGGCGGGGAAGGGACGCAAGCGGGCGCATCGCGCGCAAACGGCGCGGGCGGCGTATGCGGATAAAACGCAAACTTTTTGCAAAACCCGCGCCGGGCGCTTGACTTAAGCGCCCGCATGGGGTACCATCGACCGGGCGGCCCGGACGCCGGGCCGCGAGCGCATGCGCCGCGCGCCGCCCTTGCGGCTGCGGCGGCGCGGGACAGAAGGAAACGCATGAAGGACATTGTCATCAAGGGTGCGCGGGAGCACAACCTGAAAAACATCGATCTCGTGGTGCCGCGGGACAAGCTGGTGGTGTTCACCGGCCTGTCCGGCAGCGGCAAGTCAAGCCTCGCGTTTGATACCATCTATGCGGAGGGCCAGCGGCGGTATGTGGAGAGCCTGTCCTCTTACGCGCGCATGTTCCTCGGGCAGATGGAAAAGCCGGACCTCGACAGCATTGACGGCCTTTCGCCCGCCATTTCCATCGATCAGAAGAGCACGAGCCACAACCCGCGTTCGACCGTGGGGACGGTCACGGAGATCCATGACTATCTGCGCCTGCTGTATGCGCGTTGCGGCACGCCGCACTGCCCCAAATGCGGGCGCGAGATCGCCCGCCAGACCATCGATCAGGTGGTGGACCAGGTGCGCGCCCTGCCGGAAGGCACGCGCATCCAGATCATCGCGCCCTGCGTGCGCGGCCGCAAGGGCGAGCACCAGAAGCTGCTCGACGAGTTGCGGCGCGAGGGCTATGTGCGCGCGCGCATCGACGGCACGGTGTACGACCTTGCCGAAGCGCCCGCCCTGGACAAGAAGTTCAAGCACACCATCGAGGCGGTGATCGACCGCCTGGTCGTCAAGCCGGGCGTGGAGGGACGGCTGACCGATTCGCTTGAGACCGCGTTTCGCCTCGGCAGGAATCTCGCCGTCGTGCAGGTGGTGGACGGGGAGGAGCTGCTGTTTTCCCAGAATTATGCCTGCCCCGATTGCGGCGTGAGCATGGAGGAGCTGACGCCGCGCATGTTCTCGTTCAACGCGCCCTACGGCGCGTGTCCGACCTGCTCGGGCCTTGGCACGCTGCTCAAGATCGACCCGGCGCTCGTCGTACCGGACCCGAAGCTGTCGCTTTCGCGCGGGGCGATCAACATTCCCGGCTGGAACAGCGGCAACCCCGGCACCATCGCGTCCATGTACTTTTCGGCGCTGTGCGATCGCTACGGCGCGTCGATGGACACGCCGTTTGGGGAGCTGCCCAAGCCGCTGCAACATGCGGCGCTGTATGGCACCGGGGAGGAAAAGCTCCATATCCAGTATCAAAAGGAGTTCGGCAGCGGCACGTTTGACACCGCGTTTGAGGGCATCATCCCGAACATGGAGCGCCGCTACCGCGAAACGCAGTCCGATTACAGCAAGCAGGAGATGGAGGCGTTCATGTCGGAAACGCCCTGCCCCGCCTGCCACGGCAAGCGGTTTAAGAAAGAGGTCCTGGCCGTGACGGTCGGCGGGAAGAACATCGCGCAGCTTTCGGATATGTCCGTGCGCGATGCGCGCGCGTTTTTGCAGGGGCTGGAGCTTTCGCCCATGCATCGCATGATCGCCGGGCAGGTCCTCAAGGAGATTGACGCCCGGCTGGGATTTCTTGTCAACGTGGGCCTTGATTACCTGACGCTCTCGCGCGCCGCCTCCACCCTTTCCGGCGGCGAGGCGCAGCGCATCCGGCTGGCCACGCAGATCGGCAGCGGGCTCATGGGCGTGCTGTACATCCTCGACGAGCCGAGCATCGGCCTGCACCAGCGGGACAATGCGCGCCTGCTCAGCACGCTCAAGCAGATGCGTGACCTCGGCAATACGCTCATCGTCGTCGAGCACGACGAGGAGACCATCCGCGAGGCGGATTACGTCGTGGACATCGGCCCGGGCGCCGGCGCGCACGGCGGCCATGTGGTCGCCGAGGGCACGCCGGAACAGATCGCCGCCGCCCCGGACTCCATCACCGGCGCGTACCTTTCCGGCCGCAAGCGCATCGATACGCCGGCACAGCGGCGGCCGGGCAACGGGCGCACGCTCGTGGTACGCGGCGCGCGCGCCAACAACCTGAAAAACATCGACGCGACCATTCCGCTCGGCATGTTCGTGTGCGTCACGGGCGTATCCGGCAGCGGCAAGTCCAGCCTGGTCAACGAACTGGTCAAAAAGACGCTGTTGCGCGACCTCAATCGGGCGCGCACGCGGCCGGGCGATTGCGACGGGATCGAGGGCATCGACGCGCTCGACAAGATCATCGACATCGATCAGAGCCCCATCGGCAGGACGCCGCGCAGCAATCCGGCGACGTATACCGGCCTGTTCGACCTCATCCGCGAGGTGTTCGCCGCCACGCCGGATGCGAAGATGCGCGGCTATGGCAACGGCCGCTTCTCCTTCAACGTCAAGGGCGGGCGTTGCGAGGCGTGCCGCGGCGACGGCATTTTGAAGATCGAAATGCATTTTCTGCCGGATATCTATGTCCCCTGCGAGGTGTGCGGCGGCAAACGCTACAACCGCGAAACGCTGGAGGTGCGCTACAAGGGGAAGACGATCCACGACGTGCTGGAGATGACCGTGGAGGAGGCGCTCGCCTTCTTCTCGCCGTTGCCGCGGCTCAAGCGCAAGCTTCAGACGCTCTACGACGTGGGGCTCGGCTATGTCAAGCTCGGCCAGCCGTCCACCCAGCTCTCCGGCGGCGAGGCGCAGCGCGTCAAGCTCGCCACGGAGCTGTCGCGGCGCGACACGGGCCGTACGCTGTACGTGCTCGACGAGCCGACGACCGGCCTGCACGTGGACGACGTCAAGCGCCTGCTCGAGATTCTGCAGCGCCTGTGCGACGGCGGCAGCAGCGTGCTCGTGATCGAGCACAACCTGGATGTGATCAAGTGCGCCGATTATGTGATCGACCTTGGGCCCGAGGGCGGCGACCAGGGCGGTACGCTCGTGGCCTGCGGCACGCCGGAGCAGGTGGCCGCCTGCGAGCGGAGCTATACGGGCCAGTTTCTGAGAAAGGTATTGAAAGACGTATGACGAAATTCCGCATCCTCATGCTCTGCCTTGCGGTGGGGTGCCTCGTCGCCGTGATGGTCGGCGTGCATCTGCTGGAGCGCAACGGACGGTTGCGCATGAGCCTGCTGCAAAAGGGATTGCTGGCGCTGGGCGTGCTGCTCACGCTCGATACGGTGGTCGTTTCCTTCCTGTCCAACTTTAACCTCGGCGTGATCCTGCCGGCGTTTTTCGGCCTGCCGCTCATTGCGCTGGCGTTCCTGCTGCCGCAGATGCAGCATGGGTTTTTGCTCTTTCTCAAGTGGTTCACCGCCGCTTGCTATGGCGTGGCGGTCGTCATCTTCCTCGTGTGCGGCGTCCTGATGACGAATGCGGCGCACCGGGGCGACCGGCAGCAGGCGGACGCGGTGATCGTGCTCGGCGCGGCGGTGCACGGCGACCGCGTGACCTGGGTGCTCTCGAACCGGCTGGATGCGGCGATTGCCTATCTGGAAGCGCATCCGGACGCGATTGCGGTCGTTTCCGGCGGGCAGGGAGCCGGGGAGACCGTCACCGAGGGTTCCGCCATGCGGAAATATCTGCTCGAACACGGCATTGCGGAGGACCGTGTGATCGCGGAGGAGCGCGCCACGAATACGACCGAGAACTTCCTCTTTTCCAAGGCGCTCATCGACGAAGCGCTGGGCGGCAACGCGCGCATTGCGTTTGTGACGACCGGTTTTCACGTATACCGGGCCGGCGCCGTTGCGGCGGCGCAGGGCATTGAGGCGTTCGGCATCCCGGCCGAGGACGTGTGGTACCTTGCGGTGAACAACTTCATGCGCGAATGCGTGGGCATCTGCGTGTATGCGCTGCGCGGCACGATCTGATCGGGCGGACCTTAGAGCACAGACAACGGCGGCTCCTCCTCGGGGGCCGCCGTTTTGTCGAAGGGAGAACCCCTTTGCACCACGCAGAGGAGCGCAATCAACACACGGGAGAAATCCGCAGCACAGGCGAACGTCCCGCGCAGGATCGGCCCGGCCGGCGCGCGCGGCGGCGCCCGGCGGTTCCGGCCGCTTCCAGCCGCACGGCGGACGGGCGCTGCCGCCATTTTTGTTGCATTCCGGCCGGCAGATGAGCGGCCTTTGCCACGATTATGTCAAAATGGGCGGCTATCCTCTTGGATGAAAAGTATATCCCGAAGGAGGGCCTCCATGGAAACCAACCCAAATACATTTGCGGCTGTGCGGCAAAAGAAGCGGCAGCGGCGGCGCATGCGCACCATCTGCGTTGTAATCGCGGCGGTTCTCATCGTGGTGATCGCCGCCGCATTGCTGCTCCCCGTCATTGCGGCGGATAAAGCGTCTTCAAGCGTGCTGACCTATCAGGTGAGCGCGGTGTCGGAGGGCGAGATCCATACCGGCGTGAGCGGCAGCGGGACGCTGGCGGCACGCAACGCCGCCACCCATACGGCGCCGGCGGACGCCGTTGTGGCCGAGGTATACGCCCGGACGGGCGACCTCGTGAGCGCGGGCGATACGATCCTGACGTTGACCTCGGACGCGCTGGACGAGGAGCTGGAGGCGCTGGAGACGGAGCTGGAGGAAGTGAACAATTCGCTGGCAGGGGCGTCGCAGGAGGCGTCGAGCCTGTATATCACGGCAGCGCGCGCGGGCGTGGTCAAACAGCTCTCCGCTGCGGCGGGTACCGTCGTGGAGGACGCCGGCACGCTATGCCTGATCTCGACCGACGGGCGGATGCGGCTTGTGCTGGAAGTGCCGGAAACGGTCAAAAAATATGACGTCGTGTCCGTCGCCGTCGGCGAGGACGCCGTCGAAGGACTCGTGACCGGGCTTTCGGACGGCACGGCGACCATCGTCATCGAGGACAACAGCTTTGCCGTCGGCACGGCGGCCGCCGCCTATGATGCGGACGGCGGGCTGCTCGGCACCGGGACGCTGGCGCTCAACGAGTACATTGCCGTCACCGGCACGGCCGGCAGGATCGGGGACGTGCTCGTGGAGGAGAACCAGTCCGTATCCCGCGGCGCCAGACTGTTTTTGCTGGAGGAGGGCGCGCCGAACGCCGCCTATCTTTCGCTCAGGGAGCAGCAGGAAGACCTCCTGGACCAGATTGCCGAATGCAGGGCCGGTTACAGCGTCGTGGCGGAAACGGACGCCCTCGTGACGAGCATTCCGGTCGCCGCGGGCGACGAGCTGGCCGCCGGGGAGACGCTTTGCTCGCTGGCCGGCACGGACGGCTATACCATGAGCGTGTCCGTGGATGAACTCGATATCGGCGCCGTGGAGATCGGTCAGGAGGCCACGATCACGCTGGACGCGATCGAGGGCACGTTTGCCGGGCGCGTGGCGAACCTCTCCTATGAGGGCAGCGGCAGCTATGTGACCAGCTACACCGCCACCATCGAGATCGACCCCATTGACGGCGCGCTGCCGGGCATGAGCGCCTCGGCGGAGATCATCACCGCCACGACCGGCCAGGCGTCGATTGTACCGGTGGATGCGGTGCAGTATGCGGACGGCGAGCCGTTCGTTTACCTTGCGCCGGCGGATGCGTCGGTCGGTGCGGCCTATGCCGAGGATGCGGTGGACCTGTCGTCGCTTTCGCGCGCGGCGGTGGAAACCGGCATGTCGGACGGCAGCTATATCGCCGTGACGGGGGAGCTTGCGGCAGGCGACCTGATCCTCGTGCCCGTGCGCACGACCACGGCTACCTATGAGAGCGACGACACGCAGATGATGGGCGGCTTCGGCATGGGCGGCATGGGCAGTATGGGCGGCATGGAGATGCCGGCCGACTTTGGCGGGGGCAATCGCGGCGGTATGGCCGGCGGCGATCGCGGCGGCGAACGTCCGGGCGCATGAGGAGGTCGGCCATGCTGGTGCTGCAACACATCAACAAGACGTATCTGGTCGGCGAGGAGCCGGTATATGCACTCGCGGACGTGTCGCTCACCGTTCGGGAGGGAGAGTTCGTGGCAATCTGCGGGCCCTCCGGCTCCGGCAAGACGACGCTGATGAACGTCATGGGCTGCCTGGACCTGCCGGATTCCGGCAGCTATCAGCTCGACGGCGTGGATGTGGCTGCCTGCTCGGATCGGGAACTCTCCGCCATCCGAAGCGAAAAGATCGGCTTCGTCTTTCAGCAGTTCAATCTGCTCGAACGAATGAGCGCGCTTGAAAACGTGGAGCTGCCGCTGATCTATCGCAAACTGCCGCAGCGGGAGCGGATCGAACGGGCGCGGGCCGCCCTGTGCCGCGTCGGACTGGAGACGCATATGCGCCACCGCCCGAATCAGCTATCCGGCGGGCAGCAGCAGCGCGTGGCGATTGCGCGGGCGCTGGCGTCGCAGTCGCCGGTGATTCTCGCCGATGAACCGACCGGCAATCTCGATTCCCGCTCAGGCGATGACGTGATGCGCCTGATCTGCGACCTGTCCGGGCAGGGGCGCACGATCGTGCTCATCACGCACAACCAGCGCGTGGCCGAGCTGGCGCACCGCACCGTGTTCGTGCGCGACGGCCGCCTGTACGGCACCTGGGAGGAGGCGTTTGGCGCATGACCATGCTGTGCAATACCCTGCGGCTCGCTTTGCGCGCCATCCTTGCCAACAAGATGCGTTCGTTCCTGACAATGCTCGGCATCATCATCGGCGTGACGAGCATGGTCATGCTGGTCTCCATCGGCCAGGGCGCCACCGGTTCGGTTACGAGCGCCATCACCTCGATGGGGTCCAACCTGCTGACCGTTTCCGTGACGGACGAGGACGTGTCACTCTCCCGCGAGGACTATGAGGCGCTCGAGGCGTACGATGCCATCGAGGGCGTCGCACCATATATCGCCACGACGGGCGTCATGCGCGCCGGCTCCAACTATACGACCGTTTCCGTCTACGGCGTAACGGAGTCGTTTCTCGAGGTGGCGGGGCTTGCCGTGCAGGCCGGGCGGGGGATTGCGCCCTCGGATCTCACCTGGCGTACGGGCGTCGCCGTGATCGGCGTGGATGTGGCCGGCGAGCTGTTTGAAAGCTATGACGTGATCGGCAAAACCGTCACGATGGACGGGCGCACGTTTACCATCGTTGGCCTGCTGGAGGAGAGCGGCTCCGACCTGACCGGCTCGCTCGATACGCGGGTGCTCATCCCGCTCACGACCGGGCAGCGCCTTGCCGACAGCAGCGCGATCAACGCCTGTTATGTGGAGGCGGCCTCCGGCACGGAAGTGGCGCTGGCGCAGACGCTGACCGAGCTGCACCTGCTGGAGCTGACGCACGACGAGGACGCCTATGACGTGTACGACATGTCCTCGCTGCTCGACACGCTCGACGATGTCATGAGCACGCTTTCGCTCATGCTCGGCGGCATCGCCGCGATCGCGCTGCTGGTGGGCGGCATCGGGATCATGAATATCATGCTCGTCTCCGTTGCGGAGCGCACGCGCGAGATCGGCGTGCGAAAGGCCATCGGCGCAAGGCGCATACACATCCTGTTGCAGTTTTTGATCGAGTCGTGCGCGCTTTCGCTGCTGGGGTGCCTGTTCGGGCTTGCGCTCTCCGCGCTCGGCCTGGCGGTGTTTTCGGCCGTGGCGGATATGACCATCCGGATCGAGTGGCGCGCCGCCGTCGCCGCTGTCGCGTTCAGCGCGCTCATCGGCGTGGTGTTCGGCAGCTACCCGGCGGCCAAGGCCAGCCGCATGACGCCCATCGATGCGCTGCAGCGCCGCTGAGCGAACGCAGAATCGCGGCGCCCCGTCGAAGAGGACGAGGCGCCGTTTGCATCCGGCGGCCGGTCCGGCATGCCGAATTGTTTTGACATCCATTCCCGCATCGTGTAAAATAATAACATCCTTTCATTTAGGGGGATTCCCTCATGCAGTATCAGGGCAAGTTCACCATCGGTCGCAAGGAGAATATCCGCTACAATCTGTTTGTGACGGGCAGCCGTTTCCTCTTCATGACCGTGCTTGTGTTCGTCGTCATCGCGTTGATGCTCGGCGTGACGACCTATGGGCAGACGAAATCGATCCAGCAGGCGCTGATCCGCGCGTTGCCGATGGCGCTGGGCGGGGCTGCGCTCTTCGTCGTGCTCAACACCGTCATGATGATTTTCCGCATCAACAAGGCCTACAAGAGCAAGACGGCGTATGAGTTTACGCAGGATATTACCATTGACGGACAGGGCGTGCACGCCACCTCCGAGCGCGGCAGCGCGCTGCTGGCCTGGGAGAAGATCGCCAAGGTGGCCGAATCCGGCAAGACGTTCTATCTGTTCCTTTCCAAAACACAGGCCTACGTGCTGCCCAAGTACCAGATGAAGAACCCCGAGGCCGAAGCCGCGCAGGTGCGGGAGCTGCTGCGCAGTCACCTCGACGCCAAAATACTGAAGCTCAAAAAGTAGCGCGCGGGAGGAAACAGAACCATGGGCGCTTCCAGAGTGGTCGTCGCGTTTGGCCAGTTGCTCAACCAGATTTTCACGGCCGTTCAGTTCGCCTTTTACGTGCTGGGCATCGTGTGCTTTATCAAATACCTGCGGGAGAAACGGTAGCCGCGCCGAGCCGCGGTCCGGCGTGTCGCGCTGGAAGAACGGACCATGCAGAAACAAAGGCCGGGCCGTCCATTTGGACGGCCCGGCCTCGTTTTCGGGCGACCCGGTTCATTCCTTCCCGCCGCCGAACAGACGGACGAAGAAATCGCCAATGGAAGCGAAGAAATCCTTCACGCTTTCATATACGCGCGAAATCGTGTCCGACACGGTGTTGACGGACTGCGCCGTCTTGGCCAGCCCGGCCAGCCGCTGCTGCAGCTCGCCGGTGTCGAGCCCCTCGAGCTTGCGCACGAGGTTCAGGAGTTGCTCCACCTGTGCGTCCGTCACGTTGACGCTGTACATCTCCGCGATGCGACGGATCTCGTCGCGCACTTCGGCGTCGCTCATGGCCTGCGTCTGATCGAGGATGTTCTTGAGCTGGGAGACGATTTCCGCGGCTTCCGTGCTGCCGATGTATTCGGCCAGCTCGCCCGTGACGACCAGCTCCTCCGCGCCCACGAGTTTGGCAAGATCGTTGAGCGCCACGCCGGTGATGTCCTCATACGCCTTGTAAACGCCCGTCAGCGCGCCCGTGCCTGAAACCGGGAAGGGCGCCGATACGATTACCTTTGCGTCCGTGATTCCGGCGGTGGTGAGCGCGTTCACATACATCTGCTCGGTGCAGTAGTTGATGTTGTAGATGGTGATGTCGAGCCCCGCGCCGGGATCGAGCGTCGTGATGTAGATGCACGAGAGCGCCACGCTGCCGATCTTGCGGTCGGGCACCAGTCCCTCAAGATAGGCGCGCTCCTCCGCGTTGGTGACCGTCAGCTCCCGCACGCTGCCCTCTTCAATGCCGAAATCGCGGTAGACGGCGGCGCGCTGTACCTCGGTCAGGTCCGCGCCCATGGTCACGCGCTGGTTGGCGGGCTGACCCGCAGGCGACGGTTCCACGCTCGGTTCCGGGGTGGCCGGCTCAGGCGTTTCGGTCGGGGTGGCGGTCGTGACCGGGGTCGGGGTTTCCTGCGCCGGTTCCGATGTGGAAGCCGTTCCGCCCGGCGTGTTCTGCGCCGGCTCCGTCGTGTCGGCGACGGGCGTGTTCTCCGCCTCCTCCGTGTTCGGCGTGGCGGATGCGGCCTGCGTGTTTTCTTCCGGCGCGATGCCCGTACCAGTCTCGCCGTCCTCGGCCAGCGCGGTTGCGGGCAGGGCGGCAAGCAGCAGGATGGCAAGCAACAAAGCGCCGATCCGTTTTTTCATGCAAATCCCTCCTTAAATGGTTCTCCGGGCGGTTGTCCGGACGGCCGCGGCGCAACGCGCGCCCGGCGGCCGGTTATGCGCCGGCGAAACACGCCGCGCACACAGAAACGCATGGAAGCCCATGCATGAACGTTAGTATAGCATACTTTCGTGAAAACATTCGGGCCTATCGTGTAAACTTTGTGTGACACGCACCCGTTCGATTCTGACCGTGCGGGGGCGTCAGCGCCCGGCTGTGCGGCGCTTTTGCGGCGGCGCAGGGGAATGCTTGCGCCTGTGCGTGCGGGCAACGGCAGGAGGCGGACGGCGAAAATCCGACATGCCGCGCAGCCGGCGCACGCCGCAAGGGCAAGGGGACTGGCGCATCGCATCTCTGGTCAGCCGCCCGACACGGCGCGCAGCCGGCGTATGCCGCAAGGGCCAAGGGTACAGGCGCATCGCAGCACTGGTCAGCCGCCCGACACGGCGCGCAGTCGGCGCACGCCGCAAGGGCAAGGGGACTGGCGCATTGCTGCACTGGCCGCCGTCCGACATGGCGCGCAACCGGCGTACGTAGCGGCATGCCGCGTCTCAGGGGAATAGACTATGCCGCAGCGGGCCTTTCCGCGCAGGGGATGCGGTGGACGCAGGGGAAAGGATATGCCGCAGGGAAGGACCCTTTTCCCGTACGCGAGACGCTTTCATCTGCTTGCCGTCCGTCCTTCATGCGCTCCTTCCTACGCGTAATTATCCCCCGTGCGCGAGACGCTCCCATTTGTTTGCCGTCCGCCCGGCCCGCGCGCCTCCTTGCGCGCAATTTTCGCCCGTGCGCGCCGGACGCTCCCATCTGCTTGCCGCCCGTTCGGCCCGCGCGCCTTCCTGCACGCAATTTTTGCCCGTGCGCCGGACGCTCCATCTGCTTGCCGCCCGTCCAGCCCGCGCGCCTCCCTGCGCGCAATTTTCGCCCGTGCGCCGGACGCATTTCGCGCCCGCCCGGTTCGAGCCGCACGGAAACGGCGGCGCCCCCGCGCGCAGGGCGCAGCGCCGGGAGAAAGACGCGTGGCATGGCGGAAGGATTGGAAGCCCGGTTGAAGCGGTTACACACTCCTCAACAAAACTGAATAAAAGTTCTTTCCCACATCTGGGGGTATAGCTCAGCTGGAAGCCCGATGCAATCGTGTACCAGCACCCCACACAAAACTGAATAAGAAATACCCAGCGCATCCTCTTATCTGGGGGTATAGCTCAGCTGGAAGCCCGGTTGAAACGGTTACACACCCCTCAGAAAAACTGTATAAGAAATGCCCAGCGCGCCCTCTTATCTGGGGGTATCGCTCAGCTGGGAGAGCGCTTGAATGGCATTCAAGAAGTCAGCGGTTCGATCCCGCTTATCTCCACCAAACTTTGGTGTGCTGAGTATTCTTAGATAACCTGCTTCATGTGAAGCAGGTTTTTTCATGCCCGTTCCTTTTTGGAAGCGGGCTTTTTGTTTTATGCGGCAAGCGTCACAATGTCCAGCCCTTCACAGAACTGTGTAGTCTCGTTTGGGCGGTGCTTTGTGTAAGATTTTGCGTGTGTAGCTGTTACACTGTATTATATGTTTGGTAAAAAATGACGAAAATTGTCTGTACTGTCGCACCTTTTGATGGTATAATAAATGTGTATATTTTATCGTCTTTTGTTTTTCTTCTTATGGAGGATGAAAATGGTCAAACACTTGCTAAAAGATTATATTCAAGATGAAACTTTTATACATAAAATGGATTTGGCGTTTGCAGATTTACGAGCTGATTATGAATTGAGTTTGGATGTAGACAACAAGAAAATCGCTGAACTTATTGCAACACATGTTGATGTGAAAAATCAGCTGTCTAATTTATCAACATACTCTCTTTCTTCTAGTGGTGTCATTTCAGGATTACGAGGGACAGGAAAAACTCATTTGATGTTCCTTGCACGGCATAGGATAAACGAAAATTGTTTTACAGGAAGCAATCATCGAGTCTTTTGTGTTTACCTAAATGTCAAGCGTTTTAGTTTGCCTGAAAAATTTGATCAAGAAATTTTTAATCGGGCTTTTAGCGTATTTTTATACAATGAACTTTCAAAGCAGCTTACGTCCTTAGTTGGGCAACTTAAAAACCAAACTATTTGTCAGAAATTTCTTTCCTTTTTTGATGGTGACTGGAAAAAGACAAAAAACAGTATTGAAAAGGCACTAATCAAACTTATAGAATTCAGAGAGATTGCGAAGATAGGCGATTCTCAATTTAGGAGTTTGTCTATTGGAACAATGGATGAGACAACTGAATCCCACAGTGTGGAAGAACTTATTGCCACCATAAAAACAAATATAGGACTTTCAGATACGGAATTTGGAAGTGAATGTAGCGGTAAAGTTGCTGAGGAAATTGGAGAGAGGTTAACTCAAAATAATACCTATCTCAAATACCTAAGCATCAATAGTATTCATGAAGAATTGATTTCCATTCTTAGAATTTTACGGCTTAATGGGATTACTTTTTATGTGGATGAATGGGAAAAAATTTCTTACAATCCTGATATTCAAAAATTCTTATCGTTCTATATTGACAGAATCCTTGATGATCCCATCTATTTTTGGATTAGTGTAGTTCCGTATAGAGGGGGGCTATTTTATCTTGATAATGGTGCCGACCTTCAACATCTTATTGATCTTGATGAGAATCTAATATATGAGAATTCCACAAGAGATCGAGATATATGTATTAACTACTTCAAAGAGTTCGTTAATAAGCGACTTTTTTATTATTTAGACGATAAAGACATCAGTGTTGACTTATTGTTTAACAACAACCATAACTTTGAAAAGTTGGTATTAGCGAGCATGGGTAACTCCCGTGATTTTGGCACCATGTTGTTAACTTGCTGGTCTGAATTCCGTTCTTATCGAATGGGGCAACTTCCACCTGGTCGCCCATATCAATATATTAGTGAAACAATGGTTAATACGGCAATTAAAAACGATGGCGAGAAAAAAATGAGCAATATAAACAACTCACCAGAAACACTAAAAGTGTGGCACGACTTGGAGACCTTTTGCGTGTCGAAACACTCGAGCCATTTAGCGATTGAAGAAAATCGCAATAATATTGATTGCCTTTCCAGAACAGAATTCTCTGACTTAATATACCATCGCTTACTGCATTTGAGAAAAAGCCATGTTCCTGCAAAAGACATATCTGTAGAAAGCAAACTTTCCATCTATGCGTTGAACTATTCTTCTACATATGATTTGCACTCTAAAGATAAAAAGTTGGTTTTTGTAAAAGATTATTCAACGATTCATGATAAGGTGCGGAGATATATTTACGATCCTACACAAATTATTAACCGGCTACGAATTCAAGCAGGAGAGGTTTTTCCTTGTGCATCCTGTGGTGAAAAAATAATAATAGGTAAAATGGTAGCAGCTTGGGAGAATAATTCGTGTCCTTTTTGTGGTGGAAAAATACGTGGTGACTAAAAATATCTTACAATAATTCCATCCTCCTGAGTACACAGCTGGTTAACAATACAAATACTGGATTAGAGTGGGTCTATTCTGTTATTGTTAAAGTGGCAAGATCTGTTGCGTATTGAAGCGCATCTTCAAGGCCCGGTTGATAAGGTACAATAAGTTTCGCAAATTGAAAAGTAGATAAAAAGAGACATGGCTTGCAGATCTCTGGTAGAATGAAGTTGCGACACACCATTCGAAAGGAGACAGCAAACCATGCCTGAGAAGATTGTACAGCTAAACGAGGAAGTTATCAAGGGCCAGCTCAAGGAGCTGGTACGAGACAGCGTAGAGGAAACACTCAACGAACTGCTGGAGGCCGAGGCCGAAAGATTGACCCAGGCTGGCCGGTATGAACGTAGCGAACAGCGACAGGGGTACCGCAGTGGCCACTATAGCAGAAATCTGACGACGACCTCAGGAGATGTTACCCTCAAGATACCCAAACTTAAGGGGATTTCCTTTGAAACGGCGATCATTGAGCGGTATCGCCGCAGGGAAAGCAGTGTGGAAGAAGCCCTGATTGAGATGTACCTGGCTGGAGTATCTGTTCGGCGTGTAGAAGATATTACGGAGGCTCTATGGGGTACCAAGGTATCCCCCTCCACCATCAGTGAGCTGAACAAGAAAGCGTATGTCCACATTGAGGATTGGCGCAACCGTCCTTTGCAAGGTGGGCGTTATCCATACGTCTATGTAGATGGAATCTATCTACGTCGCAATTGGGGTGGTGAGTTTGAAAATGTAGCCATTCTTGTGGCAATTGCGGTCAATGAGGATGGATACCGTGAGGTTTTAGGCGCTGCTGAGGGCATGAAAGAGGATAAAGCCAGTTGGGTCAACTTCTTTCAGTGGCTTCGTGGCCGTGGCCTGGACGGGGTAAAACTCATCGTTGGCGACAAATGCCCTGGCATGCTGGAGGCTGTAGGAGAAGTGTTCCCTGAGGCCAAGTATCAGCGGTGTACAGTCCACTTTTACCGTAATGTATTCTCTGTCACTCCTCGCTCCAAAGTGAAGCTGGTAGCCAAGATGCTTAAGGCGATCCATGCCCAGGAAAGCAAGAAAGCCGCCCGAGAGAAAGCAAGAGCTGTGGTAGCGGAACTCCGTTCCATGAAACTGAAGGAGGCCGCACAGAAAGTGGAGGTTGGCATTGAGGAGACGCTTACATACTGCGATTTTCCCAGTGAACACTGGACTCGCATCCGTACCAACAATGTCATTGAGCGGCTGAACCGGGAGATCCGCCGACGCACTCGAGTAGTGGGCTGTTTTCCGGATGGTAACTCTGCCCTCATGCTGGTCTGTGCCAGGCTGCGCCATGTGGCCGGTACCCAGTGGGGCAACAAGAAATACATGAACATGAAGCACCTGGAGGTCGCCGCTGAGGACACCTCCGTTGCTGGCTGACTTCATTCACGCCAAAGTCTGCAAACCAATTTGCGCAAAATACTTGACACTACCACCCGGTTACGGGGGTATGTAACCGATGGGCTCAGGAGCCCGATACAATCGTGTACCAGCATCCCACACAAAATTGAATAAGAAATGTCCAGCGCGCCTTCTTCTTTGGGGGCGCAACTCAGCCGGGAATGTGAGCGAGGGGGAAACGAGGTGGAAACGAAGGGAAAACGGGGAAGGGTCCGGCGGCAAAATTGGCAAAATAAGGGCTTGCGCTTTAGTATAGTAACGTGGTACAATAGCAGCATCGCAAAACAAAGGAGTGTTTTCGGTTATGAAATCCAAGAAGAACCTGTTTGCCCTGTTGCTCGCGTGCCTGCTGCTGGCGGTTACGCTGGCCGGTTGCACCACGCAGCCGGCCGAAACGACCGACCCGGACGAGCCGTCCGGCGAAGCGACGGAGCCTACGGCCGCGCCAGCGGATACGGACAGCGATTTGGCCTACATCATGGACAAGGGAACGCTGGTGATCGGCATTACGGCATACGCGCCCATGAATTATTATGATGAAAACGGCAAGCTGATCGGCTTTGATACGGAGTTTGCCGAGGCGCTGTGCGCCGAACTCGGCCTGACGCCGGAGTTCATCATCATCGACTGGGATTCCAAGGAGCTGGAGCTCAAGAGCAAGAAGATCGACTGCATCTGGAACGGTCTTACCATCAAGGAGGATCGCCGGGAGAATATGGATTTTACCACCGCCTATCTGATGAATGAGCAGGTGGTTGTCATCCGTGCGGAAGATGCGGCGCTGTACACCGATCTCTCCTCGTTCAGCGGGGTCTCGGTCGTCGCGGAGGTCGGCAGCGCCGGCGAGGACACGGTCTATACCGATATGCCGGACGCCGTGTTTACCGGCGTTACCGCGCAGAGCGACGCGCTGCTCGAGGTGAAGGCCGGTACGGCGGACGCGGCGGTGATCGATTATACGATGGCCACGGCCATGACCGGCGAAGGCACGGACTACAGCGAGCTGATGATCGTGGAGGGCATCGACCTGATGGACGAGGAGTACGCGATCGGCTTCCGCCTCGGCAGCGATATGACGGCCAAGGCCAATGAGATCATCGAGAAGTTCCTCGCCGACGGCACGCTCAGCGAGCTGGCGGAAAAGTATGAGATGTCCGATCTGCTCATTACGGACTGACGGCGAAGTCGCATGATTCCGGGCAGGGGGACGCCCCTGCCCATTCCGTCTTTTGAAAGGGATCGATCTCCATGCAAACCTTCCTCACCGTAACCGGCCGGCTGATCCAGGGCGCCGGGCAGGCGGCGATCATCTTTGCCGCAACGCTTGCGGCGGCGCTGCCGCTCGGGCTTTTGGTCGCGTTCTGCTCGATGAGCCGGTTCAAGCCGCTGCGCGCGGTTTCGCGCACGCTGGTATGGATCATCCGCGGCACGCCGCTGATGTTGCAAATCATCATCGTGTTCTACGGCCCCGGCCTTCTCTGGGAGACGCAGGGGCTGGACCGGATGCCGGCCGTGCTCGTGGCGTTCATCATCAACTATGCGGCCTATTTCTCGGAGATCTACCGCGGCGGCATCGAGAGCGTCCCGCAGGGGCAGCACGAGGCGGCTCAGGTGCTGGGCATGACGCGCGGGCAGACGTTTTCGCGCGTGGTGCTGTTGCAGGTGCTCAAGCGCATCCTGCCGCCGATGAGCAACGAGATCATCACGCTGGTCAAGGATACGTCGCTGGCGCGCGTCATCGCCATCAGCGAGATCATCATGGAGGCGCAGGTGTTCATCCGGACGCAGTCGCTCCTCTGGCCGCTGTTCTATGCGGGCGTGTTCTACCTCGTGTTCTGCGGGCTTTTGACGCTCCTGTTCGGCTATCTGGAGCGCAAGCTTTCCTATTTCCGGGTATGACCGGCAAAAGGCGGTGAATCCTATGGCAATTCTTCAGGTACAGGGTTTGAGCAAGCGCTTCGGTACGGCGGAGGTGCTCACGGGGATCGACTTCGCCCTCGAAAAGGGAGAGGTGCTTGCGATCATCGGCTCTTCCGGCAGCGGCAAAACAACGCTGCTGCGCTGCCTGAACTTTCTCGAAACGCCGACGGAGGGCCGGATTCTTGTAGGCGGCGAGGTGCTCTTCGACGCGGCCGACCCGTCCACGCAGCGCGAGCGCGATATTCGCAGGAAGCGGCTGCACTTTGGGCTGGTGTTCCAGTCGTTCAACCTGTTTCCGCAGTATACGGCGCTGCAGAACGTCATGCTTGCCGCCCGCCTGCGCGCAAAGGAAGCGCCGGATTTCCGGGCAAAGCGCGCCGAGATGCTGGCTGCCATCGAGCGGCACGCGTTGGCGCTGCTCGACGAGATGGGCCTTTCGGACAAGGCGGCCCTGTACCCGCACCAGCTCTCCGGCGGGCAGCAGCAGCGCGTGGCCATCGCGCGGGCGCTGGCCCTCGACCCGGACGTGCTGTGCTTTGACGAGCCGACCAGCGCGCTCGACCCGGAGATCTCCGGTGAGGTGCTCGCCTCCATCCGCCGCCTGCATGAGCGGCACATGACCATGATCATCGTCACGCACGAGATGGGCTTTGCGCGCGAGGTTTCCACGCGCGTCATGTTCATGGCCGACGGCAGCGTGCTCGAGGAGGGTACGCCGGAGCGGTTGTTCGGCGATCCGCAGACGCCCCGGCTCAAAAGCTTCCTTGCTGCGGTGCGGTAGCCGAGACCGCCTGCGGCGATGCGGCTGCGCACGGTACGGATTCTTGGACGGCCGCCCGGGATTTTCCCGGGCGGCCGTCCCCTTTGGTTGCGGTTGGGCGCGCTTGACGGCGGCTGCCGGCGCGCCCTATAATGGAAGCGAAATCAGACGGATACAAGGCCCTTTTCAAAAGATTTCCCGGAGGAGGATTGCCATGGCGACGCACGCCCGAACGACGTCCCTGCCGGAATCCGCGATGCTCGTGCTGGCGGCCTTTCGGACGCGGGCGCTGTGCGCCACAGCTATCGCAAACCGGGTGGAACGCGCGACGGGCGGCGCCGTGCGGCTTGGCCCCGCCACGGTCGATACGATCCTGACGGAACTGCTGCGGCGTAGGTTTCTCCGCGCGGCCGGCGCGGCCGGCCGGCTGACCTGTTATGCGATCACCGGCAGGGGGCGCGACGCGCTCCAGGCTGCGGGCCGGGCGGCAGCCCCTGATGACGTACCGGACGAATGCGGCGACGCCCCGGATGAATGCGGCGACGCCCCGGACGAACGCAACGCCGACCGTCCGGCGCGCCGGCGGCTGTGCTATCGCCTGCGCCCGTGCGCGCCCACCGACATGGACGGCCTTGCGGCATGGTTCTCCGCCATGGCGGAGAAGGGGCTGTTTTTCCAAAGGGACTGGGGGCTGGCGGCGGGCTTTGTGCGCGGCGTGCCGCGGGCCGTGCGCTACCGCCTCACGCCCATGCGGAACCGGCCGCACGAGACATGGTCGTTTACGCCCGACCCGGATGCCGAGCAGCTTTCGCTTTTCCGGTCATGCGGCTGGCGGCCGGCCGGCAGCTACGGCTGGTTTCATTTGTACCGGACGGACGACCCGGCGGCACGGGAACTGCATACCGATCCGGCCGTGCTGGCGCCGGCGTTGCCGTCGGTGATGCGCCGCGTGGCGATCAACCACCTGCTTCTCCCGCTGCTGCTGCTGGGCTTCCTGCTTTTGCGGCTGCTGGACGGCGATCGCGGGTGCCTTCTGGCCGCCGTGGAGATCGGGCCGGTCCCGTTGTTGCTGGTTTTTGCCAGCCTGTTCTTTGCGGTTTTGCGCGGCCTGCTGGACCTGTGCAGCCTGCGGCTGCGGCAGTCGCGGCTGCGCAGGGGTGCGCCGGATGCGGGGAAGCGACGGGGCCGCCTTGCGGCATTGCTGGGCAGGGGCGCCGTCCTGTATGGGCTGACGCTGGCGTGTGTCGTGCTGCGGATGTGCCTGCCCGGGCGGGAGACGCCGCTTGCGCGCTATGCGGACGCGCTGCCGTTTGCGACCCTGCGGACGCTGATGGGGGAGGACGCCGTCTGCCTTCCGCCGGAACCATATGACGCCGGACCCGTCGGAGAGCTGCGGGAATGGGGAAACCTGCTCGCCCCGCGCTGCATCGAATATGCGGAGCAGGCGGACGTGATCCTGCCCGACGGGGCGGCGGGGAACGGCGCGCTGTATCTCCGTTATTACCGGCTTGCCGATCCATGGCTGGCGGAGCGCCTGTTCGGGGAACTCTATCGCTTTGACCGGAAGCGGTACGAGGGGTTCGCCGCGCTGGAAGCGCCTCCGGTCACGGGGATCGACGAGGTCGCGGCGTATGTGCGGATAGCCGGCGCCCCGGCGCTGTTGCTGCGGCAGGGCAGCGTTGTCCTGCAGGCGGAGCTCGTGTTTTCCGGCGGAGGGGAAGCGCCGCCGCTCGAGCGGTGGGCGCCCCTGTTG
>OIDI01000052.1_pt1 | contig 18479 bp, 18 predicted proteins | sample 1581521 | NCBI WGS metagenome assembly OIDI01 (sample SAMEA3882543, study PRJEB24775) | human gut metagenome | biome: human-associated habitat; feature: intestine environment; material: feces | place: Netherlands | collected 2009/2010
CTGCGGCGCCGCCGGCAAAGGGGACTTCTATCAGATCTCCCACTCGGGACGGGCGTCGCCGACGACGTCGCGCCCGGCTTTCATGATCTTGGCAACTTCGGCAACGCGGCGGCCGACGCCCAGAACCTTCTCCACGCCGATCGGATCGTCAAAATCCTTGGGCAGCTTGTCCTTGGACCAGACGCAGGCGCCGCAGTAGTTGCCCGCCGGGCCGCCGGTCACAACGATCTCGTTGGCAAGGAAGAAGTTGTTGATCATGGCAACCGTCGTCTCCTGGCCGCCATGGCGGGTGCCGCCGATGGAGATGGAGCCGCCGACCTTGTTCTGATGGATGCCGCGATAGCAGCGCCAGAGGGGCCGGAAGCGGTTGAAGAAGATGTTCAGCATCGGCGTGACGTTCATATCGTAAACCGGGGAGGCCACGATATAGCCGTCGAACTCGAGCCAGTACTTCATCAGCTCATCCATGTCGTCATGGAACGGGCGGCAGTAATGCTCGTACTTTTCGCCCGGGGTGAGCTTCAGGCAGGATTCGCACTGGATGCAGTGTTCAATGTGCTTCGTGCGCAGGGGCAGAAACTCGGTGGTAACACCGGGGACCTTTGCCGCCTCCTCGAGGGCCATCTGGGTCAGATAATCCGTCACACCCTTGCGGGGGCTGCCGGACACGCCGAGAATCTTTACCTGGACATCGTTCGGTTTGTAAGGCATCGTCGTTTCTCCTTTTCTATTTGTTCCGAATGTTTTATTGATTCTCAAGCCGGGCGATGAAACCCGCCTTGTCGAAACCGCCCATCACTTCCTGAGACGGGAACCACTGTTCATCCAGATCGTCGTACAGCAGCGTCCGCGCCGCCTTCATGATCTTGGCCGCCTCCGTCACGCGGACGCCCACCGAACGCGCCGACTCCAGGAACGACTTGTCGTTCCCGAGCGCCTCCGGGTTCGGCGAATGGCCCAGCGCGCCGATATAGCACTCCGGCATGTTGCCGGAGATCGGCATGCAGTCGAGCAGCACGGCATGGTTGATGAAGAACTGGCAGGTCAGCTCCTGGCCGCCAAAGCGGGTCGCGCCATGCACGACGGCGCCCACCGCCTTGTAGAACTTCGGATAGATCAAGCCGCAGTTCTGCTTCTTCATGCGGTCATGCACGCTGCCGAACTCCACTTCGCTCAGCCGGTCGAGCACGGCGCGGACCTTGGAGGGCGGGCCCATGTGATACACCGGGCTGACCCACACGATGCCGTCCGCCCAGAGCCACTTGGCCTTGAACGCCTGAAAATCATCCTGGAAGACGCATTCCTGATGTTCCACGCAGTAGTGCGCCCGGCAATGGCGGCAGTATTCGATCTTTTTGTTGGCAAAATGGAACGTATCGACGTTCGCGCCGGGAATCCCCTTCACCGCCTCGATGACCGCGTCCATCGGCACCTGCGAATTGCTCTTGGCCTTCGGGCTGCAGTTGATCACGAGAATATTGACCTTGACGTCCTCGCCCTTGAGGACATTGACCATCTCTTTGTTCGTCAGAGCCGCCATGTTGTTACACCTCCGGTCTCAGGTTTTCTGCAAAGCTGTTCGGCGAGCAGAAATAGTCGTCGCTGAGCGAATCCGCGATGGCGTATTTGCCGAGCTTGAGCATCTTGCCGACCTGGGCGATGCGCATGCCGATTTCGCGGCTCTGGGTCATCAACCCCGCTTCATCGTCCGGCTTCGTGCCGTCCACAACGTGGCCGGCTACGCCGATATGGGAATGCGGCATGTCCGCGCACACCGGGATGCAGTCCATCGTGATGAGATGGTCGATCATGCCCTCGATCACGATCTCCTGATTGCCAAAGCGCGAGCTGCCCTGGCAGATGATGCCGCAGGCCTTCATGAAGTGCGGCAGCGTCCCGCCGGCCCGCACCTGCTCGATACGATTGCCGAGGAACACCTCGCCCAACCGGTCGAGCACCCCGCGCACCATCGCCGGTCCGGACATGGTATAGACCGGCAGCGCCCAGATGATGGCCTCCGCACGGAGCCACTTCTGCGCAAACTCCTGGAAGCCGTCCTTATGCGCGCAGTCGTGGTTCTTGATGCAGTACGCATTGCAGGCGGTGCAGCCGCTGATCTTCTTGCCCTCGAAGGTATAGTGCTCCACTTCCACATTGCCGGTGCTGCGCGCGCCCTCTACCGCAAGGTCCAGAAGAATCTGCGAATTGCTGTCTCGCCGCGGGCTGCCGCAGATCGCGAGAACCTTGAGCGGCACGCTTTCGAGCTTGAGCTTCGGGATCTGGTTGCTCAAATCAATCTCCTCCAATCATCATGCTTATTGCTTTTCTATCGACGGGGCTTTCCAGGGGTTGGTCATCGCCGCGAGCAATTCGGGCGAAAGCGGAAGCTCCGTAATATTTGTACCGAGCGCATGGTTTACGGCGTCAACGACGGCGGGCGCCGTGGGCGTGGTTGCGTTCTCGCCCATCCCCTTGACACCAAACGGATGCGCGGGTTCCGGGTATTCCAAGATGTGGTTTTCAATCCTGGTTGGAATATCGAGCGAAGTGGGGATCACATAGTTGGAAAACGAGGGGTTCAGCGGCCGTCCGGCCCGGCGCTCCATTTTCTCCAGCAGCGCATAGGAAATGCCCATCACCACGCCGCCGTCGCTCTGCCCCTCCACCTGCATGCGGTTCATGCAATGGCCCACGTCCACATACACATGCATCCGGTCCACATGCGCCATGCCGGTAGCGGTGTCCACCTGGACAAGCGCGATCTGTGCGTTGGAGCTGTACAGGACGTGCGGATGGCCCAGACCGCCTTCGCTCGGCTGATCGGAATACTTCGTGCGCACGCGCGTGCGGCGGACGATGTCGGCGGGACACGCCGCAGCGATCTGCGCAAACGACATCCGTTTCCCGCCCAGCAGGAAGGCGCCGTCCACGTGTTCGAGCGTTTCCGGCGCCACGCCGGCCTGCTTTGCCGCGGCCTCGCGCAGCGCCTCCACCAGTTCCTGCGCGGCGGCGGTCACCGCAAGCCCGACGGCGTGGGTCACGCGCGAGGATGCGGTCGCGCCGGTCTCCTCGTTCCGGTCGGAGTTGCACAGGTCGGTCATGTTGACCGATTCCAACGGGATTTTCATGGTCTGTGCAAACATCTCCGCCATCGCCGTGAAGCAGCCCTGCCCCATCTCGATACAGGCAACGGACAGGCAGATGCGGCCATCCCGTGTAACGACCCCCTGCGCGAAGCTGTAATCCGGCGCGCCGTTGATGCCGACGCTGTATCCCTTCATCCCGGCGGCAAATCCAACGCCGGTCCTGACGCCGTCCCGCTCGCCATGGTAGGCTTCACGGTTGATCCAGAGCGGGTCCTTCCTCGCCTCGCACAGCGTTTCATACATGCGCGTATCGGACAGCAGCACATGTCCCAGGCCCTGCCGTTCCCCCTGCCGCAGGCAGTTGCGGATGCGCAGCTCAATCGCATCCAGCCCGATCTTTCGGGCCAGCGCATTCATCTGTCCCTCGAGCGGGAAGCAGCCCTGCGCCGCGCCAAATCCGCGAAACGCGCCGTTGACGCCGTTGTTTGTGTATACGTTATAGGTATCGACGCGAATGTTGGGGAAGCGATAGGGGCCGGCGCAGCACTCCGTGGCAATTTCCAGCACGACGTTTCCAAAGACCGTATATGCGCCACCATCGAGCACGGCATAGACCTCGTGGGCCTGAATGATGCCGTTTTCATCGGCGCCGGTCTTCATCCGCACCCGGCCGGGATGCCGCTTCACGCCGTTGACAAAGCGTTCCTCCCGCGTAAAGTGCATCTTGCAGGGCCGCCCGGTATCCAGCGTGACCAGCCCGATCAGGCATTGGACGCTGATATCGCCCTTGCCGCCAAAGCCGCCGCCGGTGTAGGGCGCGATGACCACGACCTGCTCCTCCGGGAGGCCGAGCCCTTCGGCAATCTGCCCGCGATCATAATAGACGTTCTGGCTGCCGGAGCGGATGACGAGCTTGCCATCCTCTAAAGAGGAGATACCGCACTCCGTCTCCAAAAAGCAATGGTCGACCTGCTGGAACGTATATTCGTTTTCTACAATATATTTGCAATGGGAAAACGCTGCGTCCACATCGCCACGCGCATAGTGGATCTGGTGGCAGATGTTGTTTTCCATCTGGTCGTGCACCTTCCCGTTTTCCATGGAAAGCGCCTGTTCGACTGTTTCGATGAGGGGCAGCGGTTGATATTCGACGTGAACGAGCCGGGCCGCACGGCGGGCGATTTCCTCCGTTTCGGCCGCGACAACCGCGACGATGTCGCCGTAGAAGCGCACCTTGTCGTCGCAGATGACGGGATGATCGTGCAGATAGCCCACGCGATTGCAGGGCACATCCTTGCCGGTATAGACCTTGACGCATCCTGGCAGCTTCATCGCCTCGGACGCATCAACTGCCAGAATCCTGGCGTGAGCCTGGTCGGACAGAACCGGCGCCGCATAGAGCATGGACGGCATGGTCATGTCCGATGAAAACTTCAACCTTCCGGTAACTTTTGCAACGCCATCCAAACGGATCGAGTTTTGCATAGTTCCTCCGTACCCTTGAGGTTTGCATATGGAGAAGGATTTGCCTCCGCCGCCGTGCCGCAACAACACGGCGGCGGAGTCCTGAGGGGAAAAAGCCTTCGCTCTATTTCTTGCCCTTTACGAACAGCTTGTACGCCACCTTGGCGACGACTTCGGCCATTGCGGTATACGCCTTGACGCCCGCTTCCGCGCTCGCGCCGCTCGGATCGCCGGTCTGGCCGGGATCACCGGCAGCATAGCTGTAGCTGCGGCCCTCGTTGGCGGGGTTGTACACGCCGCCGCCGAGCAGCGGCGGTTCGCCGCCGAGGATCGGATCGTCGTCCGCGACGACCTTGGAGGGGTCCCAATGGTCGTCCTGCGCCTTGTCGATATAGATGATGTTCGGATGGAGGCAGAGACCGCGAGAGGTTTCGCCTGCGCCGCCATGCCCGTCCGGTCGCGGGCTCTTGTCCAACTGCAGGTTCTGCCGCTCGCTGGCCTTGAGCGCCGGCATCGGGTTGAGCACGACGACTTTTGCATCGCTGTGCCGGTCGACCACGTTCTGTGCCGCGACCATGGAGGAGGCATAGTTCTCGTCATGGCCGAGGAACAGGATGATGTTTTTGAAGCCGTGGTGATACAGGCCTTCGCACACGTCCTCCAGCACGGCGATCAGCGTCGAGGTCCGCAGCGTGATCGAGCCGGGATAGCACATGGCGCCGGGGCAGATGCCGTACTGAATGGTGGGCGCGATGAGGCTCTCTACGCCGTACTTTTCGAGCAGGATGTCGTGCGCGTAGCGCAGCGACTCGGTGCTCTGGATCGTGTCGCAACCGATCGGCAGGTGATGGCCATGCTGTTCGACCGCGCCGGTGGACAGCATTGCAATGTCCGTCTTTTTGCGCAGCTCGTCGACCTCCGGCCAGGTCATCTCCAGCAGGGTCTTCGGGGCGCGCACTTCATAAAGCAATTCGCGGTTTTCTCGCATGATGATTTCTCCTTACCGGGCAGCCGGCCTTACGCCCACTTCGGGGAATTCCACAGGGTCAGCTCGGTGCCGATGCCCTTCTCCACGGCCACGTCGTAGATGCGCTTCATCACGATCAGGTCGGTAATGCCCATGCCAATGGAGGTGAACAGGCAGATCTCCTTGTCGTTCTGACGAGCCGGCGCCTTGCCGTTGATGACGTCGCCGATCTGGACGCAGTCGTCGGGGTTGAGCAGGCCCGCGTCCTTCATCAGGCCCATCGTCACCGGGATGCCGAACTGCTTCTTGCTGTCGTAGCAGATGCGGTCCATCTTCCTGACGGCGTCAAAGGTATAGTCGTTGTCCGAAATGTTCGCGCAGAAAGCACCGGGCTTGAGCCACTCCGGCTTGATGTAGGCGTTCTTCGCAGAGACGAGCGTCGTCGGCGCGATGACGTCCGCATCCTTCAGGGCCTTCTCGGCGCTGTCAACGACCGTGATGGTCTTGCCGATGATCGGCTCCATTTCGGCCTTGAACGCTTCCGCCTTCTCCTGATAGAGATCATAGAGGCGGATCTCCTTGATGTTCTTGAGCTCGTTGCAGATGGCCATGATCTGCGGACGGCCCATGACGCTCGCGCCGCACAGGCCGACGACCTCGGAATCCTTGCGCGCAAAATAGCGGGCGCCGACGCCCGTGGTGGCGCCGGTCCGGTAGGCGGTCATCAGGGTGGAGTCGCCAATGCAGAACGGCCGGCCGTTCTCCGGGTTGATCATTTCCACGATGGAGGTGATGGACGGCATGCCCACCTTGCGGTTTTCGGGCGCGCGCGCACCCAGCTTCATGCCGGCGACGTTGACATCGCCCGCGACCCACGCCGGATGGATGGCAAAGATGTTGCCGGCCTGGTCGCCCTGGAAATGCACCTGCGGTGCAACGGGATCTGCGCCCTCGCCGTTGGCGATGAGGGAATAGGCCTTTACTTCTGCGTCGATGATGTGACCGATGCCTTCATCGAGCACACCGGTTGCGATAACGTCTTCCTGGCTGAGCCACAGGAGCTTTGCGGATTTGTCCATAGATCTGATCGTCCTTCCTTTTCTCTTTTTATCTGCGGCAGACGTTTCGTCTGTCAAGCATCCCCGAAAAAACAAAGAAGATCGTTTCGGCCGCCGCCCGGATCGGCGCGCCATTTGACGCGCCCGGTTGATGGGCGTCAGGCGGAAGGGATCTTCTTTCCAGGATCAAACGGTCGTCCCGTTCTCCCGAGTTCTAAACGGCGTATTTGAATATACTGCGCTAAGGGCAACCGCGGGCGCGCAATCCAGCCTGCGCCGTTCGGGCTGTCGGTCTTAATTTGTTTCTTTCCAGGATCGAGCTTGAAATGGATTTGAATTCCGATGCTCTCCCGAGTTACGCTACGCCATTGTCGTTGTTTGTTTCTTTCCAAGAACGTACGACGGTGGTTCGCACTCTCGAGTTGCTTGTTCCCCTAAAAAAAGAGGGATGCCAGTGCCGATCGAGTACTCACCTGTGTCGTTCTTCGCGGTGAATCTGCATGAATCGAGGCACGCATCCCGAATGAGCTGATGCTCAAATTTGAAGAATTAGAACCCAATACTCCCTTGATTGTTGTAGATAGGATACCACAGGCTGCCCGCCGTTGTCAACCATCTTTTCCCGCTCAATCGCAGGAGTGCACATGGCGCCCGGACAGCTCTCCGGCCACCGGCCGCCCGTTCTTGAGCACCAGAAGCCGCGCCGCGTTTTCGATGAGCGCCGTCTTCTCATCCGGCGCGTCCAGCAGCACCAGATCCGCCGGCGCGCCCACGGACAGGCCGTAATCCTGTCTCCCGCTCGCCAGCGCCGCGTTCCCCGTGACCATGCGCAGCACATCCGACATGCCGCTTTCCGTGCCGCGCGACAGCAGCTGACAGGTGAGCAGCGCCTCCTCCAACGGGTCGGCGTTGCCGAACGGGCGAAACGGATCGCGGATATTGTCCGAGCCGATGGCCACGTTAACGCCCGCCCGTTCCAGTTCCGCGATGCGCGTGATCCCACGCCGTACGATGCCGCGGTCGCCACGCCCCATCAGGAACAGGTTGCACGACGGCAGGGCGATCACGCTGGCCTCCGCCCTGGCGCAGAGGGCAATCGCTTCCTCCGCCTCACGATGCGGCACGGCGGCGAGCGCCGTTACATGCGAACAGTTCACCCTGCCATGCAAGCCATGCGCAATCGTCTGTTCCATGAGATACCGAAAGCAATCGATATTTGCCGCGTCCGACTCGTCCACATGCAGATCCAGCGGAATCGCATATTTCTCCGACACGGCGATGAGCTCGTCCACGGCCGCGCGATAGTCCGGCGTGATGGTGGGGTATCCTGCAATATAATCGATCTGACCGGCGCGCGCGGCTTCCTCCCACTGTGCAAGAAAGCGCCTGTCATATGGCACGGAGAGCTGCACATCCAGCCGCCCCGCGTAACGCGCACGCAACTCACAACTGGCGTAAAACGCCTCCATGCCCCAGATCTCGTCCACGCTCACGTGACTGCGGACAAGGCCCGTGCCGTTCTCCAGTTCCAAGGCGAGCACCCTGCCGCCCCGGCGTATCACATCCGCCTGCACGTCCGCCAGCGGCAGGTTCTGTTGATACTCCCGCGTCATAAGCACCGCATCCATGAGGCCTTCCGCCTCGCGCGGTGTTTCCAGAAACGCCTTGTCAAGGTGCGTGTGAGGATCGATCAACGACGGCGCGAGCAGGCGCCCCGTACCCTGCACCACGGCCGCCTCTCCCCGGCCGTCTATGCGCCCAATGGCCGCGATACGGCCATCCCGTACCAATACGTCCGCCACCGTCGATCCGCCCGCAAGACGGACGTCCCGAAAAAGGATTGCGCCCGATCCCATCATCCCTGTTTGCCTCCCCATGGTATTCGCCTCTCCGCCGGCCCCCATGCCGGCCCCGTTCCCAGCCGTCCGTCGCAGACGGTCTCCGCAGCGCGTTCATCCTGTTTTCGCCGTCCAAAGACGGCGCAGGGGATGCGCAAAAGCACACCCCCCATCTTTTTTGAAGAAACCCGCCGGGCCGGCGCGCAGATCGCAGCGCCTATCGGCTTTGTTCGCTGCCGCAGTACGGGCAGCGTCCGTCCGGCCCCGGCTCAAATGCCGCGCCGCACGCCGTGCAGAAGACCTGCCCCATCGGCGCATCCGGCGCCTTTGCGGGCGCGTCCTGCCCCGTGCCAAAGTAGGTCGAAGTTTCGCCCGAAGGCGCGCCGGAATACGCCTGCGCGTCGCCAAACGGCGTGCCGGCGGCCGCCGTCTCCCGCTTCGCACGACGAACCGCGCCGATCACGGAGACGACCAGCAGCACCAGGCCGACCGCCAGCAACCCGCTTCCCACGGCCACGCCCACCGTTGTGCCCTGACCGATGCGGACGACGTACGGCAGGATGCGCGCGCGGACCTCCGCTTCGTCAGCAGTATCGAAAAACGCGGTGTCCTGCATCCATTCGATCAGCCCGGTTTCCGCCATATACTCGTCCAGCAGGTCGGCCAGCTCGTCGCTGATCGGCTCAACCTTGGAAGGGCCGATCTCAAAGAGCGTATACTCGCCGGTGAAATCCTCCGCCCACGTCTCCTCCATGATCTGGTCCATCACCGCAAAGTCCTCCGGCTGCGCCTCCATGCAGATCAGGTAGGTGCACCGGTAATACCCCTCGCTGTCGGTGGGCGCCGCAGGGACGAGATAATACAGCTCGTCGCTGTCTTCCGATGTCCGGGTGTTATAATACGTCGTATACGATTCGGCAAAGCAGTCGAGCACCAGCTCGACGTTGCCGGTTACAAACGGCGTATCGGCCACCTCGTCGATCGCCAGAAAATTGAAATCCGGCGCGTCTTCGTCCGGCCCCTTGTCCGTGACCAGTATGACGGCCCCCATGACCAATAGCAGCACCCCGAGTATGATCGGCAGCACGCGCACGCCAGACCTGCGGTTATTGGCTCCTCCGTTCCGTTCCACAATAATCCTCCCCAATCAAATGTATTTTACGTCCCCGATCCGTCCGGCGGGAGCTCAATCCCGCCCGTCCTCGTAGAAGTTCTGGATGCAGTGCATCGGGCAGCCCGCTACGCAGGCGCCGCAGCGCGTGCACTTCGTTTCGTCGATGATGGCGACGCCGTCCTCGACGTGGATCGCGTCGGAGGGGCAGTTGCGCTCGCACCGCTTGCAGCCGACGCATGCGGTCTTGCACTGCAAACGGGCCGTCTTGCCGATGGCCTTGTTGCGGCAGGCGACCACGATGGTCTTGTCCCGCGGCAGCAGATGGATGATGTTGCGCGGGCAAACGGATTCGCACATGCCGCAGCCGGTGCATTTGTCCGGGTCCACATGGGCGATGCCGTCGTATACGGAAATCGCCCCGAACGCGCAGCGGGACATGCAGTCCCCGTAGCCCAGGCAGCCGTAGTGGCAGGCCTTCGGGCCGCCGGAAATAGAGGCGGCGGCGCGGCAGCTCCGAATCCCATCGTAAGCATACCGCTCAACCGCATTCTCGCACGTGCCGTTGCAGCGCACGCGCGCGACCTTGGGCACCATGTCCGACACGTCCACGCCCATGATGGCGCCGATGGCCGCCGCCGTCTTCGTGCCGCCCGGCTTGCAGCCGTCCGCCGGCGCGTCGCCCCTGACGACGGCCTCCGCAAACGCATCGCACCCGGCATAGCCGCACGCGCCGCAGTTGGCGCCGCCCAGGCACTCGCGCACGAGCGCCACGCGCTCGTCCGTCTCCACGGCAAACTTCTTGCCCACCAGCCCGAGCACCAGCCCGAACACGAGGCCCAGCGCGCCGAGCACGCCCAGCGCGGATAGAATCGCAACCCAGTCCATACGTACTTACCCCCTTATACCAGCCCGTTGAAGCCCATGAACGCGATGCTCATGAGGCCGGCGATGATCAGCGAGATGGAGAAGCCGCGCATGGGCTTGGGGATCTTCGCCGACTCGAGCCGCTCGCGCACGCCCGCCATCAGCACGATGGCCAGCAGGAAGCCGAGCGCGCCGAAAACGCCGTTGAGCACCGAGTACACGAGGTTGTACTCCACGACCATGCCGTTTGCCAGCGTGGTGGGGCTGCCGATGTTGAGGATGCACACGCCGAGCACGGCGCAGTTGGTCGTGATCAGCGGCAGGTAGATGCCCAGCGCGCTGTACAGCGCGGGGGCGGACTTTTTGAGGAACATCTCGACCACCTGCACGAGGCTTGCGATGATCAGGATGAAGGCGATCGTGCTCAGATAATCCAGCTCCAGCGGGATGAGCACCCAGTGGTACGCCATGTACGTGAACAGGCTTGCAAGCCCCATCACGAACGTGACCGCCATGCCCATGCCGAACGCCGTCTCCACCCGGTTCGACACGCCCAGGAACGGGCAGCAGCCGAGAAAGCGCGAGAAGATGAAATTGTGCGTGAGCACGCAGCTGACCATGAACAGCAGCGCTTTTACGATCTCGTTCATGCGGCCGCCTCCTCTCCGCCGGCGGGCGCGGCCTTCTTCGCGCGGCGCGCCTCGAATTTGCCGGTGATGATGTTGATCGACGCGAGCATCAGCCCGAACACGAGGAAGCCCCCCGTCGGCAGCACCAGCAGCAGCATGGGCTCATAGGAAGCGCCGAACACCTGCATGCCGAACACCGTGCCGCTGCCGATGAGCTCACGGATGGCGCCCATGACCGTAATGGCGATCGTAAAGCCCAGGCCCATGCCGAGGCCGTCCACCGCCGAGGGCAGCACCGGGTTCTTCGACGCGAACGCCTCCGCGCGCGCCAGGATGATGCAGTTGACCACGATCAGCGGGATGAACATGCCCAGCGATCCGTACAGCTCCTCCACGAACGCCTGCATGAACATCTGCACCATCGTGACGAACGTGCAGATGACCACGATGAACGCGGGGATGCGGATCTTATCCGGGATGAAGTTGCGCAGCAGCGAGATCACCACGTTCGAGCCGATCAGCACGAACGTGGCCGCCGCGCCCATGCCCACGCCGTTGGTGGCGCTGGTCGTGACCGCCATCGTCGGGCAGGTGCCCAGCACCAGGCGGAACGTCGGGTTCTCGGTGATGACGCCGCCCAGGAACACGCTTTTGAGCGATTGCCGTTTCTGTTCCATATCAGTTGCCCTCCAACAGTCCCACAAGGACGTCGCACGCGGCGTTGACCGCCGAGGTCACGGCGTTCGAGCTGATCGTTGCGGAGCTGACCGCGTCGATCGTGCCGCCGTCGCCCGTGAGCGCCACGGGCGGCTCCAGCCCGACGTACTGCTCGCCGAACCAGGGCTCCTTCACGCGCGCGCCGAGGCCGGTCGTCTCGGCAAAGTCCACGCCGCCGACGTTCACGCCGGCGATCGCGCCGTCGCTCGTGAGCCCGACGGTCACCTCGATCGGGCCGCCGTAGCCCTGCACGGTGCAGCGGGCCGTATAGCCGACCGTTTCGCCCGCGGCATCCAGGCCGCGGCTGATCTCGTCCATGCCGTCCGTCCCCTCGCCGAGGATCTCGAACGTGGCGGCGTCGGCCAGCACGGCCTGACGGGCCGCGTTGGCCTCCTCGATGCGCTGCTGCTCGATGGGGCCCTCCGTCACGGCGTTGGTCGCGCCCAGCGCCAGCCCGGCCACGGCCGCCAGCAGCAGGAGCTTCCAGCCAAGGGTCAATACTTCACGCACGGGTCTTCACCTCCCCATAGATGCGCGGCCGCACCGCGCGGTCGATGAGCGGCGTAACGACGTTCATCAGCAAGATGGCGTACGTCACGCCCTCCGGATAGCTGCCGAACGCTCGGATGAGCGCCACGATCAGCCCCGCTCCGGCGGCGAAAATCACCTGGCCGGGGCGCGTCATGGGCGTGGTCACATAATCCGTCGCCATGAACACGGCGCCAAAGAGCAGGCCGCCCGAGAGCACGGAAACGAGCGGGTCGAGCCCGAAGGCCCACGCGCACACCGCAAACGTGCCGACCATGACCACGGGGATGTGCCACGTGATCGTGCGCCGGATGAGCAGATACAAAAAGCCCAGCAGGATCGCCACCTTGCACACCTCGCCAATCGTGCCGGGAATGCGGCCCACGAGCAGATCGACCATGGAGGGGTTGAGCGCCGAGTCGGGCGTAAGCACGGTCGCGCTCGTCACGGTGTCAAACGGCAGCGGATAGGCGCTCGCCGTGTTCGTTGCGGTCATGCGCGCCGGCCACGAGGCCAGCAGCACCGCGCGCGCCGTGAGTGCCGGGTTGAGAAAGTTGTCCCCGATGCCGCCGAAGAGCTGCTTGACCAGCCCGATGGCGATGACGGCGCCGATGAGGATCATCCACCATGGGGCTGTGGACGGCAGGTTCAGCGCAAGAATGATGCCGGTCACAACCGCCGAAAGGTCGTTGATCCGGATGGGGCGCTTGCCGATCTTCTGGCAGACGAATTCCGTAAGCACGCAGAATGCGACGCTCAACACAATCACCAGCGCAGCGCGCCAGCCAAAGAGCCATATGCCCGCTACCACGCACGGCATGAGCGCGGTGATCACATCGAGCATCAGCGTGGCGGTGCTGTCCTTGGCATGGACGTGGGGCGCGGCGGATACCTTCCATTGCATGGTCGCTTACCTCCTTTTCGCCCGAGCCGCGAGTTCTTCCTTGGCCGCCTTGAACGCCGCCGTCAGATGGCGGCGGGCGGGGCAGGCGTATGCGCATGCGCCGCAGGCCACGCAGTCGAGCACGCCGTGCTCCTTCGCACGGTCGAGCGCGCCCGCCTCGCAGTCATATTTGAGTTGATAGGGCATCAGATGGATCGGACATGCGTCCACGCAGCGGCCGCAACGGATGCACGACCCCTCCTCCAACGCGCGCGCCTGCCCTTCGTCAAAGACGACGATGCCATTGGTCGCCTTGGTCACGGAGATGCTGTCATCCGGCGCGCACAGCCCGGTCATGGGGCCGCCGGCAAAGATCTTCGCCGCCCCCTCCTTCAGGCCGCCGCATGCCGCAATCGCCTCGGCATACTGCGTGCCGACGCGCAACAGCAGATTGGACGGTTCGTTCACGCAGCCGGTCACGGTCGTGATGCGCTCAACAAGCGGCCTGCCGAGCGTCACCGCATCGGCCACCGCCCTGGCGGTGCTCACGTTGAACACCAGCGCGCCCGCGTCCGCCGGCAGCTTGCCGCGCGGCACCTGGCGCCCGGTCACAACTTCGATGAGCTGTTTCTCACCGCCCTGCGGGTATTTCGTCTTCAGCACCAGCACCTCGACGCCGGAACAACCCGCCGCCGCCCGCTGCATGGCCGCTATGGCGTCCGGCTTGTTGTCCTCGATGGCGATGACGCCGCGGGCCACGCCCGTGGCGCGCAGGATAAGCCGCAGCCCGTCCACAATACGGTCCGCGTGCTCCAGCATGTTGCGGTGATCCGCCGTGAGGTACGGCTCGCACTCCGCGCCGTTGAGAATGACGATCTCCGCATGCTTGTCGGGCGGCACCTGCATTTTGACATGCGTCGGGAACGACGCGCCGCCCATGCCGCAGATGCCTGCATCCCGCACGGCGGGGATGATCTTCTCCGGTTCCACGGTGTCCACGTCGCCCACCGGGGTCAGCTCCGTCCACTCGTCAAGCATGTCGTTTTGAATGACCACGCACAGCTCCGGCGCGGCGCGCAGCTGCTGGCGCTCCTCCACCGCGACAACCTGCCCGGACACGCTCGCATGCACCGGCAGCCCAAGGCCGCCGACCGGGTCGGCGATGCGCTGGCCCAGCTTCACAAAATCGCCCGCCTGCACGCACGGCTTGCTCGGCGCGCCCAGATGCATCCCCATCGGGATGACCACGAGCGACGGGGCAACCGCGCGCACGGCGCAACCGCTCGTGAGCGGCTTCCCCTCATGAATATCATGCAGGGGATGTACACCGCCATGAAACGTCCTCTTCAATCTTTTTCCACCCGCTTTCCCATACAAAAAGTGCCGTTTAGAGCTGTTGGTTTGCTTTCATCGCATACTGTTTCGATGACATTCCTTAAGAGTATAGCGCAAATCCAGCCGCTGTTCAAGAACCAAAATACGCTTTTCGACCATTTGGGGTGGAAATATGTTTTGTTTTGCAGGCGTATGCCGCGCGCGTCTGCGGGCTCGGAAATTTTGTATAATTATGTAAATGTTATCGGCCGCTTCCAGGCGGCGGGTTGCCATGTCCCCGTCCAGACAGATGGCCGACAGGCGCCCCGGCAAATGCTTCACATAATAGAGCTGCCTGTTATACCAGCCCATGGGAAACGATCACCCAGCAATCGCTGAGCCAGTCCCCTCCCGAAAACCGGATATCATCGGCTGCAGGCCGGCCGTTTAGACAGCATCTCATATTGATTTCTACATAGCTCTTACTCCACGGAACGCCTGCGGCATTGAGCATCATCGAAAAATCGACCGACCGTATCGCCGTGGTATCGTCCGTCCCATCGGTTATGAATGTGATATACACCGCATCCCAACCCGCTAAGTTTTCCATGGCATCACAGATCTCTTGCGCGGCCGAATCCTCAAGCGATATAGAGATGCTTTCCCCTTCATTCTCATCGTAGATCAGTTGAAAAAGCCGATGGTCTTCATAATACAACCGTCCGCCGGTGAATTCATACCCAGGCCGTGGCTCTTCATGACGCAATCGTCCGCTTGTATGATATTCGCACAGGGCATGAACCAGTGCATCAAACCCCTCGGCATTCCTCCTATAAGCCTCTTTCAGCATCTCCGTCGTTCCGATCGCATCCTGCCCATAGCCATACTTCTTCTGCATCCACTCGGAATTGAGCACGGCTAAACTGCAAGATACGGCAATTATTGCGAAAGCCACCGCTATATAAATCTTTTTAACATGTTTCCTTTTCATTGTCAGCCCTCTTGTGGCCTGCGAATTATTCTCCCCTTCATAAACTTGCATCCTAAATTATCTCCGTGATAGCATTGTATTCATTTTCCCATCTGCTGGGAAATCCTCTTCCAAAAGCTTTCAGCACCATCTCTATATCGTTCCCCGTTACCGGGTTTCAGAATTTGTTTTATATGGAAACGCGCTTACTGCTTGGATACTTCATATAGTAATCATCAACCCCCAGATATGCCAAAATTCATGTGCGGGCACCCATTTCAGTCGTTCGTCATCATGCAGCTGTTGTGTACGACTATCGCCTGCGTATAGCGTCATAGATCCAACTCTTGACGGCTTCCAGCCAAAATGCTCCACATGACGCGACTCACTCACAATTTCTGCTTTGTTCTGATTTTAACTGCGTCTCCTGTGGGGCTTTTCCCTTCTATCACTTTAGTAACCAAATTGAGAGTGCTGGCATGCACTTGATAGGTGCCGAACCAGTATTCCTCAATTCCGCTGATAATGGTATTTTTGTCCAAATCCCCTTTCATGTCAACAGATGCCGTAATTTTAAGTGATAAATTGAAACTGGCCCGGACCCGGTGCAAATCAAGACCGGCGGAGGAAAATTATCGTCCTTCTCGCTGCTCCCTCCGCCACCGTCGTTGATGTTGACAGCGGTTGGCGCACCGGCGCATGCCCCGTCGGGTCGACCATGTTGACGGGGTTATTGTTGCAGTAGGCGTACAGGTGCTGCGTCCAAGGGTCGGAGGCAGAACCGGTGTAGCTGTCCTGCGACAGGAATCGGGCGGTGGCGGGGTTGTAGTACCGCGCGTTCATGTACAGCAGGCCTGAGGCGTCCGATATGCTCCCCGTGAACGTCACTTCGTTGAAGAACGCATCGCCGCTGGCCGTCGTCACGCCGAACTCGTCGTAGTCGTACGACTTCACCACCGCGCCTTCCCCATCCACGATGTTCGTGACGCTCCCGCGGATGTCGTACCGGTAGAAGAAGTAGTCCTCCGCGTACGGGTCCTGCTCCGTCTCCGCCTGCCCCTCGAACCGCTTGCTCGCCACGATCGTGCCCGACGGGTCGAGGACGTTCTGCGTCTGCAGCACGTACTCGTTCACCGTCGTGAACAGCAACGCAGAGCCCGTGTAGTAGAAGTGCGTAATGACCTCGTCCTCCACCCGCGTCACGCGCTGCCCTGCGCAATACGTCCTTGCGCCGGTCGGCAGGCAGATGCGCCTGCCGACCGGCGCAGGGATTCCATTCATGTTATTCGTCATGCAGTTGTCAAGGTACCGTCAGTCAGAAACGACGTGTTGTCCGCGCCTTCTCGATCTCTCCGTAGGCGTGGTACACATACGAGCGGATCAGCTTCTTGTTTGCCGTGAGCCTTTTCCTTATCTCGCTTATGGCATATACAGTTCGGCGTATCCAAGCAACTCTTCGTCATCGAAAAGCAAATTGGCCCCTGGCAAAAAGCCGGCATACTCCTGTTCCAGCAGACGAAAAAAGCAGTCTCGCGTAACGACCGTTTCCCCCCAGTCCCACCAGACGATCAACAGCGCGCTTTCCGCAACCCGTAACGAGAGCACCTCTTCGCTGATGGACTCTTTCGGAATGTACGGAACGCCATCGTCCATATCGTCCATTGCAAATTCCCCTATTGAGATGTTGACGATACAGTCCTTGGAATCAAAAGACCGCACAATCCCCGGCGCCTCTGTCAGTGCACGATGCCCTGCCGCCAAATCCGCTTTGCAAGCGTCCCATGGAATGCTCGTCGGATGTAGCTGCGCTTGTGGAGACCGAGGATCAATCCGATAGCGGCATCCATATGCAAAGCCGGAATCTCGATACGATAGCTCACCCAGGCAATACTTCTCTGTGCCATCCTGCAGGAAAACCAGCTCACGCCCATCCGTTGCAGACTCCCCAAGCGTAATCGAGCACGCAGTCGGATCGTTTGTCCACCTGTCGCCCAGATCATAGCAAAGTCCAAATCCATCCAGCCAGAAAACGATGTCGCACCCGTACCTTTCTCCTGCTGTGATCAGAAGCTCTCCCTGGATCGGCTTTATTTGTGGTGTTTCACAGGAAAGAAGAAACGCAATGAGCCAGCAACAGACGAACAAATAAAGGGGCTTTTTCATTCAATCTCCTCCTCTCAGTGGCCCGTGTAACGAGCATATCCCACGTAGACAGCTTGTGGATTGGCATTTACATAGTCGGTATACTGTCGGTAAGCCACGCCTCCCCCGCTTGCCGTAGCATCGAGAATATACCCCTCTCCCAAATAGATCGCCACATGTCCATGCGTTGAATTTGTACTGGATTCCCAATATATCAAATCTCCGGGAATCATGTATGAGATATCGCTCTCAAGATTTGTTCCAGCAGCAAAGGTCCATGGCGGATTTGAGGCATTTGAAATTTCTCCACGAAAATAACGCCGCTGTTTGTAGCAGGAACCACCATAAAAATCCCCGTCTATTTCTCTCGCCGCATCATATACCAAAGAAGCGCAATCAAATGTGCTCCCATCTTTTTCAGGAGGACTTTGGTAGGGAGTTCCCAAATGCTTCGCTGCTTTATCAATCATTTTTATTGCAGAATCAGAGGCATTGTTTCTCTTCGCTATGATCGCCGGAATGTCTGTATTCCCCCAAGAAGATGGTGGGATTTGTGCCGGCGCCGGACTGGGATCTGGCACCACCTGCATTCTTACAGGTGTAGGCTCCGGTTCCTCTGTAGGTTCCGGCTCGGGAGGTTGGTTACTACATCCTGTAGTAGCTGCCGTCACCAATGCAATCAATATAACGACCAGCCAGGCGGAATGTCCCGTCGGATCGACCATGTTAACGGGGTTATTGTTGCAGTAGACGTAGAGGTGCTGCGTCCAGGGGTCGGAGGCGGAGCCGGTGTAGCTGTCCTGCGACAGGAAGCGGGCGGTGGACGGGTTGTAGTAGCGGGCGTTCATGTACAGCAGGCCGGAGGCATCCGCAACGCTCCCCGTGAACGTCACCTCGTTGAAGAA
>OIDI01000053.1_pt1 | contig 17262 bp, 14 predicted proteins | sample 1581521 | NCBI WGS metagenome assembly OIDI01 (sample SAMEA3882543, study PRJEB24775) | human gut metagenome | biome: human-associated habitat; feature: intestine environment; material: feces | place: Netherlands | collected 2009/2010
TCATGTAGGCATAGCCGAGCTCGATGGCCTGCGTGATCTGCCCTTTGATCTCGTCAAACTCCAGCAGCAGCACGTTCTCATTCATCGTCTCCACGATCTCGAGCGGGTTGCGCCATTCAAAGCTCCGCACGCCGTTCTCGTCCACATAGATTCGCGCAAACTCCGGGAACCAGCGCTGCGCGTAATCCTCCGAGGGCATGTACAGGATGCCGCTCTGCTGGTTGTCATAGTATATCGGGATGCATCCGCCATCGCCGCGCGCATAGGTGAGTTGCCAGCCCTCGGACAGCGTTTCATACGTCGTGCTCTGCAGGACGCGCGCCTTCTCCGCCTCGGCAAGCCCGAGATAGGTCAGCCCGGCCTGCTCGAGGAACGCCTCCGCCGCGGCCTCGGCTTCCTCCTGCGAAATCTTCACGTTCTGCAGCATCGTCCCCTTCGGCTCGCCCGGATACGCATCACCGTACACGACCCAGCTCTCAGGCTGTACGCCGCTGTAAGCGCCAAACGCGGCGGCATATAGCCCGTCCTGCGATAGGCGCACGCGGATACGCCCGCCGTCCGGCAGCGCGTAGGTATATGGCGTGTCGAGCGGCACGGTGTCCGGCACGGGGCCGAACTCCTCCTCGCCGATGGTCTGGAGCTCCTCCTCGAGCCGTGCGATGTCCTCCTCCTGTCCGTCGTACGGCTCCCAAACGCCCACGCCGTCATAAATGGCATAGCTGCCCCTGCGGGCGAGCATCAGGTCGAGCAGCACTTCCTCGCGCGTGCGGGTGGTCTCGCGCGCGCCGGTCGCGCCGGCCAGCAGTGTGGCAAGCGTCTCCGTCACGGTCTTTGCGTCGAGCGGGCGCTGTCGCACCCGGTAAACAGGGAATATCTTATTGTCCGGCAGCACGATGTCCGCGTCGATCGTGCAGGTCAGCCCGCGAATGTGCAGCTCGTCCGTCCAGTGCTCGATGCGCTGCCCGACTTCGTCCACCGGCAGCAGCGGCTGCTCGGACGGCACCGCCGTCGCCGCGATGGCCGCCTCGAGCGCCCCGTCGCCCCTGTTCACGACGATGTCCTCCTCCGGCGTCGGCTGGCACGCAGTCAGCAACAGGAAAAGGCCTGTAAGCAGTGCGGCACAGATGCGCTTCACGATGCGTCCCCCTTTCACATGCCCGTCACGCTGTCTGCGGACGGTCAATACCCGACGCCCGGGTCATACACGCTGCCGTCCACGGCGTTGAGGATGAGATAGCTGTAACCCGGCGTTTCGCTGATGTACTCGTTGTTCTCGTCGAGCGGATACCCGCCCGGCTGCGGTCCTGCGTATTGCAGCGCCGTCTTGCCAAAGAACGTCCACGCCGGCACCATGATCCACTGGTCGACGCTCCCGCGCTGCAGCGCCCGCACCATGCCAAGCTCGATCCGGTCGATGTACAACGTCTTTTTGATCACCGCATCGTCCTCCCCGACGGCAGGTGTGGCGTTGTAGAGAATCTGGTCGCAGAACCGCTCCACGATCTGTTCAAACGGCAGCAGCGCCACGTTCTCATTGAGCGTGCGCCCCAGCTCGCTTGGCGTGCTCCAATACAGGTAGTTCACGCCCGAGTCGCGGATGTCCATCTCAATGGATTCCTCCGGATAGGCGGGCGCATAGCGTTCCTTCCCGTCCGAGCCGGACAGCAGCAGGTCGTAATGCCCCTCCCGGTAGGTAGCGGGCACGCCCGCGACGTTACGTGTGAACTGGATCTGGTAGCATTGCGGCCACTCCTCCATCGGCTTGATATTCTCACTGCTGCGAGGATGGCAATATCCCGCGACGATCAGCGCGGGGGAAAAGTCCGTCTCCCCCAGTTGCTCGAGATAGTCGAGCCCCATCTGCACCGCCTCTTCCACGCTGATCGTGACGTCATTGAGGTCAGTCAGGTCGCTGTCCATATCGAAGTTGAACGGTAGTCCCACCCCGTCGTCCACATTGTTGAACTCCACGCTGCCGCCCGGCCCTCCGTACCAGGCGGCCACGGTCAGATAGGTCTCCCGCTCTTTTCCAAAGTCAACTGCGCCGGTCATTTGTCCCATCAAATCAAAATCGGCAGATTGAAGGTCGATTTCCCGCCGCTCAAATGCGTCCGGCGCCTCCCGGTACAACACCTCCCACGCCTCAAGCATCTCGCGCCACTCTTTTTCTGCTTCAGCGCGCGCCTGCTCGTCCGCTCCAGCGGGCAGATAGGCATCCGGGTTGGCCAGCTGCTGCTGCAGCAGGGCGATCTCTGCCTCGATCTGTTCCTTGGTAGCGGCTGTTTCCGTTTGATAGGTGTAGACCTTCCTGCCATCCGCCATTTTGTACATCATGTCCCGCGCCCAGTCCACGGTGATGGTGCGAAGCGTGACCTCGACGATGGGGTACCGCTCCACCTCCGGCACGACGACCTCTGCATTCACCACGACCTCAAGCGTTTCCGTGCCGAACGGGTCGAGGCACAGCGTCTCCGGCGCTTCATACCGGGCGGGTGGCAACGCCTCTGCCGCGATGGCCTCCTCCAGCGTCCCGTCGCCCTTGTTGACGACGATGTCCTCCGTGGGCGTTGGCTGGCAGGCGGGGAGGAGCAGCGCGGCGAGAAGCCAGACAAGAAGTTTTTTTGTTTTTATCATATCAATCACTCCATAACGATTTCGTAGTTGGGCGTTCTGCGCCCGCCGTTAGCAGGCGCAGAACGCATTGTACTTATCCCTACGTTCTGGGATTAACCCAGTACCACGTACCCGGTGTGCTTCCAGGTGCGGCTACATAGACGTCAAACCAATTTGTATGGTTAATATCTACCCGGAAATAGTACAATTGAGTATAGCTTCCCGAAGCTCTTTGGTACAATCTATATCCATAATACATGCCTGAACTGCTCGGTGTTCCGTTTCCAGTCCCACCGCCCGTAATACGGGTTCTTGAACCAAGCCTACTATACATGCTGTTCCAAGTTTGCGCTCCCACAATACCGTCCTGTTCAGAAGGCGCAAATCCACTGTTGCGCTGATAATTGATTACAGCAGATTTTGTGCCGGAGCCAAATACGGCATCCACATTGATCTGCGAGGGATTATAGTATTTGGCCACGGTTTGCAGCGCCCGGACATAGTCGTTCCGGGCGCCCTCCTGTTGCAGGGGAAACCCGGACCAGTCTGCCGCATAGGAGACCGCGCACAGCGCGAAAACCAGGGCGAGCACGGCCATACAGGGAAGCACGCGTTTCATAATACGTCCCATAGTATTCTCCTTTCAAAATTTATAGTTGCAGTTTTGTTTCTAAGCTGTTAAAATACGGTTGCTCCTGCGTGTCATCATCGCCTTCGGGCGATGAGAGTGCCCACTCACGATTTGCAGGAGCTTTTTACTTGCACACAATCATATGCATCACCACCTTGCTCTTTCTTTCCCTGTAGCACGACCGCCGCAAATTCATTCCTTGACCATGGTCATGACGCCGGCGTCCATCTCGCACACGGTGTCGCAAAGCTCCTCGATGTCCTGGATGTTGTGGCTCGCCAGCAGGATCGTGCGCCCGTCCGTCGCCAGCGAGCGGAACAGCGCGCGCATCTCCGCCACGCCGTATTTGTCCAGCCCGTTCATCGGCTCGTCGAGAATCAGCAGCGACGGCCGCTCCATGATCGCCTGCGCGATGCCCAGCCGCTGCCGCATGCCGAGCGAATACTTGCCGACCGGCTTTGGCGAGAGCGGGTCGAGCCCCACCAGCCGGATCGTGTCCGCCACCTCTTTGAGCCCGATCTTCCGCTTCAGCCCCGCGAGGATCTCGAGGTTCTTCAGCCCCGGCAGCTGCGGTAGAAACCCCGGCGACTCGATGATGATCCCGATGTCCGGCGGGAAGTCCACGTCCACGCCGATCTGCTTCCCGTCCACATGCACCGTCCCCGCCGTCGGCTGCAAAAAGCCGCAGATGCACTTGAACATCACCGTCTTGCCCGAGCCGTTGTTGCCCACCACGCCGTGGATCTTCCCCCGCTCAAAGCCGCGCGTCACGCCCTTGAGTACCGTGTCCGGCCCGAACGCCTTGGTCAGATTGTCCAGCTCGATCGCGTTGTCCGCCATAGTTTCCTCCTTTATCGGTTCTGTCGCCGTATCCCGGCCCTCTCGTCCGCCGCCCCGTCAGGACGACAGCTGCATGAGCGTCTCCATGTCCATGCGCGGCTCGACGTATGCGCCGGTGCGCGCGTCGAGGTAGAGAACGTGCTCCAGCGGGTCGGCGTCCTCGCCGTAGTGCTCCAGATAGTCAAAGCGCCACAGCGGCACGCTCTGCCCCACGTCCCGCTCGTCCCGCAGCTGGATGCACCCGCGCACGAGCGAGATGCGCGTCACCTCAATCCTGGTTCGTATCTCCCCCGCGTCCGTCTGTCCGCCGCCGGGCAGTCCGTCGGCGGCATACAGGTAGAGCAGCTGCTGCTCCGCCCGCTCCAGCATCTGCTCAAACGGCAGCAGCGCCGCGTCCTCCTCCAGCACCTCGCCAAATGCGACCGTCTCACTCCAGCCGATCTGCGCGATCCCCTCTTCGTCCACAAAAACATACAGCCACGAGATGTCCCAGGGCGCGACGACGGACGGCGGCACGGTCTCGCTGGCCGTATAGCCCTCCGGCGGCACGCTTGCCAGCCCCCCGTACCCCGGCGTGAAGGTAAACATATAGCCGACGCGCAGCGGCACGTTGGCATACAACTCAACCATGCGTTCCGTCTTGCTCAGCAGCATGGCGTCCGTCAGGCCGAGCTGCGCCAGCACTTCCTCCGCCGCCGCCTGCGCCTCGTCCTTCCCGACGGATGGCGCCGGGAAACGCTCAAACTCCTGCGCCGTATAGATGCTTTCGGAGTATACAACATGATTGCGCGTTCTGAAATAGACAAACTTTTGCGGGCCAAGGTGGAAAGAGGAAACGGCTTCCTCCGGCCCGCGCACCGCGCAGACCATGGCATAGGTCGCCGGCAGCTCTTCGCTCCAGTCGAACGGGACCCGCTCCTCGGTCAGCGGCGCGGTCGGGATCGTCTCGTCGAGCCAATCCAGCATGATGCGCGAATCCTCGCTGTCGTCGCCATACTCGAGCTGCGCGGCGCGCTGTTCAAGCAGCTCCCGCTGCGTCGGCTGCCAGTAATGGTAGAGCTCCGCGCCGGGGCAGAAGCGTTCCGTCAGCTCCCTGAGCCGCTCCCGGGAAAAGGTGGTCTGCCGCACCTCGACCACGGGACACGCCTGCGCGTTTGGCTGGATGACCTGCGCGGCGATCGTCACGGCGGCTCCGCCGAGCGTTTGCTCCGGCCGGTCCACCCGCTCCGGCAGCGGCAACAGGTCAGCAAGCACCGGCCCGACGGACGCGCTCGTCGATTCCCCCTGCTGTACGACGACCTCCTCCGTGGGCGTCGGCTGGCAGGCGGGAAAGAGTATGATGGCGAAGCAAAGCAATGCGATGGCAAAAACTCTTTTTCGCATATAAACCATCCTCCTTGGCAAATTCTGGTGAATCCATAAAGGTATCGTTGCTTTATGGAAGGCAAGAGGGCGGGGACGCTCCTGCCCTCTTTCAACTTATCTGTACCAGTGCGCGCCCACGCTGGCGGAGGCCGGCGTGTTTGCATCCGGCGGGATGCTGCCCAGCAACGTCACTGTACAACCGTTTCCAAATCCGACAACGTTGGGCAGATATTCACTGCTGAGGTTTGCCCCCCCACCTTGCCTATAGGTCATCAAGTTTGTGACCCTTTCTCCGCTCCAATATCCGCGGAATGATACGGAATCTACCGGCCCTGTGAAGGAAAGGCGGGCAATTTGAATTTCCGTATAGTTGTCGTCTCCCCTTGTCGCGGAACATACCTCCTGAGATGGCCCGTTCCTGATAAGCGCATCAAAGTAGGTCGCAGGATCATCCAATGCCAGCGCGGAGGCGCTCGCAAACAGGAACAGCACCAGGAAAATGCAAATGAGCTTTTTCTTCATTGTTTGGGTCCTCCTTTTTCTTTCGTTGATATTTCCCCTCCAAAGAAGCGAGCCGTTCCCTCGCGGGGCGGCGATTTTCATTCATCCACCCCCGTGAAATGGAAGTTGTAGGTCCTGAGCGCGCGCAGCGTGAGGAAGAACAGCAGCAGGATGAGCGCCGCAAAGATCGCCTCCGTCTGCCACAGCCGCGGCAGCAGGTCGTAGCCGAAGTTGTGCATGTGGTACGTCGCGTGGTTGAGCGGCGAGAGCCACCCCACCGCCACGTTCGCCTTGTACATCAGCTCGTCCGGCAGGTTGAACAGCTGCTTGATCAACTCCGGGTTCAGCAAAAAGCCATACAGCGACAGCGCGAACGCCGCCACGATCCCCGCCGCCCGCCCGCGCCGGATGTTCACAAACAGCATCAAAAACACCAGCAGCAGCGTGTACAGCAGCATCAGCAGCAGGATCGTCCCCGCGCACTCGTACGGCCGCGACAGCTCCAGCACCTTCACCAGCGCCGGCAGCGCCACCGCCTTCCCCGCGCCCGAATACCCGAGGATCGCCGCCGTCTCCGACCACATGTTCCCGATGAAGCTGTTCCCCATGCAGATGACCGTCGTCGCCGCAAAGATGAACGCGATGTACAGCACCGTCGCCAGCGCCGCATACGCCGCCTGCCCGACGAGCCACGTCCGCCGCTTCATCCGGATCAGGTAATACGGCACCCCCGCGCCGAGAAACGGCATGTCCACAAACAGCAGGATCAGCAGCAGCGACACCAGCAGCACGCTGTTCGCGTCCCCGAACGTCCACACGAACGGCTCAAACGCCTGCATCGTCGTCCCCATCTCGTAGGCGAACGCCGCCGCCTTGTCCGAGAGCAGGAAGCACAGGATGAAGGCGAGCGCGAACGTCAGCAGCACGCGCGCGTTCCCCCGCCACATGCGGAAGTTGTACCGCACGACCGCCCCCACCTGGTGCAGCGCGCAAAACGGCCCGGAAAGCGGCAGGCGCGCCGGCCGGTCGAGCCGCACGCGCCGCTGCGGCAGCAGGGTACGGATGGATTTGCGCGCGTTGTCGTCGCGCAGGTGGCCCTGCGCGATCAGATAGAACCCGAGCATCAGGCATGCGAGCAGCACGAGGATGGTCAGCGCCGCGCTCCCCCCGCCGAACGGCCACGCGCCCGAGAGCGTCAGGTAGTTCTGCGGGTTGAGCATGAACGCGCCGCGCGCGTACCGCTCCTGGATGATGATGAGCACATAGTAGAGGATGAACGGCGCGGCGTAGGCCATGTAGGCGTTCATGGTCATGGTGGAGAGCAGCAGCCCGGTCATGGCGAACAGCGCGCCAAAGAGCCCGTACAGCCCGATGCGCCCGAGCAGCGCCCCCAGCTGCGGGTCCACGGGCATGCCGGAGAACGTCTCGATCGGGATGAGTACGAGCGTGATGAGGACGTGGCCGAGCACAATGCCGCACACGAGCGACAGCGCGCCCGAGAGCGCGCAGGCGAGCTCCTTGCCGAGGATATAGCGCGTGACGCTCGTGCGGGGAAGACACGCCTTCAGGTAGCCGCTCTTCACGTCGTCCACGAACGCGCCGGCATACGGGATGGGCGCGAGCAGCGGCGCGGCAAAGAGCATCGCGCTGCCCGAGAGCGCGCGGAGGGTCACCGCCCGATGCTGGAACAGCATCGCGGCGGGCGGCTGCGCCTTGAACAGCAGCAGCACCTCCGAAAACGCGCCGAAGAGCACGCACAGCATGCTCCCGAGCATGGCAAACAGGAACGGCCTCCCGAACGCCCGCGCAAGGTCGCTCTTCAGTTCCCGCACCGGATCACCCCCCTCTCATTTGCAGTCACTTGTCCGGCCGCACTTCTCGTTGCCAAACGGGCCTGCGGCATCTCCGTCCCGGCCTTGCGCGGCCATGCGCGGTCTCATTCCATCGTCAGGACCTTATGCAGCGTTTCCTCCGTGATGCGCGGCTCGATGTAGCTGCCGTCGCTCATATCGAAAACGATCATATCCGACAACCAGTTTTCCGCCGCGTCCGCTTCATTGTTCCACTTGTACCGATAGCTCACATACCAGGCCGGCACATATTCCCCGGAGGCCGTGCCGCCGTCTCCGGCGATCAGCGCAATGCCCGGCTGCATGTCCGTAATGAGAATGTCCAGATACACGCCGTTCCCTTTCATGTGGTCCTGATAGATCGCCGCAAGCTGCGCTTCGATGATCGGCCGCATGTCCGCCGGCGCAAGCAGCGCGTCATGAGCCGTCGTCCCCGTCGCCTCGGCCGCCCCCCTCCAGTTGAACACGCAGACGCCGTCCGCATCCACCGCCATCGAACAGACCTCCTGCTCCCACGGCCCTCCGGCCACGGGCGGCGCTTCCGGGTTCACATAGTACCATTGTCCTTCCCAGAACTGGGCGGGGTACGTCTCCGACCGCCGGGTGAAGACAAACCACCATCCGTCGGAACGGGTCGCATAGTCGGACACGATGGAGCAAGGCTCGCTGTAGAACAGCTCCAGCGGCACGCCCAGCTTTTGCAGGAGTTCCGTCGCAACGGCGAGGGCATCCTCCTGCGCAATGTCCGGCGTCCGGGGCATCAGCCAGGTTTGCTGCTCCCGCTCCGCTTCCGTGGTGCTCAGCAGGAGGTTCTGCTCGCACATGCTCTGCCACGAGACCAACTGGGCCTTGGAGCGATAATAGGCAAAACTGTTCCCGCCGATCTCCAGCGTGGTATAGGCGACGGAGCCGTCGCTCTTCACCACATACAGCGAAACACGCCCCGCATCCTCCAGCTCCGAAAGGGATAGGGGTTCGTACGCCGGCGCTTCGGGCGCATTTGCCATGCCCTCTTCGGCCATGCGCACGCCGTCGCCGGCCAGAAGGTTCGGCTGTTCACTGTTCTCCAGCCGGTGAAGCAGCTCCTCCCATTCCTGCGCGGAGCGCGTGTAGTCCCGGCACAGAACCGCATCGTCCCCCGCCAGCGCCGACAGCATGTCCGTCAACTGCCCGGCGGAGAACACGGCTTTCTCTACAACGATCCCGTCCATCGCTTCCGGGCCATCGACCGCCGCCGCATCCAGCCACGCGATGGTCGGCCCCGTTGCTTCCTCCGGCTGTTCCGTTGAGTCAGGTTCCTCCTCGGGCGGCTCCTCCGCATCCGGCACGGCGGAAGGCAGCGCCGCATCCGCGCTCTGTTCCGGCGCGCTGGCGGTCGGCCCCGTTGCGTCCTCCCCGGCCGGGAACTGGCACCCGCCGCCAAGGAGCAGGGCGGCCAGCAGGCAGACAGGAGCGAGCATTGCAAAAGCCTTTCTTCTCATGGTAACTCCCCTTTCATTTGTTTTGTTTCCGCCCAGCATTGGCCATCAGAACCCCTGCTCGGGGTCGATGATGCTGCCGTCGAGCGCATTGACGATGAGAAGGGCGTCCGTCCCGTCATACCCTTCGCCATCCGGGAAGTAATCATCCAGCCTGTACGTCCCGAAGAACGTCCAGGCGGGCACCAGATAGCCCTGCTCGACCGCATCCTTCTCTGCCACGCGCGCGAGCCCCAGCCGGATCTCAGTCACGCGGATGAACGCTCCGTCGCACAGTTCCCGCTCCCCCGTCTCGTAGGCGGCGTACTGATACCCGATCCTCTGTTCGAAACTGGCGATTGCCTCCTCCAGTGAAATGATCTGCGCGCTTGGCGTGCTAATCTCCAGAACTTCATAGGGCTGACGGAACAGCAAGCCGAATACGCCTGCGTCGTCCACATACAGCTGAATCCTTTCGTAGGCCCATTCCGGCATATAATCCGGCGAGTCGTCCGAACGGTACTTCGTCTCGCCGCCGGAGGATATCACATCGTTATACGTCACGTTCACGCCCGCGATCTGGCGGGTGAACAGGATCTCATACGCGCACGGATACGGCCCGGCGTTCCAATCGATCGCGTCCGGCAGCAGCGGCGCGATCCGCGCGCCCACGCAGGTGAAATCCCCCAGCCCGAGATCGACGATCAGCTGTTCGGCATATGCCGTCGCGTCCTCGAGCGACCGCTCCGGCAGCTGCAGGCTGAGCTCCCCGCGCTCGATCGCGGGCAGATGCTGATTGATCGGATTGGCGCCGATCTCATAGGCGCGGAACGCCTCTCTGGCGTCTATGTCCCGCAAAAAGGATATCCTGCCGGCGGTGTTCAGCTGCATTTGATAAACCGTGCCCTGCTCCGACCAGCCGTTAAAACTGTTGATGAATTTTACCGTTCTTCCGTCGCTGAGCAGTCCCTCCTGCATCGCCTCCATCGGGTCCTGTTCCAGAAAGACGGGTTCCTCCGGCGCCGCTGCGGCCTGCGCCAGCAGTTCGGCGATGGCGGCGTCCATCTCCTCAAAGGAGCTGTACTTGTCAAGGTTGCCCGCATCGCGGTACTCCATCCACAGTTGCGCCTGTTCCTCATAGTACGAGCGTGGGAACCCATCGAGTATCCCGCTGCCGTTGCCGATCAGCTTCCAGATGTTTTCCAATACGCTTTCGTCAAGCAGCCCGCTTTTGATGTGCGCCACCGGGATGGCGTCCGTCCCGGGCAGCACCACGTCCGCGTCAATGGTGATGTCGATGCCCGTCTTTTGGGAGACCGCCTCCAGCGCGCGGGTGATGCGCTGTGCTTCCGAAACCCCTGCCATGTCGGAAATTCCCTCTTCGGTAACCTCGATGCGCTCGACCAGTCCCTCCGTGTCCTTCTGCGCCACCGGCTCCTCCTCCGGCGTGGGCTGGCAGGCAGAAAGGAGCGCGGCGCACAGCAGCAGCGGCAGCAGGGTGCAAAGCGTTCGTTTTCCGATCGTTTGTTTCCGGGACATTCGACTCAAGAGTATCCCTCCTTTTGTATGACGCCGTCGGACGGCGGGGATTCCGCTGGGTTGTCGCTCCGGCAAGCGCGGTTGCCGGTCGCCCAGCCGTGGGGGTAGCGTGTCGGGCGGCCCACGTCCGGCAGCGGGCAGGCCGCGGGGTCAGGGAACGGGTTGTATGGGGACGGGTTTCCGCATCGGGCCGATGCGGCGGCAAACGGGGGTCTTCGGGGAAGCGGGCGGCCTCTGTAAGCGGCCGTCATGATGCCCTATATCTAATAGACTGCAAGAACGGCAAAAAGGTTGCATCTTTTTTTCGGGATGCAACCTTTTTCGGCCCGCCGGTCACGGATGGCGCCGTTCGCTCCGCGGGGCGGCGGTTTTATCGGGTTTCACACCGGCCCCGTTTCCCAAACGCCGGCCCCGGTCAGTCGCCATCGCGCCGGCCGGGCCACCGCCCGGCGCGGGCGGCACGAAAACCGGGAAAACGGCCAACCGTGAGGTCATATTATCCTTCCGTCGGAAATGGTCAGCACCCTGTCGCACGCCTCGGCCACAAACTGCTCGTGCGTAACGATGATGATCGTTTTGCCCTGTGCGTTCAGGTTTTTGAAAATCTCCATGATCATTTTGGAGTTTTCCGTGTCCAGCGCGCCCGTCGGTTCGTCCGCCAGGATAACATCCGGGTTGTTGATGAGCGCGCGGGCAATCGCAACGCGCTGCTTTTCGCCGCCGGACAGTTTTGAAACCCGCTTTTTTGCCAGATGCGCAATCCCGAGGAGGCAAAGCTGCTCCATGGCGCGGGTATCGATCAAAGTGAAGGGGGTCTTGCAAAACAGCAGCGGGATCGCAACATTCTGGAGCGCGGAATCCTCCTCTACCAGGGCGAAATGCTGCATGATAAAGCCAAACTTCTTGTTCCGGATCCCGGCCAGCCGAACGGGCGGTTCTTTGGAAACGTCCGCGCCGTCCAGGAGGTACGTCCCGCTCGTCGGCTTGTCGAGGCACCCAAGGATATGCAGCAGCGTAGACTTGCCCGCCCCAGACGAGCCTTTTATTGCAACCATTTCCCCCTTTTCAATCCCAAGATCAATGCCTTTGAGCACTTTCAGCGGGGCGGTGTCGCGCTTGGTTTTGAAGGACTTCTCTATTTTGTTCAATTCAATAAACACGGCTTTATTCTCCTTGATGCAACTCTTTTAGGGATGTGGAAATATCCTCACGCATGAGCTTGACCAGGAATCTGGCCCCGACGGCGGCGAACATGCAGACGATGTAGAGAAATACGACCCCGTAAAACAGCACGGCGCGCTGCGGGGTCATCCAATCCAGCATCAGCAACCCATACCGGCCGGCGACCACACAGAGCGCCATTGTGACCGTCAGCAGGATGACAACCCGGATGATTTCCGCCAGGACGCCTTTCTTCCAGTCCATGCCAAGCAGGTAGTACACGGTGAACAGTTTTCGGTTGCGCATGGATTGAATGACGTTGTTCCCAAGCACGCCCGTGGCCGCGGCGGCTAAAAACACGAAGAAGGACAGGGACCCCAGCCCGATCAGATCCCTCATGTTCTGATTGTAGACGGTCAGCAGGGACGGCATTGGCGTCGCTTCGCTGTACCTGCTCCATGCGGCAATCAACCCGTCCCTGTCGGTTTGGGTCGCTTCCGGCTTAAAAAAGACAAGCAGGGTGGCAGGCTCCTCTAAGCCCGTCAGATCCGCGACATCGGCCTCCCGCAGGATAAACACGGAGTTTTGGCTGATAACTATATTTGCTGCAAAGTATTCCGGGCTTGCCGTCCCCGAGGGGAAAAAGTATTGCGTCGGGGTTGGCAGTACGCCCGTTACGACGATGCGGAGCTTCTTGTGGCTGGGGAGAAGGATGCTTGCGGTATCCCCGGGCCTGAGGCCCGTATCGCTGGAAACGACAGCCTCTGCGGCTTCCTGGCCGCTTGCGCCTGCGGCATCCGAGAACCAGGAGCCCTGCTGCAGTTTGGGCGTATACCGTTCGATGACCGCCGCGTTGTAGACGGCAATATTGCAGCTGATGTCGTTGAAGAGCAGACCGCCAAGATAGGCTTTGCCGATGGAATCGACGAGGGGAGAGGCCTCGATCTGTTGCTCTACCTGCTCCGGGGAGCAGTAATCGTATGTGGAAACGGCGACGGCATTTTCCGTTGGCAATTCATTCACTGCGCGCACATTGTCCGTATGGTCGACGATAAAGACAAACAGCTGCGCGAGAGACGTGACGGAAAATACGATCTGCAGAATCAGCGTGAGACTCGCAAATTTTCGTTTCCAGAGAAGCCTGCATGCAATGAGAACGGTTTTCATATCGATATCCTCTCTCGCTTACTTTTCCAGCATCCTGCCCCGGAATATGAGCGGGGAAGCTTTGAGATTCACCACAAGCAGCGCAATCAAAAGCATGCCTGCGTACAGCGCCGCATGAAATTGCCAGGGCAGGGGCAAAAGAACTCCCGAAGCAAACCCTGTGACTTGTGCGATGAGAAAGCTGGCGAAGAGAAAAGCAACCGTAACCAGCAGCGAAATCGCAACGGATAACAGGAATGCGATTTGTCCGCGCCTTGCGCCGCAAATCAGGTAAATCCCGTATCGCACAAATTCCCTGCGGAGCCAGTGCAGCACCACGGCGCCAATGCTGATCAGGGACAGGAGGATGATGAAAGTATACGGGATGACCTGGCCCAAATAGATCCGTATCGCATAATAGTTCCCTTCTTTGGGCAGGGACACGAAATAAACATCCTCGTACGATTGCAGCAACTCCGCCATCGCTGTAATCTGCGCCTCCGTCAGCGGCTCGGCAAAGACGCAGCGCATCTTGTTGGCCGTAAGCCCGCTTTCCCAGAAGGCCGCCAGGGGCATGAGGACAGGCGACGGCACCGCGGTCGCTTCCGTTTCCGTGGGAACCGTCCCGTCCACATTCAGGCCGAAGTAATGGTTCCCGATCGCCTCGAAATGGACCCCGTTGATTTCGATTCCCGTTTCCCAAACGGTATCAAGGCGTTCCTGCGGGAGCAATTTGAGATAGCCGATCCCCAAAATGGCAACGGCGGCGCCGTTTTCCATTTCTTCGCGGGTGAAAAAGCGGCCGTATGGCGTATACCAGCTTTCGGACACGCTCCAGTCAATGCCGGCGTACAGTTCGTTGGAGGCCGTGACGGATGACAGCTTCGGGAAAACGCCGCCGTCGTCGTCCAGCTCCGCGTAGATATCCTTCACCGTCGTCTCGTCCGAGCACTTGAAAAACAGGGTTTGCGTCTCCTTCTCCCTTTCCACAATTTCGACATACCGGCAATATCCGTATTCCTGGGTGTAAAGGAAGCTTATGAACGCGCAGGTCAGGCAAACAAGGGAAAGAATGGTAAACGATGCGTTTCGACGACAGAGGCGAAAAAAGTTGACAAATGCAAGCCGCAGCATACCGTTTACTCCTGAAATAGAATTTCGGCACTTATTATGGATTCAGCGGGTTTCAGCCGTCAGATAGCCCGGGGTTGCTCCCAGGCGCCGATAGAATTTCGGCTCTTGTTATGGGTTCGGCGGGTTTCAGCCGTCAGATAGCCCGGGGTTACTCGCACGCGCCGGCGGAGAAACGCGCTTCGGCAAAGCCGCCGACTTCCTGATAATAGCCGTAACCGGACGTGGGCTTGTTCCTGTTCCCGCAGTTCGCCACGCATCGCTGATTGCTGTAAACGGTGTTACTGGCAAGCAGGACGCCGTTGCGGTACGCCTCGGCATGGGCTTTGGGGTTGACGCTGTTGGGAGACGTGTTCTGGGAAGCCGTACAATAGTATCCAAGTCCGCCCGGGCCCCCGATGGGTTTGCCCGTCCATATTCTTCCGGAAAAGCTGGCGGCAAGGGCGCTTCCCGTCATCAAAAACAGCAGGACGATACAGGTAACCGCGCATAACAACGCTTTTTCGTGTTCATCGTCCCCCTTTCCATTTGTTGGGTGCAACTTCGGGTGATCTGTGCCAAAACCTCATGATGTCCTGGCAGGCGACGGTACGTCGATATTCCGTCACTGGGGGAAAAACTCTTGTGAAAAAAAATACTGGGAACGCTTTGGGTAGGATCTTAATTACAGTATACGCCCAACACATCAAAAAGTCAAGGTTGAAACCGTGCAGGGGGTCCTCGCCCCGATATCTTTGGTCACGGGCAGTCTGAACGCGCGTCGGCGGCCTGTGCATCCGGGCATTCGTTCGCCGATACTGCGCGTTAATCGATCGTCATGCGATATCTGCCGTCGGTCTCATCCGTCTTGAGCGCGACCTGCGCCCCCGAAAGGCTGCCGAGCTGATGCAGCACTTCACGGATTTCCTCCTCATCCTTCATGTACAGCTCGAAATAGTAGGCGTCAACGCAGAGGCAGAGAAAATCGCACGCGCTGCACAGAAAGTCTTCATAGGTGTATATCGCATCCCAGTCGGTCGTGGGAGCGCCCCGGAAAAAGCGGCGGGACATACAGGCATCGGGCGCGCGCTCCAGCAGGGCGCGCATGGCCGCCGCCCCATAAGTGCCGCAGGATATGTCATGCTCCGTGGGAAATTCCAAATCCCGCACCGCCCAACGGCTCCGCTCCCGAACCCTCGGCAGAAGCAGCCACGCTAAAAAGCCGTCCGGTATCTTCTCCAGCTCCACATCAATGCCGCGTATCCTCCCCATATCCGTCCTCCCCTCTGCGGCAACGCCATGGCAATGCCAACGGGTGCTCCTCCGGTTGGCGCTGTCGTCGCCATTGCAACGGCCCGTTTTGCTGCAGCAGGCAACGCCATCCCTGCCGTGGCGTGGTTGTAAGAGCGAGCGTTTCTGCCGGGCGGGCAGCGCGAGCGGCAAGGCGCGCCGCCTTACGCTCCGCCGGTAAAGGCCTCGATCTCGAGGCGAAGGCGCTCGGCCCCTTCTTCGTCGTCCAAAACCGCCCCGATCTCCATTTGGCTTTCTCCATCATAAAAGCAGATCGAGCGCAATGTCTTCTCCCGGTTGGGGGACAGCGCGCAGTAGACCGAACCGGCCTGTTCCGCCCCTCCGGTCGCCGGCGGGACGGCGGCATGCAACTCGATCGGCCAATCGCTCTTGACAAACGTCCGAAGCAACCAGCTTTTGCTCAACTGCTGCGTGGCGGATAGGCTGCTGCGGTCCACATCGTCCTCCAGGGCCGCCGACACCCTGTTCAGCAGGTCCTGCAATTCTGTCCCAAAGGGCAGGTCCGCCTGCGCAACGGCCGTCAACGAGCCGGTCGCCGGGTCATAATACCAGCCGTCCCGCCAATATGCGCTTTCACCGTCCGGCTCGTTCTGACTCCCCCCGGAGCGGTGCCGGAAGGCGGGCGCAGGCGGGCCATTCATCCGGAACCGGTAATACGCCTGCCCGTCCGCAAGAAGAATATCCGTATACCGGTTTTCCTGCCGCTCCCAAACGGTCAGCCAGACGTTCCCCTGCCCCTCGGCAACGTCGGCGACAATCCGTTCCCATTGCTGCGTTGCCCCGTCAAAAAAGGCAAGGCTTTCCTCCTGCGAATACGTCCTGTACGGCGAAAACTCGCTCAGCCCCATCCACAGCAGTCGTCCCAGCAGGGCTGCGCACGCCGCCGCAGCAACCGCCGTGATGCACAGTGTTTTCCGCTTCATCGTCATTTAACGCCCCCCAACCAGCGATAGATCTGTAATAAATCGTATGCTCTGGTATAGGCTCCCACCTGTTCCTCATACCATGCACTATTTATACCGGAATGGTAGTACGACTCGACATCACCCACTCTTATCATTATTGAATTCCCCAGCCGTGTGTCACATGATGTGTATGGAACAACATATACGTTTACTCCTAGCGCATCCGCAACCGCACAATCTTCCGCAGAAGGGAAATCATTATGCTTTTTCTTTTCTGGTTCTGGATGGGAATGCACTAATGCAACTATCTGTGGGGAAAGAAAGCTATCTGCACCCTCGAATTCTTTTTTCAGTGAGGAGAAAGTAGTTATCAACGGAAAAATAACATTATTTCTCCCTCCCTCAAGAATTTCAGTATATATATAAGCATTACTGCCATTTTTCCCTTTTAACCTAATGATCCAAGACATATACTCCTTTGATCTGACGTTCTCTTTGTCTTCGCCAGCCCATGCTAATACTGCGGCTTCTTCTGTAGAGTAGAGTGAAGAATGGTCAAAAGGAATACTCCAGCTATACTCGCGCTTTATTCTTTTGGGAGTGCCTCCTGTTCTGCCTCCATAACCACCTTCCTTGGCAAAAGCTACTGTATACACCGGAACATGCCCCGTGGGATCGACCATGTTGACGGGGTTGTTGTTGCAGTAGGCGTAGAGATGCTGCGTCCAGGGGTCGAAGGCGGAGCCGGTGTAGCTGTCCTGCGAGAGGAAGCGGGCGGTGGACGGGTTGTAGTAGCGGGCGTTCATGTAGAGCAGGCCTGAGGCGTCCGATAT
>OIDI01000058.1_pt1 | contig 15259 bp, 16 predicted proteins | sample 1581521 | NCBI WGS metagenome assembly OIDI01 (sample SAMEA3882543, study PRJEB24775) | human gut metagenome | biome: human-associated habitat; feature: intestine environment; material: feces | place: Netherlands | collected 2009/2010
GAACGCGGATGAATCACATTCCGGGGGCTCTGCAATGCGTTGAGTTGCGCGGAGCCGGCTACGCGGCTTCGTACTCAAGCGATGTTTGCGCCAGGCGCGTTACTCGGCGTGTGCGTAATCAACCTTGGCGCGGCGAGCGGTGGCCTTCTCCCAATCGCTGGTGCCCTCAAAGACATCCTGCTTGTAGGGGTTGCGGCTGAGCTTTTTGGCACGGTAGGCGATGTAGATGATTGCGGCGACGTTGGCGATCAGCGCAGCGACCGAGACCGCGGTAGCGGCGCCGGGGTCGAGCGTGCCGGTGTGGCCGGCGCGCTTTTCCGAAAAAATGCGTCGCACGTCGTACACCGCGTTGCTCGAGGTCATGCCGGGCGCTTTGAGCAGCACGACGACGCCGTCCATCAGCGCGCCTCCTCGGCGGGCAGCGCCTCGCGCGCAGCGGCGAGGACGGCCGCGGCGGCCGCTTCCAGCGGCCCCGGCAGCACGCATCCGGCCGCAAACCAATGCCCGCCGCCGCCAAAGCGGCTGGCGATCCGGCTCACGTTCGCAACGCGCTTGCCGCGCAGGCTCACCTGCACGGTCCCGGACTTCTGCTCGCGCAACAGCGCCGCGATCTCGACCGTATCGATATCCCGCAACAGGTCGATGAGCCCCTCCGCATCCGCCCCGGTCGCGCCGCAGGCGGCAAAATCCTCCAGCGAAAGCGTGGACACGGCGATGCGCCCGCCCGCATGCAGCGCGCAGCGGGCGACGGTGCGCGCCTCCAGCAGCCGCTTGCGGTACGGCACGGTGCGAAAGAGCCGCCGGTTCAGCTCCGGCAGATCGATGCCGCGCTCCAGCAACTCCGCCGCGATGCGGAACGTCTGCGGCGAAGCGTTGGAATACGAAAAATTCCCCGTGTCCGTCGTCAGCGCCACATAAAGCAACGAGGCGGCTTCCACATCGATCTCCACGGGCAGGCGCGACAACAACCGGTAGACGAGCTCGCCGGTCGCGCCGACGGGCTCCACCCAGTTCACCTCTGCAAAGGCGTCGTTCGTGCCATGATGGTCGATGTTGAGCGTATGGGCCGCCCCGTCAAACAGCGCGGCGCAGGCCCCCAGCCGGCGCTTGTCCGCGCAGTCAACGGTGACGACCGCCCCGGTCTGCCGCGCAAGGTCCGGTTTTTGCACTTCGTCCGCATGGGGGCAGAAGCGGTAGGCCGCCGGCACCTCGTCCGCACAGACGACCTGCGCGCGCTTGCCCATGCGCAAGAGCGCGTGAAAAAGCGCCAGCGAGGACCCCAGCGTGTCCCCGTCTGGCGAAATGTGTGCAATCAGCGTGAAATCATCCTGCGTCTGTAAAAAGCGTGCCGCGTTATCCATCCTCGTCCGGCTCCTTGTTGATGTGGAGCTGCTGCAAAATCTCCGAAATATGGACGCTGTAGGCAATGGAATCGTCGAGCACGAACCGCAACGACGGCACGCGCCGGATCGTCATGCGCTGCCCCACTTCGCGCGCGATGAACCCGGCCGCATGATTGAGCGCCTCCACGGTATCGTGCCGGGCGCGCTCCCTGCGGTCGTACACGGAAACGCGCACCGTCGCATAGCGCAGGTCGCGCGTGATCTCCACGCCGGTAAGCGTCGTCATGTCCGAAAGGCGGGGGTCCTTCAACTCCCGGAGGACCCCGCTGATCGTCTTTTTCAGTTCCTCATTCATCCTGTCGCCGCGTATGGCGGACATGGGAATCCCTCCGTTTCGCGTTACCGCTGCACTTCTTCCATGACGAAGGCTTCGATGACGTCGCCCTCCTGCAGGTCGTTGAAATTCTCAATGCCGACGCCGCACTCGAACCCGGTCGCCACCTCGCGCACATCGTCCTTGAAGCGCTTGAGCGAAGCGATCTTGCCCTCGTGGATGACGATGCCGTCGCGCACGACGCGCACCTGCGCGTTGCGCGTCAGCTTGCCGTCCTGCACATACGAACCGGCAATCGTCCCCACGCCGGAAACCTTGAACGTGCTGCGCACCGCCGCGCGGCCCAGTTCCACCTCGCGGAACACGGGCTTGAACAGGCCCTTCATGGCGTTCTCCACATCCTCGATGGCGTTGTAGATGACGCGATAGGTGCGCACATCGACGTTTTCGCGCTCGGCAGTGGTGCGCGCCGTCGCATCCGGCCGGACGTTGAAGCCGATGACGATGGCGTTGGAGGCCGAGGCGAACATGACGTCCGACCCGGTGATCGCGCCGACGCCGCCATGGATGCACTTGACGCGCACCTCATCGTTGGACAGCTTCTCCAGCGCCTGCCGCACGGCTTCGACTGAGCCCTGCACGTCGGCCTTGATGACGATGTTGAGGTCCTTGAGCTCGCCCTCCGCCATCTGGCTGAACAGATCGTCGAGCGAAACCTTGCTGAGATTCTTGACCTGCGCCGCCTTGAGCTTGTCGCGCCGCTCTTCCACGACCTGGCGGGAGAGCTTGTCGATTTCAACAACGTTCAGAATGTCGCCCGCATCCGGCACCTCGTTGAAGCCCAACACCTCGACCGGCATGGACGGCCCGGCCTCGGCCACCACGCGTCCGCGGTCGTCCATCATGGCGCGCACACGGCCGTACGCCATGCCCGCCACGATCGTATCCCCACGCCTGAGCGTGCCGTTCTGCACGAGCACGGTGGCGATCGGGCCGCGGCCCTTGTCCAGTTTGGCCTCGATGATGGTACCCTTGGCCAGCCGTTTCGGGTTTGCCTTGAGCTCGAGCACATCCGCCTGCAGCAGCACCATCTCCAAAAGGGTGTCGAGATTCATCTGCGTCTTGGCCGATACCGGCACGCAGATCGTATCGCCGCCCCATTCCTCGCTGACGAGGCCATGCTCCGTCAGCTGCTGCTTCACGCGCTCGGGGTCCGCCTCCGGGCGATCCATCTTGTTGATCGCCACGATGATGGGCACGTTTGCCGCCTTGGCGTGGTTGATCGCCTCCACGGTCTGCGGCATGATACCGTCGTCCGCAGCGACGACCAGGATGACGATATCCGTCACCTGCGCGCCGCGCGCGCGCATGGAGGTGAAGGCCTCGTGGCCCGGCGTGTCGATGAAGGTGATCCTGCGGTTGTTGCACAGCACGGTGTAAGCGCCGATGTGCTGGGTGATGCCGCCGGCCTCGCCCTCGGTCACGCTGCTGTTACGGATCGCGTCCAGCAGCGACGTCTTGCCGTGGTCGACATGGCCCATGATCGTGACCACGGGCGGCCGCTCCACCAGCTGCGAGGGATCATCCGCCTCGTCCGCGCTGTCGCTGAGCACCTCTTCAAAGGACTTGCTCAACCGCTGTTCCAGCTCGATGTTGTACTCCGAGGCGATGAGTTCGCACGTGTCAAAATCGATCTCCTGATTGATCGTCGCCATGATGCCGAGCAGGAACAGCTTTTTGATAATCTCAGCCGCCGGCTTGCCGATCTTCTCCGAAAGTTCCTTGACGGATATCATTTCCGTAGTGATCACCGCTTTCTCGATCACGACCGGCTCCGGGCGGTGGACGGGCTGCTGCTTGCCGCGCTTGACCTTGCGGTTGCCGAACACGCCGTCGTCCTCCCAGTTGCGCACATCCGGCCCGGTTTCCTTCTGGATCGCCTTTTTGTTCTTAGCCTTTTTGTCCGTATCGTAGCTGCGCTGGTGCGCGCTGCGATTCGGGTCAAAGTTGCTCACGCGCTCCTTGCCTGGCGTCGGCACAGCGACAAACGCCGCCGCATTGCGGCCGCCGCCCTGCTGTGCGCGCTGCTGATAGCCGCCCTGCTGTGGGCGCTGCTGGTAGCCGCCCTGCTGTGAGCGCTGCTGATAGCCGCTCTGCTGCGGGCGCTGCTGATAACCGCCCTGCTGCGGGCGCTGCTGGTAGCCGCCCTGCTGCGGGCGGCGCGCCGGTTGTGCGGCAGAGCCGTCGATCACGTGCGCCTCGTAGCCGCCGCTGCGGCGGGCGGCCGGTTTCTCGTTTGATTGCGGCGCCTCCGGCTCCTCATTAGCGCCCGGCGCTTCGACCGGCTGTTCCGGGGCAGATCCGGCTGTCGCCGCCGCTGTCCCGGCCGCTGCGGGTTCCTCCGCGACAGGAACGGTTTCCTCCTCCGGTTCGTCTACGCCGCCCACGTGTACGGCGAGATCCTTGTCGGAGGCCAGCACGGAGCGCAGGCGCTCCTGCCGCTCCCGCTCGAGGCGTTCGCGGCGCTCCTGCTCCTCCTTTTCGATCATATCCTTCTCCGCGGCTTTCACGCTGACCAGCAGCTCCGCAACGGCCGCCTGCGCGGCGGCGATGCGCTCAAGCAGTCCGCTTACATCGCCCTGCAACTGCTTTGCCGCTTCCAAATAACCCTTATTCGCCATACTGATCATGCCCCCGATCGTTTGGTATGGACGCCGGAGCGCCCTGCGCCGCAGCCTGCCCGGCCGCGCGCCTTATCATGTCTGCAAATCCCTGATCCGTCACCGCGGCGACGATCCGCCCCGGCCTGCCGACGGCTTCGCCGAGCCCTTCCACGGGCAGCAGCGGAATGCCACGTCCCGCACAGAGGCCCTCATAACGCCCGCGCGTCGCTGCGGATGCGCTTACGTCGAGCAATACCAGCTTTGCATCGCCCGCACGCACGAGCTTCTCCGCCACAAAACTGCCGGACCGGCACCGCCCCGCCTTCATGCAGAGCCCGACGGCGTCATGCACCCGCCGATTCGTCATGCAGCGCCTCTTTGAGCGATGCGAGCACGTCCCCGTCGAGCTTCGCCTCAAGCGCCCGCTCCAGCGCGCGCGTTTTAACCGCACGGTTGAGGCACTCGGTCGAAGCGCACAGATACGCCCCGCGTCCGTTTGCGCGGCCCGTCGTATCCAGCCGGACGTCTCCCTCCGGCGTACGGACGATGCGGACCAGCTCCTTTTTCGGGCGCATCTGGCGGCAGGCCACGCACATGCGCATCGGCGTCTTCTTCGGCAAGCGTTACGCCTCCGTTTCCCCGGTCTCGACGCGATCCTCCTGGAAGATGGCGTCCATCGCTTCCTCGGCCTGGGTCTGGCTCTTGATGTCGATCTTCCAGCCGGTCAGTTTGGCCGCAAGGCGCGCGTTCTGCCCCTCCTTGCCGATGGCCAGCGAAAGCTGCGCATCCGGAACAATGACCTTGGCCGCCTTCTCGTCTTCATTTATATAGACCATGAGCACCTTGGCGGGGCTCAGCGCCTTGGCGATGTAGACGGCGGAATCGGAATCCCACTCGATGATGTCGATCTTCTCGTTGTGCAGTTCGTTGACGATGCGCTCCACGCGCGCGCCGCGCTGCCCCACGCAGGCGCCGACGGCATCGACCTGCGGGTCGAGCGAATGGACGGCCACCTTGGTGCGGAAACCGGCCTCGCGGGCGATGGACTTGACCTGCACCACGCCGTTCTGAATCTCCGGAACCTCCAGCTCAAACAGGCGCTTGACAAGGCCCGGATGCGTGCGCGAAACAAGCACCTGCGGTCCCTTGTTGTCCTTGCGCACCTCAAGCACATAGACCTTGATGCGGCTGGAATTCTCATACGTTTCGCCCGGGATCATCTCGTTGGCCGTGAGCAGGCCGTCCGTGCGGCCCAGTTCCACGTAGGCGTTGCCCTTTTCCACGCGCTGCACGATGGCGGTGAGCACCTCGTTCTCCTTTTCGACGTATTCCTCGTAAATCACGCCGCGCTCGGCCTCGCGGATGCGCTGCACGACGACCTGCTTGGCCGTCTGCGCCGCGATGCGGCCAAAGTCGCGCGTCTTGATCTCCTCCTCCAGCACGTCGCCCAGTTCATAGAGCGGATTGACCTTTTTGGCGTCCGCCAGGGCAATTTCGTTGTGCGGGTTCTCCACGGTCTCCACCACCGTCTTGGAGGCAAAGATCTGGATGCCGCCCACGAGCGGGTCCACCTCCGCACGCACGTTCGCGGAGGTACCGTAATTGCGCTTATACGCCGAGATCAACGCCGCTTCAATGGCGGAGATCAGGACTTCCTTGCTGATGCCGCGCTCCTTTTCCAAAGCATTGAGCGCCTCGATAAACTCCACATTCATGATCGCATTTCTCCCATTACTATTTTTATCGGCTAAAACCTGATGTTCGGCCGAACCAGCGCCGTCTCCCGGCGCAGGAACCGCCGCGCCCCGCCGTCCGCCGCCGTAAGTTCAAAGGATTCAGCGTCGAACGAGCGCAGCGTACCGATCCATTCCTTTTTGCCGTCCTGCGGCGCATAGAGCCGCACGACCAGTTCCTTGCCAAGGTTGCGCGCAAAGTCGGCGTCCTTCTTGAGCGGGCGATCCAGCCCGAGCGACGACACGCTGAGGTAGTAGTGCTGCTCGATGGGGTCCGCCTCGTCGAGGATCGGGTCGACCGCACGGCTGACGCGCTCGCAATCGTTCAGATCAACGCCCCCCTCGCGGTCAATATACAGCGTGAGAACCCAGTTGCCGTGCTCCTTCTGGAACTCCACGTCGCAAAGCGAAAAGCCCATCGCCTCCACCGTTTCACGCAGAAGCGATTCCACCAGCTCCGTCGTCTTCAATTCGCACCCCCCTTTGCTCCCGGGCCGGCGCAACGCGCCACCCATCAAAATGAAAGAGTGGGTTTCCCCACTCTCTCGACGTGCTCACATACCAACAAACGATAGTATAGCACAGCATCGGCGCCATTGCAAGCCCCTTTTCCGGCCGATTGCAACCTTTTGTCGGCGTCGCAATCCGGAAAACCGTCCGCTGGCGTCATGTACGGCTGCGCATCCGCCTCTTCCGGGCGTCCGCAGTCGACCGGCAAAAATCCCCCCGCGGCACATGGCAAAACATTTCCGTTTCAACAACGCGCGGGGGGACGAAGGGGGCGGCAGGACAGCGGATGTTATTTTGTACCGCTGCTGATGATTTTCAACGACTTCTTCCTGTTGGACGACTGGTTCCACGCATAGAGCGCCAGCGAAGCGGCGATGACGCCACAGCTGATGAAGACGCGGAAATACTCGCCAATCTGTGCGTCGCTAAACAGATTCAGCCCGGCCAGCGGCATGGTGAAGAACAGGATGTGGAACAGCAGCGCGCCAAGGAACACCTGCCCGATGGTAGCCTTGCGGATGGACGCGCCGCCGACAAGCAGGGCCGCCACCGAATACATGCCGACCTGCTCGTGGCTCGTATAGGTGTTTACAAGGCCCATGTTCTGCAGATAGATGATCTGGCCCCAGGCCGCAAACACGGTGGAGATGATCGTGGCAATCACGCGGGTTCTGGCAACCTTGATACCGGCAGCCGAGGCCACCTGCATGCTGTTGCCGCAGGTGCGGATATCCTGCCCCAGCTTTGTCCTGCTGATATATACGCTGACCAGACAGACGCAAAAGATGATAAACGCCGTAAACACCGGCACCTGCACGGTGCAGGCGGCCTGCAGCAGGGGCGGGATGAACAGCAGCAGGCAATAGCCCAGCACGAGACCAGCCGTGGCAATGAGCAACCCTCTGGTCCTGCCCAACGCCTCGCCAAGGCTCTGCTTTTTGAAAAACAGCCGGCAGGCCGTCGCCCCGGCCGTCACAACCAGCAGCAACAGCATCATCCAAAGCGTGAAATCCAGAAGCGGGATCTTCAGGACATTGTCCAGCACGTATTTGATATTGTCGTTAAAATCGATCGTGTTTTTCAGGCCGACGCCGCCGCTGAGGATCAGCACGGGGTTGTCCATCGGGATGATTTTTCCAAAGAGCTTCAGAAACACCAGATCGAAAACGCCCTTGGCAAAATAGCCGATGATCATGCCGGTAATCATCTCCTGCCCGACCGTCCGGTTAAAGATTCCGCCGGCAAACAGCCCAAATACAAGCGACAGCAGGGTGGCAATCAACATGCAGATCAAGATGCCGCCGGCGCCGCCAATACCCCAATGCGTGATGAGGATCAGGCCGATTTGGCCGGCAGCAGCGCCCAGAACGATGGAGAAGTTCAGGCCCATACCGCAAAGAACGGGCATGAGCAGCGAAAGGACCAGAACGGAGTTGCGGCAAATTCTCGAAATCGTTTCCTGCAGGACAAAGCTTGCGGATTGTCCGGAAAACGCGATGCTGAAGACGCACAGAACCGCAAAGATGATCGTGACGATGTTTTTCTTGATAATCGCGCCCACTTTTTCGTTCATCTTGCCTTCCCTCCGTCCAGCTTCGTTAATGCGTAAAGAATAATGCCATTGCTCACAATCGTGCGCAAAATCTCGGACAGGCTGCTGTCGGAGAGCATTTCGCTTGCTACCGGCAGAGCAATCGTCAGGATGGACTGATACAGGATGGCGCCAACGATCACGTTCCCGATGGTCGCCCGCTTGGTCGTCGCTCCGCCGATCAGGATGGCCGATATCGCAGGGTATGCCATCATGATGGGCGCGTTGTAAAGCTGATAAAAGCCGAAGCTCTGCGAATAAACAAGAATACCGACCGCGCCCAGCACGGTGGAAAGGATGGTTCCCTGCATCCGTACACGATCGTTGTCGATGCCGATCGCCGCGCCAAACATGGGATTGCTGCCGCTGCTGCTCATCATGATGCCCGCCTTGCTCCTCACGAAAAGCCACATCACAAGGCATAGCAGCGCAACGAGAAGCAGCGTGCCGCTCGGGATCGTAATCCCAAACACATCAAACGACCAGAGGTTGTCCAATATCTTTTCGTAGTTTTCCTCCAGCGTAATGGTGCTCCTTACGCCGCTGCCCATCGCCCAGATGATCTTGCCGTTTTTGAACGGGAGCACCATCCAGGCAATGCACATGAGTGAAATGACCGAAAAGTTCAGGTAATTGCCGACCATCATCTCGGAACCCCGCATCCGATTCAGCAGCAGGCCATAGCCATACCCGGCCGCCAGCGCCATGACGATGGCCATGAGGCAGGCTGCCAGGAAGCCGGCCATGCCGGTCATGCCGATCTCCACCGTAATCAGACCGGAGAGCAGCCCGAATACGATGCCGATGGGCAGGCCGAAGTTCAGGCCGATGCCGCTCTGGATCGCCGGCAACATGGCAAGGACAAAAATCGCATTCATCCCGATTCGCACAAGCGAATTGGACAGCAATGTCGCTACGCTCATGCCCTGAAGCGACGCGGCAACCAGCAGGACGATCAAAAATACAATGATAATCCACTGCGACAGGCCGAGCCCGAGAATCTTGTTTTCCTTCAGCATGATTCCGCCTCCCCTTCCTCGGCCGGAAGTCCCTGCCCGCTCATCAGCAGGCCAAACTTGTGGTCCGCATCGTCGGGCTTCAATACACCGACGATCTTCCCTTCCGTAACAATCGCAATCCGATCGCAGACGGAGCGCAGCTCCGCCAGCTCGCTTGAGGTGATCACGACGGTGATCCCACGTTCCCGATTCATCTCGACGAGCGAGTCCAGTATCTTCTTCTTCGCGCCGATGTCGATCCCGCGCGTAGGCTCCGACACGAACAGGATGCGCGGCTCCATGGAGACGGCGCGCGCGATGCAGACCTTCTGCTGGTTTCCGCCGCTCAGGCGGCGCACGAGCTGGTTTGCGCCCGTACAGCGGATATCAAAGGTCTGGATCATTTCCCTTGCAAACTTTCTTCCGCTCCTGCGGTCGTAAAAGTGCACGCCGCAAATCCTTCTGGTAAAACGATTCTTCACGCGCATGGCCGCAACGGTGATATTGGTTTCGATGGACTGCTCCAGCAGCAGCCCGACGCCGCGCCGGTCCTCCGACACGAACATGACGCCCTTCTTCAGAGTGGCGAGCGCATCGGACACGTGCAGCTCCTCCCCGTCCAGCCTGACCACGCCCGCCGTCGGATAAAGCCCGTTGATCCCGTTGGCAATGGCCGCTTTCCCGTGGCCTGCCAGCCCCGCGAAGCCCAGTATCTCGCCTTCCCTGATGGCAAAGTTGACACGGCGGAGCGCCTCCCCCGGCATATCGACGGAAAAGTCCTCTATCTCAATGATCGTTCTGCCCGTCTCCGCATGGTCATGGTCGTCGCGTCGGCCCAGCTCCACTTCGCGTCCCACCATCAGCTCGGAAATTCGGATGGCGGATACCTCCTGCGTCGGGTAACAGCCAATCAATGAGCCGTCGCGCATGATCGCCACCCGATCGGAATACTTTTTGATCTCATCCAGACGGTGGCTGATAAAGATAAATGAAATGCCCTGCCTGGCGACCGCTTTGACGCAATCCAGAAACTGACGCGCTTCCTCTTCGGTCAACACGGCCGTCGGCTCGTCCAGAACGATCAGGCGAATATTCTTTTTGTCCAGTTCCCTTGCGATTTCGATGAACTGCTTGTATCCCACCGGCAGCCTGCCAACCAGCGTCGATACCGGCAGTTGCAACCCCAAACGATCAAGGGTCTGCTCCGAGTCCCGCCGCATGGCCTCCCGATCCAACAGGGAAAGGTTCCTGCCGAGCACGCGGCTCAGGACGGTCTGCTTCAGGTTTTCGCGGTTCAGTTTGATGTTCTCGGCAAGATCGTAGCCGTCGATCAGCATGAATTCCTGATGGACCATGCCGATCCCCTGCCGCATGGCGTCAAACGGCGACTGGATGTGGACCGGTTCGCCGTCGATCAGAACCTCTCCGGTAAAACCGCCTGTGGAATGAATGACGGGCATGCCGAACAATATGTTCATCAGGGTGGATTTCCCCGCCCCGTTTTCGCCTACGAGCGCAAGGATTTCCCCCTTCCCGACGTCAATGCTGACATCCCTCAACACGGTATTTCCAAAATACTGTTTGGTAATATTCCGCATTTCCAGGATGCTCTCGCCCTGTCCCATTTCTACCTCCTTCTCCGCCTGCACGTTCAACAGAGCCCTCTGGCAGCCGCCAGTTTCCCGAGCGCCCGGCACATGCGGTCAATGGCGTCGGTCGCGCGCTTATCATCCCAGTAACATCCGATGATCACGCGCAAATGGCCGCTTCCCCTGCTTCCGTACGCCTTTCCGTCATTACAGGCAACCTTCGCTTCCCGAATCAGGTAGGATACGATCTCCGTGGAATCCCCCAGCGCCGAAACGTCGACCCAGGCCATGAATCCGCTTTCCGGCAGGCGCATGGAAACGCCGGGCACCCTGTTGAACGCCTCATAGGCGTAGCGTCTTCTGTAATCGTGTTTCCTGTTGTAGGCCTCCACAAAGGAAGGGTCACGGAACGCCTCGATGGCGACCAGCTGGGAGAGCGTGTTGGTCGCGCCAAGCACGTTCACCGCGCCGCCATACAGCACATCCATAATCCTGTCGTCCGCTACGAGATAGCCGACACGAAAACCGGAGAGGCCCATGCCCTTGGAGATGGAAAACACCGTGACCGTCCGTTCCCACATGCCCGGCAGCGAAGCGAAGGTCACCATCTCCCGTCCGTCAAATATGGTGGATTCAAAGGCCTGATCGACCACGCAGACAAGATCATGTTTTTCCACAAATGCCGCCAGCTTCTCCAGATCCTCCCGGCAGAACACGGTTGTCGTGGGGTTGTTGGGGTTGGTCAGCAGGACCATTTTTGTCCTCCCGCTTACGCGAGCCTCAAACGCGTCCATGTCGAGCCGGTAGCCGGCTTCCGCATCCAGGGGAACCGGCACCGTGACGCCGCCCAGCAGTTCGGCGTTAAGAAAATTGGAGGGATAGCTCGGGTCCGGTGCGAGCACCTCGTCCCCGGCGCAGAGGAAGGGCATCATGGCGTAGAGCAGGCCGGAATCGGAGCCGGGGGTGATGATGATATTGCGCTCCGGGTCGACATGAAGCGCATTTTCCCGCTCCAGCTTTTTGGCAATCTCCTTCTTCAGCTCCGTGCTGCCGATGGGCATGGTGTAATGGGAAGGAAAGCCGTTGCGAAGATGCGCAATGGCCGCGTCCATCAGATGCTGGGGAATCGAAGGGTCCGGATAGAAGGGGTCCGCCCATCCCATCAGCGAAACGCCCTGTGCCTGCAAATCGTTGTAAGCGCTCCCGACATCGGCCTTCGTCACCGTCGAAAAAAGCCCACCCTCCAGCCTTGCAAACCGGGGATTCATCTTTTGCTTGATTTCCATTTTACTGCCCTGCTCCTGCAAAGATTGAACGGGGGAGAGAGCGGCCGCCCCCTCTCCCGTTTGTCGTCACCAGTTGTTGAACGTACCGCCGTCCATCCTGAGGCCCTCGGCCACGACATTGAACGCCCGCTCCACGTAGCCGGGCAATTCGCTCCAGACCAGCGCGCCGCCCTTTACGACGAGGCTCAGGTTGCGCATGTCGGTCATCTTCTCATCGGGCTTGCCCTTTACCGCAATGATGTCGGCCTCCAGACCCTCTTTCAGCGTGCCGGTGACATCCTGCAGCCCGCACAGCTCGGCGCCGGTGGCCGTTGCCGCGCGAATGGTTTCCAACGGGCTGAAATCGCCGTGCGCGTTGATCAGCTCCATCTCCAGCACCGTGGCGTTTGTTCCGCGCAGCACGGGGTCGGACGGCACCATATCCGTACCGACGCACACCTTGACGCCATGCTTGTGCGCATAGCGGACGGCTGCGCGATGCCCCTCAACGGCGGTCGCCGCCTTTTGGAAGTTGCGCATCGGGAAGCCGTGTTTGGTCATATAATCGATGCTGTCTTCCGAGGATACCGACAGCGTCGGGGTATAGAACTTGCCCTTGTCCGCGATGATCTTGGCCGTTTCTTCGCTCATAGCATAACCATGCTCTACCGAGTCCAGGCCGATCAACACAGCGTCCCGAATGGTCGCATCATCGGATAAATGGGCGCAGACCTTTTTGCCGGCCGCATGAACCGCCCAGACGACCGCCTCAATCTCCTCGTTGGTGACCTGCCGGTCGCAGAGCCCTTCGTGCGCGCCCTCAAGTCCGCCGGTAAGACCCAGTTTAATCATATCCACGCCCTTGGCGAGCTGTTTGCGCGTTTCCCGCAGAAACTCATCCCTTCCCGAGCACTCGATGGCGCCGTAATCCTCTGAGCCATGCCCACCATGCGCCATGAGCGTCCAGCCGCAGGTCAGCACGCGCGGCCCCTGCAGCATGCCGATCGACACGGCCTTGCGGATGGCGACGTCAAAATAATCTCCACCGCCCACGTTGCGCAGCGTGGTCACGCCGCAATCCAGCGCCTCTGCCGCGCGGCGGTACGCCTTCAGCGCCCGGAAGGCGGGGCCAAGCGGGTCCAGGCGGAATCCCGCGCCTGGCATTTGCAGATCCAAATGGACATGCGTGTTGATCAGGCCGGGCAGAACCGTGTACGCCTTCTTCAGGTCAACAACGCGATCCTCCGGCGTGCTGGACGCCAAAACGGCTTCGTTGTGCGCCCCGACATAGACGATGCCTCTCTCCTTATTCTCATAGACAAGCATTCCGTCTTCAATCGCCGGCGCACCGGTGCCATCGACAATGCGAGCATGCGTCAGAAATGTCTTGCTCATATTTTCTCCTTCCATTACGTCCGTCATTACCCTTTGCAGGCAACGACTTCAACCTCTACCAGAATATCCTTGGGGAGTCTGGAAACCTCAACCGCCGCTCGTGCAGGCAAAACGGCGCCGTTAAAATATGTACCATAGATGCCGTTGACCGTCACAAAGTCGTCCATGTTTTTTAAAAAGACCGTCGCCTTAACAACACTTTCCATCGTGCAGTCGGCCGCTTCCAGAACCGCTTTGATGTTCTCAAAAACCTGCTTTGCCTGCTCTGAAACACCGCCGCCAACAATTTCACCCGTTTTCGGGTCTGCCGGTATCTGGCCGGAAACAAAGACCAGATCCCCGGCGCAGACGCCCTGCGAATAGGGCCCAATGGCCCTGGGGGCGTTGGCTGTTTGAATTACGCTGATCATCTTTACTCCTGTTGCTATGGCGAACCCGGCAGTCCGGGGTGTATCGCCATACGTCGTACGCACGTCCCGATGCAGAGGACCTCCGCATCGGGACGCATCGGTTTCTCAGTAGGTCATGAAGGCGCCCAAGATCATCATATAGTTCTCGAGCGTTGCGCCGGTGTTGTCCACGCCCTGATTGATGCTCACCTCCGGGCCGACAACCTCCTGCATGGTCTGCACAAACACGTCGTAGTCGAACAGCTCCCCGTTCGTATCGCCGTTGATATAATGCACGGCGTAGGCGGCGCCCGCCTTAAGGTTGAGCACCTGCAGGGAGATGGCCCAGTTCCCCGCGCGGCCGGTCATGCCCATCTCGGCCAGTTTGGCAGAGATCTGCTCCGCGGCATAATCCGCATCGCCCTGATACTCGTCGGGAATCTCAATGCCAAGGGCGCTGGGATAGCCGATGAAGGGGGACGGATCGTTCGGCATGAGGAAGATACCGCCGTTTTCAAGCACCGTCTTGATCATCGGCTCCACCTGTGCCTGATTGGTACCGAAGAAAGCGGTGTCCTTGCCATACTGCTCGATCATCTTCGGCACATCCTCCAGCACGAACTGCTGCGTGCCCGTGGTGCCTGCATCGGAAGTCGGGTCAGGCGTGGTCGCATCGATGAACGTAATGCCCAGCTCCTTGGCGCGCTCTTCCATATTGTTGCGGCGCTGGAGCAGCAGCTCAACGGCCATGTGACGCGGGAAGGAGTAGTGCACGATCGTTTTTGCGCCCATCTCATAGGCTGCCTCGGCAAGCTGATAGCCCTGTTCCGCGATGTCGGTGTTGAACACGACATCCGCCGCCGCAGAGATAACGGAAATATCGTCGGACGGGGAGCCGGCCCACACCATGATGTCCGGGCGCTGTTCCTTCAGCTTGTCGATCATCGCCGCAAAACCGGCCGGCGTACCCGAAATCAGCAGCGCCTTGACCTCCGGGTCAGCCGCAACGCTCAGGATCGTGGAAAGCGCGACTTCCTGCTCGGTCGTAAAGTTGTCCGGGAAGGTCACGTGCAGAATGTGGCCGGGATACTCCTCGGCAACCATCTCCGCCGCCCGGTACGATTCCTCGCCCTGCGTTACGGTGGACGTCATGATTGCGATCTTCCAGTTCTCGGCATCCTCGGTTCCGTCGCCATTCGCATCCTGATCAGAATCGGGATTCTGCGCATCGCCGGCGGTTGCCGTGGGATCGGAGTCCTGCTGAACATTGCTGGCCGTACAGCCAAGCGCGAGCACCATCACGAGTGCAAGCAAGAGAGCCAATACTTTTTTCATGTTTTCCTCCTAAAAAATATGGTTTCTTCATAACGATGCACCGTTATGAAAACTGGAAATCAAAACGCCTGGAGGCCTTCGATGGCATAGACGCGGACGGGACAGGAATCAAGC
>OIDI01000063.1_pt1 | contig 14096 bp, 9 predicted proteins | sample 1581521 | NCBI WGS metagenome assembly OIDI01 (sample SAMEA3882543, study PRJEB24775) | human gut metagenome | biome: human-associated habitat; feature: intestine environment; material: feces | place: Netherlands | collected 2009/2010
TGATGCGCATGCGCTCCTCGACGCGCGCCTTGAGCTTGATGTACTCGTCGAGCTCCACGTCGGGCCAGTAGTTCACCAGCTGGATGCGGGCGTTCTTCGAGCCGATGCGGTCCACGCGGCCGAAGCGCTGCACGATGCGCACGGGGTTCCAGTGGATGTCGTAGTTCACCAGGTAGTCGCAGTCCTGGAGGTTCTGGCCCTCCGATATGCAGTCGGTGGCGATAACGATGTCCACGTCGCAGCCGGAAAGCTGGGGAGCCACCACGTCGCGCTCCTTCGACGCGGGCGAGAAGCAGGCAAGCACCTCCTGCATATGCGGGGGCACGGCCTTTATCGTGCAGGCGCAGCCGTCACCGGTCACCTTCGCGCACTCGAGGCCGAGCTCGCGCTTCGAGAAGGCCGAGACGTTCTCGTAGAGGTAGTCCGCCGTGTCGGAGAACGCGGTGAACACGAAGTTGCCCGCATACGGATGGCGTTCGGAGATCTTGATCTGGTTGCAGTATTCGACGGTCTTGCGGATTTCCGGAACGTTGGAGTAGTCGATCTGCGGATCGATGCCCTGGGTCAGGAAGTTCAGACCAAGGGTGACCAGGTCGACGTTGCCGGTACGCTCGCCGTTGCCCAGCAGGCAGCCTTCCACACGGTCGGCGCCGGCCAGCACGGCCAGCTCGGTGGCGGCCACGCCCATGCCCTCGTCGTTGTGCGGGTGCAGGGACAGCACCACGGCGTCACGCGGTACGAGGTGGTTGGACACATACTCGACCTCGTCGGCGAAGACGTTCGGCGTGGTCATTTCCACGGTTGCCGGCAGGTTGATGATCATCGGATGTTCCGGCGTCGGCTTGATGACATCGATCACCGCGTTGCACACCTCGACGGCGTACTCCGGCTCGGTGCCGGTGAAGGATTCCGGGGAATACTCGTAGTACAGGTCGATGCCCTTGGCCTCGCCCTCAAGCTCCTTGCACAGCGCCGCGGCGTCGGTGGCAAGCTTCTTGATGCCGGCCTTGTCCTTGCGGAACACGACCTCGCGCTGCAGCACGGACACGGAATTGTAGAAGTGCACGATGGCGCGCTTGGCGCCCTTCAGGCACTCGTAGGTCTTGCGAATCAGATGCTCGCGGGCCTGGGTGAGCACGACGATGGTGACATCGTCAGGAATGAGCTCACGCTCGATCAGCATGCGGATGAAGTCATAATCGGTTTCGGAAGCCGACGGGAAGCCGACCTCGATCTCCTTGAAGCCCATCGACACGAGCAGATTCCAGAAACGCAGCTTGCGCTCGGAATCCATCGGGTTGACGAGGGCCTGGTTGCCGTCGCGAAGATCGACGGAGCACCAACGCGGTGCACGCTGCAGTCGCTTGCCCGGCCACGTACGCTCCGGGAAATCAAACGGCACCTGCTTATCGTATGCGACGTACTTGTTGTACGGCATCTTGCTGGGCTTTTGCGGAGCTCCAATGTAACGCGCCGGAGGCAGCAGCGGGTCGTTGTTCCCTCCGTTGGACGCCGCGGCGACTGCCGCGAGATCAAACACTGACGATTGATCCTGACCCATCACTCCTCCTTATCTGTAAAGTCGGATCGGCCTTCTGCCAATCCACATTGTTACGTGCATGTTACCTACCTGCACTGCCGCCCATACTAGCGACAACCAATCCCATATTTTGCCGGTATTCCGCGATATGACGGCATGGTTTGCGATTTTCGCGCCCTTATTTCACCCCATATCCAGATTTGCCGCAGTACAGTGGGCATCATGAGCTTGCGATTCAACAGCGACGGTACGTTCCGGGTGCTGCAAATGGCTGATATTCAGGATGGTCCGGACGTGCGCGAAGACACGATTCGGCTGATCGAAGCCGCCATCAGGAAGGCACATCCCGACCTCATCGTGCTCACCGGCGATCAGATCCGCGGCTACGATCCGGCATATATCGATACGTTTCTACGTCGCCGTGGCGAACAGCCCGGTACGCACGTGCGCGCGGTCACCGAAATCGAAGCGAAAATCCGCGGCATCAAACGTCATCCGATCGCCAAAACACTGACCAAATCGCAGCCCTCCGACGAACGGTGGATGATCGACGGCATCGGCACCGATTCGCCGAAACTGGTGAAAAGCGCAGGTCGCAACGGTTCTGCCAGCAAGCTGGAATCGTGGGCGGAAGCCATCAATCGCGTCACCGCGGCGTCGCTGCTCGACGAGACACGGCAGAAAGTGCGCGACACGTTCGCCGCGTTTTTGGGGCCGGCGTTGGAATCGCATATCCCCTTCGCAGCGACGTACGGCAACCATGATTTCCAATGCGGCATCCTCGCCGACGAACAGGACGATCTTTACCGCGAGTTTGCCGGTTGCATGAATCCCGTCGCCGGCTCGTCGCCGTTGGCGCTCGAACCGGGCACGTTCGCGTTGCCGATCGAAGCGTCCGACGGTTCGGGGCGTATCACAATGAGCGTGATGATGGTCAATTCGGGCGATTACGCCGACACGGCAGACGCGGGTGACGGCAACGGACGGCAGTCGGTCACCGAATACGCGAAATACGCGGCGAATTCGCGCGGCTGGGATTTGGCCGACTCCGACGGCTACGGCACCCCCTCGCCGGAAGCCGTCGAATGGCTGAAGCGCGTGCAACGCGAGTTGGGCAGGCGCAATGGCGACGGGCAGGCGGTGCCGGCAATCGCCTTCCAGCACATTCCGCCGCAGGAATTCTACGATTGCCTGCGCGAAGTGCCCGCCTACACGCCGAACGCCGTGGAGGGCGCGCGCGAATTCGCAGGACATTGCTATGTGCTCGACCGCGATGTGTGCCGACCCGGTTCGCGGCTGGGCGAGGCGATTGGCTGCGCCGACGTGAACGTGGGCGAAGTGGACGCGCTGCGTGAGGCGGGCGGCTATTTCGCGTTGTTCTGCGGGCATGACCACAAGAATTCGTTCGTCGGGCATGTGCACGACATCGATTTGGGGTACGCGCCAACCTGTGGTTTTGAATGCTACGGCCCGAAATCGCGGTTCCGCGGCATCCGGCTGTTTGAATTCCGCGAAGACAATCCGATGGCGTACGTGACGCGCATGCTGACGTGGGGCGATCTGGTCGGCCGTTATTCCAGCAACGAATTACGCGTGTTCTTCGAGGACCATTGCGTGACGGACCTGATTGGCGTGCGCAACGAGCTGCGCAGGCCGCAGGTCAGCGCCACACTGCTAGGGGCGGGCGCGGTGACGTGCGGCGCGATCGGGTATGCGGTTCGGGGACTGTTGCGCAAATCGCAGTAATGCGATGCTCGTGGCAATCGCAATAATCGACAGCGACTCGACGGCAGCACCGCCGACAACGCGACCTTATCGAATATCACTCAAGATATTTCGATTGGAAGAAGGCGTCTTGCTGTGATTCGCTACCGAGATTCGTGTCCTCGGCATTCACGATAATCGGCGTTTCCAGCTTTGCGGGCATGCTGTCATACCACGCATGGCTCCAGCCGACGATCGCTTCGCTGAGCTGCGAACTGTCGTATCCCGCCGGATATACCGTGAATGCACCGCAGGGGGCAATGCCGTAGGGGTCGGCAACCGTATATTTACTACCGTTTTTGATATACGTGTCTCCTATATTGCCATCGATTTTCAGCGCCGATTTGTCGCATTGCATCGTATAGCTGCCGTCCGCGTTCTTCTTGGCATCCTTGAAACGGCCTTTGAAATTCGAAATGGTGACCGATCCGTTCGGATAGTCATCTCCCGTAATGCCCATGTCGGAATCATGATATGTTCCGCTGAACGTGCCATCGGACGCCACCGTCATAGTGGTGCCCCAACCGCCGGAACCGGAAGCGAAACCGTACTTTCCGGCGATGGACTTCATCAAAGACCGAGTGGCGGCATCCGATTGCGAATCAGATTTCTTGGTGTTTGCGTTCTTGCTTGCATTTTTGCCGTTAGATTTCTGACTCTTGGCGGACACGCCCTTGATGTTGGCGTCTTCGAGGGAATCCCAGTCGGGCTGGACGTCCTCCACCAGATAGTAGGCGGTTTCGTCGCTGGGGGCGGGCTTCATTTTGACGGTGTCATCCTTGGAGCCGTTGTAGCCGTTGTAAGGCATGAATGGATCGAACCAGTCCCTTGTATAGGTTGATTCCTTCTCGCCGTCCTTGTACTGGTTCACGTCACGATACATCAAGAACGGACGGTCCGTATCGACAGGTTTTTGCTTTTGGGCAGCCGCGAGCGCAGACGCGTCAAAATAGCCAGTTTTCTCTACTGATTCCACATCAGAGCCGACTGGGAACACCGCGAACAAATCCATCATATGGAATTTACCGCTGCCGTCCGGCTCATAATCGGACGCATCCGAAGAGTCGGAATCAATGTCATGGACCTTTCCGGCAACACAACTCCGCATATCGCCTTCCCCACCCAAGGCGGAATCGCCACACCAATACGTTTCGAACGCTTTGTGCGGGAACAATTCAAATGCTCCAGAGTTTCCAGTCAACAGATAGTCGGCTTTCTTGCTGCTGCAATACGGCTGTTGCACCGCATCGCAGGAAATCAAAGACTCACCGGTCATGCTGTACTTCGTGTCCGCAGCACCATCTTTCACTTTCAGGAAAACGATGTCTCCGCTGGAATAACTGTCATCCTGTCCTAGCGTGATGCAGTCGCCGGCCTTATTGCACCACTGGCCAGAAGCAACGTCACTCGTGCCCATCAGCAACCCATCTCCACCGGTTCCGCTGTGGTCAATGAACGTCTGCTTGGCACCCTTGGCATCCACACCCTGATACAGGGTGATGGTCTGGCCTTCGTTCAGCTGGCTGCCCGGCCCAGGTTCGGAGCCGGAGACCTTGCCGATGTACTGTTTCGATGAGAGACGTTTCTCCACTTTCACGTCGTAGCCTTTGGATTCAAGGCTTGATTTCACGTCGGAAATTTCCTGGCCGACGATGACCCGGGCGGAGTCCTTCATGATCTCATCCACCGTCTGGACCACGCTGTCCGGCGGCAGGCCGCCGTCACTTTTCGTGGCCACGCCGATGTAGATGCCTTTCTTATCATCCTTCACGCCTTGGCCTTGCGCGGGGTACGTGCTGATCACGCTTCCCTCGGTGGTTTTGCTGGTGTCCGACACGATCACCTGCTTGTAATGCACCGGCACGCCCATCTGCGAGAACGTTGTCACCACGCTTTCAGCTTTCTTGCCGACCGTACCTTCCGGCACGCCAGGGCCGGCCGATTCGCGCACCGTCACCACACTGCCCGCCCTTACGCGGCCACCGGACTGAATTCCCTGATAGCCAAGGAACTTGCCGCTTTTCACGCCGGAGAATTCCTTGACGCGCTTGACTTTGAGACCCTTGCCTTCAAGCTGCCTGACCACGACCTTCGCATCCGGAGTCTTCGACGAGTCCTTGGGAGACGCCACCGCCACGTCCGGCAACGACTTGCCACCCCACAACTCCATGTTGTATGTCACGATGCCGGCCACCACAGCGGCGACCAGCAGCACCGCGGCCACCGCAATGCCGATGATGAGCTTGCGATTCGGGGAAGCGGCACGCGCAGTCCCGTCGCTTTCCGTCACAGAAGTTTCCGGCGCCGACGGAACGGATTGCGATGCAGCCGAAGTCGCGGGCTGCGCTACGGGCAGCGTGCCGCCGCCCGGCAACGGGACCGGCGGAATCGCGTCTGCCGGCTGCGAAGCGAGCTGTTCTGCAGGGCGTTCCTCGTGCTGTGCCGCAGACTGTTCCTCGGGTTGCTCCGCAGACTGCGATGCGAGCTGCGATGCAGGGGTTTCCGCCACCGTGGAATCGACGGAAAAATCATCCGAAATCCGTGCTTGTCCGGCATCAGGCTGCACCGGAACGGAGACCAACGGATTACCGCAGTTCGTGCAGAACTTCGACTCCGGAGCGTTCTTCGAACCGCATTGCGTACAGAACATGGCTTCTCCCCTGCTTCAGTTTCTTCTCTGAAATCGATTATAGGGAGCCGGCGCGGTAAGCCGAAAGACTACCGGAACAGGCTCACGCCTCGACGGGCCATGCAGTAGGCGTTACCCAGCCACGTATGACGGGAATTCGGCCACACCGCGCCCAATCGCGGAGCATTCTGGCTCATCCAGATACTCGGTACGCGGCCGTCAGCGGAACGCGAGCCCAGCAGGTTGAAACCGTTCTTTTCCAGCAGCCATTCCGGATGCTGTGTGGCGATCGCAAGCCCTTCTTCCAAAGTCAACGGCAATCGCTCGTCGGAATCGATCAGCTTGCGTGCCACGTCCGGCTCGCGGTTGATATAGCAGGTGCCAGTGTGCGGTTCGATCACCAGATAGAACGGGCCTTCCGGCGGTTCGAAACCGTCCTGCGGCAGGAAGCTGGCGATATCGCGCGGCGGCATGGTGGTGAAGCCGGCCATACGGTTGATGGACGTACGGGCGATCAGCGATTCGGGCGTCACCAGTTCGCGCGTGGGCACCAACAGGATCTGCGTACCCAAATCGGCGGAACCATCGCAATCCTCAAGCGCGCGGATAAGCGGGCGAGCGAGCGAGCGGAACGCAGCTGCCGACATATCGGCCACATCCGGGTAGCCCAACGCCACGATACGATCCAGCTGCTTCTGCGCTTCTTCTGATGCCTTCGACATGTCTACCAGTGTACGCGAGCGCGTTTACCGACCAGCATACGGATAGCTCGGCGGACATGACGGCGGGTTTTCGTAAGATTGAACAACGCGTGTGGCCGCCCACGAAGTCGTTTTGGGCCGGCTGGTCGACCTCAAGCGTAAGCAAAATCAAACTTGCAAAACTTGGAAAACCGTTCCAGCATAAGCGAAAGGTTGTTATGTCCGAAAAGATTAAGGTTGGCATTCTCGGAGCTACGGGCATGGTCGGACAGCGCTTCGTGACGCTGCTCGAAAACCATCCGTGGTTCGAACTGGTCACCCTTGCCGCGTCCGCGCACAGCGCCGGCAAGACCTACGAGGAGGCCATCGGCAGCCGCTGGAAGATGGAAACCCCGATGCCGGAGTTCGTCAAGCACATGGTCGTCAAGAACGTGGCCGACGTCGAGGACGTGGTCAAGGACGTCGACTTCGTGTTCTCCGCGGTGAACATGCCGAAGGACGAGATCCGCGCCATCGAAGAGGAATACGCGAAGACCGAGACCCCGGTCGTGTCCAACAACAGCGCCCACCGCTGGACTCCGGACGTGCCGATGGTGGTGCCGGAGATCAATCCGGAGCACTATGATGTCATCGAACATCAGAAGAAGCGCCTGGGCACCACGCACGGTTTCATTGCCGTCAAGCCGAACTGCTCCATCCAGGCCTATACTCCGGCTTTGGCCGCGTGGAAGGAATTCGAGCCGCACGAGGTCATCGTGAGCACGTACCAGGCCATTTCCGGCGCGGGCAAGACGTTCAAGGATTGGCCGGAAATGGTGGGCAACATCATTCCGTTCATCTCCGGCGAGGAAGCGAAGTCCGAGAAGGAGCCGCTGAAGGTCTTCGGCCATGTGGACGAGGCCAAGGGCGAGATTGTGCCGTTCGACGGTCCGCTGCGCATCACCTCGCAGTGCATCCGCGTGCCCGTGCTCAACGGCCACACCGCCACCGTGTTCATCAACTTCGGTAAGAACCCGACCAAGGACGAGCTGATCGACCGTCTGGTCAACTACACCAGCAAGGCCGCCGAGCTTGGCCTGCCGCACGCTCCGAAGCATTTCATCCAGTACCTGACCGAGGACGACCGTCCGCAGGTGCTCAAGGATGTGGATTACGAGGGTGGTATGGGTGTTTCCATCGGCCGTCTGCGTGAGGATTCCATTTTCGATTGGAAGTTCGTGGGATTGGCGCACAATACCCTGCGTGGCGCCGCCGGTGGCGCGCTGGAAAGCGCAGAAATGCTTAAGGCGTTGGGTTACATCACCAAGAAGTGATGCGACGTTTATGCGGCTTGGGTAGCTAAACCGTAAGCCGCATAAACGAGCCATAGCCAAGCAAAAGGCCGACTCTTCGGAGCCGGCCTTTTGCTTGTTCGGGGACTGCTTGGCACGGTATGCAACGTACGGCGTGAATCGTAAAAAGCAAACGAAAAGGGCACGGTCGCAAAACCATGCCCTTTAAAAATACCGGGAAACTGAAGCCAGCACTATCAGCGGCCGGTGCCGCCGTACACCACGGCTTCCACCTGGTCGGCGTCCAGACCGTAGGCGGTGTGCAGCGCCTTGACGGCGTCGTTGAGCTGCTCGAGCGGTACAAGCGCGGCGATGCGGATTTCGGACGTGGAGATCATCAGCACGTTCACGCCCTTGTCGCTCAGCGCGTTGAAGAACTTCGCGGCCAGACCGGAATGGGTCTTCATGCCCACGCCGACCACGGCCACCTTGCCGACGTTCGGGTCGACGTCGAAGGACTGGAAGCCCAGCTCGCCCTGCTTCTCCTGCAGCACTTCCTGGACCTTGGCCGCAGCGGTGCCCGGCACGGTGAAGGAGATGTCGGCGGTGCCGGTGGAGGCGGAGGCCTGCACGATCATGTCCACGTTCACGCCGGCCTCGGCCAGCATGGTGAACACCTTCGCCGCCATGCCCGGCTCGTTCGGCACGCGGCGCACGGTGGCCAGCGACTCGGTGCTGTCGTGCGCGACGCCGGAGATGATCGGCACTTCCGGCCCCAGGTCGGGGAACAGGTCGCCCATGGACTGGTTGTTGTTTTCGCTCATGTTCTTACCTTTGTTTGTAAAGTCTTATTTTCGTTTTCGCGTTGTCTTGCAATTATTTGCGATTGCCTGCGATTACGCTGCCCGGCTGCCGTTCAGATGTTCGGCAGGGTGCGCGGATCGACGCCTTCCGGCACGATCAGCGTGCCGCGACGGTGGGAGAAGGAGCTGCGCACGTGCAACGGCATGCCGAATCGTTGCGCGTATTCCACGCAACGCAATGCCAGCACCTTGGAACCGCAGGACGACATTTCCAGCATCGATTCGTAGTCGATGACGGGAATGCGACGGGCGGTCGGCACGATACGCGGATCGGCGGTGAACACACCATCGACGTCGGTGTAGATTTCGCAGATGTCGGCGTCCAGCGCCACTGCGAGCGCGACGGCGGAAGTATCGGAACCGCCACGGCCGAGCGTGGTTGCGTCGCCGCCTTCGTTCACGCCTTGGAAACCGGCCACGATCGCCACGGAACCCTTATCCAATGCACGACGCACGCGATCGGGCTTCACGGCCTTGATATGCGCGGTGCCGAACTGCGCGTCGGTCATGAAACCAGCCTGGGAACCGGTGAACGAGTATGCATGAGAACCGGCCGCATGAATCGCCATAGCGAGCAAACTCATCGAAATACGCTCGCCTGCGGTCATCAGCATGTCCATCTCGCGCGCCGGCGGGTTGGAATCGATGCTGAGCGCCTGATCGATCAGGTCGTCGGTGGTGTCTCCCATGGCGGAGACCACGACGGCCACGTCATTGCCGGCGTTCTTCGTTTCGATGATGCGTCGGGCCACGCGCTTGATCGATTCTGGATCGGCTACGGAAGAGCCGCCAAACTTCTGCACGATGAGAGCCACAACTTATCCAATCTTCTTCAACGTATCACCTGCCTGATTCGGCAAGTGAAGCCTATTATAGGAAACATCCATTTTGTCAAGTCCAACCGCGCCCAACATGCGGAACACGTTGCTGGACAGCGGTTGAGTATGAGCTGGGCGCGGGACCGACGGCTCGCGGAGGCCATGCCAGCGGAGCTCATACGGCACGACGGCCGGCGAGCGCGCGGCCGAGGGTGATTTCGTCGGCGTATTCGAGGTCGCCGCCCACGGGTAGGCCGCTGGCGAGCCTTGTCACCTTGATGTCGGTCTGGCTCAACAGCTGCGAGAGGAAGCTGGTGGTGGCCTCGCCCTCCACGTTCGGGTTGAGCGCGAGGATCACTTCCTTGACTTCGCTGTCCTTAAGCCGTTCAAGGAGCTTCGCGATGTTGAGGTCGCTCGGCTGCACGTTCGCCATCGGGTTGATGACGCCGCCAAGCACGTGGTACATGCCTCGGTATTCGCGCGTGCGTTCGATGCTCATCACGTCTTTTGGCTCTTCGACCACGCAGATCGCGCTGTGGTCGCGGCGTGGGTCGGCGCATACCGGGCATGGGCTGGTTTCGCACACGTTGCCGCAGATGTCGCAGAACCGTACTTTTTCCTTGACTTCCGTGATGGCGTCGATCAGTGCCTGCGATTCCTCATCGGGCGCGTTGAGCAGGTAGAAGGCGATGCGTTGCGCGCCTTTCGGCCCGATGCCGGGCAGGTTGGCGAACGCGTCGATGAGTCGTTGGATGGCGCCGTCATAGGCCAAAGCCATGGTTCATACCTTTCGTTGACTGGTTGCCGCAGCCACGTTCCGGACAACTGACGTCTGATGGCCAGCGCCCGGTACTCGCCGTACGATAAGCGACATGCGACGTGCGGTGGCCGGTGTCAGTCGTCAAGTGTTTTCTTCACCTGCATGTTGCGCGGATTATGCGGATCGTCCGAGCTAAATTCCTCGACTTTCTTCACTTCGAACACCCTGTTCAGGTCGTTCATGTCCAAAGCGTTCGATGCGCCGATCGATTCGTCGCTCATGGAGTATTCGTCGTCTTCCGGGGCGACTTCAGGCTCCGGCGGTCCCGCCTGCACCGGCATGGGGGCTCCCCATGGGTCATCCGCGAATCCTGCCGGCGATGACGCCGGCTGCTGGGCCTGTTGCGATTGCATTTCGCGGGCGCTTTGCCGTGCGCTATGTCGTTCGCTGTGCTGTTCCGGCTGGTTTTGCCGCGGCTGCTCCGGCCCATTCGGTTGGCCTTGCTCCTGATCGTCCGTCTGCGGCGTGGGCAGTGGCGTGGCCCACGGATCGACGTCATCGCTCACATCCGGCACGTCCACATGTTTTACGTGGTGTTCCGGCGGCTGTACGTCGTTGGCGTTGCCTTCGGCGATGGGCGTCTGCGGAATTGGGGTGTTCCACGGATCGTCGTCTTCCGGCTCCTTGGCAACCTCCTTGCCGAGGTTCGCGGTCAGCAATGTGGCGGCCTTCAGCTGTTCCTGCACCAGCTGCGCGTTGATCTTGCTCTGCTCTTCCGGGCTGAGCTTGCTCCACGGCACCGCGGTGGAACCGTCGGCAAGCTTCTTGGCCGGCGCGAGAGTGACATCGGGGCCGAACACCTTATGCACTTCGCCGCGCACGATCTGCACCACATTGGTGGTGCCGTCGACCGCTTCCTTGGCCACGGCCTTGGCGAACGCGTATTTGCTCAACGACTTGTCGAATTTAATCCACAGTCGGCCTTTGGCCCCGTCCAGCAGCACGCGGGGCACTTTCTCGCGGTCCACGTAGCGACGGACATCCTCAGGCAGGCCGGCAACGATCGCGTCCCACTTCTGGTCGGGAGTGCGATCGTCCGTTGCCGCAGGCTGGGGCACGGACTGAGCCACGGACTGGGTGGGAGCGGATGGTTCGGCATTGGATAGTTTGGATGGCGCAGACTGCGTTTCAACCGGCTTGGACTCGGCTGAAGCGGCCGGCTCGCTGCCTTCCGACAGAGGTCTACCCATCGCCTGCTGGACTTCCGCCAATACGGAGGCCGCTCCGGAAACGACGGCATCGGCCGGATTCGTGGGAGCCGCGGACGGTTCCACGGCATGCCTTCCACGTGCCGATTGCGCGGCGTACCTACGGGAACCGGACGGACGCTGCGATTCAGACGCTGCGGCACCGCCCGCATGTCCAGCTTCCGGCATGCCGGACGATGGTGCGGCGGCTTGCGCGACCACGCCCGTCTCACGACCGGCAAGAAGGCGGGCGGCGAGCAGTTCCAGGCGCATGCGCGGCGAAATCGCACCGGTCATGTTGGCCAGCGTGGCGTTGATCGTATCCGCCATCTGCGTAAGCGCGGCCAATCCCAGCGAAGCCGCCTGGCGATGCAGATCGTCCATGTTCTCGGTCGCGGTGTCGTCAGACAGCACGCTTTCCGCACGCTCACCGCCCAAGGTGAGCACCAGCAGGTCGCGCACGCGTGCCAGCAGGTCCTCAACGAAACGTCGGGGGTCGAATCCGCCGACCACGACCTTTTGAATGACGCCATACAGCGCCTCGCCGTTCTTGTCGGCGACGGCGTCGATTGCCTCGCCGATAAGCGCGTCCGGCGTGAAACCAAGCAGCGCGACCGCGGAATCGTAAGGAATCTTGCCGTCGACGGCACCGACCATCAGCTGGTCGAGCACGGACAGCGTGTCACGTACGGATCCGCCGCCGGCACGCATGGCCAAGCGCAGCACACCCGCTTCGGCCTCGATATGCTCGTCGGCGCAGATCTGCTCAAGATACGGGCCCATGACCTCCTGTGGCACCAGACGGAACGGATAGTGGTGGGTGCGGGAGCGAATGGTGCCGATCACCTTGTCCGGTTCGGTGGTGGCGAAGATGAACATGACATGCTCCGGCGGCTCCTCCACGATTTTCAGGAGCGCGTTGAAGCCCTGCGGCGTGACCATGTGGGCCTCGTCGAGGATGAAGATTTTATAGCGATCGCGGGCCGGGGCGAATCCGGCACGTTCACGCAGTTCACGGGCATCGTCCACACCGTTATGGGAGGCGGCGTCGATTTCCACCACGTCGATGGAGCTGGGGCCGCCGGTGGCAAGGTCACGGCAGCTGGCGCATTCGCCGCACGGATGCGAGGTCGGACCTTTGGCGCAGTTGACGCAACGGGCCAGAATACGCGCGGAACTCGTTTTACCGCAGCCGCGCGGTCCGGAGAACAGATAGGCGTGCGTGAGCTTGTTCTCGTCAAGCGCACGCATCAGCGGAACCGTGACCTGATCCTGTCCGATCACGCCATCGAACGTGTCGGGACGATACCTTCTATACAGTGCCAGTGCCATCGCAAATTCCTTCCGCCGTAGTGTTCTAGAGTATCGATGAATTACGACACGTTCGCCAATCGGGAAGCGCCGAAGCCGACCATCTCCGCAAGTCCATCGCGTGTCTGTCTGATCTACAACCGGCGCAGCCGGTACTCTGGAAATCAGACATGAACCGTGTGATCGGCGTGCCGTCGGTCACGAACGCTGACTGTTGCGCGCCTAAAACCCGTGCGTCACCACCATGCCGCACAAGGCGTTGCCACGCGATTGGGAGGAGAGAGCCATGACCGGGAAACCGGAAGCGTCCACCAGCACCATTGGAGACGCGCGTCGCTTGCAGATCGTGCAGGCGGCACGTGAGATCTGCTTGGAAAAAGGGTTTTCGAAGATCACGATCAGCGATATCGCCGAACGGGTCGGCATGACCAGATCGCTTTTCTACCACTATTTCCAAGACAAAGACCAGGTTGCGGGTGCCGTGCTCGACGATGTCATCAGCGAAGTCATCGCCCGCCTGGAAGAGTGGAACGAGCATCGCGAGGCCGGCAACATCTCGAAGGCGCTTGACGATGTGGTGCGGCTGACCCGTTCGCTCATCGCCGATGAGGGCCCGTTCAGCCAACGTCTCATCGAGGATGGCAACGCTGCACTGTATCTGAGGTTCATCGACCGGGCCGCGGACCGCATTTCCGAATACCTGTGCGGTTCCACGGTACGTGAATTCGAGGAAAAGCACGGCATGCCGATCCGCAACGAGCATGAGACCTTCTACACGCTGATCGTCGGCTTGATCTCGCTGATCAGACTGCATCCTGACATTGACGATGACATTGTCAGGCAGGTGGCGGCACAGACGCTGCATTTGGACGAATATCTGTGACGGTGCTCCCACACGCGTTATTTCCGCCGGCAAGCAACATATAACGGCCGTTCAACGTCCGGAGGGGCATCGAGCGGCACCGGCTGGCTGACGGAAAACGACGTCAGGCGAGGAATCTACCGGTAAGAGGGTCACGACCGTCACGTTTGATGGTTTCCAACACCCGTTCCTCGCTGTCGGCCGCCTGCGCTTCCGCCACGGCCGGCGGCACCAGCACACGCAGCGCACGGTCCTTGGCTAAGACCTTCACCGGCAAATGGCCCACGTATTCGCCATCGGCCATCAACACCGGAGGCTCATCCCCTTCGG
>OIDI01000067.1_pt1 | contig 12657 bp, 9 predicted proteins | sample 1581521 | NCBI WGS metagenome assembly OIDI01 (sample SAMEA3882543, study PRJEB24775) | human gut metagenome | biome: human-associated habitat; feature: intestine environment; material: feces | place: Netherlands | collected 2009/2010
AAGGATGGAAGATGCGCTGCCACAGAAGCCTATGTTGACAGGTGAAATGTCGGTATGTCAGGCAACAGAATTCTTCCTGTCCGAGCGCCGCGGCGCACTGAAGGCCTCAACGATTGGGCGTTACGAGTATATGATACGGCACTATATTGTCCCTGAAATTGGAACGATCCTGCTGCGTGATCTGACGGCGGAAAAACTTTCTGTATTTTTTTCGCGGCTGCAAGATAGAGGGCTGTCATGCAAGAGCACAAGGGATGTTGGCGTGCTGCTGAAAACAATTTTCAAAGTTGTGAAAAAGAAATGCCATTGCGACTGCCCCGGCAGGGATGTGGAGCTGCCTGCATATCGAAGCAAAAAGGTCGAGGTATTTGCTGACCACGAAATAGCCGCGCTGGCGCAGAAGGTATTGGAAGCACCGGACATCACGGGACTTTGTGTCCTTCTAATCCTGAACACCGGGCTGCGCCTTGGTGAGATCTGCGCTCTACGCAAAAGTGACATTGACTTCCGTTCAGGCTTTCTGCGAATTGAGCGCTCGGTTGCCCGTGTGCGGGATGCTTCCGGAACACATTTGGTGGTTCAATCCCCTAAAAGCAGCAGTTCTGTACGTCTTGTGGCAATTCCCAATGATATGCTGGAGTTGTTGAAAACAGCCACGCAGAATATTCAAAAAGATAACTACCTGCTGACCAATACGAACACGCCAATGGAGCCGCGCACACTGCAATACCGGTATCGGAAGCTGTTGGAACGCTGCGGTACCCGCTATCGAAATTTTCATGCTATGCGGCATACCTACGCGACACGGTGCATGGAAAGCGGCGTGGACATCAAGAGCCTCAGCGAGCTGCTGGGCCACGCTGATATACGGACGACATTACAGACCTATGTGCATTCCTCTCTGGCACATAAAAAGCAGGCGGTGCAGAGTATATGCTTTCTCCCGATTGAAAGTACGTGGGGCAGTTTAACTCCGTCAAAAATTCCGTCAGAGATGCCGCAAAGCGATGCGCTGCAAAGACGCGCAGACGCAGGGGTCGTGAATTGTATATGATTTACGAAATACCCAGAGCGTGTGCTGACACTTTGCAGTATGCACAAACCGCAGCAGCATCATTCATTTGCATCAGACAAGTAAATATGATCCGGTGACACCGTGTGGCTGTGTTGGTCGTAAAGATCTTTTTGTATGCAAAAGATCAGGCAGCAGCCTAAAAGGAATTTGGGTTAGAAACCCTCTGCGGACGGCACTGTGAGCGCAAGGAAATGGTCGAAGCGGCGAAAGCTGTTGGGTAATACCGCCATTGGGAGGAAGCTTCTGAGAAGGTAGATCATGTACGAAAGGCGAAAGCCTTGTGGCGCGAGGGCAGGAGAATTGCACGGTCAAGGATCTTTGGTACACAGTGGCGCTCTCTCGCTGTGACGAGGGCAGGAGCGTGCGCTGACGGATTTTGTCAGCGTTTTTTCTTGCCAAAATGTCGCTGGTCATCCCCTGAGAAGGGGTTTGTCCGGCATTTTTTCGTAATAAGGAGGAGTGTTACTATGTCTCAACGCGGCGGACGTCCCATTGATTTTCAGGCGTGGGCACAAAACCAAATAGTCAAAAGGGCTGTAGCAGCACTGGAAGCGCGTGACGAAGCATTTGCCGAGCGAAACGCAGATACGCCGCTGCCGCAGCTGGCGCGGTATCTGAGCCGGTGTGCCATCTCGCTGGGTCACAGCCCATCCCCCAGCGAAGTGGATGGCGGTACGTTTATTGAGCAGCGTTTTGGCAACTGGGCAGCCGCGATGGCGGCGGCAAAGCTGCCGCAGCCTCGTTCCATGCGCAAGCTGCGCGACACCGCTCGCTATAAGGCGGAAAAGGTGAAGCAAGAACCGCTGTTTCGCGAGGAGCGAAGGCAGAAGCGGCAGCGCAAGCTGGAGCAATCCGAGCAGCGAAAACAGGAACAGGCTATCAAAAAGCGTGCGGAGCGGGCTGCTAAGGCTGAATGGGCGGCGAAGAAGAAGGCGGAGGCTGAAGCAAAGGCTCTCACCTTGGCAGAGACCTCCGCTGAAGCCGCACTTGATACAATATCCGCAGCAATTAACCCCAGTCAAGCCGAGACAGTCTGAACGGAGACTGTCAGCTTTCCATAGGGGGACGGGGTTTAAGCCGCCCCGTCCCCCATCCTCAAATCCGCAAAAGGCAAGTCGAGACGGCAAATGCCGTTGTCTTTTCCATAGCGGGAGGGGTTTGCCGGCCTCTCCCGCATCCTCAAAATCAACAGCACTAATGGCTGAAGGAGAATTGACATGAAAAAGAATCTGAGATATATCATCGCGTTCCTGCTGGCACTTATGATGCTGTTGAGCCTGTGCGCCTGCGCCCAGACCGGAATTGCCAGTGGCAGCAACGGCGAATTAGACCTGGATTATGTGGGCGAAGCCACCGACCAGCCGGAAGAGGAAAAACCCTGGTATTCTTGGATCACGGACGCTTTCAGCTTCGGCAAAAAAGAGACAACAAGTACCCCGTCCCAGAGCAAGCCTGACAGCGTAGCGGATTTCTACACCCAGGGCGATACAGCCGCGCCGGAAGGCAACAAGGGCGGCAAGGCAGACCAGTCCACGCCCACCACGCCTGAGGAAGATACTTCCAATACGGCGACAACCAATTCTGGCGGCAAAAAGGACGACAGCAAGAAGAACGACCAGAAAGCTGAAGATAGCAATACTCCCACACCTACACCGGATCAGAAGCCGGACAGCAAGAAGGATACCGTCACCATCACCATCCGCTGTGACACGGCGGTAAAAAACGGCATGCATCTGGAGAGTAAGTGGGCGGGCATCGTCCCCGCCTCCGGCGTGATCCTGCCGGTAACCACGGTGGAGGTGAAGGAGGGCGACACGGTTTTTGACGTCCTCGCCTTTGTGTGCGAAAAGTATAAGATCCACATGTCCTATCGCGGCGGCACGTCCAGTGGCTGCTATGTGGAGGGCATCAACAACCTTTATGAGTTTGACGGCGGCCGTTGGAGCGGCTGGATGTACTGTGTCAACGACTGGTATCCCAACTACGGCTGCGGCGTGTACTTCGTCAAGGCCGGCGAGGTCATTGAGTGGAACTACACCTGCGACCTTGGCTGCGATCTGGAAAACGGAGATCCCTACGGCTACGGCAAGGAATGGAAGGATAACCATGACTGATACCCGGATGCGTTTCTTCGGGAATCTGCACCCGGCGGTCAGCATGGCGTACTTCGTGCTGGTGCTGGGCCTGACACTGGCCTGTATGCACCCGGTCACGGTGGTGCTGTCGTTCCTGGGTGCCAGCTGGTTTTCCATCCGGCTGCGAGGCTGGAGGGCCTACGGCCACACCATGCGGTTCGTGGCCCCTATGTTTCTGCTGATCGCCCTTGCCAACCCTCTATTCAACCATCGGGGTGTGACCATGCTCTTTACCATCAACCACCTGTGGTACACGCTGGAAGCGGTGTGCTACGGTCTGGTGTCCGGCTGCTCCCTGTGCGCGGTCATTATGTGGTTTACCTGCTATCAGGAGGTCATGACCTCGGATAAGTTCCTGTACCTGTTCGGCAAGCCCTTCCCCGGCACGTCGCTGCTGATCACCATGACGCTGCGGTTCATCCCACAGCTTCAGCAGAATCGCCGCGAGATCCGGCAGTCTCAGGCCATGTTGCAGGAGGAGGGCACGCGGCTGCTGCAAAGGCTGGGCAGTGCCCTGCGAAACCTGTCGGTGCTGCTGACCATGAGCATGGAGGCGGCGGTGGAGACGGCGGACTCTATGAAAGCCCGGGGCTATGGTGCCAAGCGGCGCACCACCTTCCACCTGTTCCGTTTCGATGGCCGGGACGCCCGGACGCTGGGCCTTATTCTGGCGGTGGCAGGGGTCTGCATCACCGCCCGCGCCTTCGGTCACGGGTATATGGAGTTCTATCCTGCCATGACACCGGTGCTGCTGGGCAGCTCCAGCTATACCATGTTTTTCTTTTACGCCGTGCTGATGTTCCTGCCCGGTATTCTTGAAACAAAGGAGGCCATCAGATGGCGCTCTTACGGTTTGAACACCTGAGCTTCTCCTACCCGCTGGCTGACATGCGGGCACTGGACGACGTCTCGTTGGAGATACATAAGGGCGAGTATGTGGTGCTGTGCGGCCCCTCCGGCTGCGGCAAGACCACGCTGCTGCGCCACGCCAAGCCCGGCCTGCTGCCTGTGGGGGCAAGGGCCGGAGAGACCTTTTATAAGGACGCGCCCCTTTCCCAACTGCCGGAGCTGACCGCCGCAGCGGAGATCGGCTTCGTGCAGCAGAACCCGGATAATCAGATCGTCACAGATTTCGTATGGCATGAGCTGGCCTTCGGCCTTGAGAATATGGCGCTGCCGGTTCCGGTGATCCGCCGCCGCGTGGCGGAGATGGCCGCCTTCTTCGGCATGGAGCCGTGGTTCCGCAGTAAGACCACGGAGTTGTCCGGCGGGCAGAAGCAGCTGATGAATCTGGCCTCGGCGCTGGCGATGGGGCCGAAGCTGCTGATACTGGACGAGCCCACCTCCATGCTGGATCCGCTGGCGGCTCGCAATCTGCTTGCCACCGTGCAGCGGATCAACCGTGAGCTGGGCGTGGCCATCCTTTTGACGGAGCATCGGCTGGACGAGGTATTCCCCGCCGCCGACCGTGTGGTGACTATGGATCGGGGCCGTATCCTGTCAGACGGCGCGCCGGCTGAGATCGCGCGGCAGCTGTCCGGCAGCGCGGAAAAGAGCCGTATCTATTTCGGACTTCCCGCCGCCGTCCGTATTTTCAGCGAGCTGGAGCAAACGGACGAGCTGCCCCTGACGGTACGGGATGGCCGCCGCCGCTTGGAGCGGCTGCTGCCCATCACGGTGGAGGATTCCGCGCCTGAAACCGCGAAACCTGAGAAAGAAGCAAAGCACCCCGCCGTTTTAGAGGGCAAGGAGCTTTGGTTCCGATATACCGAAAAGGGCAAGGACATCCTGCGGGGCACAGATGTAACGCTTCATCAGGGTGAGCTGCTGTGTCTGCTGGGCGGCAACGGCGCAGGCAAAACCACACTGATGCAGGCACTGGCCGGCTTTCGGAAGCCCTATCGGGGCAAGGTGAAGCTGGCAAAGGGTCAGCGGCTGTGTATGCTGCCCCAGAACGCCCGGTCGCTGGTTGTGGCCGACACGGTGGAGAAGGAGCTGCTGGACAGTGCCGGTCAGGACAAAGCCAAGGCCGTGCAGATGGCGGAGAGGCTGGAGCTGACGCCGCTGCTGGCGCGGCATCCCTACGACCTGTCCGGCGGCGAGATCCAGCGTCTTGCCGTAGGCAAGCTGCTGCTGCGGGAGGCCACGGTGCTGCTGCTGGACGAGCCCACCAAAGGGCTGGACGCCTATGCCAAGGCGGAGCTGGCGCAGCTGCTGCTGGCACTGTGCCGGGAGGGCGCGTCTATTCTGGTGGTGACCCACGATGTGGAGTTTGCCGCCCGGTACGCCACAGGCTGCGCCTTGATGTTTGACGGGCTGCTGCTCTCCGAGGGCGAGCCCCACGACTTCTTTGCCGGAAACCGGTTCTATACCACCGACGCCAACCGTATCGCGGCAGAGCACTTCCCCATGGACATTACCTGTGAGGAGGTGATCGCGTCGTGTCGAAGCTCTTTGTCAGCAAAAGAACCAAAGCCGCCGCGTGGGTGATCCTTCTGGTGCTGCCCGCCCTGATGGCGGCCTTCGGCTATTACCACAGCCACCGCCCCGCGGTCAATCCGGTGGGTTCCCGCACTTTCTGGGACTACATCATATTAAACTCGGATATTCTGCTGGGACTTTTGTTCCTGCTGGCCTCCGCCATCCCTTTCATACTGGTATTTGATAAGAAGAAGCCCCAGGCTCGCGAGCTGGTGCCTATCGCGGTGATGGCGGCCATTGCCGTGGTAGGCCGCACGGTGTTTGAGATCATCCCGCTGCCCAACTTCAAGCCCTGCTCCGCCATCATTATCATTACGGCGGTGGCCTTCGGGCCGGAGGCGGGCTTTCTTACCGGCGCGCTGACCGCCTTTGTCAGCAACTTCATTTTCGGACAGGGACCGTGGACGCCGTGGCAGATGTTCACATGGGGTCTGGTGGGCTTTCTGGCGGGTATCCTGCAAAATGCAGGTGCATTCAAGGGAGGAAGCCGACGTCACTTTGCGGCGCAATGGTGGGACAGGCTGTGTCCGGAGAATACCAACCGGGGCGATCTGCTGCATTTTGTGCGGCAGCTTACCGACCATGCGCCCCTGCGGCTATGCCTGTATGGTTTCCTGTCCGGCTTTTTGTACGGCTGGATCATGAACCTGTATTTCATCATCGGGTATGTAAGCCCCCTTACATGGCAGACGATAGGCGCGGCCTATCTATCCAGCTTCTTCTTCGATTTCTGTCACGGACTGTGTACGTTCCTGGTGCTGTGGGCACTGGGCGACCCGTGGGTGCGGAAGCTGGAGCGCATCAAGATCAAATTCGGCCTGACGGCGGAGGAGCGGAACTATGTGCTGCCGCCCTCCACATTTGAGATAGCGAGAGAGAACTATGAGTGAACGAAAAACGATCATCAGGACGGTGGGGCTGAAGAAGCACTACACCGTCGGCGGCAACACGGTTCGTGCGCTGGATGGCGTGGACATGTCCGTGCTGCAAGGCGAATTTGTCTGTGTCGCAGGCCGCAGCGGCTCCGGTAAGTCCACCATGCTGAATATGCTGGCAGGCCTTGAGCCGCCCACGGAGGGTGAGATCATTGTCCGAGGCAAGCATCATTTGGAGGCTATGGACGAGGAACAGCGGACAAGGTTCCGCCGCCGCTATATTGGCTTTGTGTTCCAAAGCTACAACAACCTGCCCCAATACACGGCACTGGAGAATGTGGCCCTGCCACTGGCCATCCGAGGCGTACCGGAGGATGAACGGAACTGGCTGGCGTGGCAGGCCTTGAGCCGCGTGGGACTGCGCGGACACGTAGATCACCGGCCTGCGGAGCTGTCAGGCGGTCAGCAGCAGCGTGTCAGCATCGCCCGTGCCATTATTACGGAGCCCTCCATCGTGCTGGCGGACGAGCCTACCGGGAATCTGGACAGCCGTACCGGCCAGGAGGTCATGGAGCTGCTGTGTGAGATCTTCCGGGAGCGGAACACCACCTTCATCCTCAGCTCCCATGATCCCCAGATGGAGCGTTACACGGATCGTACCGTCTATTTCAGCGACGGAAAAATAGAGACAGAAAATCACCACACCGGAGAGGAGCGCACGAAGTGAAAAAAGGAACGGCAAAACGGGTATTGGCCCTGTTGATCTGCGCAGTGATGGCAGTTACCATGCTGCCCACCGTCGCTATGGCAGAGGAAGTCACAGAGGATGTGATAGATGACAGCACCATTGAGGCTTACACGTCTTACGAAAACGGAGAAGATGCCGGCGTCAGCGGGGTCTCGGTTACAGACGAAAAGCCCAACACGGATATCAAGGTCATACCCAGCGACGCCAACGCCCTGATCCTGATGGATACCGGCGCACAGTCCCCCAAAGGCGTTCCCGGTCAGGTGGTGAAGATCGTGCTGCCGCTGGCGGTCAACAAGGAGTATCTGCCCAGCGAGAAATACATGCTGCGCAACATCAACATCTATCCCGATGTGCCTACCGACGCCAGCGTGTCCAACTGGCCCTTTGAGCTGATCTACGCCAGCGAGGTGCAGCACTTAAAGGACATGTCCTACAACTCCACGGCGGAGGTGTGGTTCGAGTTCAAGATCAGCGAGTTTGCCAGTAAGGGACGCTATGCCGTGCCCTTTAAGATCAACGCCACTGTGTGGCGGGAGGATGCCGTGAACGGCACTACCATCACCGAGGACGTGACCTTCAAGGTCAGTGCCTATGTGACCGTTACCGACAACGGCAATATGTCCGGCGTCACCACCTCCTTCGGCAGCCTTCAGGTGGCGGGTACCAATGCGGGCGGCTCCTATACCGTACCTACCGGCACACCCAATCAGACTATCTCCATGCGGATCCCCGTGATCAATGTGGGCGGTACCCTGACCAGCGTGACGGTCTATCCCGTGGTCTCTGCCGCGCTGGACGAGTTCCCCTTCGTGATCGACTCCACCAATTTGGGCAAGTATTTCGACTACTGGGCCAGCGGAGAGGTGAAGTATCTGGACTACACCTTCACGGTGTCGCCCTTTGCCACCTCCGGCAACAAGTCCATTAAATTCAAGGCAAATTATTTCGAGAACAGCGCCCCTGCGGAGGGCTCCTTCTCCACGCAGTTTACTGTGATCGACGGCTATGACGCCTCCGCCATGTCGGTGATGGTGCAGAGCTATAAGCTGTATGTGGACGATACTGAGGTATCCGGCCTGATGGCAGGCGAGGAGACGGAGCTGCGCCTGACCCTGATCAACAATTCCAAATATGACACAGCCAAGAAAATCATCTCCAGCCTGGTATTCACCAATTCTCCCGGCCTGACGCTGTGCGTAGGCGGCACGGATACCGCCTATGCCGATTCCATCAAGCCGGGCGGTACGACGATCCTGAAATACAAGATCATGGCCAAGCAGGACGCGGAGGTTGGCCCCGCCATGCTGGGCATCAATCTAACCTATGAGACCACCGAGGCGGTGGCCGGTAAGGCGGCGCAGAACATCATGCTGCCCGTCAGCCAGAAGATGGACATTCTGGCCGGTACGCCGGAGGTGTACGGCACACCCAGCAAGGATAAGGAAGCTACCATCTCCGTGCCGCTGACCAACATGGGCCGCGCCAAGGCTATGAATATCCGGGTGCTGGCCACGGACGGCATGACCGCCTCCACCCCCTGCTATGTGGGCGACCTGCTGGCAGGCGGCTCCACCAGTGCCGATGTGACGGTGGGCTTCTCCAAGATCGGCGCGTTTGTGGGTAAGATGATCCTCCAGTATGAGGACGCCAACGGCGAGACGTATTCTCAGGACATCTCCGTGCCGCTGAGCGTGGCGGAAAGCTCTGCGGATACAGATGCCAACAGCGTCAACGCAAATAAAGACGGCACAGGCAGCCGCTGGTGGCTGTGGCTGCTGATAGCGATCCTTGCGCTCATCCTGATCGGCATTGTGGTCTATGTCATCATCCGCTATAAGCGCGGCGAGATCGGGCCCGGTGCCGAAAGCACCGCCGCCTTGGACGATTTTGACGACGACTTTGACGCAGACGGCGGCGCCCCGGATATTGGAGAGAAGCCGCTGACCTACGACGGAAGCAATAAGGACGGGAATGTATGAAGCCAAAAGACCTGTTTCGCTACGGCTGCACCAACCTGTTCCGACGAAAGACCCGCACGGCACTGACAGCCCTATCCATGGCGGTAGGCGTCATGTGTATCGTGGTGCTGATCTCCGTAGGTCTGGGCTATGAGCAGGCGTACCGCGAGAGCATCGAGGCGCTGGGCAGCCTGACAAAGATCGATGTGACGCCTGCCACCGGCGATTACGGGCGCAAGGCACTGCTGAACGACAAGGCACTGGAAGCCTTCCGGGGCATCGACGGTGTGGAGGCGGTAACGGCGGTCTATCAGCAGTCCGCCTACATCGTGTCCGGCAACTATGTCAACATGGTGCGCGTCTACGGCATCGACATGACCACGGCGGAAAACTTCATGCTGACGCCGGAGCGGGGCGTTATGGCCGGGGACGGCACGCGCCTGCATCCGGAGGTGCTGTTTACCGACGATGTGGCCGCCGGACTTGCCAACAAGGCGAAGGACTGGGAGCTGGCGGTGGATGAGAACGGCAACGCCCTCATTGATCTGCTGGAGGTGCCTGTCCGCATGACCTTCGATTCCTCCAGCCTGACCGGCGAGCCGAAGGCCGACACCGACGGACGGGCACTGCCCTCCAGCAACCTGTATACCCTGCGTGTGACAGGCATCTGCTCCACCCTGAATAACAACTTCGCCACCGCCGCGTTCATGTCCTTCGACCGCTTACAGGAGATGACAAAGGCCAACGCCAATTACATGGGCGCGACAACCCAGACCAAGACGGCGGAGGAAAAGGCCAACGGCCCTACCTACGATCTCGTTTGGGTGAAGGTGAAGAACGTCAACGACGTGCAGCGGATCGTCAAGCTGATCCGGGACACGGGGCTGAACACCTATTCGCTCAACGATATGCTGGAGACGGTGCGGACACAGTCCCGGCAGATCCAGGGGATGTTGGGCGCGCTGGGCGGCATCGCTGTCCTGATCTCCGCCATCTGCGTGGCAAACACCATGATGATGTCCATTACGGAACGGACGCGGGAGATCGGCGTGCTGAAGGTGCTGGGCACCGTTCGCAGCGACATCTTCAAGATGTTCCTGACGGAAGCGCTGATCGTTGGCGTGATAGGCGGCGCGGCGGGCTTGGTGCTGAGCTTTATCGCCAAGTGGCTGATACCGGTGATCTTCGCGTCCCAGGAGTTGCGGTGCGTGCTGCCGTGGTGGCTGGCGGTCTGCGGCGTGCTGTTCGCAGGCGCGGTAGCCATTGCCGCCGCGTGGATGCCGGCGCGTAAGGCAACGCTGATCAGTCCCAACGAAGCCATCCGCTCTGAGTGAGGTAACGATATGAAAAAGACAACACACAATTTCCACAAGCCGCTGCGCCGCACCCTCTCCATGGTGCTGGCGCTGGTGATGGCCCTTTCTCTGACGGTACAGGCTTTCGCGGCAGTTGGTACTTGGCCTGCCACCGGTACAGCCAGCGGTGACAGGTATTTGCAAAACAGTGGCACTTTCTATAACGGCAGTGCTGTAATGGCTCCGCTAAGTGCCAATTTTGGCGGCTTTATCAATGTATACGGCGTACCCAAGGACTCCCAGCCAGACGACTATATAATGACGCCGACTTCCATCGACTTTGGCGACCTGAAAGCTTCAAAGGATAATAAAGCAGATATTGTGCTCAACAGGGCTTATGACTTTTCCAGCCCGATCCGTTACAACCTTACTGCAGCAGATGGACGGACATTCCCGGTTTATACCTTTGCAGCGGAGGCCACCAGTAAGGAAACCTGGACAGAAGCGGATACCCAGGAGCTGCTGGGTATGGCGGAGCTGTTTGCGGATACCTACCATCAGCTCTATCTTGCAATAGACAAGATCAATGCGGCAAAGACCGCTATCGGCTCATATCATCCGGCCAATGCGGATATGCTCGGCACGCTGGGCTACTGGCTGGGCATGGATACCGCCTTTTATGATGACGAAACTGTTGGCATGGGAGGTAACCGCCTCTTTGACTCTTATGAGAGCAAATGGCGCGCCGGAGACGAGGAAGCCGTTCAGTTCATGCGGGAATACCTGCAAAAATATATCGCAAAAAAAGGCTATAGTCAGGTCAGCCCCGCTGCTCTGCGGATCATCTATAAGAAGATCGTTCCTGAATATCTTTCCTACGTTGAACAGAATCGCATCAAGGAGCCGGTCATTGACCGGGGGCTCTGTGGGCAGCATCGATGCCGCAGCCCGCACGGTGACGGTAAAGCTGCCGGAGAATATAGACCGTTCCAAATTAACAGTGGATGTCGAGGTAGGAACCGGACTGATCGCCAATTCGGTGGCAGGCTCTGTGACGCAGGGAACGCTGGCCTATCAGGTAACGCCCTATGATCCGGCCTATGGCACCAGGTACAGCGCTTTGGGCGCCACATGGAGCATCCTCATCGAAACGGGTACGCCGGACAATCTGGTCACCTCCTTCGCCGTTACCGCCAAGGATGGCAAGACCCGGTACGCCAAAATCGACGAAGCCACTAAGACGATCTTCCTGAACCTGCCGGAGGGCACCGACCTGAGCGCTATCACGCCGGTTATCACGCATACAGGCACGGCGACCAGTATGGACAGCGGCTCCTTTGATTTCACCAATTCCGAGACGACGCCCCTGACGCTGACGGTGACCAACAGCAATTTTGACCTGCGGACAGAATACAAGGTGACCATCACCGCCAGAAAGTCCTCAGAGAATTACATCACCGCCTATAAGCTGGGCGACGCGGAGGGCGTGATCGATGGCGACAATATCGCCATTACCATCCCTTACGCCATGGACCTGGCTGCCGTGGAGCCGGAGATCGCCAGGTCCGAGTTCGCGTCGCTTACCGCACCTGCCGCGTTGCAGGAGGGCAAAAACACCTACACCGTTACCGCCGAAAACGGCAAGGTGCGTACCTATACGGTGACCATCACCCGCACGGCGGTGGCAAGAGGCAGACAGATACTGTCCTTCACCTATGGCGCGGCGGCAGGCGTGATCGATCAGGTGAATGGTACGATCTCACTGGCGCTGCCCGCCGGGACAGGCACCACCTTTGCGCCGACCATCCGCGTATCAGATTTCGCCACGGTCACACCGGCCTCCGGCGAGACGCAGGATTTCAGCAAGCCGGTAATCTATAAGGTCACGGCGCAGAACGGCTCCACCAATACCTATACCGTCACTGTAACAGTTTCCCAGGAGCAGGTGGAGAACCCCTACAAGGCCGATATGAAGTCGCTGGTGCAGAAGATCACCACGCGGTACAGCCGGACAACGGCAGGCGCGTGGGAGGACTGGGAATGGATGAACCTGGGCTTCTACCAGAAGAAGCTGGGTAATCTTGACG
>OIDI01000072.1_pt1 | contig 12203 bp, 11 predicted proteins | sample 1581521 | NCBI WGS metagenome assembly OIDI01 (sample SAMEA3882543, study PRJEB24775) | human gut metagenome | biome: human-associated habitat; feature: intestine environment; material: feces | place: Netherlands | collected 2009/2010
GATCGCGGCTGTATGAGGCGCTGCGCGAACAGCGCGACGCGCAGTATTCCGACCGGCGGCGCTCTCAGGTGGGCACGGGCGACCGCTCCGAGCGCATCCGCACGTACAACTTCCCGGAAAACCGCATCGTCGACCATCGCACGAACTACAAGGCGTACAACCTCGACGCCGTGCTTGACGGCGATCTGCAGGCCGTGATCGACAGCGACATCCAGGCGGACGAAGCCGATCGTCTCGCCAACCAGAAGTAAGGCGATTGGGTGGCGACGGTATTCGAAACGGTGCGTTCCGCCGCGGACGAACTACGTGCGGCGGGCGTCGACACTCCGCAGCACGACGCCAAACTGCTGCTCGCCGAAGCGTTCCATACGGACCTGCAGCACGTGGACAAAGCCATGCTCATGGGCGATGGCGTCGAACGTCTGGCCGAAAAAGAAGACGCGGAACCGGCGATGGAACGTTTCCAGACCATGCTGGCCCGTCGTGTCAAACGCGAGCCGTTGCAGCACATCACCGGCCACGCGCCGTTTCGCTACCTTGATTTGAAAGTCGGTCCAGGCGTGTTCATTCCACGTCCGGAAACCGAACTGGTCGTGCAGGAAGGCGTCGACTGGGCCACCAGAAACGGCATGTACCGCGCCAAAGTGGTCGATCTGTGCGCCGGCAGCGGTGCGATCGGCCTCGCCTTCGCTTCGGAAGTGCCGGGCAGCGAGGTGTGGGCCGTCGAGAAAAGCGCTACGACCGCCGAGTGGACGCGGCGCAACCTCGACGAGACCGCGAAACGGTATCCCGCAATCGCCGGTAATTATCATCTGGACATCGCCGACGCCACGCAAATGCCGACGTTAAGCCAACTTGACGGCACCATCGACATCGTGCTCACCAATCCGCCGTACGTGCCGCTTGCCGACATTCCCGAACAGCCGGAAGTGCGCGATTATGATCCCGATCTGGCGCTATACGGCGGTTCGGCGGATGGCACGCTCATTCCGGAACGCATCATCGCACGCGCGGCGAAACTGCTTCGCGCGGATGGACTTATGGTGATGGAGCACGACATCACGCAGGGGGAGCGGCTTGCCGCCTTCGCACGAACCTGCGGCTTCGTCGACGTTACCGTGCATAACGACTACACCGGACGGCCACGTTATCTGACGGCGGAAAAACAGCCGGCACAGTAACTTATATTCTTTTGCGCCATGCTGACGGGGATATAACCAGAAGTTGAGTCTCACTATAAGAACATTTTATGCAGGCCGCCATCCGTCAGGCTATAAAGAACAATCGGAATGCACAGAGAGAGAACGGGCGTCCGTCATGAGTGGTCGCCGTGGTTCCGCGCACGGGGGTTGAGATGAACATGATTTTTTCCAAGGTGCGCGTTGAAAGGAATGTGCAGCGTTTTCAAGAAAAGAGGAAGAACGGAATGAACGCGAAGTTCTCCGCCAAGTGCGTCGCCCTGATCGCGGCAGGCGCAATGTCGATGTCCCTCGCTGCCTGCTCCGGCGGCAGCATGGACGATTCCAGCAGCTCCAACGGTAGCGCGGCCAACAGCGATACCATCACGCTGGGCTCCGTCACCACCAACTCCGGCACCGCCGCCGCATACGGCGAGGCCGAGGTCGCCGGCTTCAAGCTGGCTGTGGATGAGATCAACGCCAAGGGCGGCATCAACGGCAAGAAGGTCAAGCTCGAGTCCATGGACGACAAGGGCGACGCCACCGAAGCCTCCAACGCCTTCAACAAGCTCGCCGGCGACAACAGCGTGCTCGGCGTGGTCGGCCCGACCATCTCCTCCACCACCGCGGCCGTGGCTCCGCTGGCCGACCAGTCCAAGCTGCCGGCCATCGCACCGGCCGCCACCTCCGACTCCATCGAGACCGGTGGCTATATGTTCCGCACCTGCTTCAAGGACTCCTACCAGGGTGAGATCGCTGCCAAGTTCGCAGCCGAGACCCTGAAGGTCAAGAAGGTCGCCGTGCTGTACGGCACCGGCGATCCGTACTCCTCCGGCGTGGGCAAGGCCTTCGCCGCTGCCGCCAAGAAGGCCGGCCTTGACGTCGTGGCCGAAGAGAACTCCTCCAGCGCCGACGACACCGAGTACTCCTCCCAGCTGCAGAAGATCCAGGCCGCTGGCGCCGAGTTCCTGTACGCTCCGTACTACTACTCCGTCGCTGGCCCGTACATCATCCCGCAGGCCCGCTCCGTCGGCTACAAGGGCTATGTGATGGGTCCTGACGGCTACGACGGCCTGAAGATGACCGACGACAAGTCGCTGTACAACAAGGTGCTCTACACCACCCACTACTCTCCGGACGACACCTCCAACGCCAAGGTGCAGGACTTCATCAAGTCCTACAAGAAGGCCAACAAGAACGCCGATCCGAACACCTTCACCGCACTGGGCTACGACTCCGTGTACATGATGAAGCAGGCCATCGAGAAAGCCGGCAAGAACGCCACCCGCGAAGGCGTGCGCAACGCCATCGCCGGCATGAGCTTCGAAGGCGTGACCGGCAACTTCACGCTCGACAAGAAGGGCTCCCCGAAGAAGTCCGTCGTCGTGCTTGAGCTCAAGGACGGCAAGCCGCAGTACAAGACCACCATTCAGCCTGCCAAGTGAGCGTCGCTTGCCTGAAGGCCTGAATCTGTGAAGAGGAGGGGACCGGGAAACCGGTTCTCTCCCTTTCGCGTATCAAGACGAAAATAACCATATTCAGCCGCTGGGCTTCTTCAGCGGCCAAGCCGGACGGTTATGTCAAAAGTCCGGCATCATCAACTTTTGAAAGGAGGAATGATGGGCGATCAGATCATCATGTTCATCAGTCAGATCTTCAACGGTCTGAAGATCGGCAGCGTGTACTCGCTCGTGGCACTCGGCTACACCATGGTGTACGGCATCATTCGTTTGATCAACTTCGCACACGGCGATTTCATCATGGTCGGCTCCTACGTGCTGATGCTTACCATTCCGGCGATCGTCGCGTTCGGCCTGCCCGCATGGGTGGCCGTCATCCCCGCAATCCTCATGTGCGTGGCGGTGGGCGTCATCGTGGAGAGGGCCGCATACAAGCCGGTTCGTGAAAAGGGCAACAGCATGACGGCCCTCATCACCGCAATCGCAATGAGCCTTCTGTTGGAGAACGGCTCCCAGGCCATCTTCGGCGCCGACTACCAGACCGTGCCCACCATCATCCAGATTCCGACGCTGGCGATCGGCAAGCTGAAGATCGACGGCGCGACCATCATCACCATCGTGCTCGGCGTGATCATCATGGTCGCGCTGCAGCTGTTCGTCACCTACACCAAGCAGGGCAAGGCCATGCGCGCGGTCTCCGAAGACAAGGAGGCCTCGATCCTGATGGGCATCAACGTGAACTCCACCATCACGCTCACGTTCGCCATCGGTTCGGGCCTCGCCGCCGTCGCATCGCTGATGTACTGCGTTTCCTATCCGCAGGTGTCCCCGATGATGGGCGCGATGCTGGGCCTGAAGGCCTTCGTCGCGGCCGTGCTCGGCGGCATCGGCTCCATACCCGGCGCGATGATCGGGGGACTGGCCATCGGCTTTGCGGAGGTCATCGTGACGGCGATCGGCCTTTCGGACTGGACGGACGCGGTGGTGTTCGCCGTACTCATCGTCGTGCTGCTGGTGCGGCCCACGGGCTTCCTTGGCCGCAGCATGACGGAAAAGGTTTGAGGGAGGTGCGCGCATGAACGAAAAGTATCGCCGCATCCCCATGCCGGTCCGCTATGCAATCAACACGGTGCTGCTCGTCGGGCTGCTGTTCGCCGGCAACGCGATCATGTCCTCGGGGCTGACCAGCCGCGCGCAGAATTCCGTGATCCTGCAGGTAGGCATCTATGTCATCCTTGCCGTGTCGCTCAACATTGCGACCGGCTATCTCGGCCAGCTTCCGCTCGGGCACGCCGGGTTCATGGCCGTGGGCGCGTACGCGGGCGCAATCTTCTGGAAAGGTCCTGGCGCGGCGATGCCGGACGGGCTTTCGCTCGTGCTTGGGCTGCTGTTCGCCGGGGCGGCCGCCGCCATCACCGGCGTGGTGATCGGCATTCCTGCGCTGCGCCTCAAGGGCGACTACCTCGCCATCATCACGCTCGGCTTTGGCGAGATCATCCGCGTGTGCATCATCAATTTGCCGGACCTGACCGGCGGCACGCCCGGCCTCATGAGCATTCCGAAGTATTCGACCTTCCCGGTCGTCTACATTACGATGGTGCTCTCGTGCCTGCTCATCCACATGATGATGAAATCGCGGCACGGCCGTGCGATCCTCTCCATCCGGGAGAACGAGATCGCCGCGGAGGCCTGCGGCATTCACGTGACGTACTACAAGGTGCTCGCCTTTGCGGTGTCGGCGTTCTTCGCCGGGGTCGCGGGGGCGCTGTATGCGGGCTATCAGGGCCTGCTCGTGCCCGGCAGCTTCAACTTCATGGCGTCGATCAACATTCTCGTCATGGTCGTGCTGGGCGGCATGGGCTCCATGATCGGCTCCATTTTCGCCGCCGCGGTGCTCACGGCGCTGCCGCTGGCGCTGCAGGCGTTCAACACGTACCGCATGGTGGTCTATTCGGTGCTGCTCATCGTGGTGATGATCTTCAAGCCGTCGGGCCTGTTCGGACAGTACGATTTCTCGTTTACGGGGCTGCTCGAAAAGCTCCTCAATCTGCGCACGGTGCTTGCAAAGCGCAGGGCGGAAAAGGCGGGTGACGCATAATGGATAATCTGATTCCCGTTCCGAGCCGGGGCATGGTGCCGGCGCGCGACGTCGACAAGATCCCGATCCTCGACATCCACCATCTCGGCATCGACTTTGGCGGCCTGCATGCGGTGGAGGACTTTACGCTTGTCGTCGGCCGCACGGAGATCGCCGGGCTCATCGGCCCGAACGGCGCCGGCAAGACGACCGTGTTCAATCTCATCACCAACGTGTACCAGCCTTCGCGCGGCGTGATCCTGCTCGACGGCGTGGATACCAAGGGCAAATCCACCTACCAGATCAACCGCATGGGCATCGCCCGCACGTTCCAGAACATCCGCCTGTTCAAGGGGCTGAGCGTGGAGGACAATGTGAAGGTGGGGCTGCACAACGCCATGAGCTACAGCCTGGGCAGCGCGCTCACCCGTCTGCCCTCTTACTGGAGGGCCGAGAAGCGCGCGCATGAGCGGGCGCTTGAGCTGCTCTCCATCTTTGAAATGCAGGACCTGGCGGACCTGAAGGCCGGCGCGCTCCCCTACGGCGCGCAGCGGCGGCTGGAGATCGTCCGCGCGCTGGCGACGGGGCCGAAACTCCTGCTGCTCGACGAGCCGGCCGCCGGCATGAATCCTTCGGAAACGGCGGAGCTGATGGCCAACATCTGCCGCATTCGGGATCTGTTCCAGATCGCCGTCATGCTCATCGAGCACGATATGTCGCTCGTCATGGGCATCTGCGAGGGCATCGCGGTGCTCAACTACGGCAAGATCATCGCCAAGGGCACCCCCGCGCAGATCAAGAACGATCCGCTCGTGATCGAAGCGTACCTCGGCAAACGGGAGGGGGCGACGACATGCTGAACGTGCAGGGGATCAACGTATATTACGGCAACATCCACGCGATCAAGGACGTGTCGTTCCACGTGGAGGCCGGGGAGATCGTCACGCTCATCGGCGCCAACGGCGCGGGCAAGAGCACCACGCTCAAGACCATCTCGGGCCTGTTGCGTACGCGAACCGGCGAGATCATGTTCGACGGCCAGGATATCCGCACCACTGCCCCGCACCGCATCGTCGGGATGGGGCTGGCGCACGTACCGGAGGGCCGCCGCGTGTTTCTCAGCATGACGGTGGAGGAGAACCTGGAGATGGGCGCGTTTACGCGTCCGGTGTTGGGGGTATCGGCCTCGCTTGCGGATGTGTATCAGCGGTTCCCCCGCCTGCAGGAGCGCCGGCGCCAGGTGGCCGGCACGCTCTCCGGCGGCGAACAACAGATGCTGGCCATGGGGCGCGCGCTCATGTCGCGCCCGCGGCTGCTCATGCTCGACGAACCGTCGATGGGGCTTGCGCCCATCCTTGTGGAACAGGTGTTCGACATCATCCGCGAGCTGCACGAGGCGGGCACGACCATCCTGCTGGTGGAGCAGAACGCGCGCATGGCGCTCTCCATTGCGGATCGCGGCTACGTGCTCGAAACGGGCAGCGTCGTGCTCGAGGGGACCGGCGCGGAGCTCATGCAGAGCGACGCGGTCAAGAAGGCATATCTTGGCGGTTGACCGGTCCGGCCGGGCGCGCGGCGCCCTGTGGGACATCCCTTTGCAGGATGCGCCGTCCACACGTCTTGTGGGCGGCGTTTTTTGCTGCGCTTTGCCGGGCGCCGCCGCCTGAATCGGCACGGCAAAAAATTTTTTTCCGATCTGACGAAACCAAAATCGTTCCCAAACGGTCTATATTGGTGCAAGGCCTTGCATCCTGAAAGCGAAGGGAGGCGCACCCCATGCCTGCGGACGATCCATACTTTGATCACGTGTACGCGGACAGCTATCCGTTGCTGCTGCGCTACGCCCTGCTGCGGCTGTCAAACCCGTTCGATGCTGAGGACGCGCTGCAAAACGTCTATCTGCGCTTTCTCAAACGCCTCGCCCGCCGTGGGCATGCGGATATCGGCGAACCGGGCGCGTTTCTGCTGCGGATGCTGCGCAACGAGATCGCCGCACATTACGCATCCCGTGCCGCCCGACAGGCGCACGAGAGCGCGCTTGACGAAGCGTATCTGCCCGTCGACGAGCCGGACTTTGCGCTGCGCGCGGCCACAAGGGAGGAGGCGGAGGCGGTCTATGCCGCCGCAAGGGCGCTCCCGGGGGAGTGCTATCGCGTCTTTGTGCTCTACTATGGGTTTGAGATGTCCGTGGAGGAGATCGCCGCCGCGCTGCACATCGGCCGCGAGGCGGTGAAGGGCAGGCTGTTCCGCGCCCGCCGCAGCATCCGCGCCCAACTGACACAGGGACCAGTCCCACCAACGGACCGGAAAGGAGAGATCACCCGATGAAGGAACGGGAGTATTATCATGATGTCCTGCAGCAGACGCTGCTCAGCGGCGACGCGCTTCGGCAGCGCCTGCGCGCCGACGCCCTCGATGCCGAAAGGGCGTTGCCGCGACAAAGGCGCGGCCGTGGCCGCCCGCGCATCGCGCGGCTGGCCGGTTACGCCGCCGCCGCGCTGGTGCTGTGCTTCGGCACGGCGATGAGCATTCCCACCGCGCGCGCCGCCATTTTACAGGCGCTGCATCCGGCGGTGGATACGGGCGAATACCTGTCCACCCCCGCGCAGGAGCGGGCGGAGGGGACCGCGATCGAGGAGGCGGTTGAACCGATCGAAGCGGGCAGCTACACCGTCGTGGTCGCACAGGCGGCGGACGATGGTTGGCGGGCCTGGGCAGAGCGGTTGACGCTCACGCTTGGAGAACTGCTTTATGACGGCGAAACGCTCCACCTTTCGGGCACGCTCGCGGGCAATACTGCGGATTTCATCCGCCCCGAAAGCGAATATCTGCGCGCGGAGGCCGATGAGGGCACGGTGCTGGCCCCGCTGGACGATATGATCGTGGGCGATTGCAGCTTTTCGGCCGGCGGCGCGCCGGCAAAGCGGCTCGGCCTCAGCATTCTGGATGCCGAATATGCCGTGGCGCTTGACCGGACGGACTATGACGGGGCCGTTGCGGCGGGATCGCTTCCCGTCCTGATGAGTCTGCCGGTCGGACCGGGGCTGACCGGGGAGCAGACGCTCTCGCTCGAAATTCTGTTCTTCGATATGCGCTCGCTTCGGCAGTCCGGCGAGGAAGCGGCGCCGCTGGCCACGCTGCGCGTCGAGGGGTTGACGTTCGACGCCACCGCCGGCTCGGCCGCCGTCAAAGCGTTGCCGCTGCCCGCGCCGGTGGCGATGTCCGGCAGCGCGGCGGTCTTTATGGGCGCGGAGCAGGTCGAGGGCGATACGGCGCTCGTCGGGAACGAGCTGTTGCCGCTCGAAGGCGCCACGCTTTCGCTGATCTCCCTGCGGCAGACGCTTGCGGGGCTGGAGATGGAGGTCTGCCTGCGGTTGCCGGCCGGCTGGACGCACGAACAGTGCGTGCGGTTTTCCCGCCAGGTGGATGCGGAGTTCCTGCTGGACGGCGAGAACGCGGGACAGGGGTACGACCGCATCACCTTCTCGCCGGTGGAGGGGAACGAGGTCCGCTTCACGCTGGCGATCGGGCTGACGGCGCAGGAACTGGACGCGCTCCATTCCCTCGACCTGCTGCTCGTGTATCGGGAGGTGTGCGCCTATGGCGGCGTGGAACTGCCGCAAAACGGCTGGGCGCGCGTGCCGTACCGCGACGGCAGCGTGGATGCTGCATATGAGGCGCGCCGCTTTGCGGATTGTCCGCTGTCCCTCCTGGGATAGGCCCCGCTGACGCAAAGAGAGCCGGCGTTCCAAACGGAACGCCGGCTTCGTCCTTTTGGAGACGGCGGCGCGGACGCCTTTTACAGCACGACCTCCAGCAGCTCCTCCGGATCGTCGATGAGGCAGGTCGCGCCCGCGGCGATCAGCTCCGCGCGCGGCCGGAATCCCCATGTGACCGATATGCACGGCAGCCCGGCGTTTTTGGCAAACGCCACGTCCACCTCGGAATCGCCCGCATAGATCGCGTCCCGGGGCGCTACGCCCAGATAGTCGAGCACAAAGTTGAGCGGGTCGGGGGCCGGCTTCTTTTCAAATTTCTCCATCATGCCGAGCACCATGGAGAACGTGTCCCGCGGGAACAGCGCGTTCACCACGTGCATGGCGTGGCGATGCGGCTTGTTCGTTACCACCGCGAGCGTTACGCCAGCCGCCCGCAGGCGCGACAGCGTGCGCAGGATGCCCTCGTATGGGCGGGAGGTGTCGCAGCAGTGCTGCGCATAGTAGGCGTCGCAATCGGCATAGACCTGCTGCCAGCGCGCCTCGCGCACCGCTTCCGGCACGGCCATGCGGCACATCCAGGCCACGCTGTGGCCCACCAGATACAGCACGTCGTGCACGGCGAGCGTGGGAAGGCCGTTTTTGTCGAGTGCGTAGTTCAAACTCCCGGCCAGATCGCCGATGGTGTCCACCAGCGTGCCGTCCAGGTCGAAGGCGCAGAGCTTGTACATTCCAATTCCTCCTTGCGGGTGCGGGGCCGGCCCCGCGGCGATCAAACGTTCAGCAGCAGCCCGAACATGCCCGCCACCGCGAGCACCAGCCCGAGCGCGGCAGCTGCGGGCAGCTTTTCCTTATGGAAGAGCCGGGCAAAGAGCATCATCAGCGGGAAAGCGCAGCAGGCGATGGGCAACAGATAGGTGCTGTCGCCATGCAGCGCCGTCGCCGCGTCGCACAGCCAGGCCAGCCCGGTCGCCAGGCCGGAGAGCAGCAGATAGAGATAGTCCTCGAACTGCAGCTTTTTGAGGCCTTTAAGCGTGCCGCCGGCCGCTGCCAGCACAAGCAGCAGCACCGCCGCCACGAGCGATTCAAGGAGCGCCTGCACGCTGTCGGTCACATCGCCGAGCAGCCGCGCATCGACCAGTTGCAGCGCCGTCGCGGCCATGAGCGCGAAAAAGGCGAACAGCAGCCAACGGTAGCCCCGGCCCCTCTGCTGGCGGCTCTCCATCAACACGGTACCCAGCAGCAGCAGCACGAGACAGCAAAGCCGCCAGATGCCGATGCTGCCGCCAAAGAACAGCGCCGTCGCACCCACGGCGGCGGCTGCCGCAAGGTTATGGATGGGCATGACGCGATTGACCCCGCCGGTGGACAGCGCCGTGAACAGGCACAGCCAGAGCAGCGCGCGAAGCATCCCCGCCAGCAGCAGCCAGAGCAGCGTCGCGTTGCCGATGTCGCGCACCTGTTCCAGCGTGCCGACGATGGCGGCCGTCGCAAGCGCAAACAGGAACGCCATCGCCGCGTACAGCGCCGCAGCGACGGCCGGGGCGGCGCGGCGCACGCCGGTCTTCATGAGGCTTGGCAGCATGCCGCCGAGCACCGCGGAGGCGCAGGCGTATAAAATCCATTCGCTCATCGCGTTTCCCCCGTTTCGACGGAATACATTCAGTATATCACAGCTTTTGCGGGCCGGAAAGTCCGCTGTGCGATTTTCCCAGCGCGCGGGTGTTTTTTGCGGAAAACGGCAGGAACCCGCTTTACAATCGCCAACCGCTCTGATACAATGTGCCACGGAAATACGCCTCCCTCCGACGCGATGAAAAAATTTTTTCCAACCCTGCGATAAATCGCGCCGCCCGTGCGTGTATTGGATGAAAAGGAGAGCGGAAGGTATGGAACTGACCCCACAGTACGACCGGCAGAGTGAAATCGAATCCCTGCTGATGCGCCTTGCAGAAGGCGACAGCGGCGCCATGGAGCCGCTGTACACGGCCATTCGGCCGGGTGTTTACGCATATGCGCTGACGATCACGCGCAGCGTGCAGGACGCGGAGGACGTGCTGCAGGACACGTTCCTGCGCATCTGTGAGGCCGTCGGCCGCTACCGCCCCAACGGGCGGCCCATGCCGTGGGTGCTCACGATCACGAAGAATCTCGCTCTGACGAAGCTGCGCGAGCACGGCAGGGCCGACATGCTCCCCTATGAGGACTGGGAGCAGCTCACGGCGCACCTGCCGCGCGTCACCGCCGAGGACCGTCTCGTGCTGTACGGGGCGCTGTACCGGCTGACCGCAGCGGAGCGGCAGATCATCGCGCTGCACGTCGTCAGCGGGTTTCTGCACCGCGAATGCGCGGCCATGCTGCGATTGCCGCTTTCCACGGTCCTCTCCAAGTACAACCGGGCAATCAGGAAGCTCAAACAGGCATTAGAGGAGGCATAACCCCATGAAACAGGAACGCAACCAGAAACAAGTTGAAGAAAAGATCCGCACGGCCGTCGATCATGCGGCGCCGGTCTATTCCGAGGAGCTGCGCGAGCGTGCGGCACGCCTGACCGCCACGCCGCAGAAGCCGCAGCGCCGCCGCAGGCCGCATGCGCTTGTCGCCGCCGTGGCCGCCATCGCCGCCTGTGCGGTGCTGGCCGTCGGCGTGCTGGGCATCGTTCGTGCCAACGCCGCCCCGCAGGGCACGGCGGTTGTCGTGTTCGACGTGAACCCGAGCATTCAGCTCACCATCGATCAGGACGAGCGCGTCATCAGCGTTGCGGCTCGCAATGAGGATGCGGCGCGCCTGCTCGACGGCATGGACCTCTCCGGCGTGCAGCTCAACGTCGCCGTCAACGCGCTGATCGGCTCGCTGCTCAAGAACGGCTACATCAACGAGTTGGCCAACTCCATCCTCATCTCCGTGGAGGGGGACGACCAGCAGAGCGCGGCAGCGCTGCAGCAACGGCTCTCTGCTGAGATCGACGCGCTGCTGGCCGGGTTCGGCATCGAGGGCGCGATCCTCTCGCAGACGCTCGCGGCCGACGACAGCATCGATACGCTGGCGGCCACCTACGACATCTCGCGCGGCAAGGCGGCGCTGATCCAGGAGTTGCTTGCCCAGAACACGACGCTGCGCGCCGAGGATCTTGCCGGCCTGACGATCAATGCGCTGAGCCTGCTGCTGGCTGAACCGCAGACGGACAATATCTCCCGCACCGGCACCGCCAGCGACGGCAGCTACATCGGTACGGAAGCGGCCACCACCGCGGCGCTGGCCCACGCGGGCGTTTCGCAGGCGGATGCGCAGCGGCTGACCGTCGAGATGGACGTGGAGGACGGGCGCATGGTCTATGAGGTCGAGTTCTATGCCAGCGACCTCGAGTACGAATACGACGTGGACGCCGTGAGCGGCGAGATCGTCAAGTTCTCGAGCGAGGGCCGGTATAACGCGGCGCAGGGCGGAACGGCAACCGGCACGGATATCGGCCGGGATGCGGCGCTCGCGGCGGCGCTGGCCCACGCGGGGCTGAAGGAAGCGGATGTGACGGGCGTGCGCGTGGAGAGCGACCGCGAGGATGGGCGCGCCATCTATGAGATCGAATTCTACGCCGGCAACGTCGAATACGACTACGACATCGACGCGGCGACCGGCGCCGTGCTCAAGCAGTCCAAGGAAACGCACAGCACGTCGGCCGGCGGCACGACCGGCGGTACGACCGGCGGCACCACCGGTACGGATATCGGCCGGGATGCGGCGCTCGCGGCGGCGCTGGCCCACGCGGGGCTGA
>OIDI01000086.1_pt1 | contig 11037 bp, 6 predicted proteins | sample 1581521 | NCBI WGS metagenome assembly OIDI01 (sample SAMEA3882543, study PRJEB24775) | human gut metagenome | biome: human-associated habitat; feature: intestine environment; material: feces | place: Netherlands | collected 2009/2010
TCGATATCCTCGCAGGAACCAACAGGCGTTTTGGAAGTCATGATCTGGCCGATATATTTTTGTTTATTTTCAATGGTCTGCCACATATAGGCGTCAAACGTACCTTTGGTCACATATCGGTATACCACCACATGATCATTTTCGTTTCCCTGCCGAATTATTCTCCCTTCGCGCTGTTCAATATCCGATGGCCTCCAGGGAATGTCCAGATGGTGCAGTGCGACAAGTTTTCGCTGGACGTTGGTTCCTGCCCCCATCTTAAAGGTGCTGCCGATCAGCACCCGCACCTGTCCGGCGCGGACTTTGGAAAAGAGGGCGCTTTTTTGCACCTCGGTCTTTGCATCATGGATAAAGGCAATCTCGTGCTCGGGAATCCCTTTCGCCATGAGCTTCCCTTTCAAATCCGTATACACGTCCTGAAAGATTGGCGGCGTTTCCAGCTCGTTTTCGGCATTTTCTCCCGGATTCACGGTTTTCGGGGTTGACAGGTCGCAAAAGACAAGCTGTGTCAATGCCTGTTCTTTCGTCTTTTCCCATATGGAGTAAATGTTTGCAGCACAGATATTCACCTTGCTGTTTTCATCATCGGGCAGGATACTGTTTACCAGTCTCTGATCGAGTGCGAGTTTGCGCCCGTCATTTGTTATACGGAGCATATTGTCGATATGCGGTTCCACCTCACCCTTGCGCACTTTTTCTGCCCGGTCTGCAAGAGCCGATACCATATCTTTCTGGTATTCCGACGGTTCCAGAGACACATTGATATATTCTACTTCCGGTACGGGGAGATTCAGCATATCTGCAGTTTGAATGTCCGCAACCTCCTTAAACATGGAAATCAGCTCGGGCAGATTGTAGAACCGCGAAAACCGCGTTTTTGCCCGGTAGCCCGTTCCTTCGGGAACGAATTTGTCAAGATGATTTCTTTAATTTTTCTAAACTTAAAAAACCGGCTGAAAAGAAATCTTCTTGAACCTCGTGTCTGCATATATCTCTTTGATTGAATGCGTAGTTGTATCTATAACATTTAATTCATAGATTCCTAAATTGGAAAATTGATTCCACATTGTTTCAACCAATTCAATATTTGTTTCTCTGTCTAACTTTGAGCGTTCGATAGCTCGCTTCATAGTTTCTTCTTTACTTGCCCTTAAAACGATATAGTGTACTTCATAATGCTCTTGAACAATGTTGAGCCACGGCTCTAAAAACCACGGTCCTACAATGCCATCTACAATTACATCATATCCACCACGAGCATATCGCTTCGCAGCTTCTAAAAACGCTTCAATGACAATCAAATTTTGCTCATTTGATTCTGGCAAATGCGGTGGTATTGCCCCTTTACTCAAATAATGATAAAAGTCATCTGTGTGCATATGCACAGACTTTTCCAAATCTGATTCTTTTGCAACAGCAGATGCCGTTGTAGTTTTTCCTGTCCCCGGCGCACCTGTGATTACAATAATTCTACCTTGATTCATCTATATTTTACCTCCACAACTCCCGATTTGCTGTCTTAATTTAAATGCATTATACTATTTTTTGTGATTTTTTCAACTTGCCCACTTCGACTACACTCTCGACTTAATAACTTCTTGAACACTTGCCGAAAAAGAAAAACTGCCATCACTTGACAGCAGTTCTCTTTCGGGCAGTATTCCGTTATGAATACACAATATCGTTTAATACGATTTCATCTACGCAAGCTCTGATATTGTTCATCAATCCTATCCATCTCATCATATCCACAGCCTTTAATTGCTCGGTAACTCCTTGCTTTCGTGCCATTTCCTTTATGAGATATTCAGCCATATCACAAGCCGAAGTGTCAATCTCGGCAAGGTGTTCATATAACTTTCCGCTTGTCAGCAGAGTGTAATATAAAACTCGTTTGTGTTCTTTCAAATATCGTTCTCGCATTCTTCCGTACTTTGAGAGCAAAGGCTTTTCTTCTGCGGTTAGGCAGGGGTAGTAATAGCCCCCAATAAGTTCATATCGGATACCCGTTCTTTCGTCTGTGATAAATCTTTGCATTGCGACTTCTCCTTTTCTCTTTTATGGTGATAAAACTCCAAGGTTTTCTTATTGTGATTTACCCTTTGACATTCTTCGGAGCAGAATTTCTGTTGGCTGTGTGTAGGCCAATAGGAATTGCCACACACAGCACATTCACGCTGACGGTAATAATGGTTTCCTCGTTCTACTTCTCGGTCTGCTTTCTTTTCGTCTTGCCTTGCTTGATAGCAGCAGTCCTTTGAACAGAAAATCTGTCGGTTACTTGTTGGGATAAACTCTTTGTTACAATGAGGACAAACCTTTGTCTTGACGATTTCACCACCGTTTTCTGCGATTTTTTGTGCCTTTCGTTTTTCTCGGTAGGCTTTTTCACGCTTACGCTGTCTTGCCAAGCGTTGTTGTTCTTCCTGCTCTTTCTGTGCTTCTATCTCGGCAAGTTCTTTTTCGGTATAGGCAATATCCACTTGACCGACGTAGTTAAAATAAATATCGACTTTTTGTGTTCGTGCTTTACCCACACCCTCGGCTTCATAGACCACTATCTTATCAACAAGCTCATTGAACATTGTATCTGAGATTTCCGTAGGATTTTTACATTTGCGTATCAGCGAAATGAAATGCTTAATATCAACAGAACTTACTTTTTCTTCGGCAAGCTCTGTTTTCATCGTTTCCATTTTCGCTTCCAATTCAGCCTGTTCATCGTCATACTGTTTCATCAGTTGCTTGTATTGTCTTTCGGGTAGCAATCCCGATATAAGATTTTCATACAAGCCACGAATGAGCGTAGAGAGTTCGTCATAGCGTTTCTGACAGCGTTTCAACTCCGATTGATTGTGCTTCGGCTTTTCCTCCTGCTTGTCTTTCCAAAGGGATTGCAGTTCCAAAGCAAAGGCTTTTTCGTCATTCAGAACGAATTTTGAAAAGCGTTTAACTGCCGATAATATCAAGGCTTCAACATTATCAGCACTAATCGAATGGGCAGTACAAGCGTTTACTCTGCTTGCATACCCACCGCAACGGTAAGAATACTGCACAGAACGGTCTTTTTTACTGTAATGCGTTTGCAGGGTCATTCTTCTGCCACAATCCGCACAGTACAGATAACCGCTTAAACGATTGCTATGCGTACCTTTGGCTGCTGTCCTGTTCGCTCGTTTCTTTCGTTTCTGAACGCTGTCCCAAAGTTCCTGCGAGATGATAGGCTCGTGCGTATTGTAAAACACATACTGTTCATCTTCATCGGTATTCTTCCTTTTGTGCAGCTTGAAATTGGTGCTGACCGATTTACGCAAAACAGTATGACCGAGATATTCCTGTCTGCTTAAAATTGTTCTTATGGTTGACATTCCCCAAAGATACGGGTCTGTAAACTTCATTCCGTTATACTGCTCGGGGTGATATTCCTTTGCGTGTGCTGCCGGAATTAAAACTTTTTCTTCGGTAAGCAATTCAGCGATTGCTCTCGGACTTTTGCCCTCGTTGGCAAGCAGAAAGATACGCTTTACCACCTCGGAAGCCACAGGGTCAACGACAAGCGTTTGTTTATCGGTTGCCAGTCGGTTATATCCATAAGGGATTGAACCGCTACAACGCTTTCCGTCTTTCATTCGGGCATCAAATACAGCCTTGATTTTATTGCTCGTGTCTTTGGCATAAAATTCGTTCATAATATTCAAAAACGGAGCAAAATCATTATCCGAAGATTTGTTGCTGTCAATGCTGTTGTTGATTGCAAGGAAACGGACATCTTTCTGCGGAAACAAAATTTCCGTATAAAAGCCGACTTGCAGATAGTTTCGTCCTAATCGGCTCATATCCTTAACAATCAATGTTCCGACATTGCCTGCTTCAATTTCCTTAATCAACGCTTGAAAGCCGGGGCGATTAAAATTCACACCCGAAAAGCCATCATCGGTAAAATGGCGGATATTTTCAAAGCCATTCCTACGGGCATAATCTTCCAAGTATTTCTTTTGGTTGGTTATTGAATTTGACTCGCCCGTAAGGTCATCATCTCTCGACAAACGCTCGTATAGTGCTGTAATTCTTGAAGTCCTTGACATTCTTTTTACCTCCTTCCTTATGTAATTTTTTCAATTTAGGACAATTAAATTTATCGTCCTATAAAAGTATAGCCCTCGGGCGCAAGCTCGATGGCTGTGACCGTCTCTCCGAATGTGGAAGCCCATGCATCAAAATGCGTCATGTCTTTTTTCTTTAAGAGGTCGTACTGCAAATAGCGCTGCATGGTATACAGCTCCGTCATGGAATTGCTGATCGGCGTTCCCGTTGCGAACACAACGCCTTTGCTGCCCGTCAGTTCGTCCATGTACCTGCATTTCATAAACAGATCGCTGCTTTTTTGCGCTTCGGTCTGTGATAGCCCTGCTACGTTGCGCATTTTGGTGACGAGAAACAGGTTCTTGTAGAAATGCGCCTCGTCCACAAACAATCTGTCTATGCCGAGTTCCTCAAAGGTGATAACGTCGTCTTTGCGGCTCTGGTCGTTCAGTTTTTCCAGCTTCAGTTTCAAATTCTTTTTCAGCTTCTCCATTTGCTTGATGGTGAATCGCTCCGCCCGCTCCTGTTTCGCCTGGACGATTCCCTGCGTGATTTCGTCGATCTGCTCCTGCAATATTGCCGCCTGTTTCTCCCTGCTCAGCGGGATTTTTTCAAACTGCGAGTGACCGATGATAACGGCGTCATAGTCGCCCGTGGCAATTCGGGAGCAGAACCGCTTGCGATTGTGCGTTTCAAAGTCCCTTTTCGTCGCAACAAGGATATTTGCTGCCGGATAAAGCTGTAAAAATTCGCTTGCCCATTGTTCGGTTAAATGATTGGGAACAACGCACAGGCTTTTTTCACAAAGACCAAGCCGTTTACTCTCCATGGCAGCAGCGGTCATTTCAAAGGTTTTGCCTGCGCCTACTACATGACCTAACAGGGTGTTGCCGCCGTACAGTATCCTTGCAACAGCGTTTGTCTGGTGCTGCCGCAGCGCAATTTCGGGGTTCATGCCCACAAATCGGATATGGCTGCCGTCGTATTCCCGTGGACGCATGGAGTTAAATTCCTCGTTATACAGTTTGGTCAGCGAATCGCGCCTCGCCGCGTCCTTCCAGATCCATTCGGCAAACTGATCCTTGATTGCCTGTTGCTTTTGCTGTGCAAGGATCGTTTCCTTTTTGTTCAGTACCCGCTGTTCATTGCCATTGATATCCTGCACGGTATCAAACACACGGACGTCTTTGAGGTTCAGCGTTTCTTCGATGATCTTGTAAGCATTTACCCGTTTTGTCCCATACGTAATATTGACCGCGACATTTTCATAGTCGGCATTTTTGCTCTCGATATTCCAGATGGCCGTCGGTCTGGAATAATGTACTTTGATCTTGTTTCTGGCGTAATAAGAGGGAGACAGGAGATCAAATATAAATTGCTGAACCGTCTCCACGGGAAGCCAGGTTGCGCCAAGCCGCACGTCGATCTCACTGGCAGCAAGGTCTTTCGGCTGGACTTGCTCCAATGCTTCCACGTTCACAGCGAATGCGGCGTTATAGGTTGCGCTGTTTTTTGCAACAGCCAGTTTCTCCCGGACATTGCCGGATAGATACTCGTCGGCCAGTAGATATTGCTCATGCTTATTGCTGCCGGATACATAGAGTGGATTCAAAAAAACGGCGCCTTGTAATTCGGAAAACAGTTCTTCTTCGCCTTTCCCTGTAAGCAGTGACATATATGCCATATCCACTTTAGCCTTTTCACCAATGGACAGAGCAAGCGCTTCCGAAGCCGTATCCACCGACGTAATGGCGCTCTGCTGCCGGATCGTGCGCTTTGTAAACATGTCCGCTTTGCGCTTCAAATTGCCATACTCGTCCAGTTCCTCGAGAGAACAGAGCAGCGGATAGCTGCTGTCATCTGAAAAAGCCAGCCTGTTAGCGCGGGAGTTAAGAAGCCCATACTTGCTCGTATACTCGTCATATAGCGCGTTTAATTTCTGTTGTTCGCGTTCTATCAATTCATCGGGGAAGCCTTCCAGTTGGTATTCGATCAAGCGCCTTGTACAGTCGCGAATCTCCATCATGCCTTTCACACGGTTCTCAGCGGTGAGCGACATTTCTATCCTTTTCATGCGGCTGTTTTCGCGGTAATAGATATTGCCGTCCACAAGCGTAAAGGAAAAGTTCCGCACAGACGGATCGGCGGGAATGCTTTCTTCCGTCTCTTCGGCGAATTCTTCCTGCTGGTCACGGTCGTATTCCGTGATGCTGCCATGTATATTGGAAATGGCGTCCGCAAGTTGATCGGAAAGATCTGCGCCGTCAAGCGGTTTCACGGTACATTCCTGTTTGCCGTACTGCGTACTTTCCTCGGTCAGTTCACCCAGTACCATGTTGGGATTATCCACAAAGTATTGGTTGATAGTGTATCCCTGCTCTGTTTTCCCAAGGTGTACCCATGCAGGCTCGATGGCAACGGGGCGGTCACGCTTTTGCAGAAACAGAATGTCGGTTACGACGCCCGTACCTGCATTGGCAAGAAAGGCATTGTTCGGCAGGCGGATTGCGCCAAGAAGTTCCGCCCGTTCTGCAATGTACTTGCGGACTACGGGGGTCTTTTTGTCCATCGTACCCGATGAGGTGATGAACGCCACCACGCCGCCGGGACGCATCTTGTCCAAAGTTTTGGCAAAAAAGTAGTCGTGAATTAAAAAACGGTGTTTGTCATATCGTTTGTCTGCGACGCCATAATCCCCGAACGGAACATTGCCGATGGCGATATCGAAAAAGCTGTCGGGCAGGCTGGTTTCTTCAAAACCTTCAATCGCAATGTTCGCCGTCTGATAGAGCTGTCTTGCGATTCTGCCCGTGATGGGGTCGAGTTCCACACCGTAGAGCTTACTGTTCTTCATGCTTTCGGGCAGTAAGCCAAAGAAATTGCCGATCCCGCAGGACGGTTCTATGTTCCTACTGATTTTGATACAAAAGAAAAAGCCCTCTCCGTGGCAAAAGCCGCCGAAAAAGGCTTGAAATAAGGGCTTCCGAGGTCGTGCTCTGACTTTGGAAGCCCTTGTTTTATGTGTTCAGTTGTCCTGCTGCCGCTCGATAATGTGGCGGAGTGACAGCCTTGCGGTGTAGTGATTTTGGAATAATTAAAAGGTGGGGCAAAATTAAAAGGTTCAATCTGCTTCAAGAAGCTCTTTCAGTGTTTTCCCTTCAGCATCTTTCCAGAGTGCATTTCCACTTAAGGAAGCACCACCAACAAATCCGGCTGCTGATGAAGGACTGGAAAGCAGTACATCAGCTATTAAGATTCCATTGCTGTCAATCTTATCCTCATACTTCTTACGGTCCTTTATCGTTCTTTCGGGGCAACTTTTGGTCATGGTAGGATTGATTGTACTGCCTTTCAGCACAACAAACCCATCGCTTGTTCTTTTGCCGGAAGCCTTGCCTTTTCCATATTCCATGTATAGGACCGGTTCTGTGTCAGCGGATTCTGCAGAAGGCGCAAACGGCTCAAACACCTTATGCCCAAGAGTGCCCATCACAATTTTCGCATAGTCGATAAACTCTTCAAGTTCGCTCTCTGTCTCCTCAGTTATATTCCCCGGATTGGGGTCATTTCCGTTTTTAACAACATAACGACCTGCTTCAATCGCCATATTACAGAAGCGATTTTCAAGATAGCTTATCTCCGTCGGCCCGAAAGAGTTATTTGTCGTAGTGAACATGACTGCCTCAGTCCAATAGTCAATGGAGTTATGTGCCTCCTGCACTCGCAGAAGGAGCCCCTTGCCATTTTTACGAACTCCTGCCTGGCCTATGTACACCACGGCATTATCTGCCTTATCAGTTCCAAACAGGAAATACACGCCACTCTGTTTGAGAATATCCAAATCTTTGCACTTGTCCAAAGCAGTACGAGGGATTTTATATGCAATCCCGGTCCAGTTGGCCAAGGAGCATTTAATCCTGCCGCTCGGCTCTCCATCCATCAAAAATAGTTTTAAAGTCTTGCTCCTTGGCATGGTATTTCCCTCCTTCTCCCATTACTTCCCAATCAAAGCCGCAAACTCCGAGTCAAATTCTTTCATGCGGTTATCCTGATTGAAGAAGTGGAGTCCCCAAATCTTGTAGTCGTTGTCGTCCACAAAGATGGTGGCTGGCACAGCCTCCGTCCTTAACTGGAGCAGGAATTTTTCTTTCCATGCATCCTTTTCGAGAAGCTGCGTACCTTTCGGCTCGATAAAAATCTGGAGTTGCTCAAAACCGTCCGTCTTATCCCTCTGCAGGAAGAGAACATAGTCAGGCTCAAAACGCTCACCATCCTCGAACGAATAAATGTGGAATTCCCGCTCGTTTCTGATAAGGTAGATACGATTATACATTTTTCGTAACTGAGCAACATACCCTCGGAAGTAAGCAACAAATGCCTTCTCTTCCGATGTTCCGTAGTTATCAGTATAGACAAACCAGTCCTCAGTCGAGAGGTCGATTTTCCAGTCGCTCTTCACAGATGGATCGTTCTGCGATATACCAATTCCGCCATCATGAGGATCGGTATAGTTGACAGTCTTGTTGCGAAAGACATCTCTGATATTTCTCGCCCTAAATGTCTTTGTGCCTCTATAGGTTTCTTCAATGCCGGAAATAGAACCGGCGATTTTGCCAAGCACATAGAAAACTGCAGCATAGAGCGTTTCCATAGTCGGATGCTCATCCTTGCTCTGAATGTCGATACGGACAGCACCGAGATACTCATCATCGGTGATAAACTGCCTCGTGGATGAGACATTCGGAAAATAGGAACGCAGGGTATTAAACTTGAAAATCGGATATTTCATCAAAGCCTTGTTAACAATTGCATAATTGATGGCTGCAATTTCCTTGATGGTCATATGAGCCGTTTTTAAATCAATAACAAGGTCGACTCCCTGCGAAGTTTCCACCATGACAGAATCAAAGCCGGATGCTCCCGTCGCAGCTTGGAAACGGTATATGTCATCCCGGACGGTCGGTGTAAGACCGCGCACATCTTTTCTATCTTTCACCTCTCGATCATTCAAGAAGATCAGGCCTTGCTGGTATAAGTCGGTGCCCTTAAAATCATCCTTAAGGACATACTCACGCTGCACGATCTTGTCGGTATCCAAACCAATCTCACGAAGGGCATTACGCAGCTCCGTCACATAGCGATGGTCATTCTGGCAATGGTAATAGAGCGTCTCGCAGACACGCAGTTCACAGGTTACGTCCTCGTCATATTTTCTTTGAAACTTCGGCTGCTCATCATCAAGCTGAAATGGACAGTATCTTGCTCCACGTCCAATCAGCTGTGCTTCCGCTATAGTGGCGGGAGCTATTTTTTTGCCGCTGGACTGTCTCGTTTCATAAAGTCGGACAATATCAAACAGGTTCAGGACATCCCAGCCTTCATCCAGCTTCTTGACTTCAAAGATTGCACGGTAAGGATTGTCCGCATCTTCAAGAGAATTCAAAAGAATCTGCTTCTGCGTGGCATCCTTATCATCATTTACGGAAACGCAATGCTCCTCGGAAAAGTCATCACGAAGCTCCGCAGCAAGCGTATCAAAAGAGATACCGTTGTTAGCGAAGTAAGCAAAGGCTTTGTGCATGACCTCATTATTGACAGCAGTAGAAAGACTGCGCAGCTGTGCGCCGGTCAGCTTTTTCACCGTTTCAATAAACTCAGCCATGAAATCCTTGCTGTCAGCAATCTTCGCAGCCTTAAAAAGCACAACAGGCTTAATCCCAAGACGATGATCCTGAAATACCTTCAAACGATATTGACTGAGGACAAGTGCTTGCAAAGCCCTCTCCATGACGGTCAGATCGGAACGCAGCGTGATGATGTCCTTGGAATACCTGTCGCCATAAAACTTTGCCAGGGCATAGTCGAATATGATCTTGTTCTCATAAGCCGCACGAATCGCGGGGTTTGCGAGGTCGCAGGTCGCCGTAAACTCCAGCAGAATGTTTTCGGCATTTCGGTTGAAAATATTCTTTACAGTCTGCTCCCAAGAATGGTAACTCGACTCCTCATCTGCTGACATTTTCTTTTTAGTATCAACATTCAAATGGTGCGCCTCATCGGAAATCAGAACGACCTTCTGTTCGTCAAAGTCATCAAAGGACATACCATTTTCCTTTGCCATCCACATATCCATATGGAGTCCCTGTGTAGTGGCAAAGCAGATGTTGATGGCATCCTGGTCGGAATACTGGAAATTGTTCACCTGGTTGATGCGGATGCGTTCCCCGTCCAGCACAATCTCATCTGCAAAAAGATACTTTGAGGATACCGGATTGCAGAAGTTCTCTCGTGTCTTTTCGACAATGTTTGAAAGGTTGACAAAGAACAAGAAATTCCGATATCCCTGTTTGTAGAGATACAGCATCAGTCCTGCCATAATCAGCGTCTTGCCGCTGCCTGTCGCCATGTGGAAAAGCACCTGCGTAGGCCTCGGACGGTTACCACTCTCAAAATGTGTTATGAAGTTTTCAAACGCCTGCTTCTGATACGGGCGCAGCTCGAAGTTTGGGTTCAGATTCTCCGGAATATAGGAAGGGAGAACGGCACTGCTACCGTATTCACGCAAGGCATCTATTTTTTCGTATAAGAATGCCATAATTATCCCTCCCTGTAAAAGCTCCTCGTAAACGCCTTGTCCTCATCGGAGATGCCAAACTCCTCATCATCAATATCGCAGTAGTTTACATACAGAAGATTCTTATCCAAGATCTCCATCAAGAATCGTTTCTTGTCATTCAGCGAGAGCGCAGCGTAATCATCAGCAGCCGCATCAATATCAGCCGGATTTACCTTGTAACTGATAAAGCCGGACTTTACCATTCTGCCGTAGATGTCGGACAAAGTAGTATCATCAGTAGAAGCTTCTATTTCTTCCACAATCGTCTGGTTCAGTTTTGCCAGTTCGCAGTAAACGAAGGAACCGCCGCCTTGCCAGTCAACTTCCTTAGATATGCC
>OIDI01000089.1_pt1 | contig 10826 bp, 8 predicted proteins | sample 1581521 | NCBI WGS metagenome assembly OIDI01 (sample SAMEA3882543, study PRJEB24775) | human gut metagenome | biome: human-associated habitat; feature: intestine environment; material: feces | place: Netherlands | collected 2009/2010
GATCTCACTTGCCATAGCTGCGGAATGGGTCATGCCCGAGCAGCCGATGGTCTCAACGAGAGCTTCCTCGATGATGCCGTCCTTGATGTTGAGCGAGAGCTTACATGCGCCCTGCTGCGGTGCGCACCAGCCCACGCCGTGGGTAAAGCCGGAGATATCCTTGATTTCCTTTGCCTGAACCCACTTGCCCTCCTCGGGAATGGGAGCCGGACCGTGATAAGCGCCCTTGGCGACAGGACACATATGCTGTACTTCCGTCGTGTAGATCATAGTGACGATGTTCCTTTCTGTGTTATAGTCGTGCCTTGCGGCGGGTAAAACGAAATGGCGATCCATGTATCATGGTCGCAGTCATTATACCAAATCTCCCCACAAATTGCAAGAAACATTCCAAACATTTGGACATTCTGCGAAATCGCCCATAAGCATTGACTTTTCCCGTAAAACCAGTATACTATTATAGTATTTTTATCAAGTAACGGAGGTCCACCCCTATGTCTGACGCCGCTTATTTTACCGAGATGGAAGCCAAGATCCCCACGGGCAAGGTCCGCACCCGCTTTGCGCCCTCCCCTACCGGTTATATGCACATCGGCAATCTGCGTACCGCCCTGTATACCTGGCTCATTGCCCGCAGTCATGGCGGCACGTTTATCCTCCGTATCGAGGATACCGACCAGGGGCGGCTGGTGGAAGGTGCTACCGATGTCATCTACCGCACCATGGCCGAGTGCCACCTGAACCATGACGAGGGCCCCGACATCGGCGGCCCCGTGGCTCCCTATATCCAGTCCCAACGTCGGGATACCTACGGCAAATACGCCCGCTTGCTGGCGGAAAAGGGCGGCGCCTATTACTGTTTCTGCGAGAAGTGTGCCTCCGAGGAGGACACCGGCGATTTCGACCGCGCCGATGATCCTTGCCGCGACCTGCTGCTGGAGGACGCTCTGCGCCGCGCGGAGGCAGGCGAGCCTTACGTCATCCGCCAGCGCATCCCCAAGGAGGGTACCACCACGTTCCACGATGCCGTTTTCGGCGACATCACCGTGGAAAACAGCACGCTGGACGATCAGGTGCTGCTGAAGCGGGATGGCCTGCCCACCTACAACTTCGCCAACGTCATCGACGATCATCTCATGGGCATCACCCATGTGGTACGCGGCAGCGAGTATCTGTCCTCCGCGCCCAAGTACGACCTTCTTTACCACGCTTTCGGCTGGGAGGTACCCACCTATGTCCACTGCTCCCCCGTCATGCGGGACGCGCAGAACAAGATGTCCAAGCGCCACGGCGACCCCAGCTATGAGGACCTGAAGGCAGAGGGTTATCTGACCGATGCCATTCTCAACTACGTTGCTCTGCTGGGCTGGAGTCCCAAGGGTGAGCTGGCGGAGCAGGAGATCTTCTCTCTTGATGCGCTTGTCAAGGCGTTTGATCTGACCGGTATTTCCAAATCTCCCGCCATCTTCGACAAGGCCAAGCTGGATCATTTCAACGCCGTCTACCTGCGTGCCATGTCCCCGGAGGACTTCGCCAAGGCAGCCGAGCCCTACATCCGCCAGAGCGTCAAGGGCGACTTTGACGTGGCGGCCATCGCCGCGCTACTGCAGGCGCGCTGCGAGCGTCTTACAGATATCCCGGAGAAGGTGGACTTCTTCGATGCGTGCCCGGAGTACGACGTGGAATTCTTCACCAACAAGAAATCTAAGACGAACCCGGAGGTCTGCAAGGCCATGCTGGAGGCGGCTATTCCCATGCTGGCGGCGCTGCCCCAGTGGACGGACGAGGCCATCCACGATGGCCTGATCGCCTTAGCTGAACAATTGGGTGTCAAGAACGCCACCCTCATGTGGCCGGTACGTATCGCTGCTGCCGGCAAGCTGGTCACCCCCGGCGGCGCAGTGGAGATCTGCCGCATCCTGGGCCGTGATGAAACGCTCCGCCGTCTCCGCGCCGGCCTGGAGAAGCTGGCATGAAAAAACAGCTTTGTGCCATCGCTGCGTTCTGGCACAGGGAATACGGCCGATTTGTCGGCATAACTGCCCTTGCTTTTTTGGCACTGACCGTGCTGGCTTACATTGTCGGAAGGCTTGTCCCCAATGTTCCCGTAACCATTATACGTACCTTCAACGAGAGCATTGCCGACGCCGGTATTATCCGCGACGATGGCAGCTTCAACGCGCTGGCCCTGTTCGGCAACAACCTTCGGGCTATGGTGATGACCGTGCTTTATGGTTTTATACCATTCCTGTATCTGCCGGCACTGTCTCTGGGCCTCAATGCCGCGATCATCGGTATGCTTGCCGCACTGATGGATGGCCAGTGGCTTCTGCTGTTGGCCGGTCTTGTGCCTCACGGCATCTTTGAGGTCCCCGCCCTGCTGCTCAGTCTGGCCGCCGGACTCTGCCTGTGCAGAAATATCAATCGATACATCCGCTGCAACGAAAAAGGTATGATGAAGCCCCTGCTTCTGGACCTGCTTCGCGTGGTGGGATTGCTGGTGGTACCACTGCTGGCCCTAGCCGCTGTGATGGAGGCCTATGTCACTCCGCTGGCTATGCAGCTGTTCATGTAAGCCCCGTTTCCCATACGGTTTGTTTTTCCCGCGGCACCGCCGCGTACTTGATTTTGAAAGGATTGATCCCGCAATGTGTGAAAAGACCACGAACGTTCCCGCTCTGTTTGGCAAAATGGTGTTTGGTGAGCAGCAGATGCAGCAGCGTCTCCCCGCCGCCGCATACCAGAAATGGCAGCAATGCCTGGCCCAGGGAACGCCGCTGGATCGTACCACCGCTGGCGAGATCGCCAACGCCATGAAGGACTGGGCCATTGAGAAGGGCGCTACCCATTACACCCACTGGTTCCAGCCTATGACCGGCGTTACCGCCGAAAAACACGACAGCTTCATTACCCGCGACGGCAAGGACAGCGTGGTCATGGAGTTGAGTGCCAAGGAACTGAGCAAGGGCGAGGCGGACGCCTCCTCCTTCCCCTCCGGCGGTCTGCGCGCTACATTCGAAGCCCGCGGCTACACTGCATGGGACCCCACATCTTACGCTTTCGTCAAGGACGAGACACTGTATATCCCTACCATTTTCTGCTCGTACAGTGGGCAGACGCTGGACAAAAAAACGCCTCTGTTGCGCTCTATGCGTGTGCTGGACAGGGAGTGCATCCGTATCCTGCGGCTATTCGGCAACACCGAGGCGCAGCATGTCACGCCGCAGGTAGGCCCTGAGCAGGAGTACTTCCTGATCGACGAGAAGGTATACCGCCAGCGCGAGGATCTGAAGCTGTGCGGCCGCACGCTGTTCGGTGCCAGACCCCCCAAGGGTCAGGAGATGGATGACCATTACTTCGGCGCTATCAAGCCTCGTGTGGCGGAGTATATGGCCGATTTGAATGAGGAGCTCTGGAAGCTGGGTATTCTGGCCAAGACGGAGCACAATGAGGTGGCCCCGGCCCAGCATGAGCTGGCGCCCATCTACACCACCACAAATATCGCCACCGATCACAACCAGCTGACCATGGAGATCATGCAGAAGGTGGCTGCCCGCCACGGGCTGGTCTGTCTGCTGCATGAAAAGCCCTTTGACGGTGTCAATGGCTCCGGCAAGCACAACAACTGGTCTATGGCCACGGATACCGGTGTGAACCTGCTGACTCCCGGTGAGACACCCCACGAAAACGCCCAGTTCCTGCTGTTCCTGTGTGCTGTTATTCAGGCGGTGGATGACTATCAGGACCTGCTGCGCATCTCTGTGGCCACCGCCGGCAATGATCACCGTCTGGGCGCCAACGAGGCGCCGCCCGCGGTGGTATCCATCTTTCTGGGCGATGAGCTGACGGCTATTCTGGATGCCATCGAGAAAGATGAGCCGTACAGCGGCACGGAAAAGACCGTGATGAAGCTGGGAGCCCATGTGCTGCCCAAGTTCCTGCGTGATACTACCGACCGGAACCGGACGTCGCCCTTTGCGTTCACCGGCAATAAGTTCGAGTTCCGTATGCTGGGCTCCGCCAACTCCATTGCCTGCTGCAACATCATGCTCAACGCCGCCGTGGCGGAGTCTCTGCGTCAGTACGCGGACAAGCTGGAGAAGGCCAAGGACTTTGACGCTGCACTGCATAGTCTGATCCGGCAGACCATCAAGGAGCACAAACGTATCATTTTCAACGGCAACGGCTATGACGATGCCTGGATCAAGGAGGCTACCGAGGTCCGCGGCCTGCTGAACCTGCGTACCACGCCGGACGCTATGCCCTATCTGCTGCACGAGAAGAACGTAAAAATGCTCACGTCCCTGAAGGTCATGTCCGAGGCGGAGATACGCTCCCGCTATGAGATCACACTGGACAACTATCGCAAGATCGTCAATATCGAGGCCGAAACGATGGTGGATATGGCCCGCCGTCAGATCCTGCCCGCCGTGGAGAAGTTCTCCTCTAAGCTGGCGCAGGATATTGCCGTAAAGAAGTCCATCGCGCCGGTGGTGTCCGGCATCTATGAGACGACGCTGGTCACGCGCCTGTCCGATCTGGTAGAGGACATCGACGCTGCCGTGGAGGACCTGGCTGCCGCGCTGGCCACTTTCCATAAGATCGATGATGTGACCGAGAGCGCCAACATGGTCCGCGACGTGCTGCTGCCCAAGATGGCGGCGCTGCGCGCCCCCTGTGACGAGGCCGAGCAGCGCACGGCCGAGGGCTGCTGGCCGTTCCCCACCTACGGCGATCTGCTGTTTGGCGTGGAGTGACTTTGCTTCCGATCCCACCGGGCTCCGCCAGGCCCTGTGGTTCCGTACCCTTGCAAACGGGGTACTTTCTCTCCTGAAAAGTGGAATGCCGTGTGCCTATTGGGCACGCGGCATTTCGCTTTTCCGATCATGAAAAATAACTTGATTTGAAGCCGGGTTTATGTATTAGAGAATAGAGCGGGCAAAACAAAGAACAAGAAGCTTTTATCATGGATAAAAAGGTTTTAAAGCAACCGCAGGTCTTAAAACGCTTAAAATAAAAAATCTCACATCAGATTTTAGGTAGCCCGCCATCAGAATGGATTGACAATTCGACAAAATGTGATATAATCCCACTGTCTGGAAAAATATAAAGTTGTAGCACAGAGGTGTCTGCTCAAAAGCAGATGAAAAGGGAATCCGGTGTGAATCCGGAGCGATGCAGTCACTGTGTACGGGAGCGGTCTTGCAAACCACTGGGAAACCGGGAAGGGCAACGCCGTGATGAACGAAGTCAGGAGACCTGCCTCTGTGTGGAATCTCAAGCCTGCTGCCAACAGGTTGGTTTTCCTACGAACTTATGATCCGTCGCGGAGCGCCGCACGGGTGTATATGTAGTAAGAAGCACCGAGGGCGGCTGTATGAGACACAGCCGCTTTTATATTTCTTTCAGAACAAATATTTGGAAAGAGGTAGATCAACCATGAAGAAAGCACTTGCCTTTCTGATGGCGGCTGTGATGCTGATGAGCATGCTGACCGCCTGCGGCAACAAGGACAATGCCGACGACAAGGACAACAACGACGTAAACACCGAGGAGACCGACAAGGCCGCCGCCGACAAGGTCGCCGCCCTCATCGACGCCATCTACGTGCAGGAGCGCACCGAGGAGACCGACGCCCAGTGCGAGGCCGCCAAGGCCGCTTGGGACGCGCTGACCGACGCCCAGAAGGCGCTGGTGGAGGGCGAGGAGGCCAGCCCCGATTACTTCGGTCTGGACACCGGCGACGCCTCCAAGGACGATCCCCGCAACCAGGACGAGATCGGCGAGAAGGAGCTGCTGGTGGTATCCTTCGGTACCTCCTTCAACGACAGCCGCGTAGCCGACATCAAGAGCATTGAGGACGCTTTGCAGGCAGCCAACCCCGATTGGTCCGTGCGCCGCGCCTTCACCGCTCAGATCATCATCAACCACATCCAGGCCCGTGACGGCGAGAAGATCGACAACATGGAGCAGGCTCTGGAGCGTGCTGTCGCCAACGGCGTGAAGCAGCTGGTGGTGCAGCCCACCCATCTGATGCACGGTGCTGAGTACGACGAGATGTGCGCCGCCATCGACAAGGTCCGCGACAAGTTCGAGTCCGTTGAGATCGCCGAGCCCATGCTGGGTGAGGTGGGCAGCGACGCCACCGTCATCAACGCCGACAAGGAAGCCGTTGCCAAGGCCGTTGTCGCCGCTGCTCTGAGCGAGAGCGGCTACGAGTCCACCGCCGCCGCCAAGGAGGCCGGTGTGGCTTACGTGCTGATGGGTCACGGTACGGCTCATGTGGCGAAGGTCACTTACAGCCAGATGGCCGCCCAGATGGACAAGCTGGGCTATGAGAACGTGTTCATCGGCACCGTGGAGGGTGAGCCCGAGGATACCTCCTGCGAGGCCGTGATCGCGGCCGTCAAGGAAGCCGGTTACACCACCGTGGTGCTGCGTCCCCTGATGGTCGTGGCGGGCGACCACGCCAACAACGACATGGCCGGTGCGGACGAGGATTCCTGGAAGACCATGTTTGAGGCCGCCGGTCTCACCGTGAACTGCCAGATCTCCGGTCTGGGCCGTATCGATGCCATCCACGCGCTGTATGTCGCCCACACCAAGGCGGCTATCGACGCTATCGCGTAACAAGGACTGAACGGGCTCCGGGGCGGTATACTATCGCCCCGGAGCCTTTTTCAAAGTAAGGAGGACCTTGACCATGAAGAAAATTCTTTCGTTTCTGCTGGCCGCTGTGATGATGGCGGCGCTGCTGGTAGGCTGCGGACAGCAGCAAACCGATGCCCCCGGCAACGATGAGCCTGACCAGCCCGCTCTGGCGGATGGCGTATACACCGCCGACTTCAACACCGACAGCAGTATGTTCCACGCCAACGAGACCTGCGACGGCAAGGGCGTGCTGACCGTGAAGGATGGCCAGATGACCATCCACGTCAGCCTGGCCTCCACCAGCATCGTCAATCTGTTCCCTGGTCTGAAGGAGGACGCCCAGAAGGACGGCGCCGTGCTGCTCCAGCCCACCAAGGACACCGTCACCTATCCCGATGGCCTGACCGAGACGGTCAACGGCTTTGATATCCCCGTGCCCGCACTGGACACGGAGTTCGACGTGGCCCTCATCGGCAAGAAGGGCGTATGGTATGACCACAAGGTTTCCGTCTCCAACCCTGTTCTGAAGGAGGATGACGGCGTGGACGCTGCCGCCATTACGCTGGCGGACGGCACTTACACCATTGAGGTAGGCTTTGAGGGCGGCTCCGGTAAGTCCCATGTGCTGACTCCCTGCACACTGAAGGTGGAGAACGGCGCTGCCACCGCCACTATCGTGTGGAGCAGTGAGAAGTATGACTATATGCTGGTGGACGGCCAGCGCTATGATGTCCTCACCACCGAGGGCGGCTCCACCTTCGAGATTCCCGTGCGGGCGCTGGATACCCCGCTGACGGTCATCGGCGACACCACCGCCATGAGCACCCCCCACGAGATCGAGTACACCCTGACCTTTAAGTCCGCCACGGCGGTGGAGGCTGCCCAGTGAAGCGTTTTCTCGCCGGGTTGCTGGCGGCGCTGATGGTCTTGTCCCTCTGCGCCTGCGGCGCGGCTGACGCCCCCGGCAAAACAGACGGACAAACCGCCGCCGTGTCGTGGGACGAGCTGGTCTTTGACCGTACCATGCCCCTGCGCTACGCGGAGCAGTTCTCCGTGGAGTACGCCGGGGACAGCTACAAGCGCATCACCATCAACAACGACCGGGTATACCTGCTGGTGGCGGAGGGTGCAGCTGTGCCTGACGGGGTACCTACCGGTGTCACCGTTTTGCAGCAGCCGCTGGACCAGATTTATCTGGTAGCCGCCGCTGCCATGGACTACTTCGACAAGCTGGACGCCGTCGGGTGCATCACCCTCAGCGGCAAAAAGCAGTCGGACTGGTATATCCAGCGCGCCAAGGACGCTATGGACAGCGGGGCAATGACCTACGCCGGAAAATATTCCGAACCCGATTATGAGCTGATCCTGTCGCAGGGCTGCGATCTGGCGGTGGAAAACACCATGATCTACCACTCCCCGGCGGTGCTGGAGCAGCTGGAGCGGCTGGGCATCCCCGTGCTGGTGGAGACCTCCAGCTATGAGACCCAGCCCTTGGGTCGGATGGAGTGGATCAAGCTGTACGCGGCGCTGCTGGACAAGGAGGACGAGGCCGAGGCGCTGTTTAATGAGAAGATGGACAGCGTGGCGGACGTACTGGAGCAGCAGCCCACCGGCAAGACCGTGGCATTTTTCTACATCACCAGCAGCGGCGCTGTAAACGTCCGCAAATCCACGGACTATGTGGCGAAGTGCGTTGCCATCGCAGGCGGAGACTATGTCTCCTTCGATGAATCGGCGGAGGACAACGCCCAGTCCACCGTCAACATTCAGATGGAATCCTTCTACCATGGTGCAGTGGACGCCGATGTGCTGATCTACAACAGCATCATCGACGGCGAGCTGCACACGCTGGACGAATTGGTGGCACTGGATCCACTGATGGCCGACTTCAAGGCCGTCAAGAGCGGTAACGTGTGGTGCCTGACCAAAAACTTCTATCAGGAGTCGCTGGAGCTGAGCGACCTCATTCTGGACGTCAACCATGCGTTGAACGACGCGCCGGATACGGCGTTTCACTTCCTGACACGGATGAAGTGAGCATTTTTTACATCATAAGGAGGAGCGGCATGAAGAGAAACCGAACACTTCGCATCTGGGGAGGCTTTTGGCTGCTCCTCCTGCTTTTATTCACATTTCTGATTTGGAACATCTTCGCGGGAAGCGTTTCTCTTTCCGCGTCTGAGATATGGCGGATCCTGCTGGGCGGCGATGTGGACTTTACGCAGAGCCAGATCATCATGAAGATCCGTCTGCCCCGGCTTCTGTCGGCGCTGATCCTGGGCGGGGCGCTGTCCCTGTCCGGCTATCTGCTGCAAACCTTTTTCCACAACCCCATCGCCGGCCCCTTTGTGCTGGGTATCTCCTCCGGAGCGAAGATGACGGTGTGCGTGGCCATGCTGGCGCTGCTGAGCCGTGGCAAGACCACCTCCTCCGCCATTCTCATCGCGGCGGCGTTCGTGGGCGCCATGGTGTCCATGGGCTTCGTGCTGCTGATCTCCCAGCGGGTCAAGCGCATGAGCCTGCTGGTGGTCTGCGGCGTGATGATCGGCTATATCTGCTCGGCGCTCACGGATTTTCTCGTGACCTTTGCCGACGATTCCAGCATCGTGAACCTGCACAACTGGTCTCTCGGATCCTTCTCCGGCATGAGCTGGGAGAATGTAAAGACCATGGCCGGTGTATGCGGCGTCACACTGCTGCTGACCTTTTTCCTGTCCAAGCCCATCCGAGCGTACCAGCTGGGCGAGGTCTACGCCCAGAACATGGGCGTCCCCCTGCGGGCCTTCCGTACGGCGCTTATCCTGCTGTCCAGCGTGCTGTCCGCCTGCGTCACGGCCTTTGCTGGCCCCATCTCCTTTGTCGGCATCGCAGTGCCGCACCTGATGAAATCCCTGTTCAAATCGGCGGAGCCGCTCGTCATGATCCCAGCCTGCTTTCTGGGCGGCGGCGTGTTCTGCCTGTTTTGCGATCTCATCGCCCGCACCGCCTTTGCCCCCACAGAGGTGAGCATCAGCTCCGTCACGGCGGTATTCGGCGCACCCATCGTCATCTACATGATGATCCACAGAAAGGCGGCGTGAGTATGGCAGCATATCTGGAAACCAAGGAGCTTGCCGTGGGCTACCACGGCAAGCCGCTGATTGAAGATGTCGCCCTCCATGTGCAGCGGGGCAAGATCGTGACGCTCATCGGCCCCAACGGCTCTGGAAAATCCACCATATTGAAAACCATCATCGGCCAGCTCTCCAAGGTGTCCGGCACAGTGTTTCTGGACGGCAAGGCCATGGAGGAGCGCAGCCGCAATGAGATCGCCCGGCGCATGGCCATTTTGATGACGGCCCGCATGGATCCGGAGCTGATGACCTGCAGGGACGTGGTGAGCAGCGGCCGCTATCCCTATACGGGGCGGCTGGGCATCCTACAGCCGGAGGATCAGGCTATCGTGGAGCGCTCTCTGGCGCAGGTAGGCGGCATGGAGTTTGCCGACCGCCCTTTCTCCGCCATCAGCGATGGGCAGCGCCAGCGCATCCTCTTGGCGCGGGCGCTGTGTCAGGAGCCGGAGATCATCGTGCTGGACGAGCCTACCAGCTTTTTGGACATCCGCTATAAGCTGGAGTTGTTGACGGTGCTCAAGCGCATGGTGCGGGAGAACGATCTGGCGGTGCTGCTGTCCCTCCACGAGCTGGAGCTGGCGGAGCGCATTTCCGACACGGTGGTGTGCGTGGCGGGCGACCGCATCGACCGCATCGGCACGCCGGAGGAGATCTTCACGAGCGACTACATCGCGCAGCTCTATCACTTGGAGCGCGGGAAGTACGACGAGTGCTTCAGCACATTGGAATTTGTACCGTAGCGCATGCAAGTAAAAACGCTTTATAGAGATTGCAGAAGGAGGGGAGACCATGCAGAAGGCAGCGCCGAGATTGCTCATTGCCGGAACGAACAGCGGCTGCGGCAAGACGACGGTGACCTGCGCGATCTTGCAGGCGCTTGTCGACGGCGGCGTTTCTGTCGCCGCGGCGAAGTGCGGTCCCGATTACATTGACCCCATGTTCCACCGCGAGATCATCGGCGCGAAGAGCAGCAATTTGGACCCCTTCTTTTTTGACGACGACACGCTGCGCTTCCTCCTCGCGCAAAACGGCGCAGGGAAGGACGTGACGGTCATCGAGGGC
>OIDI01000091.1_pt1 | contig 10749 bp, 8 predicted proteins | sample 1581521 | NCBI WGS metagenome assembly OIDI01 (sample SAMEA3882543, study PRJEB24775) | human gut metagenome | biome: human-associated habitat; feature: intestine environment; material: feces | place: Netherlands | collected 2009/2010
CATGGATCGCACGCATCGCTACAGGCGCGTTGTGCGGCTTGGGATTCGGCAAAGCGCGCGTATTCGGTCACACCGATTTTTCCCCCGAACTCGATCTCGACGAGCATAAGGGCGCGTCCGAGGCGCGCGTTCGCTGGTTCCACAAGCAGCGCGTCGACGACGTGGCATGCCAGACCAACGCGGCCACCTTCGAATGGGCGCATCAGGCGATGGCATTGTCTCGAGCCGTACTCAAACCGGACATGTGCGGTGCGATCGAAACTCCGACGCTGCTGTTCCAAGCGGGCCGTGACGTCTGGGTCCTGAACGGTCCGCAGGACGATTTCGTGGAACGCGTGCGCGAAGGCGGCGGATCAATCGAAAAAATACGGTACGGCAAGTCGTTGCACGAGATCTTCTCCATGCCGAACACGGTGGTCGGACCGTATGTGAACAAGATTCTCGATTTCCTCAGCGCGCCCGCGGACAGTCTGTGAGCGGCTGCCACTGCAAGACACATGCGGCGTGTACGGTGTGCGATGAGCGAACAGTGAAGGGGAAGGAGCCGCAGTGGCGGAAAAAACGTTCGAACGCACGCCGAAAGACCTGATTATCGGCATTGCGATGACCCTGTGCGGCGGCGTGCTGTGGGGCGTCAACGCCACCGTCTCCAAAATCCTCATGGGCACGTACCACGCCTCGCCGCTGTGGATCGCATGCGTGCGCGAACTGGCAGCCGGCGTGCTTTTCCTCACCTGCTCGGCCATCATGACGCCGAAACTGCTTACCGGCGCGCTACGCGATCGCAAATCATATCCGCGGCTGCTGGCCACCGCCATCATATGCGTGCTGCTGGTGCAGGTCGCCTACCTCGAATCGATCAACTGGACCAACTCCGGCACCGCGACCGTGCTGCAAAGCCTGAACCTGCTGTTCGTCTTGGGGGTCGTATGCCTGCGCGGGCGGCGACTGCCCGGCGTACGGGAAGGCATCGGCGTGGCGCTCGCCTTCGCGGGAACCGTGCTGATTGCGACCGGCGGCGACTTCACCACGCTGAAACTGCCGTTGGTCGGCCTGATTTGGGGCGCTATCAACGCGGCGTCCACGGCGGCCATGGTGTTTCTTCCGGTCAAGCTCATCGAACGTTGGGGCAACTTCACCGTCAATGGCATCGCGTTCCTGATTTCCGGGCTTGTGCTGCTGCCGTTCGTGCGGCCGTGGGCTACGGCGCCGCAGTTGGATTGGCTGGGTGTGGGGCTGATGGCGTTCACCGTGATCGGCGGCACATTCGGCGCGTTCTGGCTGTACATGGCCGGCGTGGTGCGCGTCGGTTCGATGCGTGCCACCATGCTCGGCACCAGCGAACCGGTGATGGCCACGATTTCCGCGGTGGCATGGACGGACGCGGTGTTCGAACCGACCGATTTGGTTGGATTCGTGATGATTCTCATCATGGTGTTTTTGGTGCGTTAAGTGCCGTGACGGGCGTTGCTTTTCGGGCGGCGGCGTGCGGACAAACAAAAAAGCCGGACATCCACTTACGGGCGTCCGGCTTCGCTTTGCTTAGCGATTACCGTGACTTACGACGTGCGAATATGACGTACGGCAGCTGGAAAATCAGCCTTCAATCGCAATCTGATGCTTGGTCTCAACCTGCTGCTGCGCTTCGGGCTTCGGCATTTCCAGGCACAGGGTGCCGTCCTTGTAGCTGGCGTGAATGTCGGAATCCTTCACGTCCTCGCCAACGTAGAAGCTACGAGAGCAAGAGCCGGCGTAGCGTTCGCGACGCAGCCAGCGGCCGTTGTCGTCCTTGTCCTCGTGCGAGCTGTTGCGATGCGCGGAAACGGTCAGATAGCCGTTCTGCAGGTCCAGCGAAATGTCGTCCTTCTTGAAGCCAGGCATGTCGATGTCGACCATGTAGCCCTTGTCGGTCTCACGCACATCGGTGCTCATCATGCCTGCGGACATGTTCGGATCGCATGCGGCTGCGCGGTCCATGTTGCGCCAACCCTCGAAGAACGGATCGTCGAACAGATCGGAGAACATCGTGTCATTCATCAAAGCCGGAAACATTGCCATAATCGGTACTCCTTAAGCAAATGCGCGTTCTGTGCGCGGAGTAATGCGGCTTGGCAGCCGGCCGTGCGATTATCGCTGCGGCGTCACCATCCAGCGAGATCGGCGACCGGGTTCGTTGCCGCATCCGGAACCCTCCCGGGCTCCTGACCTTGACCTTTCACTTCACCCAACTCTTCCGTGTCCTGCTCATTCCGCGGTTATGCTCACAGTGAAATACCGGGAAATGCTTGCGATTGCGTGCGCGGAAAAGTCGTACGGCGAATTTCGTTTTTCTTCAGAATCGGACGCATGGGATTGGTCTGCAATGCGTTACGTATCTGTTTTTCCAACCGGTCACGTGAAGTGTGGTTTTGGGTGGCTATGTGTTCGATTCTGCCGAATTGGTTATTCGAATTGTGTTTTCTGGAGAATCGGACATTTGTGGTGCTGGTTTTGGGTTTGGATGTCCGTTTGTCTGTTTCTGCTGAGATAGCTGGGCTTTCGGCGCATTTTTAGTACTTTTTTGTCACATTTCATACGTTTTGGATAAAGCAAAAGGGCTGGAATCGTTGGATTCCAGCCCTTTTCGGCCCGTGCGAGCGGGGGGAGTTGAACCCCCACGAGCATACACTCACTGCCACCTGAAGACAGCGCGTCTACCATTCCGCCACGCTCGCAGACAATCGACAAATTTACACCTTTACTATCTGTGGCACAAATCGGCGTGTCGCACCGCCGTATTCGCAAAGCGAATGCACAAAGCGGTGCGACGCGAGGAGGGAGGAGGCCCTGTGGACCTCCAGACGATGGAGCCATCCTTTGTTCAAAAAGCCGCGTTTGCGTAGCAAATGCTCAAGCCCCGCGACTTCCATCCAGCTCCTCTGGCTCAGCCCTTCGAACCGTTCTCGTAGAACTTGGCGAGTGTCTCGTCGCGGAATTCGTTGAAATAGCCGCCGTCGATCGATGCTCGGATATCGTCGAGCAGCTTCACGAAGAAGTGCTCGTTGTGGATCGTCGCCAGCGTGAAACCGTTGAATTCGCGGGCGCGCAGCGCGTGGTCCACGTACGCGCGCGAATAATGCGTGCAGGTGTAGCAGTCGCAGCCCTCCTCAAGTGGGCCGAAATCGTGCTTGAACTGCGCGCGCTTGATGTTGTAGCGGCCGTGGCGCGTGAAGATCGCACCATTGCGGCCGCAACGCGCGGGGGCCACGCAGTCGAAGGTGTCGCCGCCGTTCTCCACGCAGGCGAAGATGTCGTCCACCGCGGCGATGCCGAGCACATGGCGCGGACGGCTTTCCGGCATCGCGTCGCAGATCCAGGCGCAGGTGTCGCCGATGATGCGCTTTTCGATCGCGCCGCCGATGCCGACGCCATCGAAATCGAGCGAAGCGATCTGTTCGGCGGCATGCCTGCGCAGATCCTCGTAATTCGCGCCCTGCACTACGCCGTAGAGCGCCTGATACGGCTTGCCGAGACGTTCCTCGGTAAGCCGCTTGTGCTCGGCCACGCAACGTTGCGCCCAGCGGTAGGTGCGTTCCACGGAACGTTCCTGGTAGCCGCGGGTGTTCATCAGCGTGGTCAGCTCGTCGAAAGCGAACATGATGTCGGCGCCGATCTTGTGCTGGATGCCCATGGAGATTTCGGCGGAGAACCGGTGCAGCGAGCCGTTGAGCGGCGACTTGAACGTCACACCGTCCTCGTCCACGAACGCGAGCCGCTCCTTGCCTTCCGCGATCACGTCGTCCGACTTCATGCCGGTGACGTCCATGGCGAGCGTCTTCTTGAAGCCCGCGCCGAGCGACAGCACCTGGAAGCCGCCGGAATCGGTGAACGTCGGACCGTTCCAGTTCATGAATTTGGCAAGCCCGCCGGCTTCGTCGAGCACCTGTTCTCCGGGTCGTTCATACAGGTGGAACGCGTTGGACAGCATGCATTGCGCACCAAGATCCTTCATGGTTTCGGGCAGCACGGCCTTCATCGCGGCCTGCGTGGCCACCGGCACGAACGCCGGGGTGTGGATGTCGCCGTGGGGGGTGTGGATGATGCCGGTGCGTCCGTATCGCGCGCCGCCGCGGCCCTTGCCGTCGGCCGCATCTGGCAGGCGGGTTTTCTGCTCGAAGTAGAACGCGTCGCGGCGGCCGGGCTTGCCGGGTTCCGCGCCGCGGGGATGCTCAATAAGGTTTTCGGTCGATGCCGCGCTGGTCGTGTTGCCTGCTGCGTCGTGCGTTGCGCCGGCTGCCGCGTTGGCCGCTGAGGTCTCGTGCGCCACCGCGCCGGTCTGTGGTTCGTTCAAGCTTGTCATGCTCTCAACTGTATGCGATAGCGCCGATTGCCGCGGTGGCGCCATCGGCGGTCGACGGTGGCATCGTATGGAGCAAACTGCCAAGCGATTCGATTGCTACTTTCAACAAACATTCAGGAAACTTCCAGAGCAGGTATCTTTACTCTTAGATAGCAGTTCGAGCGGCACGATTGCTGACCATGTTGAATGCCGCGAGACGAATAAGGAGCAACAATGGCTGAAGATAATAGCGATCAGAACATCGCCCAGCCGCAGGATGGCACGCAGCAGACCGCGCCGCAGACGCCGAGCGAGAACGTCGCCGACGAAGCACAGACTTCCGTTACCGAACCGATTGCAGCGCCGAACGCGGGCGAGCAGCCCACCACCGCCCTTCCTACCGTGGACGCGGCGGATGGCACGGCAGGCAATACCGCTGACGATACGCCGGATTATGCTTCCGCTGCCGGTGAACGCACGGTGATCAACAACGCGACGCAGGATGCGCCGACCGAACAGTACCGTCCGGCGCCCGAATACGGCGCGTACGGTCCGGTGCCGACGCCGCCGGCTGGCGATGCCAGCGGCCAGACCGTCCAGCAACCGCAGTACGGCGCGCAGCAGCAGGGCCAGCCGCAGGACAACCGTCCGTCGTTCTTCGGCGCTTTCGGCAACCCGTATACGACCGGCAATCAGCGGAACAATGGCAATCCGTTCGGCAATCCGTTTGGCGGCTCGTCCGCGCAGAACGGCGCGCAGCAGAACAATCAGCAGCAGCCGCAGTACGGCGCGAACATGCCCCCTGCGGGACCGGGCAACCGCAATCCGTTCGGCGCTCCGGGGCAGGGCTTCCCGAACCAGCCGAACCAGACGCCGGTCGTCACCAAGCAGAAGTCCGGCATGACCAGCCATGTGGTCACCGCCGTTGTGGCCGCACTGGTGTCCGGCGCGCTGTGCCTCGGCGTCGGCTTCACCGCGATCACCAACGGTTGGGTGCATGTGCCGACCTCCAGCTCGCTGTCCGACGTCAAGTCCAACACGTCCGGTTCCGGTTCCGCCAAGGCGAAGTCCGGTCAGGCGGTCGATTGGAGCGCGGTGGCCAAGGAAGTGTCCGATTCCGTGGTGGCCATCGACGTGGCGACCAGCGACGGCGAAGCCAAGGGCTCCGGCGTGGTGATCAGCGACAAGGGCTATATCGCCACCAATAACCACGTGATTTCCGGCGCGCAGCAGATCCAGGTGACGCTTGCCAACGGCGCTATGTATTCCGCGCAGGTGGTCGGCACCGATACCACCACCGATTTGGCTGTGCTCAAGCTTGACAATCCGCCGAGCGATTTGAAGGTTGCTGAATTCGCCGATTCTGACGATTTGGCCGTGGGCGAGTCCGTCATGGCGATCGGCAATCCGCTCGGCTACGACGACACCGCCACCACCGGCATCGTGTCCGCGCTCAACCGCCCGGTGACCGTGACCGATGACGACAACAACGCCATCGTCACCAACGCCGTGCAGATCGACGCGGCCATCAACCCGGGCAACTCCGGCGGCCCGACCTTTAATGCGGCCGGCCAGGTGATCGGCATCAACTCGTCCATCGCCTCCACCGCAAGCTCGTCCGGCACGGCAGGTTCCATCGGCATCGGCTTCGCCATTCCGTCGAACCTCGTCAAGCGCGTGACCAACGAGATCATCGACAACGGTTCCGTGAAGCATGTGGTGCTTGGCATCACCATCAAGAGCTCCTCGGTGGAAGCGGACGGTGTGACCCGCGGCTGCGCCCAGGTGCAGGCCGTGACCGACGGTGGCCCGGCGTCCAAGGCCGGCGTGAAGGCCGGCGACTCCATCGTGGCGTTCAACGGAAAGGCAGTGAACAACAACTACTCGCTGCTCGGTTACGTGCGCGCCTCCGCCATGGGAGACAAGGTGAAGCTGACCGTTGTGCGCGGCGGCAACACCATGGATCTCGAAGTGACGCTCGACCAGGAAGAGACCAAGACGAACTCCTCCAACAAGCAGGAACAGCGTCAGCAGAACAACGGCAACGACGATAACGGCAACGGCCAGAATGGCGGCAGCCAGAACGGCCAGAATGGCGGTAACGGCAACAACGGCGACGGCGGTGGCCTGTTCGATCCGTTCGGTCTGTGGTAAAGCCGGATGCGCGGCATCGTACGGCAACGTACGGTGTGCGGCGTTCATGCCGACAGCGATACGGGTGGCTGCCACCCGATAGGCTGACGGCGAAGTCGCAACCGCAATCCGCGTAATCGCGGAAAACGCTGAACAAGCCGAAAAACGGCGGAAAACAAGGGCTGTGCGAGCAATCGCACGGCCCTTTTCGTATGCGCGGAACGCGCGCGACGAACGGAAGCACACGCAAACGACCGCGGCAATCGCAATGCTCTGTTATGCTGGAAATATCTTTTTACGCCGTGTATCGATGGTCCGCGCAGGCGGGGCGCCGATGGGTTAACAAGGCGTCCGATACGAGCGTAAGGAGATTCTCATGCGTAGAATCATTTCCATTTGCAAAGAAGTTCCGCTGCTGCCGATCGCCATCATTGCCGCGATTCCGTTGGCATTGCTGGGTTCGTGGCGTCCGTGGGAGGCTGCGGGCGTCTCGCTGACTTTCGGACCGTTCAATCCGGGTGTCGGGCAGTGGATCGTGATCGCGCTGGTCGTGTACACGATTGTGGTGACTGTGATCGGCATGATTGACGATTTGCGGCACGGTCACGTCGGTGTGGATTTGCTTGCGGTTATTGCGATCGCGTCGACGGTGGCGGTGCAGGAATACTGGGCTGCGTGGGCCGTGGTGCTGATGATTTCCTCCGGCGAGGCGATTGAGGAATTCGCACAGTCGAAGGCGGAAGGCAACCTGACGGCGCTGGTTGATGCGGCGCCACGGACCGCGCACGTGGTGACGTTGCCGGGCGTGGGTGCACGTGCGGCGGCTGCCGGGGCCGACGGTACTGCCGGTGATGCTGAGGGCGACATGACGGCGGACGGCTTTCGCAAGGTCGCCAGTGTGGATGTGCCTAACGCTGCGGAAACGAATAAGTCCACCACCCAAACCAAGCCTTACGACGCGGCCGGCGAGCATTTCGAAACCGTTCCGGTCGACCAGGTCAAGCTTGGCGACGTGATCCTCGTGCTGCCGGGCGAAACGGTGCCGGTCGACGGCGAACTGCTGTCGGGCGTCGCCACGTTGGATCTGAGCAATATCAACGGCGAGCCGGTGCCGCGCGAAGTGTATGCGGGCGCGCGCGTGCTGTCGGGTGCGGTCAACGGATCGACCGCACTGACGATGCGTGCCACGCAATTGGCGCAGGATTCGCAGTATCAGAAGATCCTCGAACTGGTGTCGTCGGCGCAGCAATCGCGCCCGACCGTCGTCAAAACCGCCGATGTGCTGGCGGTGCCGTTCACCATTCTTTCGCTGGCGATCGCCGGCATCGCGTGGGCCGTCGCAGGCACGCCATTGCGATTCGCGCAGGTGCTGGTTTTGGCCACGCCCTGCCCGCTGCTGATCGCCGCGCCCGTCGCGTACGTGGCCGGCACCGGTCGCCTTGCCAAGGCGGGCATTCTTATCAAAGCGCAGGATGTGCTGGAAAACCTGGGCCGCGTATCGCATATCTTTTTCGACAAAACCGGCACGCTTACCGTCAAGCAGCCGCAGGTCGTGCGCGTCGAGAAGCCGTTCGAAAACAGCTCGCCGTACGACGAGAACCACATTCTGATGATGGCCGGCGTGGTGGAAGGCTACTCGGTGCACATTCTGTCGAAGGGCATCGCGGCGGCCGGGCAGAAGGCCATGCAGGAACTGTACGCGCGCTATGAGAACGGGCAGCGGCTGTGCGCCGAACGCGATCTGCCGGGGCATGGACGCGATTACCCCGTGGTGAAGAACATCGAGGAACAGTCGGGCAAGGGTGTGTCCGGCGAGGTGAACGGGCATGCCGTGCGCGTGGGTCGTTTCGCGTACGTGACGGCCGACGAGGCCGGCTTCACGCATGTGCTGGGCGCAGGGGTGGCGGCCGGTACTGCGGCTGGTGCTGTGGCCGATAGCGCGGTTGGCGATTCGGCGACCGGTACCGCTGCCGGCGATTCCAAGAAGCCGGAGGTGAATTCGCTGTTCGCACCTCTCGAACCGGACGAAATGGCCGCGTACGTGGCGATCGACGGCAAGCTCGCCGCACGCATCGTGCTGCGTGACGTGCCTCGCGAAAACGCGAAATCGTCCCTTGAAAAACTGCACCGGCTCGGCGTGAAGAAACTGTCCATGCTCACCGGCGACAAGGAGGCTTCCGCACGCATCATCGCGGGCGAGGTCGGCATCGACGACGTGCAATCCGAACTCTTCCCCGAAGGCAAGGTCGCGGCCGTCAAGAACGCCACGGAAGACGCGCACCAAAACCAGCCGGCGTGGGACAAGGTCGTACAGCGCGTGGTCGGCGAATCCATGACCCGACAGGTGACGATGATGGTCGGCGACGGCGTGAACGACGCCCCCGTGCTGGCGGTTGCGGACATCGGCATGGCCATGACCGACGGCACGTCCACCGCCGCGTCCGAATCGGCGCAGGTGGTCATCATGAACGACGACATCGCCTCCGTGCCGCGCGCCATCGCCATCGCCCGCCGCACGAAGAAAGTGATGCTGCAGGCGGTGCTGGTCGGCCTTGGATTGGCGATTATCGGCATGGTCGCGGCCGCGTTCAACCTCATTCCGGTGGTCGTCGGCGCGTTCATGCAGGAAGCGATCGACGTGGTCAGCATCCTGTGGGCGCTCACCGCCCTGCTCGACCGCGAGTAGCGCCGGTTGCGGCGACGAGCCGTGCGGAACTAGGCTGAACCGCGTTGCGCCGTGCTACATCGAGCTGGGCGAGATTTCGCCAGCGATGTTCCGGCGCATCCACGTGCCGAAATCGGCCGCGTCCACGCCCTGCGACAGCAGGAACATGATCTTCGCGTATGCGGCTTCCAGCGTCATGTCGCCCGATCCGATCGCGCCGGCGCGGGCAATCGCGTCGCCCGTCTCGTAATGGCCGAGCAGCACTTCCGCCTGCTGGCATTGCGATGCGATGACGACAGGCACGCCGTCATGCAGCACGTCGGCGATCACGTCGGTCAGTCCTGGCTCGTCGCTCGGCACATTGCCAACGCCGTACGCGCGCAACAGCACCGCTTCCGGACGAGGGTCGAGCATCGCGGCCAATCGCGCGGCGGAAATGCCGGGAGCCATGTCGATCACGGCCACATCGTGACGGGAGTAGGGCAGCGGTGACGCCCAACCGCAACCGGAGCCGGCCGAATCGCCCGCATACCAATGCCACGGCGTGCCGGTACGTGCCAGCGGGCCGGTGGACGGCGCCGAAAACCCTTCGAACGCCCAGCTTGACGATTTGCTCACACGGTTGCCGGCGAACAGATGATGGCCGAAGAACAGGCCGACGCCATGAAAACGTCCGCTCATCGCGGCGTTCAGCGCACCCGTGACGTTCGCGGTGGCGTCCGATTCGATTTTGCCGAGCGGATGCTGCGACCCCGTGAAAATCACAGGCTTGCCGAAACCGGTCAGCGCGTAAGACAGCGCGGCGCTCGAATAGCTCATCGTATCGGTGCCGTGCAACACCACGAATGCATCGGCGTCATCGCGGTGCGCGCGCAGGTCGTCCGCCATCGTCTGCCAATTGTCGGGCGTCGCGTTCGACGAATCGATCAGCGGGTCCAGCTCGGTGAACGAGAACAAGCTCGGGTCCAGATGCGCGTCCTCAATCAGCCGGCGCAGCCAGCCGCGCATATCGGCGCCCGGAACCAGACCGTTCGGTGACTCGACCATACCGATGGTGCCGCCGGTATACGTGATGTGAATGCGCATATGCCCACCCTCTTACGATAAGGACCTTCTTTAGTGAGGGACCGATTGTGATCTTCTGCGATTGTACGTTCTCCTGCGCCGGCACATGGGCCGGGCTGCGCGTTGCGAGGCAAGTAAGGGAATCGCAAGAAAGTGCCGTATGCCCCCTGTTGGAAATGCAGGGAATATATTAGGCTGGAACATATGAGCGAAACCAACGAACTTCGTATTGCTGTAATCGGCGCCGGCCCCGCAGGCGTCTACTCTTCCGATATTTTCCTGCGCCAGCTGGGCAAGCTCGGCGAAGAGCTGGGACTGGGCACCAAGGCCCGCATCGACCTGTTCGAAAAGCTGCCGGTGCCGTTCGGCCTGGTGCGCTACGGCGTGGCCCCCGACCACCCTTCCATCAAATTCATCGCATCCGCTCTCGAGAAGACGCTCGACAACCCAGACATCCACCTGTACTGCGACGTGGAATTCGGCAAGGACGTGACGCTCGACGAGCTGCTGGAAGATGCGGAGACGGATATGGAGTTCCGAGAAGCGTGAGCATACATCAGGCAGGAGC
>OIDI01000092.1_pt1 | contig 10748 bp, 10 predicted proteins | sample 1581521 | NCBI WGS metagenome assembly OIDI01 (sample SAMEA3882543, study PRJEB24775) | human gut metagenome | biome: human-associated habitat; feature: intestine environment; material: feces | place: Netherlands | collected 2009/2010
ATAACGGTCCTAAGGTAGCGAAATTCCTTGTCGGGTAAGTTCCGACCCGCACGAATGGCGTAACGACTTGGGCACTGTCTCAACAAGGGACCCGGCGAAATTGTAGTATGTGTGAAGATGCACATTACCCGCGATAGGACGGAAAGACCCCGTAGAGCTTTACTGTAGCCTGGTATTGGATTTTGGTAACGTATGTACAGAATAGGTGGGAGACGGAGAAGCGAGGACGCCAGTTCTCGTGGAGTCGCCTTTGGGATACCACTCTTATGTTACCGGGGTTCTAACGAGCGGCCGTGAACCGGCGTTCAGACAGTGCCAGGTGGGCAGTTTGACTGGGGCGGTCGCCTCCGAAAGAGTAACGGAGGCGTCCAAAGGTTCCCTCAGAATGGTTGGAAACCATTCATAGAGTGCAAAGGCAGAAGGGAGCCTGACTGCGAGACCGACAGGTCGAGCAGGTACGAAAGTAGGGCTTAGTGATCCGGCGGTATGAGAGTGGAATTGCCGTCGCTCAACGGATAAAAGCTACCCTGGGGATAACAGGCTGATCTCCCCCAAGAGTCCACATCGACGGGGAGGTTTGGCACCTCGATGTCGGCTCATCGCATCCTGGGGCTGTATTCGGTCCCAAGGGTTTGGCTGTTCGCCAATTAAAGCGGCACGCGAGCTGGGTTCAGAACGTCGTGAGACAGTTCGGTCCCTATCCATCGTGGGCGCAGGAGATTTGAGAGGAGCTGTCCTTAGTACGAGAGGACCGGGATGGACGCACCAAGGGTGAATCAGTTGTCGCGCCAGCGGCACGGCTGGGTAGCCAAGTGCGGATCGGATAAACGCTGAAGGCATCTAAGCGTGAAGCCGACCTCAAGATAAGATCTCCCATTCCGAAAGGAAGTAAGACCCCTTGCAGACGACAAGGTTGATAGGTCGGGGGTGGAAGTGCGGTAACGCATGAAGCTGACCGATACTAATAGGTCGAGGGCTTGATCAAAGCGAAAGAAAGCAATGCGGTTTTCAAGGTACTCAGGGTACCGGAAGTTTCCGGTGGTTAAGCTGAGGGGTACCACCTGTTCCCATTCCGAACACAGCAGTTAAGCCCTCATACGCCGACAATACTTGGCTGGAGACGGCCCGGGAAGATAGGTAGCCGCCGGGATCCAAAGCGAATCGCCCCGCACGAACAGTGCGGGGCGAATTGCATTCAGCCGGGTCGGCCCGCACCTCGCCCTTTCCTCGCCCCGCCTCCCCGCGCTGAACCGGGAGCCCGATCGACGTGGGAGAGGAGGCCCCGCCCCGTCATCCGTGCGCTCGCCAGCGCACACCGCCGCCCATGCCCTGTGCCCGTGCCTTTTTGCATCCCGCTCCCGCCCCACCATCCCCGCTGAACCGGGAACCTGATCGACGTGGGGTAAGGACGCCGCGCCCCACCATCCCCGCTGAACCGAGAACCTGATCGACGCGAGGTAAGGACGCCGCGCCCCACCATTTCGTGCCGGACCGGGAATCCGAGCGATGTGAGGTAAGGACGCTACCCAACGGGGGAAAGGTGACCCTGCCCCGCCCGTGCCCTTTTTCGCACTCCGCGCAGCCCCCGCCTTTTCGCACCGCGCTGACCCGCCATCCCTGCCGCTCCCCGCCCCGCCATCCCCGCCGGACCGGGAATCCACGCGGCGCGAGGCGGGGGACAAGAGACGAGGAAGCGCGCCTCGCCCCCCGCTGAACCGAGTACCCGATCTGCATGAGGTGAGGAGAAGATGCCTGCCGGGGAAATGAACCCCCGCCCTCCTTTTCCGCTCTTCGTTCGTCCCCGCCGCTTTCCACCCGCCACTCCCGCCGGACCGGGAATCCGAGCGATGTCCCGAACATATTCTGAACCGTGCTGCGCTGCGGTTTTTCGACCCCATGCCCAATCGACAATGTTTTCCCAAATGACCGCGGATGCGCCGGATATCGGACACAGCGCAAAAAATTTACGGCAATTTTGGCCGGAGGGCTTGACGGGTTCCTTGCAAACTGATATCTTATGATATAAGTGGGAGATTTGGCAGATTGCCAACGAACGGAGCGGCCGAGCGGTTCCCACCGTCACAAGTGCAGCCAATCCTTCATTTTTTTCCAGATCCCCCGCGGCGGATGCGCGCCGTGCCAAGCGGCGCAAGGATGTACCAAGGACGCGCGATGGGAGGAATTGCATTGCAGGATTTTCTGGAGCTGTTTTCTAACGTAACAAACTTTACCTGGCAGCAGGGCGTGATGATCGTCATTGGATGTGTGCTGATCTATCTCGCCATTGTGCGCGAAATGGAGCCGACGCTCCTGCTCCCGATGGGCTTTGGCGCGATTCTGGTCAATCTGCCGTTTGTCAACACCGAAGCGATCTCCACGCTCTATAACGCGGGCATTGCCACGGAGCTGTTTCCGCTGCTCCTGTTCATCGGCATTGGCGCGATGATCGATTTCGGGCCGTTGCTTTCGAACCCCAAGATGATGCTCTTTGGCGCGGCGGCGCAGTTCGGCGTGTTTTTTACGATGATCCTGGCGCGGCTGATCGGCTTTGACCTGAACGACTCGGCGTCCATCGCGGCCATCGGCACGGCGGACGGCCCGACGTCGATCTTCATGTCGCAATACTTCAACTCCCGCTATCAGGGCGCGATCATGGTGGCGGCATATTCATACATGGCGCTTGTACCGATCGTGCAGCCGCCGGTCATCCGGCTGATCACAACCAAGAAGGAGCGCTGCATCCGCATGGCGTATGCGCCTGCGAGCGTGAGCAAGCGCACGCGCATCCTGTTCCCGATCATCGTTACGGTGGTGGCGGGGACGGTGGCGCCCAAGTCCGCAGAACTGATCGGATTTCTGATGTTCGGCAACCTGATCCGCGAGTGCGGCGTGCTCGGCTCTCTCAGCGACAGCGCGCAGAACCAGCTGGCCAACCTTGTCACGCTGTTGCTGGGCATCTCCGTGGCGTTCCGCATGCAGGCGGAGGCGTTCGTCACGTTTGAGACCATGGCCATTCTGCTGCTCGGCCTCGTGGCGTTCGTGTTCGATACGGTGGGCGGCGTGATGTTCGCCAAGCTGCTGAACCTCTTTACGAAGAACAAGGTGAACCCGATGATTGGCGCTGCCGGCATCTCGGCGTTCCCGATGGCCTCGCGTGTGGTCCACAAGATGGGCCGCGAGGAAGACCCGTATAACTACCTGCTCATGCACGCGGCGGGCGCGAACGTCAGCGGCCAGATCGGCTCGGTCATAGCAGGCGGACTGGTGATCACGCTCGTTGAGAGCCTGATCGGTTGACAGGAAGGAGTAACAGTATGAATTTTTCGTTCGATCCCTCCACGCTTCCGGAAACCCTGTTGATCACGCTCAAGGGCATGATCGGCATCTTCGTCGTGACCGGCGTGATCATGCTGGCCATCTGGCTGCTCAATCGCTCGTCACGACCCCGCAAGAAGGAGCAATAAACGACCTTGGGGCTGCGGCCTCCCCGGGCGGGGAGCGCCCGCAGCCCCTTTTCCGCAGCCGCCGGCGGCGGGGCAGGCGCGGCATACGCGGGAGAACACGGCAGGGCTTTGCGATGGGCGCCGGATGCGGCGCCGCGCAGCCGCGCCGGACATGCGGACACTGCCGGCGCGCAATGGGGGGCGGGCGCGGCACATCAAGCGGCGGAGGTGCATGCCATGACCTTAACCCTGCAGGAGTTCCTTTCGGAACTGTTCACCAACCTACCGTTTTTGTTGACCGCCATCCTGACCACGGGCGTGATTCTGGTCAACGGCTGGACGGACGCGCCCAACGCCATCGCCACGTGCGTTTCCACGCGCGCCATGCGCCCGCAGTCCGCCATTCTCATGGCGGCGGCGTTCAACTTCCTCGGCGTGCTGGTCATGACCGCGCTCAACGCGCGTGTGGCCGCCACCATCTCCAATATCGTCAATTTTGACACCCATCCGGATTACGCGCTTGTCGCGCTCTGCGCGGCACTGTTTGCCATCGTGCTCTGGGCTGTCGTAGCCTGGTGGTTCGGCATCCCGACCAGCGAGAGTCACGCGCTGATCGCGGGGCTTTCCGGCGCCGCCATCGCGCTCAACAACGGCCTGTCCGGCATCAACGGAGCGGAGTGGGTCAAGGTGCTGTATGGGCTCGGGCTGTCCACGCTGCTGGGCTTTGTGCTCGGCTTCCTCGTGGTGAAGCTGGTCGCGCTGTGCGGCCGGCGGTTTGATCGGCGGCGCACGGCCGGCTTTTTCAACGGCGCGCAGATCGGCGGCGCTGCGGCCATGGCGTTCATGCACGGCGCGCAGGACGGACAGAAGTTTATGGGCGTGTTCATGCTCGGCATGTTCCTGTCCCGCGGCGGCGCAGACGCGGCGGGCGGAGAATTCGTCATTCCGGTCTGGCTTATGGCCTACTGTTCCATCGTCATGGGGCTGGGCACCTCCATCGGCGGGTACCGCATCATCAAATCCGTCGGCATGGATATGGTCAAGCTTGAAAAATACCAGGGCTTTTCGGCCGACATCGCGGCGGCGGGCTGTCTGCTGCTCTCGAGCGTGTTCGGCATTCCGGTGAGCACGACGCATACCAAGACCACCGCCATCATGGGCGTGGGCGCGGCGCGGCGGCTCAGTGCGGTCAACTGGGGGGTCGTGCGCGAAATGGTGCTCACCTGGGTGCTCACCTTCCCCGGCTGCGGCCTCATCGGCTATCTGATGGCGCGGCTGTTCATCGCCATATTCTGATGCGGCAGGTTTGCCGCATACGCCCCAAATCCCACGGACAGAGAGGAAACGAGCAATGGCACGCAAGGAAAAGAACGATTACTTTCAGATGATTGCGGAGCAGGTGGCGTACGCGCGCGATGCGGCGCGGCTGCTCAACGACGTATTGACGGACTTCCGGCCGGAGGAGCTGCCGGCCAATCGCGCCCGGATGCACGAGATCGAGCATGGCGCGGACCTCAAAAAGCATGATATGACGGAAAAGCTCATCCGGGAATTCATTACGCCCATTGAGCGCGAGGATCTGCGCGACATGTCCGAGGAGATCGACAACGCCACCGACCTCATCGAGGACGTGCTCAACAAGGTCTACATCTACAACATCCAGAAGATGCGGCCCGAGGCGCTGGAGTTTACCGCCCTCCTCCTGCGCAGCTGCGAAGATCTGGTGGCCATTGCCGACCGGTTTGCCGAGTTCCGCAAGAACCGAGAGGAGATCGCCCGCGGGATCGTCGAGGTCAACCGGCTGGAGGAGGATGGCGACCGGCTTTACATCGAATGCATGGCGCGCCTGTTCCGCAGCGAAAAGGAGTTCCCGACGCTCATGGCCTGGCACGACGTGTACAACTGCCTCGAGCAGTGCCTCGATACCTGCGAGCATGTCGCCAACGTGTTCGACGGCGTCATCCTGAAGAACAGTTGATAGGGGCCCTTCCCCTGCCGCCCGCCGGTGTTCCGGCGGGCGGCGTTGCGTTTTTGGCGCAATGCCCGCGCGCCCGGTCTCCCGGGCCCGTGCGATCGGCGCCCTGCGTTTCGCGCGTCCGGGTGCGCCCTCCCTGCGGCCGGAATTATCGGAAGCAGGGGACGGCATTGCCGTGTATGCTGAAAGCGCGCCGGGGCGGAAGGGCGCGGAAACGGAGGGATGGCGGTGACGGTACGGACGCTGGCCGAGCGCATCGAGGCGTATTTCGCTGCGTGCGACGACACGCGGGAGCGCATGGAACAGAAGAACGGCGGCGTGACGTACCGGCAGGTGCCGTACACGCTGGCCGGTCTGGCGTCGCATACGGGGCTGGACAAGGCGGACCTGTTGCATGCGGCGGCGGGGAAAGGACCGCGCGCGCGGCTGCTGGCGGCAGCGCTCAGGCGCATCGAGCGGCACCTCGCCGAGCGCGCGCTCATGGGCGAGCTGCAGGCCACGGTCGCGCAGGCGCTGTTGCGCGAGCTGTGCCCGGAGGCCGCGCAGGAGGACGACCACCGCCTGGTGGTCGTGCTGGACGATCGGGAGGGGTGGAGCGGCTGACGTGAAACTGTACCTGAAGGGCCTTCCCAACCCGCGGCAGGCCGAATTTTTCGCCTCCCGTGCCCGGCACACCGCTTACGGCGGCGCCCGCGGCGGCGGCAAGAGCTGGGCCATGCGCCGCAAACTCGTGCTGCTCGCGCTGCGCTATGAAGGGCTGCAGCAGTTGCTGCTGCGGCGCACGCTTCCCGAGCTGTATGAAAACCATGTGCGCCCGCTGCTCGAGGAGCTGCACGGCGTGGCGGCGTACAGCGCGACGCAGCGGGAGTTCCGCTTCCCCAACGGCAGTCGCATCCGCCTTGGCTACTGCGCGGAGGAGCGCGATGTGTACCAGTACCAGGGGCAGGAGTACGACGTGATCGGCATGGAGGAGGCGACGCACTTCACCGAGGCGCAGATGCAGTTCCTGACCACCTGCAACCGCACGGTGCGCACGGACTTCGCGCCCCGCATGTACTACACCTGTAACCCCGGCGGGGTAGGGCACGGCTGGGTCAAACGCCTGTTTCTCGACCGCGATTATCGAGGGAGCGAGCGGGCGGAGGACTACCGCTTCATTCCGGCCCGCGTGTACGACAACCCCGTGCTCATGGCGCGCGACCCGGCTTATCTGCGCACGCTGGAGAATCTGCCCGACCACCTGCGCCGCGCGTACCTGGAGGGCGACTGGGACGTGCTGGCGGGGCAGTATTTTCCGGAGTTCCGACGCGACGCGCATGTGATCGAGCCCATTGCCCTGCCGGGGCACTGGCGGCGGTTTGCCGCGATGGATTGGGGCTATCGGGATCCGTGCGCCGTGCTGTGGCTGGCCGTGGCGGAAAACGGCCGGGTGTATGCGTATCGAGAGCTGTATGTGCGGCAGACGCTCTCGAGCGAGATCGCCCGCCGCATCCGCGCGCTGCAGGCGGGGGAGCGCGTGGCCTATACCGTCGCTTCGCCGGACGCCTGGCAAAAGCGCGGGCTGGCGGACATGGCGGGGGAGAGCATCGCGGATGCGTTTGCGGCGGCGGGCGTGCCGCTGCTTCGGGCAGACAATGTGCGCGTGGCGGGCTGGCAGCGCGTGCGGGAGTACCTTGCGCCCATGGACGACGGCGTACCGCGGCTGCAGATCTTTTCTTGCTGCCGCAACCTGGTGCGCACGCTGCCGATGCTCGCATTCGACCCGCACAATGCGGAGGACGTGGCGGACAACTGCGAGGACCATGCGCCGGAGGCGCTGCGCTATGCGCTGATGAGCCGCCCCGCCCCCGGCCGCCGCGCGCCGGCGCCTCCGCCCCGCCCGGCGTTCGACCCGTTTGCCGAGGCGGCGCCGCGGCCATGCGGTTTTGAAGGGGTTTGACCGCAAGCGAACCGAAGCGAAGGAGGAGGAGAGAGGACCCATGAGAAGGAACCAGACAGAGGAGAAGCAGCGGCTGAGCGACGAGGCGTACGAGCTGTTCCGGGAGTTTCGCAGCGCGTATACGGGCGAGTGGCAGCGGCTGCAGAACTGTGAGCGCATGTATCGGGGCGACCACTGGCACGACGTACCGCTGCGCGATCCGAACGAACCCCGCCCCGTGACGCCCGTGATCCAGTCCACGGTGGAGAACATCAGCGCGGAGCTCATGGACCGCATCCCGGAGGCCGTCATTGCGCCGGAAACGCCGGAGGACGCGCAGATTGCGCGCGTGCTCGAAGCGGTGATCCGCCAGAACCACGATGCGGGAGGGTATGCGCGCGAATACCGGTGTATCGTACACGATCTGCTCGTGAGCGGCTATGCGGTGCAGGAGGTCGGGTTCGACCCGGCAGCCTGCGGCGGGCTCGGCAGCGCGTTCGTCCGGCATGTGGATGCGCGCAGCATCCTGTTCGACCCGGCGGCGACCGACCTGCAGGATGGGCGGGCCGTGTTCAAGATCGGCCTCAGGACGCGCGCGTTCATGGAGCAGCACTTTCCGGAACACGCGGCGTTTTTGACGGACGACGCATTCCGTTCGACCGACGCGGCGGAGGACGACGTGCTGCAGGCCGACCGGCGGGATACGCTGCTGCTGATCGAGTACTGGCGGCGCGAGTACGACGCCGCGAGCGGCCGCAGCCGCGTACACATGGCGCAGCTCTGCGCCGGGCGTGTGCTGCGCGACAGCCGGGACACCAAGCCGGAGGGGTATTTTGCCCACGGGCTGTATCCGTTCGTGCTCACGCCGCTGTTCCCGCGGCGCGGCTCATGCCTCGGGTTCGGGTATGTGGACCTGTTCGAGAAGCAGCAGCGGTATGCCGACAAGCTCGATCAGATCGTGCTCAAGAACGCGCTGATGGCATCGCACAACAAGCTGCTCGTCACCGAGGCTTCCGGCTTTGACGTGGAGGACCTGCGCGACTGGTCCAAGGACGTACATCGCGGCGAAAGCCTGAACGGGGTGACGTGGTTCACCACGCCCGCTCTGCCGGCGTATCTGGTCGATTACATCCACGCCATCCGCGAGAGCATCAAACAGGAGAGCGGCGCGAACGACTTTTCCCGCGGACAGACGACCGCGGGCGTGACCGCGGCCTCCGCCATCGCAGCGCTGCAGGAGATGAGCAACAAGCGCGCGCGGACCGCCTCCCGCCTGCTGCACGAGGCGTTTCGGGATGCGGTGCGCATGGAAATCGAGGTGGAGCGCGAGTTTTCGCTGTTTACACGCCGCGTGACGGTGGAGATCGACGGCAGGCGCGTGCCCTGCACGTTTGAAAGCGCGATGTTGCTGCGCGAGGCGCCGGGCCGCGTGCTGCTGCCGGTGGAGTTCTACGTCTCCGTCAAGGCGCAGCAGGAGACGCGCACCACGGCCATGAGCCAGAACGAGCTGGCGCTGCAGATGTTGCAGGCGGGCATCCTGCGCCCGGAGCAGGCCGCCGCGATGATGGTGTTCGACGGCAAGGAACAGGTGCTCAAGGAGCTGCGCGAACAGCGGGAAAGCAAAGCGACAACGGAAGGAGAAAGCGAATGAAGGACATCAGGGAAACGACAGACGCGCAAGGCGTCGCCGCACAGGTCGGCGCGCAGCGCAGCGCCGCGCCCGCTCTGGGGGCGGAGGGAGAGGGCGGGTCGCCCTCGTTCGGCGCGCTCGTCAACGAGCTGACAGAGCTGGTGCGCTCCGGCGCGCTGCCGGAGGGGTTTGATCTCGAGGCGGCCTGCAGCGACGCGACGTTTTTGCAACTGGCGGCGGAGCTGCCGCTTGTTGCGGCCATCCGCGTATATGCGGCGGAGCGGCGCGCCTCGCATGCCGACGAGAGCGCCCGCGAACGCCTCGCCGCCGAATTGCAGCGGCGCAGCGCGCTGCCGCAGCCGGTGCGCGGCGCGGGCGGCGCGCCCATCGGCCGGGACTATGCCGGCATGTCGGACGAGGCGTTTCGCGCCCTTGAACAACAGTACCGCCGCGCCGCACAGCGCGGCATCCGGGTCCGGCTGTGAGCCGGCCGGCCGGATCGCAAGAGAAGGAAGGAGCAGAGATCCATGAGCAATATCAATACCACGCTGAACACCGCGACCACGACCTACGCGAACAAGGAGTATTACGACCGCAAGCTCCTGGAAACGGCCAAGACGCGGCTCGTCCACGCCCGGTTCGGCCAGAAGCGATGCATCCCGCCGCACAGCGGCAAGCGCGTGGAGTTCCGCCGCTACGAGCTGTTTACGCCGGATACGGACCGGCTGACGCTCCAGGAGGGCGTGACGCCGGACGGGCAGAGCCTTGCGCAGTCGCATGTGGAGGCGGAGGTCAGGCAGTATGGCGCCTACATCGAGGTGTCCGACCTGCTGGACATGACGGCGTTTGACAGCGTCATCAACGACGGTGCAGAACTGCTCGGCGAACAGCTCGGCACGGTCATCGAGTGGGTCACGCGCGACGCGATGTGCGCCGGGACCAACGTGCAGTATGCGGGCGGCGGTACGAGCCGCGCCGGACTGACCGCGGATGACAAGCTGACCGTTTCCGAGGTGCGCAAGGCCGTCCGCACACTCAAAAAGGCCAAGGCGCGCATGTTCGCCTCGGCGGAGGGCGGCGCCAAGAAGCCGCATTTTGTCTGCATCTGCTCGCCGGATGCGACGTTCGACCTGCAGAGCGACCCGCTCTGGCAGGACGTGTCCAAGTATGCCAATGCGGAGGCCGTGTACAGCGGCGAGATCGGGCGCATGTTCGGCGTCGTGTTTGTCGAGAGCACGGAGGCGAAGGTCTTTACGCAGAGCGTGTATACGACCGTCGCCTCCCACGAGGCGGGCAGTGCGGAGGTGAAACTTGATTCGATTACGGATACGGCGGCGGCCTACCTGCGTGCGGGCGCGAAGCTGAGCATCGGGGAGACGGAGTATACCGTGGCCGCATTCGACCGTGCCGGCGCGACCGTGACGCTGACCGCTCCGGTGGCGACGGCCATCGCCGTGGGCACGCGGGCGTACAGCCAGGATGCCGGCGCGCTCGACAGCGACAAGCGCGGTGCCGACGTACACGCGACGCTCGTGTTCGGTGCGGACGCCTACGGTGTGATCGACGTGGCGGGCGGCGGCGTGCTGCACACGATCGTCAAGCCGTGCGGCAGCGCGGGCGCGGCGGACCCGCTCGACCAGCGTTCGACCGTCGGCGCAAAGGTGGACGCGTACACCGCGACCATCCTGAACGACCTCTGGATCGTGCGCATCGAGCATCGCGTCACCATCTGACCGGCAGCGCGGGGCGGTTGCGGCTGCCCGGCCGCCGCAACCCCGCGCC
>OIDI01000093.1_pt1 | contig 10684 bp, 5 predicted proteins | sample 1581521 | NCBI WGS metagenome assembly OIDI01 (sample SAMEA3882543, study PRJEB24775) | human gut metagenome | biome: human-associated habitat; feature: intestine environment; material: feces | place: Netherlands | collected 2009/2010
GGCGCGGCGGCCATCAACTCTGTACCCCGCCGGATGATCCAGGAGACCGTGGAGGAGGTCTGCGGCCTGTTCGGATACACCGGCGGCCTGTATGTGGTAATCTCCGCTCCCGATGGCGAGACGCTGGCGAAAAAGACCTTCAATCCCCGATTAGGCATTGAGGGCGGCATATCCATCTTAGGCACCACGGGGATCGTAGAGCCTATGAGCGAGCAGGCACTGGTGGACACCATCCATGTAGAGCTGCGGCAGCGGCGGGAGGGCGGCGCGGATTATGTACTGCTGGCCCCCGGCAACTACGGCGCAGACTATATCAAGGGTGTCATGGGCATCGACCCCGCCACGGCGGTGATGACCTCCAACTTCATCGGCGACACGATGGAGATGTGCCGGGAGCTGGGCTTCCGAGGGGCGCTGCTCATCGGTCATATCGGCAAGCTGGTAAAGCTGGCGGGCGGTATGTGGAACACCCACTCCCGCTACGGCGACTGTCGCATGGACATCCTGACGGCCTGTGCCGCCGCAGAGGGGCTGCACGGCGGTGCGGCGGCGGAGATGCTCCACTGCGCCACCTGCGACGACGCCCTGCGGATTTTGCAGGAGCAGGGGCTTTATGACGCGGTGCTGCACCGTCTGGCCGGGCGCATCGACGACATGATGCATTATAAATGCAGTGATATAGAGACGGGAGCCATCCTCTTTTCCAAGGAATATGGCTATCTCTGTGAGACAAAGGACGCAGCGGCACTGCTGCGCCGGATAAAGGAGGACTGACAATGGTACATTTTGTGGGAGCGGGCAGCGGCGCTGCCGACCTCATTACGGTCCGGGGCGCCAAGCTGCTGGGCGAGGCCGACGTGGTGATCTACGCCGGCTCACTGGTGAATCCGGCGCTGCTGGACTATACCAGGGAGGGCTGCGAGATCCACGACAGCGCCAAGCTGACGCTGGAAGAGGTCATCGCCCTCATCGAGAAGGCGGAGGCCGCCGGCAAGACCACCGTGCGCCTGCACACAGGGGATTCCAGTATCTACGGCGCAGTACGGGAGCAGTTTGACGAGCTGGAAAAACGCGGCATCGCCTACGATGTCTGCCCCGGCGTCAGCGCCTTCTGCGGCGCGGCGGCCGCTCTGCGGGCGGAGTACACCCTGCCCGATGTGAGCCAGACCGTCATCATCACCCGCGCCCCCGGCCGCACGCCGGTGCCGGAACGGGAGTCCATCCGCTCACTGGCGGCCCATCAGGCCACCATGGTGCTGTTTCTCAGCACCTCGCTGACGGAACTGCTGCAAGTCGAGCTGCTGGCAGGTGGCTATGCCGCCGAGACGCCGGTAGCAGTGGTGTATAAGGCCACTTGGCCTGAGGAGAAGATCTTCCGCTGCACTGTGGGGACGCTCCACGAGACAGTGACGGGCAACGGTCTGACCAAGACATCGTTGATCGTGGTGGGCAACTGCCTGGGCGACAACTATCTCCGGTCGCTGCTGTACCACCCCGATTTTACAACGGAGTTCCGCAAGGGGGCCCAATGAGAGCCGCCCTGTTTACCTACAGCCGGGGCGGCTGTGCCACGGCGCGGCGGGTACTGGAGGCGCTGCCGGAGGAGGTATGGATGTGCTATACCATGCCGCGTTTTGAAGAGCCGGGCTTTCTGCCGCTGGACAGGGCAATATATGGTGTGTGCTTTTCCTCCATGGACGCACTGATCTTTGTGGGGGCCTGCGGCATCGCCGTGCGGGAGATCGCCCCCTATGTCAAAAGCAAAAAAACGGATCCGGCCGTCTTGTGCCTCGACGAGCGTGCAAGCTTCGTCATTCCGCTCCTCTCCGGCCACATCGGCGGCGCCAACGCGCTGGCGGAAAAGCTGGCGGAGAAGCTGGACGCCACGGCGGTGGTCACCACCGCCACCGACGTCCGGGGAAAATTCGCCGTGGACGCATGGGCCGCCCGGCACGGCTGTGCCATCTCCGACATGGGGCTTGCCAAGGCGGTATCGGCGGCGATACTGGAGGGGGACGTGCCTCTTTGTAGCCAGTTTTACCTGCCTGTCCCCCTGCCGGAGAGTACGTTTGCCGGGGAGACCGGCCCTCTGGGCATTTTCATCGGCTGGCATGTCAGAACACCCTTTGCCCGCACCCTGCGGCTGATCCCTCGCGTGTTGCGGGTAGGCGTAGGCTGCCGGCGGGGCATCTCTGCCGAAGCAGTGGTGCGTGCGGTGCAGACAGTGTTCGCGGAAAACGGGCTGGACACGGCGGCCATCTGCGGCGTCTGTTCCATCGACCTGAAGCAGGACGAGGCAGGCCTGCTGGCCGCCTGTGAGAAAAACAACTGGCCGGTGCATTTTTACACGGCGCAGCAGCTGCGGGCTGTGGCGGGTGACTTCACTCCCTCCGACTTCGTCCGTTCCGTTACCGGCGTAGACAATGTCTGTGAACGGGCGGCGCTGCTGGATGCCGAAAAGCTGATCGTACAAAAAACAGCGCGGGACGGAGTGACCGTCGCCGTCGCGGCGGAGCATTGGGAGGTGCGCTTTGGGTAAGGTAATTGTAGTGGGCATCGGCCCTGGCGGCTATGAGGATATGACCATCCGGGCAGACGAGGCCCTGCAGGCGTGCGACGCCATTGTGGGGTACCCCGTCTATGTGGATCTGGTGCGGGATCGCTATCCCGGCAAGGAACTTCACTCCACGCCCATGACACGGGAGACAGAGCGCTGCCAGCTGGTGCTGGAGCTGGCGCGCAGCGGCAAGACCGCCGCCATGGTTTGTTCCGGTGACAGCGGCATCTACGGCATGGCGGCGCTGGTCTATGAGCTGAGGGGCGAGGCGCAGGAACCTGAGATTCAGGTGGTGCCGGGATTGACGGCGGCGTGCAGCGGCGGGGCGGTGCTAGGTGCGCCGCTGACCCATGATTTCGCGGTCATCAGCCTCAGCGACCGTCTGACACCGTGGGAGACCATCGAAAAGCGCTTGGACTGCGCGGCGGCGGCGGATCTGACCATCGTCCTGTATAACCCGGCCAGCCACGGCAGACCGGATCATGTAAAGCGCGCCTGCGATATCTTGCTGCGCCGTCTGCCGGAGGACAGACTCTGCGGCATCGTCCGCAACATCGGCCGCGACGGGCAGAGCGTGCAGACGGACGTGATGATCCGACGCGTGGACCAGCTGCGGCTCGTCAACCAATGCATGGTGCACGCCACCCCCGAACGTGGTACGGTGCCAGACGGACTGTACCGCTATATGATTCATTTTCTTGCGATTCAGAGTTCCGTCGCGAGCGTTTTCATGATTTTGTCGCGCGATCCGGAGAATTACGAGAAGAAGAAGGCCATGTGGGCGGATATCGAGGCGTATTCGCCGACGATTTACAAGGACGTGCGTAAGAAGGCGATGTCGCGCGCGCTGAATCTGCGCGGTTCGGCCGGCCGATTCGTGATCCGCAAGGGGTATTTCCTGGCCGAGCACGTGGTCGGGTTCAACTGATCTTCGTGCGCGAGTTTCGAAGTTCTCGCAGGTTTTGATTCCCGTATAACGTTGAGGGGCCATCGGCACGAGTCGATAGCCCCTCAACGTTTACCGAACGCGCGTTGAACGCTTATCGAACGCTTCAGCGCGCGGAATCACGCTCAGTTCCAGCGGTCGGACATGGCGAAACTGTTGTGCATAAGGTTGCTGGACGTGTATAGCACGTCGCCGAGCAGCTTCGTATTGCGCTTCCGCAGGTAGTCCGCCATCTCGTCATTGGCCGCCGCAAGACGGGCGGTGACGGACGGGGCGTCCGTTGCGCCGGCAGTCGCAAGCGCATCATCCGTACGTTCCACCAGACGGTGGCCGAAGGAACGGACATCTTCCGAGAAGCCCTCGACCGCGTTGCTGGTCTCGTAGAAGTGCGCGTCGGCGAGCGTTGCAATCAGGCGGTTCGTCCAATACAGGCAGTCCGTGGAGACTTCCGGCGTGGTGTCGCGCAGATATGCGGGGGTGTCGTCGACATTCGCATAGAACGGGGCGGACGTGGTGAACGCGCCGGAACCGTACGAAATCCACATGATCGAACGGCTTTCGACGGGCGCGTACGGGCGAATCTGCATGGCCACCATGTGTCCGGTGCGGTTGATGCCGATCGGACGGAACATGTGGCGCGAATGCTGGTCGCCGAGCTTGCCGTACGGATCGTACGGGGTGCCCTGATAGTGGGAGCTCAACACGTACTTCACGTCCTCGATGGTGATCTTGCGATCGGGCTGGCGAGCCCATGGAATGTCGTCCGCGGTCGGCTGATGGTCGGCGTCCTGACCGTCCCACTGCTCGTCGTACGGGTTGAGGAAGCGCTGCATGTACCAAGCGCGCGGGGTGTTGTAAACATGGTCGGAATCAGAGTGGGAGCCGAACGCGTCACGCGGATTGAACGGGGTGACGTTCTCCACGGCCAGGTCGAGGTGGTTGCGTTCGATGAATTCACCGAGGTCCGCGGAGCACATATGCTCTTCCTGGTTTCCGAGGGCATCGTCAAGGTCGAATTCGTCGATGCCGAGCTGGTTCGGCATGGTCACGTATGCTTCGTCCGGCACGCGCTTGGCAATCCAGTGGTGGCCGCCGACGGTTTCAAGCCACCAGATCTCATCCACATCGGAGAAGGCGACACCGTTCATCTCGTAGGTGCCGTACTGTTCGAGCAGCGCGCCGAGACGGGTTACACCTTCGCGGGCGGTCTTGACATACGGCAGCACGAGGGTAAGGAAGTCCTCTTCGCCGATACCGCCGGGCACTTCCGGCTCGTAGCCGTCTTCGCCTTTCTTGCCTTTGGCTGGGGTGAGTTCCACGAACGGGTCGGCGCCGAGCACGCGCTCGTTGGTGGTGAGGGTTTCGGTGGCGCTCATGGCCACGTTGCGTTCGTTGACGCCAGCTTCCGCAAGGATTCCACGATTTGGAAGCACGTTCGGTACGATGCTGTACCGGCATGGATTGTCGGGAAGGTCGATTTCAACGTGGCTCAGCACACTGCGGTAGTGCCGCGGCTGCTCCTGCGGTGCGACGACTACGAATTTCTTGGGATCGTAACGTCCCGAACCAGAGTCGTCATCTCGGGCGATGATGGTCGAACCGTCGTAACTTGCTTTTTTGCCTACAAGAATTGTGGTACATGACATGGTTTCGATTGTAGGCACACCAACACTCCGAAGGCCATTTCGACGCCCGTCCGACGCCCGTGGTGGCGATTGGTCCGAATATGCTGTATACTATGTTGCTGTTGCCCCTCTAGCTCAACGGTTAGAGCAGCGTCCTTTTAAGTCGTGGGTTGTGGGTTCGAATCCCACGGGGGGCACAGGTTCGAAGTCTTGGAAGCCGATGGTTCTCAGGACTTTTTCATTTGTTTCGGGATGAGGTCTCAGCACTTCAATACGGAACGCACCATATCGCGCACCCTCTTTCGCTCACGAATCGCAATTTCGGTCGATTATTTCGCGACGTGCGCCGAAAAGTATGGAAAATAAGGCGATTTATACCCCCTACCGCACTATGCGGCACCACCTTTCGCTCACAATCGTAAGAAAACGAGCGAAATCGCAATATGTGTTCCGAAATGAATAGCGAACAGCCCGCGGGCGATTCGCGGACGGACCATACGCATGCAACCGGCGTGGCGCAATCGACGATAATGATAGACTCGAATATATCGAACATTTGTTCGCATAGATTCGGTATTACGGGAAATTCCCCACTATATACAGTGGGCGAACGCACGAAACGCCACTACGGGTAGTGTATACTGATGAACGGCCCGAGCAGCCGGGCAAAATCGAAAAACATGGCCGACAAGATCTTCCGCACCAAAGGAAGCCGATTGCATAGGGAGGAAAAGTAATGACCGTGACCGTCTTCACCAATCCGAACAATCCTCAATGCGAGGCCACCGAACAAGAGCTTTCCAAACTGGGAGTGCGGTACGTGGCGGTCGATTTGACGCAGAATCCGTCCACATTCGAACAGATCAAGGACGCCGGCTTCAAGCAAATTCCGGTCGTCATCTCACCGAATTCCTCATGGAGCGGACATCGCCCCGACCTCATCCGCCAGCTGGCGCAAAGCATCGCGGCGTAGGCGCGGCAACAGCAGTCAAGCATCCAGACAGCCGGAAGGCACGAATCCCAAACGGCAATAATCCGGAAGAATCAAATCCCCCGCGGCAAAACCCGCAACAAAACCCCACTGCAATCGTCCGAAATCGTTCAAAATCAGCCACCCAAAGCAAAGCGGCCAGCCGGAACATCGCCCGACCAGCCACTTAGCAAAACCCGCAAAACGCAAAAACCAGCCTACATACGACCGGCAGTGGACGGGTCGATCTTCATGGTCTGGAATCGGTGGGCCATGAAATCGTCATTGAAATACGTGGCGAAGAACTGCGAAACGGGCGAATTCTGCGCAACCCCAGCCATGCGGGAATACCAAGCGTCAAGCGCCATCAGCGTCATCACGCCATCGACGAAAATGAGTATGAAACAGACCAGCGTCAACGAATAGCGAATCTTCCACGGAATACGCTGGATCAATCGCAATAATCGCGGCAGAATCAACTTGACCCAAACCAAGCCGAGGATGCCCCAGAAGAACATGTATTTGCCGGATGTACGCCCGTCAATCGAAAGCCATTGCCCCGTGTAATCCCATGCGCGAATACCGAACGCGGCCTGCATGAACCAGCTGGTGAAATATTCGAACGCGCCACCGATCACCGCGCTTGAGCAGAAAATCAGCAACCAATTCGACTGCCACAAATGGTTGAGCAACACGGTGACGATCACCACGCCGAAACCATAGATGGGCGAGAACGGCCCCCATAGGAAGCCCGCACGGTCCTGGTATTCGCCAAACAGGATGAAATGGTAGATGGTTTCGATCACCAAACCGAACACACAACCAATGGTGAACAGCCAGAACAGATTGAAGAAATCCAGCGAAATATAGCCTTTGCCGGTCAGGTCGCGGCCGGCCATGCCTTGGGAGGCGGCGTTCTCATACGCGCTGCGGGCGTCCATGCGCCGCAACGCGAACTGCAGCCGGCGCTCCTCCCGCAGCGATGGGTCGGCGGTGATGTGCAGGGCGATCAGCACGACAAGCTGGACAGCCGGGCTGACAAGGTTCAGGCCAAGCCCCTTCAACGCCAGCGACAGCAGGCCTTCGGCGAGCGTAAGCGGAATCAGCAGGTACGTCCATTGCGCGATGTGCCGGCGTTTGTTCCTGAAAAGCAGCACGCCGAACACCGTCAGGCACGCGGTGGTGACCATCAGCACGACCGCGTGAATCGCCGACAGAATCGTGGTGAGGCTCAGCGCGTCGAACGTCATATCGCCGGAAAGCACGGCCTGCACGACGTACAGGCACGACAGCACGATGATCGGCAGCGTCACCACGCCTTCAATAAGCATGACGATGCCGTAAATGCGAACGATTAACGGCAGACGACGGTCAGCGGGATTGCCGACTTCGCCAGTGCCCTGCTTTCCGCCTTCTTCGATAGCCGCGATTTCGGTTTCGGCGGCAATCGCCTTGATTTCTCCATCCGTCTTGCCCGCGGCGGAATCCTCGGATCGTGATTCAGATTGTGCGGTTTCGCTCATATGCCGCTCCTTCCTTCAGCCCACGCTACCAAACGTAGGCAATATCCGCCGCAAGAAAAGCGGTTCAGGTGCGATTATTGGCGGACGCGAGCAAAAGAGGGGGACGTCAGCTGGCTGCAATCGCCATTCGCACACCACCTTTCGCTCACGTCCGCAAGAAATGGCGATGCATAGCGCATCGTGAGCGAATGGGGGTATAAATACGGACGGAAAATAGCGATTTATTACCACCTTTCGCTCACGGACATACAGAAATGGCGATTTGTCACGGACGTGAGCGGAAGGGGCTACGTCAGCCGGCGATGGTTTTGCCGAGGCTTTGCCGCAGTACTCGACCCGATTTCCGTCATCCATGAAACGCGATGGCGATTGTCCCGGAGCGCGTTATACGATACGTACCGCGTAGCGCTACGAAATACGTATCGCTATGAGAGGAATGATTCACCAAACCGGAGAGACAATGCACAACGTACTGCAGATCCTGCGCCGTGACTTCAAACGATTGGTCACCGTACCCGCCGCGTGGGTGATTATGATCGGCCTGATTCTCATTCCCCCGCTATACGCATGGTTCAACATCTACGGGTTCTGGAATCCCTATGGCAACACGGACAGCATCAAAGTGGCCGTGGCCAACATGGACGAAGGCACAGACAACGCGCTGCTTGGCAAAGTCAATCTCGGCGATCAAATCGAAGGCACGCTGAAGAGCAACGACCAGCTCGGCTGGGAGTTCATGGGCAAAGCCAACGCGATGGAAGCGGTGGAGTCGGGCGACTGCTACGCCGCAATCGTCATCCCTTCCGACTTCAGCGAAGATCTGGCCAACGTCGTCACCAACAGCAAGCATCGCCCCACGCTCGAATATTACGTGAACGAGAAGGCGAATCCGATTTCGCCGAAAATCACCGACCAAGGCGCGACCGTGGTCGACCGCACCGTCAACAACACCTTCGTCTCCACCGTCAGCGACGTGCTCGTCAAAGCCGTCAACTCGGCCAACGGCACCATCAGCGGCAACACCAACGCCATCGCCAACGAAACCATCGGCGAACTCGACAACACCAAGCGGAACGTAGGCACGATCCGCTCCGCAATCGCGGATTTCGACACCCAGTTAGCCAATGTGCCACAGCAGACAAAAGCAGCACGCAATGCCCTGAACGACGTGCAGCTGGCCGCGGCGAGCGCAGGCAGAGGACTAGCAGGCGCATCCACCGCCATCGGCACAGCGCAAACCCAGCTCAACACGCTTTCGTCCAACGCCAACAGCGCGCTGGAAACCGGATCCGGACTTGTTTCCCAAGCGACGGCGCAATCCACAGCCAGCATCAACCAGATCTCGTCGGCGGTATCCGCGGCAAGTGGATCGGCGCAGCAGGCGGTGACCGGCATGCAAAACATCACCGACAGCAATGCGAAACTGCTCGAGAAGCTCAAATCCGCCAGCGACAACGCGCAATACCAGCAAATCATCAGCAAACTGGAGAATACCAACAACACGGCAGCCGGAACACTCGCCGACCTCAAAACCCTGAGCGAGAACACACAGGCCACAGCCGGCAGCGTATCCAAACTGTCCACCGATTTCAACATAGGCACGCAGAACTCGCTCAAAAGCGCAGGCACGGCGCGCAACGCCATCAATTCAGGCGCACTGCCGCGACTGAATTCCGCGCTGGGCTCGCTGGCTGGGACGGCCGGAACACTTGCCGGCACCGTGACCAGCCAGGACAGCGTGGTCAGGCAAACCAACATCGTGCTCGACCAACTCGACCAAGTGGCGTCAGACGCCCGCATCGGCCTTGAGCAAACCGACCAGCAGCTGGCGAAGATGGAGACGAAGCTCACCACCGTCAGCACCGACCTGAAGGCGCTGGGCACTGCGGATCTGCTCGCATCGTTGACCGGCAGCGGTTCGCTTGACGCGGATAAGATCGCCTCGTTCATGGAGTCCCCGACCGTAATCGACACGAAGAACGTGTATCCCGTCAACTCCTACGGCTCCGGCATGGCTCCGCTGATGACCAATCTGGCACTGTGGGTGGGCGCGTTCGCCTTTGTGGTGATCTACAAAGTGGAGGTGGACGACGAGGGGCTTGAGGGTCTCGATCCGACCGCAACCGAAAAGTATCTGGCCCGATACCTGTTGCTCGGCACGATGGGCGTCATTCAAGGCGCGATCTGCACCGTTGGCGATCTGATACTCGGCGTGCAGACGGCTTGCGCGCCACTGTTCATACTGACCGGCATGATCACATCGCTGGTATATCTGAGCATCACGTACGCGCTGTCCACCACGTTCATGCACATCGGCAAGGGCCTGTGCGTGGCGTTGGTGATCGTGCAGATTCCAGGCGCTTCCGGCCTGTATCCGATCGAGATGATGCCGAAGTTCTTCCGCATGGTCTATCCGTTCGTGCCATTCAGCTATTCGATAGACGCATTCCGCGAGACCATCGCCGGCTTCTACGACGGCCATTGGACCAAGGCGATCGGCACGCTGCTGCTGTTTGCCGCCATGGCGTTCGTCATCGGTCTGGCGGTCCGTCCTCTGTTGGTCAACCTCAACCGACTGTTCGCCCGCGAAATCAAGGAAAGCGACATGATTATCGGCGAGGAAGTGGAGCTTCCGGAACGCGGATACAACATGTCCCAAGCCATTCAGGTGCTGGCCGACAAAGGCGGCTACCGCGAGGTGATCGAGGAACGCGCAAGTCGGTTCGCGGAACTGTACCCGAAACTCAAGCGCGGAGCTCTGGTGATCGGATTCGTAGTTCCGGTAACTCTGGCGGCGGTGTTCTCGTTCACCAACGGAGAGAAAGTGGTGGTACTGGCCACGTGGGTCGTCTGGATTCTGCTCATCATGGGCTTCCTCATGGTCATCGAATACATGCGCGATAATCTGAACCGTCAAGTGGAGCTCGGCCATTTGAGCGATGAATCGATCCAATCCATGCTGGTGGAGCGCCAAGCGGCACGCATCCGTCGCAAAAAGCGGGCGCAACAGGAACGGCGGAACAGACTGCTGCGCAAAACGCGAAAACGCACCAGCGGCAAACG
>OIDI01000096.1_pt1 | contig 10393 bp, 10 predicted proteins | sample 1581521 | NCBI WGS metagenome assembly OIDI01 (sample SAMEA3882543, study PRJEB24775) | human gut metagenome | biome: human-associated habitat; feature: intestine environment; material: feces | place: Netherlands | collected 2009/2010
CAGGCCGTGGGCGCCCTGCCCACACCTACCCGGGAGGGCTATGTGTTCCTGGGCTGGTTCGACGAGGTGGGCAGCCGCTATGATGCTTCCACCGTCTACAGCACAGCCGATGGTGTGACCCTCACCGCCCGCTGGGGTCAGGAGGACAGCACCTTCACCATTACCCTGAACGCCAATGGCGGCAAGGTGGAGCCCTCTGCTCTGGCGGTGGTATACGGTCAGGCTGTGGGCACCCTGCCCGTACCCACCCGGGAGGGCTATACCTTCGGCGGCTGGTACGACAAGGACGGCAACCGCTACGACGCCTCCAGCGTGTACAGCGTCAAGGGTGACACGACCCTGACGGCCCGCTGGATCGAAAACAGTGTCCAGACCGGCGACGGGTTCCCCATCTTCCTGCTGAGCGGCGCGATGATGGCGGCTGCCGCAGGCGCTGTGATGCTCCTGCTGAAGCGGCGGAAGCTCATGGGCGAATAAACAGACCGGAAGTGCTTCTGCACAGGCTGTTATAAAAGGCTCTCCGGCACATGTGCGCCGGAGAGCCGGGAAACGAAACAAGCCAAGGCCGGCAGGTCAATGACCTGCCGGCCTTGGCTTGTCAAAAATCCTTAATGGGACATTCTCCGCTGGGGAGCGGCTCCATCAAAGCGCTGCGGACACGGGCGGAGTGAATCCGCCCTTCGGCAAGGTTTTGCTGGGCAAAACGCTTGGGACGCGGCTGCGCCGCGGGGGAAAAGCAGCAGGGGAGCCGACTCAGGAACCGGCAGCTTACCGTTCCTCTCGGAAGTAGCTGAGGCCCAGGCTTGCAGGAGGCTGCTTTGATTCCCTGTCCGGCCTTGGCCGGACAGGGGACCCGGATTTCATTTTCCTCCGGGCGGAGTGAATCCGCCCTGCGGCAAGGTTTTGCTGCGCAAAACGCTTGTGGTGGAGCAAAAGCAGCAGGGAAGAGGGGACGTGTTGCCTTTAGTTCTCCTCCACGTCACCCACCAGGGCAATATGCAGCTCATCCAGCTGCTTCTGCTCCACGGTGGACGGCGCGCCCATCATGATGTCCTGGGCGTTCTTGTTCATGGGGAAGGGGATGATCTCGCGGATGGAGCTTTCGCCGGCCAGCAGCATGACCATGCGGTCCACGCCCGGGGCGATGCCTGCATGGGGAGGCGCACCGTAGCAGAAGGCGTTGTACATGGCGGGGAACTTCTTTTTCACATCCTCCTCGCCCAGGCGCACCAGCTCGAAGGCCTTGATCATGATCTCGGGGTCGTGGTTACGGACGGCGCCGGAGCTGAGCTCCACGCCGTTGCACACCAGGTCGTACTGGTTGGCGTAGATGTCCAGCGGGTCGATCTCGCCGCGCTCGGCCTTCAGCAGGATATCCATGCCGCCGTTGGGCATGGAGAACGGGTTGTGGCAGAACTCCAGCTCGCCGGACTCGTCGCCGATCTCGTACATGGGGAAGTCCACGATCCAGCAGAACTCATAGCGCTCCTTGTCGAAGTGGTTTTCGCAGGCGGCGCCGAAGGTCTTGATGAGCACGCCCACGGACTTGGTGGCGTATTGGCCTGCGGTTGCCAGCACCAGGGTGCCCGGCTTCAGGTCGATGATCTTGCCCAGCTCGGCCTCCACCGGGGCGACGAACTTGGCGATGCCGCCGGCCAGCTGGCCGTTTTCGTCCACCTTGAACCAGTAGGCCTTGCTGCCGGACTGGACCTCGCAGTCGGTCAGCAGCTTCTCCACCTGCTTGCGGGTCAGGGCGCAGTCGCTGATGGGCACCATCTTTACGGTCTGGCCCTTGAAGGCCTCGAACTCGCTGGCGACAAACAACTCGCTGACGTTTTTGCAGGTCAGGTCGATACGCAGATCGGGCTTATCGGAGCCGTAGGTCTCCATGGCGGTGTTGTAGGGGATGCGGCGGAAGGGGGCGGAGGAGGCCACGTTGTAGGTGCCGAACTTGGCGAAGATGGGGGGCAGCACGTCCTCCAGCACGGCGAAGATGTCGTCCTGGGTGGCGAAGGCCATCTCCATATCCAGCTGATAGAACTCGCCGGGGGAGCGGTCGCCCCGGGCGTCCTCATCCCGGAAGCAGGGGGCGATCTGGAAATACCGGTCGAAGCCCGCGGTCATCAGCAGCTGCTTGAACTGCTGGGGAGCCTGGGGCAGGGCATAGAACTTGCCGGGGTGCTTCCGGGCGGGCACCAGATAATCCCGGGCGCCCTCCGGGGAGGAGGCGGTCAGGATGGGGGTGGTGATCTCCAGGAAGCCGTGCTGGGTCATGGCCGCCCGCAGGGCGGACACCACCTGGCACCGCAGGATGATGTTGCTCTTCACCGCCGGGTTCCGCAGGTCCAGATAACGATATTTCAGACGCTGGGTCTCGTCGGCCTCCCGGCTGCGGTTGATCTCAAAGGGCAGGCTGTTGTACCGGCAGCGGCCCAGGACCTCGATCTTCTCCGGCACCACTTCCACGTCGCCGGTGGCCTGCTTGGGGTTCTTGCTGGCCCGCTCCCGGACGGTACCCTCCACGCTGATGGTGGACTCCTTGTTCAGGCCGTTGATGATGTCCATCATCTCCTGGTTCTCCACCACCACCTGGGTGGTGCCGTAGAAGTCCCGCAGCACCACAAAGGCGAAGTTCTGGCCCACGACCCGGACGTTTTCCATCCAGCCCACGATTTTCACGCGCTGACCCGCGTTGGCCAAGCGCAGCTCCCCACAGGTATGGGTTCGCATCTGCATCATATGAATCGCTCCTGTTCTGATAAATATTTGTATAGTTTGGTTATAATATCACGTTCTGTATTGAATTGCTTGATTACAAACTGAAATATTTCGTTCAGATATTTCATCTTGTATTTATTTTTCCAGGATGACCTTGCCCTGGTTCCGCTGGGACAGTCCCTGAGTGATCCGGGACAGAGTGTCCTCAAAGGACAGCTTGGTCTGCTCGCCGGAGGTCATATCCTTGCAGGCCACCTGCCCTGCGGCGATCTCGTCGTCCCCCAGGAACACCACATAGGGGACCCCCAGCTTGTCGGCATAGTTCATCTTGGCCTTGAACTTTTTCTGCTCTGTATACAGCTGGGTGCGGACGCCTGCACTCCGCAGCCGGGTAGCCAGCCGGATGGCCGGCGTCAGGTCCTGGGTCATGGGCAGGATCAGCACATCGGCGGGAGCAGTGGGCAGTTGGGGGTTCAGCAGACCCTGCTCGCCCAGCACATAAAACAGCCTTGTCAGGCCGATGGAGATGCCCACGCCGGGGAGCTGACGTTCGGTATAATACGCAGCGAGGTTGTCGTAACGCCCTCCGGAACACACGGAACCGATCTCCGGATGGTCCAGCAGGGTGGTCTCATACACCGTGCCGGTGTAGTCCTCCAGCCCCTGGTCGAACAGCTCGTGCCGTCCCTGATACCCGGCCAGGGCATCCAGCACCTGCCGGTTGCTGCCGGTGATGGAGATGAACCGCATGATCTCGTCGGCCTGCTCCGCCGTCAGCCCCACGTCCTCCGCCAGGCAGGTCCGGACCTTGTCGGCCCCGATCTTGTCCAGCTTGTCCACGGTGCGCATGATGTCACCGGACTGCTCCGTCAGGCCCAGCATGGCGTAAAATCCATTGAGGATCTTCCGGTTGTTGACCCGGATCTGGAACCGGGTCAGGCCCAGGGAGGTGAAGGTCTGATAGATGATGGAGGGGATCTCCGCTTCGTTGGTGATATCCAGCTTGCCGTCGCCGATGATGTCGATGTCCGCCTGATAGAACTCACGGAAGCGGCCGCGCTGGGCGCGCTCGCCCCGGTAGACCTTGCCGATCTGGTAGCGGCGGAAGGGGAAGGACAGGTCGTTGTAGTGCAGGGCCACATACTTGGCCAGCGGCACCGTCAGGTCAAACCGCAGGGCCAGGTCGGCGTCGCCCTTGTTGAAGCGGTAGATCTGCTTCTCCGTTTCGCCGCCGCCCTTGGCCAGCAGCACCTCCGCCGCCTCGATCACCGGGGTGTCCAGCGGGGTGAAGCCGTACAGGGAATAGGTGCGGCGCAGGATGTCCATCATGCGCTCCATCTGCTGCTGCGGCTTGGGCAGCAGCTCCATAAAGCCGGACAGGGTCCGGGGGGTCATCTCAGCCATTTTCCGTCTCTCCTTTATCTTCGGTGGTTTCGTTTTGTTCGCCTGTCTCCGGCAGCTCCTCCGCACCGGGCGTTAGCGTGTGGGCGGCGGCCTCGCGGGCGGCCTCGGCCTCCGCCTCGTGCTTCAGCTCCCAGGCGACCTCGCGGTAGATATCATCCAGGGCCCGGCCCTTCTTCGCGCCGATGCGCTGGCCGATGACACCGCCGACTATGGCCAGCGCCAGGCCCGCATACCACAGCCCCGGTACAATGACAGGCAGCAGCAGGCCCGCCAGCGCACCGAACCAGACGCCCAGCTCCTCGCAGTGGCCCCGGACGGCGTGGCACCTTTTTTCTCCCGGAGGTGCGTCATTCGCTTCAGCTGCGCCAGGCACATACCGACCCGCAGCAGCGCCAGCGCCGTCAGCGGGATGAAGATGTCCCGCACGTGGTTGTTGATGAAGTCCAAAACAGCCTGCATAGCGTTCTCCTTTGTGTTTGTGTCGGCGGCGCGGACGAAAAAACGCTCCCGTCCCTGCATTGGGACGAGAGCGTAAAACACTTCGTGGTGCCACCCAAATTCGGCCTTGCGGCCCTTTTTGCTCCTGTTACGGGGAGCGCGCCGTGGATGTTTCCATCCCCGCTAACTCGCTGTCTTCACCTGTGCCTTGCCGCGGTGCACTTTCAGACGATGGTGCACCTCTCTTGCAGCGGCGGTGTACAGGCTACTCCTGCGAGGTCTGCACGGTTATCCCTTATTGTATGCGATTTGCCGATGGTTGTCAAGCCGTAAAGGGCTTGTTCTTGGGGTTGACGATGTCACGCCAGTCCAGGTCGCCCCGGTCCAGACCCAGCACCAGCATCTCGGCGGTGGCCAGGTTGCTGGCAAAGGGCACGTTGTTCTGGTCGCACAGGCGGGAAATATACGTGATGTCTGCGTCCGGCGTTTTCTGGTTGGGGTCACCGAAGCACAGCACCATATCGATCTCATTATAGGCGATGCGGGCGGCGATCTGCTGTCCGCCGCCGTGGGCGAAGGACAGGAAGCGGTGTATGGTCAGCCCGGTAGCGTCGGCGATCTGCTGGCCGGTGCGGGCGGTGGCGCAGAGGGTGTGCTTGGCCAGGATGCCGCAGTAGGCGGTGCAGAACTGGACCATCAGCTCTTTCCGGTTGTCGTGTGCCATCAATGCAATATTCATGGAGGGCTCCTTTCCTTATATCTTCATCAGCGGGGTTTTCTGCCCCATGATGCGTTTCGCAATGTTTTCATAGGCCCGGGCGGCGTAGTAGTTCTGCTCCCGCAGCACCAGTCCGCGGTTCAGGCAGTAGGGGACGTCCGGGTCCTCCGGTATCACGCCCAGCAGCGGCAGGCCCGCCGCGTCGATGGCGTCGTCGATGGTGGTGTGCAGCTGACGCAGCACCTTTTTGGACACGCGCCCCACCACCAGATGCACCGTCCCGCTGGGAAAGGCGGACAGCTCTGCGGCGGTGCGCTGGGCGTCCCGCATGGCGGACACGTCCGTAGTGGTGATGACGATCACCTGGTCGGCCATGCACGCTGCCATCTGGAAGCCCTGACCCAGTCCGGCGGGCGCATCGATCAGGCACCAGTCGTAGCTTTCCCGTATCTCACGCGCCAGCGCCTGCAGCTTCGGCACCGACAGGGACAGCGGGCGGTCGGCCATGGGTGCGGTCAGCAGGGAGAGGGAGGGGTATCGCTCATGGGGCACCGCCGCCTCATGCAGGGTGCAGCGGCCCTCCAGCACGTCGGAGAAGTCCATCAGCGCCCGGTCGCTGAGCCCCAGCGCCAGATCCAGGTTCCGCAGGGTGATGTCACAGTCCAGGCACAGCACCCGCTGCCCCATGTGGGCCAGCGCCAGCGCCACGTTGGCGGTGAAGGTGGTCTTGCCGGTGCCGCCCTTACCGGACGCCACGGCGATGATCTTGCCCATGGACTTCCTCCTTTCACGGGCCGCTTATACCAGCGGCGCTTTTTTGATCCGGGCAAAGGCCCGGGGAAATTGCTTCGGTGTGTGCTGTGTTTTTTCGATGGATATGATGCGGTGCACCACGTCCGTCTCCGGCACGGTGTAGTCCGTGACGCCGGAGAGCTGTCCGCCCAGCTGGGCGATGGCGCTGTGGGCCTGCCGTATCTCCTCGTCGGTGGAGACGGACTTCATGGCGGCGAACTGTCCGCCTACCTTTACCAGCGGCAGCGTCAGCTCACACAGCACGTTCAGCTGAGCCACGGCACGGGAGGCCGCCAGATCGAACTGCTCCCGGTGCTGCGCGGCGAATTCCTCCGCCCGGGCGTGAACGCAGGTCACATTTTTCAACTCCAGGTCCGTCTGGACCTCCTTCAGGAAGTCCACCCGCTTGCCCAGACTGTCCAGCAGCGTGAAGCGGGCGTCCGGCGTCAAAATCGCCAGCACCATGCCGGGAAAGCCTGCGCCGGTGCCTACGTCGATGACGCGCTTGCCGGACAGGTCAAGCTGCGCCGCCAGCGCCGCGCAGTCCAGCAGGTGCAGGGTGGCAACGTCCCGGGGCGCGGTGATGGCCGTGAGGTTCATGACCTTGTTCTTTTCCAGCAGCAGTTCGGCGTAGCGCGCCAGCTTGTCCGCGGCGGCGGGGTCCAGGTCCAGGGCCGTCAGGCCGGCGGTCAGGAGGTCCCTCATTTCTGCTGTGCCTTCAGCAGGTCGCGGATCTCGGTCAGCAGCTCCTCGCTGGTGGGAGCCGGTTCTTCCTCCTCCTGCGGCTCCTCGTTCTTTTTGCCCAGCTTGTGCAGCTGGTTGATGGTCTTGACCATCAGGAAGATGACGAAGGCCACCAGAACAAAGTCAATGACCGTGCTCAGAAACGTGCCGATGCCCAGGGTAACGGCCTCGGTGACCACCTGGCCTGCCTCGTCCAGCACCTCCGGCTTCAGCACGATATTCAGCTGTCCCAGATCCACGCCGCCGATGAGCAGGCCGATCAGGGGCATGAACACATCGTTCACCAGAGAGGTGGTGATCTTACCGAACGCGGTACCGATGATCACGCCGACGGCCATGTCCATGACGTTGCCGCGCATGGCGAATTCCTTGAATTCCGCAAAAAACTTCTTCATGTGTAAAAGCTCCTATACTAAAAGTATAATTACGGATAACTATTACGATACGCTATCAGTGCAGCGGTACCAGGCGCTCCTTGCCGCCCATGTAGGGCTGCAGCGCCTTGGGTACCAGCACGGAGCCGTCCGCCTGCAGGTTGTTCTCCAGCAGGGCGATCAGCATACGGGGCGGGGCCACCACGGTGTTGTTCAGGGTGTGGGGCAGGTACAGCTTGCCGTCCTCGCCGCGGACGCGGATCTTCAGGCGGCGGGCCTGGGCGTCGCCCAGGTTGGAGCAGGAGCACACCTCGAAGTACTTTTGCTGCCGGGGGGACCAGGCCTCGATGTCGCAGGACTTGCACTTCAGGTCCGCCAGATCGCCGGAGCAGCACTCCAGCTGCCGCACAGGGATATCCAGGCTGCGGAACAGCTCCACAGAGTAGCGCCACATCTTCTCGTACCAGGCCTTGGAGTCCTCGGGCTTGCAGACCACGATCATCTCCTGCTTTTCGAACTGGTGGATGCGGTACACGCCACGCTCCTCGATGCCGTGGGCGCCCTTTTCCTTGCGGAAGCAGGGGGAGTAGGAGGTCAGCGTCTGGGGCAGCTTGTCCTCCGGCAGGATCTGATCGATGAACTTGCCGATCATGGAGTGCTCGCTGGTGCCGATCAGGTACAGGTCCTCGCCCTCGATCTTGTACATCATGGCGTCCATGTCCGTTTGGCTCATCACGCCCTCCACCACGTTGCCGTGGATCATAAACGGCGGGATGCAGTAGGTGAAGCCCTTGTCGATCATAAAGTCACGGCCATAGGCGGTGACGGCGGAGTGCAGCCGCGCGATGTCGCCCATCAGGTAATAGAAGCCGTTGCCGGATACACGGGCGGCAGCGTCCATATCCACGCCGTCGAAGCGTTCCATGATCTCCGTGTGGTAGGGGATGGGGAAGTCCGGGGTCTTGGGCTCGCCGAAGCGCTCCACCTCTACGTTGCAGCTGTCGTCCGGACCGATGGGCACAGACTCGTCGATCATCTGGGGGATGACCAGCAGCAGCTTGTTCATGGCCGCCTCGGCGTTGGCCTTCTTCTCCTCCAGACGAGCCATGCGTTCGGCGTTGGCCTTTACGGCGGCGTTGTTGGCATCGATCTCCGCCTGAAGGGCGGCCTTCTCCGCCTCGTCGGCGCACTTTTTCAGCCTGCCGAACAGGGGACCGTTGGCCTTGGATAGTTTGTTGCGCTCGGCCTTCAGGGCCTCGCCCTCGTTGATGGCCTCGCGGCGCTCGCTGTCCAGGGCGATGACCTCGTCCACCAGGGGCAGCTTGGCGTTCTGGAACTTCTTGCGGATATTCTCCTTTACCAGGTCCGGGTTCTCCCGGATAAACTTGATGTCAAGCATATTCTATACCTCTATTCGATGATGTTTCACGTGAAACGCTTATCGCTTTCCCAGCTTTTCCAGAGCCTCCAGCAGGGCGTTCAGGTCCTCGGTGCCGTAGTATTCCAACTCGATGCGCCCCTTCTTTTTGCCGTTGACGATGCGGCAGGGGCGGCCCAGCTTTTCGCCCAGCTCACGGGCGGCCTCCTCAACATAATTGACGGAAAGCGCGTCCTTTTGGGGCTTTTCTTTTTTCTCGGCGGCGAGTTTTTTCACCAGCAGTTCCGTCTGGCGGACGGAGAGGGCGTCCTTGACCACGGTCTCCGCGGCGGCCTGCTGCTGTTTGCTGCCCAGCGTCAACAGGGCGCGGGCGTGTCCGGCGGAAAGCCGTCCGTCCTCCACCATGGCCCGCACCGGCTCGGTCAGCCCCAGCAGGCGCAGGGCGTTGGCCACGGTGGGGCGGGACTTGCCCACCCGCTGCGCGCACTCGTCCTGGGTCATGCCGTACTGCTCCGTCAGCACCCGGTAGCCCTCGGCCTCCTCAATGGGGTTCAGGTCCTCTCGCTGGAGGTTTTCGATCATGGCCAGCTCCATGGCCTTGCGGTCGTCGGCCTCGATGACCACCACGGGCACCTGAGTCAGCCCTGCCATCCGCGCCGCCCGCCACCGCCGTTCACCGGCGATGATCTGATAGTAGCCGGATTGCAGCTTCCGCACGGTCAGCGGCTGGATGATGCCGTGTATCCGGATGGAGTCCGCCAGGTCACTGAGGGCCTCCGGCTCAAAGCTCTTTCTGGGCTGGGTGGAGCAGCTCTCCACCTGGCTGATGGGCAGCAGCAGGGAGGAGGCGCGCTCGTCCTTGGCGGCGATGACGTCGTCACCAAGCAGTGCGCTTAGTCCCTTGCCCAGACCTTTTGTGTTCGCCATACCGCGTCTCCTTTCAGCAGTTGTTCTTCCGCAAAAATTCCGCCGCCAGCGCCATGTATGCGTCCGCGCCCCGGCAGGTCTTGTCATAGGCGGTGATGGGCTTGCCGTGGCTGGGCGCTTCGCTGAGCCGTACGTTCCGCGGGATCACGGTGCTGTACACCTTCCCGGCAAAAAACCGCTTCAGCTCCTGGGCCACCTGAATGGACAGGTTGGTGCGGCCATCGAACATGGTCAGCAGCACGCCCTCGATATCCAGCCCGGGGTTCATGCTGCGCCGCACGATACGCACGGTGTTCATCAGGTCGCTGAGTCCCTCCAGCGCGTAATACTCGCCCTGCACCGGGACCAGCAGACTGTTGGCGGCGCACAGTGCGTTCAGCGTCAGCAGCTCCAGCGAGGGCGGACAGTCGATGAAAATGAAATCGTAATTGTCCGCTACCTGCCGCAGCGCAGCCTTCAGCAGGAACTGCCGGTCCTCCATGTTGATCATCTCCACGCCGGCGCCGGCCAGCGCCTTGCTGCTTGGCAGCACGTCGCCATAGGGCGTGGTCACGATCAGCTGGGCCGTCTCTGCGCCGTTGATGAGCGCATCGTAGACGCCGTTGCTGGTGGTCTTGTCTACGCCCATGCCGCTGGTGGCGTTGGCCTGGGGGTCAAAATCGCACAGCAGCACCCGCTTGCCAGCGGCTTTTACGGCGGCGGCCAGGTTTACGCAGGTGGTGGTCTTGCCCACGCCGCCCTTCTGATTTACGATCGCAATGATTTTCGCCACAGCAAATTCCTCTTTCTGTCTGAGTTCATTATGATAGTATATACCACCTGCATGGAGGGTTTCAAGAGGGAAAATGCAAATTTTCGCCCTTTTGTTTCACGTGAAACATAAAGGGACAAAAACGGGGC
>OIDI01000099.1_pt1 | contig 10110 bp, 7 predicted proteins | sample 1581521 | NCBI WGS metagenome assembly OIDI01 (sample SAMEA3882543, study PRJEB24775) | human gut metagenome | biome: human-associated habitat; feature: intestine environment; material: feces | place: Netherlands | collected 2009/2010
TCCTCCGGCATCCTGCGGAGCTATCATCTGCGGTATCTCCGGGCCGACGGCCCCCTGTATACCCGCATCGCCTTCACCGACGCCGCCCAGGAGGACGCCACCCTCCGGGCGGTGGTTAAAATGTGCCTGATTGTAGGCGTGGCGGCCCTGGCGGTGCTGCTGGGGTGCAGCTATCTGCTGGCGGGACTGGCCGCCCGGCCGGTGGCCCGGTCCCTGGACCAGCAGCGCCGGTTCCTGTCCGACGCGTCCCACGAGCTGAAAACACCCCTGACGGTGATCCTGTCCTCGGCGGACCTGATGCAGCAGACGGCGGTCCTCCTTGCTTTGCAGTTCCTCCAGCATGGTGTCCTCTTCCCCCACCACATCGCCCAAATACAATGCGTCACCCTCCGGCCCCGTGTCCAGCGCCTCGTTCAGCGACACCTCCCCCTGCAATTTTTTCTGTCCCCGGAAGTACATTAGTATCTCATTTTCTATACAACGAGCGGCGTAGGTGGCCAGCTTGATTCCCTTGTCAGGGCGGAAGGTATTGACCGCCTTGATAAGCCCGATCGTTCCGATGGAGATCAGGTCCTCCTGGTCAGTGGACTGCGTGTAATACTTCTTGATGATGTGGGCCACCAGGCGCAGATTGTGCTCCACCAGTATATTCCGGGCCTCCAAATCTCCGGCGGCACAGCGCTCCAGGCACTCCCTCTCCCGGGCAGCAGACAGGGGCTTGGGGAAGGACCCGGCGCTACCGGTCAGGTGCAGGGACAAAAACAGGCTGTTGCACAGCAGCAACAGTGCAGCAGACAGCATACGCATCGCTCCTTTCACAACACCCTATGCCCTATGGGAATGTCCCTATACAAAAAGAACACGGACGGCAGCGTCGTCCGTGTTACAGTTCCTCCTCCGGAAGGGCCTCACCCTCCTCGCCATTGCCGAAGGCAATGGCCGTCCTGCCGTATTTTTGGCGGATAGCGTCCACGGCCTCCTCCAGCTGCTCCTGCCGCTGACCGCAGGCCTGAGCGGTACTGTCCAGCAGATCCAACTGTTGGAAAGTGCTGCACGTCTCGGTGACGTACAGCGCCGTTACGGTCATGGAGCGAAGGCGGGCAGGCGGCTTCCACAGCTGCCGGGCCAGGTCCGCAGCCGCACGGTAAATATCCCGGACCAGATGGGTAGGCGCGTCCAAGCGGGTCTGGCGGCTGAATGTTTTGAACGATACGTCTTTCAGCGTCACGCTGACGCCGCCGGCATACAGGCCGTGGCGGCGCAGGCGGGCGGCCACACTGTCGCACAGAGGCATCAAGCCGGCGCAGATCTGTTCCCAGCGCACCAGGTCATCGGGGAAGGTAGTGCCGTTGCCCACGGACTTGACCGGATCGGCGGCGTGGCGGGGCTTAACAGGGCTTTTGTCAAGACCGTTGGCGTATTCCCACAGCTGGCGGCCCATCTTTCCCAGCAGCTGCTCGGGCATGGCGGGATCGCAGGCGGCCAGCTGGCCGATGGTCTCTATACCGTATTTTTTCAGGGTCTGGGTGGCGGCGCGGCCGGCGTACAACAGGTTGCCCAGCGGCTGCGGCCAAACGATATTTTGCCACCCGTCTATCGGAATGACCGTTGTAGCGTCCGGTTTTTTCATATCGCTGCCCAGCTTGGCAAACACTTTATTGAACGAAACTCCCACAGAAATCGTTAATCCGGTCTCATTTTTTACTGTTTTTCGAATTTTATTGGCCAGTTTTTCCGCGTCGCCGCCGAAGAGATGGAGGCTGCCGGTGACATCCAGCCAGCTCTCGTCGATGCCGAAGGGCTCGATCAGGTCGGTGAAGCGCTCGTAGATGTCATTGACGCGGACGGACCACATTTTGTACAGGTCGTGATGGGGCGGCAGAAGCACGAGGCCGGGGCACTTCTTTTTGGCCTGCCAGACCGTCTCAGCCGTTTGTATTCCGTACTTTTTGGCGGGTTCGTTCTTGGCCAGAATGATGCCGTGGCGGGTCTTCGGGTCGCCGCAGACGGCCACCGGGACCTCCCACAAAGCGGGCTTGTCCAGCAGCTCCACAGAGGCGTAAAAGCTGTTCAGATCACAGTGCAGTATGATGCGCTCTCCCATGCTTTTCACCTCCCGGCACAGCAAATTTCTTTAGCAGTATATGATACAATGTCTGTACCTTTTCTATACGCTCTTTATACTTTTTATGTGCTCCTCACGGACTTTTCATGCACCTTTTATGCGCTGTTGGGTCAGGTTCTCTTTCCCTTCCTTCCAGCCTCCCTTTTCGGGGCCAAAAACGAAGGATCGGACGGTCGTCTTCATGTGCGCCCCCTGCACAGGGGGCGCACATGGGGACTGTTCAATAGCCGATCCGACGGTCCACCAGACGCAGGGGCTTCTCACCCCGACCGTAGCGCTCCAGATCCTCACAGAAAAGCTGCACGTTCCGATCGCGGGTGTAGCCCAGGCTCATCTGACCGGAGATGTGGGGGGTGATGAGCAGGTTCTTCGCCGTCCAGGCCGGGTCGCCGGCGGGGATGGGCTCCTGCTCGAACACGTCCAGAGCCGCGCCGGCGAGACGGTCATGGTTCAGGGCGTCCAGAAGGGCGGCCTGGTCGATGGCGCTGCCGCGGCCCACGTTGACCACATAGGCGGTCTTCGGCAGCAGGGCGAGGCGCGCCGCGGAGAGAAACCCCTTCGTCTCACCGGTGGCGGGCAGGGCCAGGGCCAGGATATCCGTATCCGGCAGGAGGGCGTCCAACTCGTCGTTGGTATGGATCTCGTCAAAGGCGGGGTCGGCGGCCTTTTTGGTGCGGCGGACACCGCGGACGGCGGCAGCACCCATGGCCTTGGCGCGGCGGGCAAACTCCGTGCCGATATCACCGGTGCCGACGACGGTGATGGTGCTGCCCATAATGGAGCGCATGGGGAGCACCCGGCCCCAGCGGCCGGCAACCTGGTCGGCGCAGTAGACGGGGGCGTGGCGCAGGAGCATCAGCGTGACCATGACCATGTGCTCGGCGATGGTGACACCGTAGGCGCCGGAGGAGTTGGACAGCATGACCTCGGGAGAGGGATACAGGCTGTCGTCCAGATAGGCGTCCACGCCGGCAAAGCTGCCGCAGAACCACTTGAGGTTCACGAAGTCCTTTAATTCACCGGGCTTGGGCATACCGTAGATGACCTCATAGTCACCCCGCTTGTCCGCGGGGACGGCGGCGGGGGCCGCGTAGTAGTCCACGGTGAAGCCAGCGCGGGCCGCTGTCTCGTCGATGAGCCGGCGGTGCTTGGGCTCGGTGAAGCTGTCGTAGATGGCGATCTTTCTCATGTTGTATATACCTCCAGGAGTTTTTCCGCGCAGCGCATCCCGTCGGCGGCGGCGGAGAGGATACCTCCGGCATAGCCGGCCCCCTCGCCGCAGGGGAATATGCCGCGTATATTGGCTTCATAGTGCGCGTCACGCACCAGGCGCACCGGGGAGGACGAGCGCGTCTCCACGCCGGTGAGCAGGGCGTCCGGGTCGTCGTAGCCCTTGAGGTAACGGCCCAGGACCGGCAGGGCCAGGGCCAGCGTCTCGCTGATAAAATCCGGCAGGCAGCGGCGCAGGTCGGTATAGACCACGCCGGGGCGGTAGCTGGGGCGCACGGTCCCCGGTCCGGCGGAAGGACGGCCTGTCAGAAAGTCCGCCACCCGCTGGCAGGGGGCGGCATAGCCGCCGGTGAGGGCGTAGGCCGCCGTCTCCAGCTGCCGCTGGAGGGCAATTCCTGCAAGGGGATGGTCCGAGGGGAAATCCGCCGGCGTGACATTCACCAGCAGCGCGCCGTTGATGTTCTCCCCATCACGGGCATAGACGCTCATGCCGTTGGTGACGGTGCGCCCCGGCTCGGAGGCGGCCACCACCTGGCCGCCGGGGCAGACGCAGAAGCTGAAGGCGCTGCGGCCGTTGGGCAGGTGGCAGGACAGCTTGTAGGTGCTGGGGGGCAGAGCCGGGTGGCCCGCCAGAGAACGGTACTGGGCGGCATCGATGGCCGACTGGCTGTGCTCGATACGGACGCCCATGGCAAAGGGCTTGGGCTCCATGGCAAGCCCCGCCTGATACAGCATTTCAAAGGTGTCACGGGCGCTGTGACCCAGAGCCAGGACCACATGGCGGGCAGGCAGGTCATAGGTCTGCCCGTTCTGGCAGACGGTGACGGCGCTGACCGCGCCGTCCTGTATCCGTATATGCTCCAGCCGGGCGTTGAAGCGTATGTCCGCCCCGGCCGCCTCCAGCTCCTGCCGCAGGGCCTGCAGGGCGATGTGGAGCTTGTCGGTGCCCACATGAGGCTTGGCGTCGGTCAAAATGGTATCCGGTGCGCCGCAGCGGACCAGCGTCTCCAGAATGAAGCGGTGGCGCAGATCCTTCGTGCCGGTGTTCAGCTTGCCGTCAGAAAAGGCGCCGGCGCCGCCCTCGCCAAACTGGACGTTGCTGTCCGGGTCCAGCGGGCCGCCGGACCAGAAGCGCTCAACGTCCACCTGACGGTGTTCTACCGGCCGGCCGCGCTCCAATAGAATAGGGCGTGCGCCGCAGCGGGCCAGCACCAGGGCGGCGAACAGTCCCGCCGGTCCCGCGCCCACCACGATGGGCCGGACCGCCGGGGCCGTCACCGGCGGCGGTAGGAAGTACACTTCCTGTTTGTAGACAGATACGCGCTTATCGCGGCAGCGGCGCAGGACCTGGGCCTCGTTTTTTACAGAGACGAACACCGTGTAGACAAGGGTCAGGTCCTCGCGGGCGTCAATGGCCTTTCGCAGAACGGTACAGGCGGTGATATCCGCCGGAGCCACGCGGAGCAGCTTGGCGCACCGGGCGCGCAGGAGCGTCTCCTGCTGGCCGGGGTGCAGGCGCAGTTGGTCGATACGGAGCATGGGTGCGTCTCCTTTTTATAGGATCGGGTGGGGGTTCGCCGCCGCGGCGGCGAGTTGGCTTTCCCCTGGCGGGTAGGCGGCCTCCGGCGGCCACATTTCTTTCTGCGAAGAAAGAAATGTGGGAAAGAAAGTCGCTTAGACCTACGGTCTAAGGGTCCCTTGGCGCGGGGCGGGCAAGTGCAAATTTGGCGGTATGCACTCGCGGAATTGGTGCGGTGGGTGACATTGTTGTCGGTTCAGGGATCGCTTGTACCTCTTGCGCCGCTGCCGCTGACAGCAGTGAGGGTAGGGGTTGGTGCGCTGGTCGAGTGGCGATTATCAAATCGCGCCCATTGCGGCGCGAAGCACCGCAATGGGTAGGTGGCGGCTGACGCCGCCGTGGTATGGGGGAACCTGTCTCCCTGCGGGTCGGTCGGTTCGCGGGTCTGACAGGCCACCGGCGTGTCATTCAGCGCCGCGGCCCCCGCGAGGGGGAAGGCTGGGGTCAGTCCTCGCCGTTTTCGGCCACCCAGCGGCGGACGTAGTCCACGAAGCGGCGGGTGGAGGCGGACTGGGCCTTTTCATCCTTGACGGCGATGCCGATATTGCGGTAGAAGCGCTCGGGGGCGTGGCAGGCGGCCACGGGATAGGGGCTGCGGCGGACCATCAGCTCCGGCAGGAGGCTGATGCCCAGGCCCTTGGACACCATGGCCAGGATGGTGCGGTCCTCGCGGGCGGTGTATTTCACATTGGGGTGGACGCCCATGGCGTCCAGGGCGGCGGTGAGCTCGTAGTCGCGGCCCTCCTCCAGCCGGATGAACGGCTCTGTCGCCAGCGCTTCCAGCGGAAAGGGATCGCTGTCCGCCAGCGGGTGGCCGCAGGGGACGACCACCAGCAGCTCATCCCGGTACAGGGGGTGGGCGCAGAGGGATTTTGCTGAGGGCAGGCGCAGGAAGCCGCAGTCCACCTTGCCCTGGAGGATCCACTCCTCGGTCTGGCCGTAGAAATCGGCGTCCACCACCTCGAACTCGATGTTGGGGTAGACGTCGCCGAAGCTTTTGAGGATGGAGGGGAGCCACTGGGCGGAGACGCTGGAGAAGGTGGCCACCTTGACCAGGCCGGCGTCCAGACCCTTCAGGTCCGCCGCGGATTGCATGAGGGCATGGTGGGCGGCGCAGAGGGCCTCGACCCGGGGCAGCAGCGCGCGGCCGTCAGCCGTCAGCACCACGCCGCCGCGGTTGCGGCTGAGCAGCGTGATTCCCAGCTCGTCCTCCAGCGCCTGGACGGCGTGGCTGACGCCGGACTGGGTGAAGTTCAGCTCCTCCGCCGCCCGGGAGAAGCTGCCGCACTCCACGGTCTTGAGGAACATCTGGTATTTGGATACGCTCATGGCGGGACCTCCTGTACAGTCGCTGTCGCTATTATATCATACTTTTTCTCATACTTGCAAATACAATTATGCGTTTTACAACTGAAAACTTTTGTGGTAGTATAAGGACAACGAAACAAAACAAGAATATGGAGGTAATACATTATGGCTATCGTATCCAAGACCACCCGCTGCGCCGTTTGCGGCAGCACCGATGTTATGTTTTCTGAGACGACCAAGCACTATCACTGCGCGTCCTGCGGCGCCGATGAGGCACACGCCATGAACGCCGCCGATGTGGCGGCCATCAACAGCATCGCCGCACTGGGCGACACCGAAGGCAAGCTGGACGAGCTGCGCCGCCGCTATCCCAACCTGGACATCACCAGCTGGACCCGCGAGAACCGCGTCCAGATGTGATCTTACCCCCTCCTTTCACAAAGCAAAAACCGGCGCCGGGGGGCGCCGGTTTTTGCTTTGTCTTTGTCTTTCACCGCAGCACCGCTGTTACAGGGCGGCGCGGATGGCGGCCAGCAGGTCGCCGTAGTCCTCGAAGGCGGGCAGGTCGGGGTAGTCCTGCTTGATCTTGTCGGGACCGCGGAAGAGAAAGCCGGCCTTGCTGTGGAGGATCATCTCCAAATCGTTATAGCTGTCGCCGCTGGCGATGGTGTCGTAGCCGATAGACTGAAGGGCCTTGACAGTGGTGAGCTTGGAGTGTTCACAGCGCATGAGATGGCGGGTGATGTAGCCCTCGCCGTCCACCTCGAGGGTGTTGCACAGCAGGGTGGGATAGCCCAGCTTGGCCATGAGGGGCATGGCGAACTGGTCGAAGGTGTCGCTGAGGATGACCACCTGGGTGTCCTTACGCAGCGCGTCCAGGAAGTCCTTGGCACCGGGCAGGGGGTCGATGCGGGAGATGGTCTCCTGAATGGCGCTGAGCTTCAGGCCGCGCTGCCGCAGCAGATCGATGCGCCAGCGCATGAGTTTGTCATAATCCGGCTCATCGCGAGTGGTGCGGCGCAGCTCGGGAATGCCGCTTTCCTCGGCAAAGGCGATCCAGATCTCGGGGACGAGGACGCCCTCCATGTCCAAACAGACGATATTCATAGGGAACGGTTCCTTTCTTTTATTTCAGCACGTCGGACAGCACATAGTCCAGCATGGCGTCCTTGTCGATGACGTCGGTATGGAGGACGGGGCGGCCCTCCAGGCCGCGGAGATTTTTGGGGATGTCCATGCCGGTGAGGGCGTGGAGCTGCTCCATCATGGCGAACTCATCGTCACCGGATGCCTCGCCCAGGGCGTGCAGCACGGCGGCGGGGAACTTGTAGGGCGAGGCGGTGGACAGGACCACCATGGGAACGCCCTCGCGGGTATGCTTCTCCGCTACGGCCCAGGCCACGGCGGTGTGGGGGTCGCAGAGGTATTTGTGCTCGCGCCACACCCGGCCGATGACCTCCGCCGCGCCGGCATCGTCGCAGCAGCCGCAGCCGAAGACGGCACGGAGCCGCTCCAGCATCCAGCCGCTGACCTGATACCAGCCCTGGGTGTTCAGCTCCCGCATCAGGCGCTCCACGCAGCTGGCATCCTGGCTGACCAGATAGAGCAGGCGCTCCAGATTGCTGGACACCAGAATATCCATGGAGGGGGAGGTGGTCTTGTAGAAGGGGCGGCGCTTGTCGTAGCGGCCGGTGGTCAGGAACTCGGTGAGCACGTCGTTGGCGTTGCTGGCGCAGATCAGGCGGCCCACAGGCAGGCCCATCTGCCTGGCAAAATAGCCGGCCAGAATGTCGCCGAAGTTGCCGGTGGGGACGGTGTAGTCCACCACGTCGCCCAGCCGGATGCGGCCGGACTTCACCAGATCGCCGTAGGCACGGAAGTAATAGACCACCTGGGGGGCCAGACGGCCGATATTGATGGAGTTGGCGGAGGAGAGCATGGCGCCGTGGAGGTCCTTGTCCTTGCAGGCGGCGAAGATCTCCTTCACGCCGGTCTGGGCATCGTCGAAGTTGCCGCGGACGGCGCAGACACGGACGTTGGCGCCCTCCTGGGTGGCCATCTGGGCCTGCTGAACGGCGGAGACGCCGCCGTAGGGGTAGAACACAGTGATGCGGGTGCCGGGCACATCGTGGAAGCCCTCCATGGCCGCCTTGCCGGTGTCGCCGGAGGTGGCCGTCAGGATGACCACGTCGCCCTTCATGCCCTCAGCCTTGGCCGCCGCTACGATGAGGCGGGGCAGGACGCTGAGGGCCACATCCTTGAAGGCGGAGGTGGGGCCATGGTACAGCTCCAGCACGTATTTATCCGCCACGGGGGTCAAGGGCGTCAGGTCGGACGTGGGGAACTTGCCGGCGTAGCTGTCGCGGACAAGCCGGTCCATGTCCTGAAAGTCCGGCAGCAGGGCGTGGAGGATATCCGCCGCCATGGAGAGGGTGTCCTTTTCCAGGGCGGCGCGCCAGTCGAAGCGCAGGGCCGCCGGGTCGCAGATGTACAGGCCGCCGTCCGGGGCGATGCCCTGGAGCACCGCGTGGGTGGAGGATGCGGTGAGCTGCTCGTTTCTTGTGCTGTGGTAGATCATGGTAAAAAAGCCTCCGAAAAAACTTTTGAAATTGGGTCTTGCATTTCTGATAAGGCTATGATACACTGTCCCCATCAAAAAAGCAAGTGTTTTTCTCCTGTGGACAGAAAATATTTTTTTGTCGCGCATGAAAAACCCTGTACACAATAACCAAAGCGAAAGAGGCAAGGACTATGTTGAAAGTGTTGAAATTCGGCGGGTCGTCCATGGCGGACGCCCACCAGCTGGAAAAAGTACGCTCCATCGTGGAGGCAGACCCCGCCCGCCGGGTGGTGGTGGTCAGCGCCGCCGGAAAGCGGTTCAAGGACGATCACAAGATCACGGACCTGCTGTATCTGTGCCACGCCCACCTGCAGTACGGCGTCAGCTGCGACGGTATATTCGATATGGTACGCAGCCGGTATCTGGAGATTCGGGACGAGCTGGGCCTGTCCACGCCGCTGGAGGCGGAATTCGACGCCCTGCGCGCCAAGATGGACAAGGGCATCTCCGCCGATGAGCTGGTGAGCCGGGGCGAGTATTTCGCCGCCCGGATCATGGCCGACTGCCTGGGCTTTGACTTTCTGGACAGCAGCCTGTGGCTGCACTTCCGCATGGACGGCACGGTGGACCAGGAGGCCAGCTATCAGGCTCTGGTCCATGCGGCCAGCGGGCGGAAGGTGGTCATTCCCGGCTTCTACGGCGTGCTGCCGGACGGCAGCATCCACACCTTCAGCCGGGGCGGCAGCGACATCACCGGTGCGCTGGCGGCGGCGGCGCTGGACGCCGACGTGTATGAGAACTGGACGGACGTGTCCGGCTTCCTGATGGCCGACCCCAAGATCGTACCCGACCCGCGGCCCATCGAGCGCATCACCTACGCCGAGCTGCGTGAGCTGAGCTACATCGGCGCGCAGGTGCTGCACGAGGGCACCGTCTCCCCGGTGCGGGAGAAGAACATCCCCCTGAACATCCGCAACACCAACCAGCCGGAGCACCCGGGCACCATGATACGGGAGGCCTTCGACGACACGGCGGCGGAGCTGCAGGAGAGCAGCATGATCACCGGCATCGCCGGAAAGAAGGGCTTTTCCGTCATCACCATGACCAAGAACGGGATGTCCTCGGAGCTGGGTGTTATCCGCCGGGTGCTGGAGATATTGGAGCGCTATCACATCAACGTGGAGTACATCCCCTCCGGTATCGACTCGGTATCGCTGGTGGTGGAGACGGCCAAGGCCGCGCCGTATCTGTATCAGGCACTGGGCGACATGGAGAAGGAGATCAAGCCCGACAGCCTGCACGTTACCG
>OIDI01000101.1_pt1 | contig 9982 bp, 8 predicted proteins | sample 1581521 | NCBI WGS metagenome assembly OIDI01 (sample SAMEA3882543, study PRJEB24775) | human gut metagenome | biome: human-associated habitat; feature: intestine environment; material: feces | place: Netherlands | collected 2009/2010
GCACGCGGTGCACCTCGCGCACGAAGTCGCCGTCGCGCCGGATGTGCTCGATTACCTGGAACGAGATGACGAAGTCGAAGCTCCCGTCGGCAAAGGGCAGCGGCGGCACCGTGGCCTGCATGTAGCGCACGTGCGGCAGGCAGGGCAGACTGCCCGCCTCGGGGACGTGCTTGTCGAGGGTGACGAAGCTGCGGGCGTGCGGCGCGATGACCTCCACGCCGTAGCCCGAGCCGGTGCCGATCTCGAGCACGTCGCCGTCGATGCGCTCCGCCGCCGCGTGGTACGCGAGCAGCGAACGCTGGAATACGAAGTTGTCCGAAGCCTCCGCGCAGACGCGCTCGGCCGTTGCCATGCGTCCCATTCCGTCCTACCTTTTGATTCTGATCCCCTGGTCGGTCGTTTCGACGGCGCCGCGCTTGAGCAGCACGCCCAGCGAGCGCTTGAAGACCTTTTTGCTCGTGCCCGTGAGGCGTGCCACCTCCTCCGGGGCGCTGTTGTCGTTCAGCGGCAGGAATCCGCCGTTGTCGCGCAGCAGGCCGAGCAGCTGCTCGGCCGAATCCTTGACCTGGGCGTAGCCCTCGCGCTGGAGGCTTACGTCGATGCGGTTGTCCTCGGTGATGCGGCGCACGTAGCCCGTCAGGGCGTCGCCCACGGCCACCGGCCGGAACAGCTGGTTGCGGTAGAGCATGCCCCAGTGGCGGTTGTTGACGATGACGCGGAAGCCGATGGGGCTCTCCGACGCCACGAGCAGCCGCACCTCCTCGCGCGGCGCAACGGTGATGAGCTCGTTGTCGATGAACGACTTGAGCTTCATCGTCGCCACGCAGCGGCCCGTGATGCTGTCCTCGTAGAGGTAGACCACGTAGCGGTGGTCTTTGAGGACGCCGCCCTGCTGGTTGCGGTTCGGCAGGAAGAGGTCCTTGCCGTGCAGCCCCCAGTCGAGGAAGGCGCCGTGCGGCGTCTTGTCCACGACGCGCAGGAAGCCCGCCTCGCCCGCCCGCAGCAGCGGCGTTTCGGTCGTCGCCACGAGCCGGTCCTCCGAGTCGTGGTAGAGGAAGACCTCCTTCGTGTCGCCGGGTTTGTCGGTGAGCGATACATAGCGGTTCGGGAGCAGTACCTCCTGCCCCTCGTCGTCCGCGAGGTAGAGACCGTAGTCCGACAGGCGGCTTACGGTGAGTGTCTGTGTGCGTCCTGCCTTGAGCATAAATGTCGGTTTTCGCGACAAAAGTACGTTTTATTTCGTTCGCGTGCAACAGCGGCGCCGGCGCGGGTCGTTTTTTGCCGTTTCAAAAAATAGTGGTAACTTTCCCGTCGGTTCGGACGGCGGGGCCCGCTGCGGGGTCGTTCCGCGCCCGGACCGGAAGCCATGGATGAAAAACAGGAACTGAAAGTCGCCCTCTGTCAGACGGATGCCGTCTGGGAGCGGCCTGCCGAGACCCTCTCTCGGCTCGACGGGCTTGTGGCGGAAGCGGCCGCCGGGGCCGATCTGGTCGTGCTGCCCGAACTCTTCGCCACGGGATTCAGCACCCGCCCCGCCTCCTTTGCCGAACGGGCCGCCGGGGAGGAGGACGCCGGCCGAAGCGCGGGGGCCGATGCTGCGGGGGCCGATGCTGCGGGGGCCGATGCCGTGCGCGCGACCGCGGAGCCCGCCGAAGAACAGGCGCCCATACTGGCGGCCATGCGCCGCTGGGCCGCGCAGGGAAAGTGTGCCGTGACGGGAAGCGTCGCCGTGGCCGCGGCGGACGGCTTCCGCAACCGGATGTACTTCGTGCGGCCGTCGGGCGAGGTGTCGTGGTATGACAAGCGGCATCTGTTCCGTCCGGGCGGCGAGGCGGACAACTACCGCCCGGGGCACCGGCGCGTCGTGGTCGAATATGCCGGGTGGCGCCTGCTGCTGCTCGTCTGCTACGACCTGCGCTTCCCGGTCTGGAGCCGCTGCCGCGGCGACTACGACGCCATCGTCTGCTGCGCCGCCTGGCCTGCCGCCAGGCGCGAGGTGTGGCGCACGCTGCTGCGCGCCCGGGCCATCGAGAACCAGTGCTACGTGGTCGCCGCAAACCGTGCGGGCTCGGATCCCGGCCTTCCCTATTCGGGCGATTCGGCCCTTGTCGACTTCCGGGGCGTGCCGCTCGCCGAGGCCGGGGCAGGGGAGTGCCTCCTGCGGGCGACGTTCGACCGCGCGGCCCGGGAGGCATTCCTCGAAAAGTTCCCGGCGTGGCGCGACGCCGACGATTTCGTGCTGGAAACGGGCGAAAAATAGCCCGCGGGGTTCCGGATTTGCCCCGGATGTCGTATCTTTGCGGTCCGGTACCTCCGTATCCGTTCCGAACGGACCGCAGAGGCGCCGCATCGTTGTGCAATGAAAGAAGAGACGATCAAGATACTCGGCGCCCGGGTCCACAACCTGAAGAACGTCGATCTGGAGATTCCGCGCCACAAACTCGTGGTCATCACGGGGTTGAGCGGCTCGGGCAAGTCGTCGCTGGCCTTCGACACGATCTATGCCGAGGGGCAGCGCCGCTACATGGAGACGCTGTCGACCTACGCCCGGCAGTTCGTCGGTACGATGGAGCGTCCCGACGTGGATAAGATCACGGGGTTGAGCCCCGTGGTGGCCATCGAGCAGAAGACCACCAACAAGAACCCCCGTTCGACGGTCGGCACCGTCACCGAAATCAACGACTTCCTGCGTCTGCTCTATGCGCGGGCGTCGCGCGCCTATTCGCCCGTCACGGGCGAGGAGATGGTCCACTACAGTGACGACCGCATCGCGGAGCTCATTCTGGAGAACTTCGCCGGGCGGCGCATCGCCCTGATGGCTCCCATCGTCAAGGGCCGCAAGGGCCACTACCGCGAGCTTTTCGAGACCTTGGCCAAAAAGGGCTACATCTACGCCCGCATCGACGGCGAGATCCGCGAAATCTCGGCCGGCATGCGCCTCGACCGCTACAAGATCCACACGATCGACCTGGTCGTCGACCGGCTGCAGGTAGTCGAGGCGTCGCGCGACCGGCTGATGACCTCGCTCAAGGAGGCGATGCGCCAGGGCAAGGGGACGATGGCCGTCTACGACTACGGCACCGAGCAGCAGCGCTTCTACTCGCGCCACCTGATGTGCCCCACGACAGGCATCGCCTTCGAGGATCCGGCGCCGCACACCTTCTCGTTCAACTCGCCCAAGGGCGCCTGCCCGCACTGCAACGGGCTGGGCGAGGAGGCCGTCTTCGACCTGGCCAAGATCATCCCCGACCAGCGGCTCTCGCTGCGCGAGGGGGCCGTCGAACCGCTGGGCAAGTACCGCAACAACATGCTCTTCGCCATCCTCGAGATGCTGGGCCGCCGCTACGACTTCACGCTCGACGATCCGATCGAGACCTTCTCCGAGGAGGCGCTCAACGCCGTGCTCTACGGCGACTCGGAGCCGCTGACGGTCGACCTCTCGGAGTTCAGCTCCCCGGCCGGCGGGCGGCAGTTCCTCTCGTGGGAGGGCGTCGCCGAGTACATCGGCCGCACGGAGGACGAGGAGTCCAAACGCGGGCAGAAGTGGCGCGAGCAGTTCCTCGTCTACCGCAAGTGCTCGGTCTGCGGCGGCACGCGCCTGCGCAAGGAGGCCCTGCAGTTCCGCATCGGCGGGAAGAACATCGCCGAGGTCTCGGCCCTCTCGATCGAGGAGTTCGCCCGCTGGATGGACCACATCGAGGAGTACCTCTCCGAAAAGGAGCGCCGGATCGCGCAGGAGATCGTCAAGGAGATCCGCGAGCGGCTGCGCTTCCTGATGGACGTGGGGCTGGGCTACCTGTCGCTCGCACGCTCGTCGCGTTCGCTCTCGGGTGGCGAGAGCCAGCGCATCCGCCTCGCCACGCAGATCGGCTCGAAGCTCGTCAACGTGCTCTACATCCTCGACGAGCCCTCGATCGGCCTGCACCAGCGCGACAACCAGCGCCTGATCCGCAGCCTCGAGGAGCTGCGCGACGCCGGCAACTCGGTGATCGTCGTCGAGCACGACGAGGAGATGATGCGCGCCGCCGATTTCATCGTCGACGTGGGCCCGAAGGCCGGGCGCCGCGGCGGACAGATCGTCGCCGCGGGGACGTTCGACGAGATCGTGAAGGCCGACACCATCACGGCGGACTACCTTACGGGCCGCCGCCGCATCGAGATCCCCGCGACGCTGCGCCCCGGCACGGGCGAGCGGATCGTCATCCGCGGCGCCCGCGGCAACAACCTCAAGGGCTTCGACGCGGAGTTCCCGCTCGGCAAGTTCATCTGCGTGACGGGCGTGAGCGGCTCGGGTAAGTCGACGCTCGTCAACGAGACGCTGCGGCCCATTCTGAGCCGGGCGCTCTACCGCTCGCTGGACCAGCCGCTCGCATACGACTCGATCGAGGGGATCGAGCACATCGACAAGCTCGTCGTCGTGGACCAGTCGCCCATCGGCCGCACGCCGCGCTCGAACCCCGCGACCTACTCCAACGTCTTCGCCGACATCCGCAAGCTCTTCGAGATGACGCCCGACGCGCAGGTACGCGGCTTCAAGGCGGGGCGCTTCTCGTTCAACGTCAAGGGCGGGCGGTGTGAGGAGTGCCGCGGCGCGGGCGTGCAGACCATCGAGATGAACTTCCTGCCGGACGTCTACGTGCGCTGCCGCGCCTGCGGCGGCCACCGCTACAACCGCGAGACGCTCGAGGTGCACTATAAGGGCAAGAACATTGCCGAGGTGCTGGACATGACCGTCGAAGAGGCGCTCGCATTTTTTCAGAACCAGCCGAAGATTCGCGACCGGCTGCAAACGCTCATGGATGTCGGCCTCGGCTATGTCAAGCTCGGTCAGCCGTCCACAACGCTCTCCGGCGGCGAGGCACAGACGACAAACAACCGCATGGAGCTGACGGCGGTCATCCGGGGATTGCAGGCGCTGAAAGAACCCTGCATCGTGGAGCTGTACAGCGACAGCAAGTACGTCATCGACGCGCTGGAAAAGGGCTGGGCCAGAAGCTGGCAGCAGCGGGGCTGGGTGAAGAGCGACAAAAAGCCGGCGCTGAACCCGGACCTGTGGGAGCAGCTGCTGGCGCTGACCGATATCCACGAGGTGCGCTGCCACTGGGTGAAGGGCCACGCGGAGAACGAAAAAAACAACCGCTGTGACCAGATGGCTGTGGCCGAGAGCAGAAAGTTTCAGTGAAATGCGCTGTCTGCTGTGGAAAAAACGCGGCGTAAAAGGCAGAATTCACAAATTGTTCATGGTCGCTTCAAGATTCGGCCAAAATTAGAGGGTATTATAACATCATCCAAAGGAACAACACTTCCTGATGTGATTTTCTCTCTCTCCTAACACAAACACACGGAAACACCCCGGCCCAATGGCCGGGGTGTTTCTGCTTTTTTTCGCTTTCGGCAACGTATGTTTGCTTGCTTTTTGGTTTACGCAGCATTTACCTGGTTGTCCTCTGCATGTGCTGCTTATGCGCTCTTTTGCATACGTTTACGTCAGTCACGGTTTGCCTTTGTGTTCCGGAAGGCTTCGGAGCCTTGTGTTCTCAAAAGGCGGAGAGAAAAAAGACGCACAAAAGGAAACGGGGCTCAGTTATAATAATCGGTCTCGTCGGTCAGCGCCATGGGCAGGCCGTTGTGGTAGACCGGAAGGGTCTGGAATTTGAAGCGGCTGGCACGATGCAGGGCGTCGATGCGCTCCTTGATGGCCGGGTCCACCACGCCGCGGCGGACGTACTCGTTCACCGCGCGGTAGGGGAAGCCCAGATTGTCCTCGTCGGTCAGGCCGGTGAGGCCGTCGGACGGCGGCTTGATGAGGAACTTCTCCGGCAGGCCAAGCTGACGGCCCAGGGCGACGACCTCCTCGGTGGTGTACATCCCCAGGGGGGAGAAGGCGCCGGCGCTGTCGCCGTAGATGGTGCAGTAGCCCACCCAGTCCTCGCTGAGGTTGCTGGTGTTGATGACGATGCCGCCCTCTACGGACTGGGCCACGGCGTACAGGGTGGCCATGCGGACGCGGCTGGGCAGATTGACCTTTGTCTGGCGGCTGGGGGTCAGGCCCGCCTTCTCCATCTCGTTCAGCACGCCCTGAACAGCGTCGTGGATGTTGATGGTGGTGTGGGGCAGGTCCAGGTGCTCCACCAGTGCCTGGGAGTAGTCGATGTCCGGCTGGACGCCGTCGGGCATGAGGACGCCGAGGACGTTTTCGCGGCCATAGGCGGCCACGGCCAGGGCGGCCACGGTGGAGCTGTCCTTGCCGCCGGAGATGCCGATGACGGCGGTCTTGCCGTGGCAGGCATTCATCTGCTCGGCCATCCACTCCAGCAGGCCGGCCAGCTGTATCTGGGGGTTGAATTCCATGTGCGATACCTCCCGTTCCGAAGTTTTGATGCCCTATTGTACCGCGTCGGGGAGGATTTTGCAAGGGCTATCCCAGCAGGGCCGCTGCATCCTCCGGCGTCAGGCCGGGCTGGAGCGCCAGGGTGACGCCATAGCCGATGAGTCGGCCCAGCTCACGGACGCGGCGGTCGATGTCCTGGGGCGTGACAAACAACCCGGAGGGCGGGGCGTCCTCGCCGCCGCAGAGGGCCGCGCCGTCGATGACCGTGGGGACGCCCAGGGCGATGACCGGCACGCCAAGCGTCCGGGCGTTGACTGCCTTGCGGTGATTGCCTACGCCGCTGCCGGGGATCAGGCCCGTGTCCCCCAGCTGCACGGTGGCACACAGCCGGTGACGGCTGCGGGCGGCCAGCGCGTCGATGGCGATGACCACCGAGGGGCGAAGGCGGTCCGCCGCGCCGCGGATCAGCTCCAGCGTCTCCACCCCCGTGCGGGCCAGCACGCCGGTGGCCAGGGCCGCCACCGGCGTCAGCGCGCCGAACTGCCGGGGCATGGAACAGACCATGTGCCGCGTGACCAGCAGGTGCTCCAGCGCCGCCGCCCCCACGGCGTCGGGGGTCATGGCGTCGTTGCCCAGGCCCACCACCAGGGCGGGACCGTCCGATGGCGGCGGCAGCAGGGCGCGGAGCTCGCGGCACAGGCAGAGGGCGGCCCGGCCGGTCAGCGCCTCCTGACGGGACAGGGTGGGGCGCAGGTCGATGGTGATATAGCGGCCCTCGGGCTTGCCGATGGCCCGGGCGCCCGCCGGGGTATGGACATGGATGCGGGTGACGGGACAGCCGCACAGCAGGCATTCGGACTTGGTGACGCCGGTGCCGGGGGCAAACATATCCCGGCCGGTGGGCAGCGCCTCCGCTGTTTCCACGGCCAGATCGGTACGCGAGAGGTTCATAGTAGTGGTCAACGCTCCCTTCTGAACACAAAATATTGTGGCTTTTGGGTAGCATGGCCGGTGAAATCGCTTTTATACAAAAACTGCCGCGGAAATTGCAAAAAAGTCTTGCATTTTTCAGGCAAAGATGCTAAAATATCATCCTGCGTGGAAGTGTTTATTTTCGCTGCACAAAAAATTCAAGTCGGGGAGGTGTTTGGTTTGCCGAATATCAAGTCTGCTAAGAAGCGTGTTCTGGTGGCAGAGACGAGAAATGCTCGCAACAAAGCCAATAAGTCCGCACTGAAGACTGCTATCAAGAAGTTCGAGGCTGCTGCCGTTGAAGGCAATCGCACCGAGGCCGAGGGCACTTACAAGGTGGCGGTCAAGGCGATCGACAAGGCTGCTGCAAAGGGCCTGCTGCACAAGAACAACGCGGCCCACAAGAAGAGCGCGCTGACGCTGAAGCTGAACAACATTGGCTAATGACCAAACGCAACGGACATCCGCAAGGGTGTCCGTTTTGGTTTATACGGGAAAAGGGACGGCGGCGCCGTCCCTTTTTTCATATCCCCTTATACTTGCGGCGCGTGGCCATTCCGCCGCGAATGTGCCGCTGGGAACGGTTTTCGTCCAGTATGGCCTTTACCTGTGTGTACAGCGCCCGGTCGCACAGGGCCAGACGCTCGGACAGGTCCTTGTGTACGGTGGATTTGCTGACGCCGAACTTCTTGGCGGCGGCGCGGACGGTGGTCCGGTTCTCTATCATGTACAGGGCCAGCTCTTTGGCCCGCTGCTCCAGATCGTCTCGCATAACGCAACACTCCCATGCCGTTGTGCTCTATCTATATGGCGGAACGCGGGCGGATATGACAAAGGGAACGGACCGCACATCCTTAACGGACACTTAGCGGGCGGCGGGAGTATAATTTGGCATCATCCGGAGATGAAATGAGGCGAGTCTATGGATATCTGGAAGGAATTGCGGGACGAGGGCGTGGACAGCGGCCTGCTGGACGAGGTACGCCGCTTCCGGGAGGCCCACCCCCTGACGCCGGAGGCGCAGGAGCGCGTGCCCGTGCCGAAGTATCTCTACTACGGCAGGGAGGTATGGGAGAGCGCGGCGGCGGCACTGCTGTGCGGCGAGCACCTGCTGCTGGCGGGGCCGAAGGCCACCGGAAAGAACGTGCTGGCGGAGGACCTGGCGGCGCTGTTCGGACGGCCGGTGTGGGACGTGTCCATGTATGTGAACGTGGACGCGGCGGCCCTGATCGGCGCGGACACGCTGAAGGACGGGCAGGTGGTGTTCCGGGAGGGACCGGTGTGCGCCTGCGCGCGGCTGGGCGGCTTCGGCGTGCTGGACGAGGTGAACATGGCCAAGAACGAGGCGCTGGCCGTGCTGCACGCCACGCTGGACCACCGGCGCGTCATCGACGTGCCGGGGTATGAGCGCATACAGCTGGACGACGCGGCGCGGTTTATCGGCACCATGAACTACGGCTACGCCGGCACCCGTGAGCTGAACGAGGCGCTGGTGAGCCGGTTCGTGGTGGTGGATATGCCGGTGATCTCCGACGAGAATCTGCAGAAGCTGCTGCGGCGCAGCTTCCCCACCCTGAAGCGGGAGTGGGCCGAGCAGCTGACGGCGCTGTTCCGGGACCTGCGGACCAAGTGCGACAGCGGTGAGATATCCACCAAGGCGCTGGACCTGCGGGGACTGCTGGCGGCCCTGCACCTGATCGAGAAGGGGATACCCTCCGGGCAGGCGCTGGACCTGGGCATCATCAACAAGGCCTTTGAGCCCTTTGAGCGCCAGCTGGTGGCGGACGCGGTGTGGGCGCGCCTGCCCAGGGACGCCACCCGGGACAAGCTGTTCGACTGATATGGACAGACAGGACAGAGAGACGCGCCGGGCGGAAAATCAGGTGTGGAACGGCTGGGGGGACTATGCCCGCAAGCCGGAGCTGCTGACCTTCGACCGGGCGGGGGATGCCGAGCTGTACGGCAATACGGTGCTGGGCCTGGCCTGCCGGTATTACGACTTTGACCGGTTCCGGCCGCTGCTGAACGAGTTTCACCGGTCGGCGCAGGAGGCACTGTACACGGACATATTCTTCCTGGTGCTGGAGGGGGCGGTGTTCGCCCGCGGCGCGGCAGAACGGCCGCTGCTGCCGGCGCTGCGGCGGGACTATGCCCGCCGGCTGCTGGCGCAGACGCCGGTGGCCGAGGGCATGAACGGGGGCGCCGTGCGCCGGGCCTGGGCCTGCCGCGTGCTGGGACAGCCGGAGGACCCGGCCCTGTCGCCGTTGCTGGACGAGCTGGCCGCGCCGGGGGACAGCACGGAGGCGCGGCTGATCCAGCGGACGGAGCGCGTGCTGTACACCTGGTTCCGCCGCGCACGCCGGGCCGCCGACGACCGCCAGTGGGCGGCGTGGGTAGGCCGAAAGCGGGACAAAAGCGGCGGCGTGCACTTTGTGCGGCCCAACGCCCTGCGGGCGCTGTCACATGACGCGCCCGGCGGCAGCGGCGGCTTGCAGAAGCAGACGCTGTTCAGCTTTTTGCAGGGCCGGACGCCGGAGCCGATCCTGCGGCGGTATGTGGAGGACTGCTTCGGCGCGTCCATGCTGACGCCGGGGCAGCTCAGTGAGGCGGAGCGCGCCCTGTGCACCGGCGTGCACAAGAACTGCCGGCTGCACTTTACCCGCGGCGAACCGGTGGGCC
>OIDI01000102.1_pt1 | contig 9961 bp, 10 predicted proteins | sample 1581521 | NCBI WGS metagenome assembly OIDI01 (sample SAMEA3882543, study PRJEB24775) | human gut metagenome | biome: human-associated habitat; feature: intestine environment; material: feces | place: Netherlands | collected 2009/2010
ATCTTCCCCCGGTCCGCCGTCAGCACCGTCAATATCCGATCTGTCTCCTTTGTGTCTGTGACCCGCAGCACCACGCCGCCGGTCACGGTCTTTCCACTTTGCATACAGCCTCCTGGGCCCCGCGGTACAGCAGATACGCCTCCGGCGCGCCAGTGTCCAAAAATAATTCCCAGTAGTCCACGCGAACACCTCCATGTCGTTAGCATGGGAGCTTTCGCCGGTTTTATGGCTGGAAATTTGTTGATGTTATTCCTCGTTGTAGCCCTGACTTCTGATGAAGTTGGGATTATCTCGCCAGTTTGCCCCACTCGATGTCCCATCGAGCGGGGACCCCGCATTTTATCGCTTTACGGCGGAAATGAATTCCGCCTACGGAATTCTTCGAATTCAGGCCGCATGCGCGGCGGCTCGCTCCGCTCGCAGGAAAACTGGCCGGAGTGCATGCTGTGACCGCAGCCTTACTCCTCGTTGTAGCCCTGACTTCTGATGAAATTCGGATTATCTCTCCAATTTTCCTTGACCTTCACCCACGTCTCCATGTACACCTTCGTGCCCATGAATTTCTCAATATCCCGACGGGCCGCGGAGCTGATGCGCTTGAGCATTTCGCCGCCTCTGCCGATGATGATGCCCTTGTGGCTGGCCTTCTCGCAGTAGATGGTCACGTCCAGGTCGATGATGCCCGTGTCCTCCCGTTCGGAGAACTTCGTCACCTCCACCGCCGTGCCGTGGGGGATCTCCTTGTCAAGGCAGCGCAGCATCTTCTCCCGGACGATCTCCGCGCACACCTGGCTGTCCGCCTGGTCGGTGGTCATGCCGTCGGGGAACAGCTGGGGGCCCTCCTGGGCGTATTGGGACAGCTGCCGCATCAGCTCATCCAGGCCATCGCCGGTCCGGGCGGAGATGGGAATGATGGCATCAAAGCCGTCATAGGCCGCGCTGTACGCCGCGATGACCTCCAGCAGGGCCTCCTTTTTCTCTACCGTGTCGATCTTGTTGATGCACAGCACGCAGGGCAGCTGCTCCTCCCGGATGCGCTGCAAAAGGACCTTCTCCGGCTCGCCCACATGGGGGATGGGCTCCACCAGCAGCAGCGCGCACTCCACGTCGCTGAGGCTCTCCCGCACCACCTTGACCATATAGTCCCCCAGCCGGGAACGGGGCTTGTGCAGGCCCGGCGTGTCCAGCAGCACATACTGGGTATCGCCCCGGTTCACCACGCCGTAAATGCGGTTGCGGGTGGTCTGGGGCTTGTCCGAAACAATGGCGATCTTCTCGCCCACCAGGGCGTTGGTCAGGCTGGACTTGCCCACATTGGGCCGTCCGCACACGGTGATCATTGCGGTTTTTGTGATGTTCATAGGTGATCCTCAACTTTCTTTCGTTTGAGCAATTTTCGTGCAGCGTTATTTTCGTTCCAGACCCAGCACGGACATGATGGTCTCTTCTCTTTCGCGCATCTGGGCCTTCATGGGGCCCTCGTCCAGGTGGTCGTAGCCCAGCAGGTGCAGCACGGAGTGTACCGCCAGATAGGCCAACTCCCGGCGGTTGGCGTGGCCGTATTCTTTCGCCTGCGCCTTCACGCGCTCCAGAGAGACGACCATGTCCCCCAGGGGCACATAGCCGGTGCCGGGGTCGGCGTCCTCCGCGCCGGGCAGCTCGCCGGGAGTCAGTTCAAACTCCGGAAAACTCAGCACGTCCGTAGGGCGGTCCACCCCACGCATCTCCAGGTTGATGGTGTGGATGCCCGCGTCGCCGGTCACCAGCACATCCACCTCGCAGGGGAAGTCCACCCCTTGCTCGGCCAGCGCTGTGCGGATAACCCTGCGGAGAAAGCTGCGTGTGCCCTCGCTGACACCGGGGACATCGGCGGTCACCGGGATATAGTGTCGTTTCATTTCTTTTTCTCCTCAAATTTGGCGTAGGCCTCGATGATGCGCTGCACCATCACATGGCGCACCACGTCCTCCTTGGTGAGCCTGCATATGGCCACGCCCTCCACGTCCCGCAGCACCTTCATGGCCTCCTTCAGACCGCTGACCTTGTCGGTGGGCAGGTCGATCTGGGTCACATCGCCGGTGATGACCACCTTGGAGCCGAAGCCCATGCGGGTGAGAAACATCTTCATCTGCTCGCGGCTGGTGTTCTGGGCCTCGTCCAGAATGATAAAGCTGTCGTCCAGCGTCCGCCCGCGCATATAGGCCAGGGGCGCCACCTCGATGTTGCCGCGCTCCAGATACTTCTGGTATGTCTCCGCCCCCATGATCTGATAGAGTGCATCGTAGAGCGGACGCAGGTACGGGTCGACCTTGCTCTGGAGGTCGCCGGGCAGGAAGCCCAGCCGTTCGCCGGCCTCCACCGCCGGACGGGTGAGGATGATGCGGTTCACCTGCTTGTCCCGGAAGGCGGCCACCGCCGCCGCCACCGCCAGGTACGTCTTGCCGGTGCCGGCAGGGCCCACACCGATGGTGACGGTCTGCTTCAGGATGGCGTTGACGTACTCCTTCTGGCCGATGGTCTTGGGCTTGACGGGCCGGCCCTTGCTGGTGATGCAGATCACATCCTGGGTCAGCTCGCTGATGCGCTCGGCCTGACCGGAGCGCACCAGCCCGATGACGTAGCGCACATGCTGGTCGGTGATCGTCTCGCCCTTATTGGACAGGGTCAGCAGCGCCTGCACGGCCTTCACCGCCAGCATTACGTTTTCCGGCTCGCCGGACACCACGATCTCGCCGCCGCGGTTCACCGCCTGCACCTGAAATTCCGCCTCCAGGAGCCGGATATTCTCGTCGAAGGAGCCGAAAAGATTGACGGCCTCCTCCATGCGTTCAATACCGATACGTTGTTCCATGTTTTGGGTTTACCTCCCTGTATCGCTTGTTATAGTCAGCGGCGCGTCCACGCCGATCTGTTCCTCGCACTCCGCCCGCAGCGTCACCATAAGGTACGCGCCCTGCCGCCGGGCGGATACGTCCGCTTTCAGAACACGGCCATCGTCTCCGATGGTCTGCGCCAACTGGGCCTCCAGCTGCTTCTGTCCCTCGGCGCGGGCCTCATCCTCCGGACGTTCACCGTCGTACACCGCGCGCTCGGCCACCGTCTCGGTTACCAGCGTTACCGGCAGGCGCAGCCCGAAGGGAAGCTGTATCCCACGGTATCGTATTATTTTATCACAGTTTTCCCGGCCCTGCAATATGCTGTCCCCCGCAGGCAGCGCAATTCGGTGCCGTCCGAGGTCCAGCGCGGTATGGGTGCGGGTCTTCACGGGCTCCGTGCCGTCCTTCAGCACCGTCTCCAGAGGTACGGGCACCGTCCACTCGTACCATGTCCGGGCCCAGATCCGCCCGGTGGCCCGCATATACCGGCAGCCCCGGGGCGAGTCAGCCACCCCGGACAGCAGCACCTGCCCCGCCTGCACCGTTTCGCCCACCGCCGCGCAGGTCACCCCGTCCAGCGCCTCGATCTTCGTGATGAGCCCGTCTCTGGCCGCCACGATGCTCTGCACGTCGCTGTCCCGGTACAGATGCGGCGGGCGGACGCGCTCCACCACCTGCACATGGGCGGTGCAGCCCCTGACGTTCACCGCCAGATACACCACGTCCGGCAGCAGCGGCAGCACCCGGTTCCGCAGCTCGTCCTGGTCCAGACCCACACCGCGCGTGCCCACGCGCACACCGCATCGTTCCAGTGCCTGCAATACGCTTTCCGTGGGGACGGTGTCGTTGCCGGTGACCTCGAAGTCCCAGATGAAGGCGCTGCCCACCGCCAGCAGCAGCGGCAGCACCAGCGCCGCCGCCAGCAGCACATACCGGTGCCTGCACCGCCGCCACAGCTCCGGCGCGCCGGACTTTCGGCACACGGTCACCTGTGCGCCGATGTCCGCCGTCACCTCGGCCAGGCGCCGCGCACCGGACAGGGTGGTGGTCACGCGGAAGGATGTCTCCGTCAGCCAAGTCAGGTCCCAGAAGGGAATGCCGTGGGCGGCGCACAGGTTCACCACGCGCTCCGGCGCGGTACAGACCACCTCAGCCACCGCCTGACCGCGGAGATAATTCACTGCTTTACGGTACACGGCGATCCCCCTTACTCCACCAGATCGATGCCGGATATTTTTCCGGTGATCCGCAGCTCCTGCTCCGTCATCACCAGCAGCTGCAGGTCCTGGCCCCGGACGCGGACCACCACGCCGCCCCCGTTGACGTCCACCGCCTCGGTGGTGTAGGCCAGCACGCCACGGTGCCGGTCCATATACAGTTCCCGGTTGCCCAGCAGCTCGATCCGGGCCACGCCGGCGGCGATGTTCACCGGCAGCTCCAGGCGCTCCAGCGCCTCCTGGCCCACCTGGGCCAGCTTCTTTTTCAGTCCCACCACACCGTCACCTCCCTGCGGATGATACAGAACGCTATGCGCGGACGCACCGGAACTTGCCTGTCCGGGGCGGGGTATTTCCCGGCGGCGGCGCGCATAGGCTGGGGACCGGTGATGGTGATGATAAAGCGCATGTTGGCGCTGCTGGGCAGCGGGACGCTGGCGATACTGCTGCTGCGGCAGGCGGAGACGGCGGCCCAGGCGGTGCGGGACGGCGTACAGCTGTGTCTGACGTCGGTGATACCGGCGCTGTTCCCGTTTTTTGCCGTCTCGTCCCTGCTGGTGGCGCTGGGGGCGGCGGAGGCGGCAGGCCGGGCGCTGGCACGCCCCTTCGGGCGGCTCTTCCGCTGCGGCGGCGCGGGGTGCGCCGCCCTGCTGCTGGGGCTGGTAGGCGGCTATCCTGTGGGGGCGCGGACGGCGGCGGAGCTGGTGCGCCGGGGGGAGCTGTCCCCTGCCGAGGGGGCGCGGCTGCTGACGTTCTGTAACAACGCCGGCCCGGCCTTTGCCATCGGCGTGGCCGGGGTGTCGGTATTCGGCAGCGCCCGGACGGGAGCCTGGCTGTATCTGCTGCACTGCGCCGCCGCGCTGCTGACGGGTCTGCTGTTCTGCCGCCGCCCACTGCCCGTCACCGCCATGCCGAAACGGCCTGTGCCGCCGCGGGCCGGACTGACGGGGCAGTTTCTTCGGGCGGTGGAGGGGGCGGTGTCCGCCATGGCCCGGGTGTGCGGGTTCGTGGTGTTCTTTCTGGTGCTGCTGCGCCTGGCGGAGGGGCTCATCGGTCCCCTGCCGCCGCTGGCGGCGGGGGTGCTGGAGCTGACCAACGGCATCCTGCGCCTGACGCCGGACCGCCGGGGCTTCGTCACCGCGGCGGCGCTGCTGGGCTGGGGCGGGCTCAGCGTCCACTGCCAGACGGCAGCGGTGACGGCGGGCAGCGGCATCTCCCTGCGGCTGTATGTGCCGGCCAAGGCGGTGCAGGCGGCGCTGTCAGCGGGACTGGCGGCACTGCTGGCACCGTATCTGCTGCCGTAGGGCACCCCGAGGGTCCCTCCTGCGTAGAATGACCACGGAGAGAATTCTCCCATCATTCCCGACAGGAGGTCACATAGGATATGAGCATTACGCTCCGTCATGCCGCCGCCTGCTATCAAGCCCCGGACGGCGAGGTGGAGGCGGTACGGGACGTGTCCTTCACGGTGGAGGAGGGCGCGTTCGTCAGTTTAGTGGGGCCCTCCGGCTGCGGCAAATCCACCCTGCTCAGCGCCATTGCCGGTCTGGAGCCCCTCAGCGGCGGCGCTATCGAGATCGACGGCCGGACGGTACAGGGCACGTCGCCAAAGATCGGCTTTATGCCCCAGCGGGACCAGCTTTTCGAGTGGCGGAATATATGGGACAACGTGACGCTGGGGCTGACGGTCCGTGGTGAGAAGGACCCGGCGGCCTATGCACACGTGTCCCGGCTGCTGGAGCGCTATGGGCTGGCGTCCTTTGCCAAAAAGCGGCCCTGCCAGCTCTCCGGCGGTATGCGCCAGCGCTGCGCCCTGATCCGGACCCTGGCCACTGAGCCGGAGATATTGCTGCTGGATGAGCCCTTTTCCGCCCTGGACTACCAGACACGGCTGGCGGTGTCGGCGGATATCTGGCGCATATTGCAGCAGGAGGGCAAAACGGCCCTGCTGGTCACCCATGACATCGCTGAGGCGGTGAGTATGTCCGACAGGGTGGTGGTGCTGTCCCGCCGCCCCGCCGTGGTGAAGGCGGAGATGGACATGGGTGCGCTGCGTGGTCTGCCGCCGCTGGAGCGCCGGGACACGCCGGAATTTCACCGGTACTTCAACGCCATATGGAAGGAGCTGGACGTTCATGCCTGAGAAAACGCCTTCGCCCCGCCGTGCGGCGTACCTGAGGACCGTGCGCCGCGAAAAGCGCCGGGTGCGTATCTGGCAGATCGCGCTGGTGGCGGGGCTGTTTGCCGCGTGGGAGCTCAGCTGCCGGCTGGGGCTGTCCGACGGCTTTCTGGTCAGCAGTCCCAGCCGCATGGTGCAGACCCTGTGGCGGCTGTGCGCCTCCGGCGAGCTGTGGCACCACGCGGCGGTGTCCATCGGTGAGACGGTGCTGGGCTTTACCGCCGGGACAGTGCTGGGCACGGCCATCGCCGTGGCCATGTGGTGGTCGGACACCGCCGCCCGCATTCTGGACCCGTACCTGGTGGTGCTGAACGCACTGCCGAAAACAGCCCTGGGGCCCATCTTCATCGTGTGGATGGGCGCGGGCATGGGGGCCATCGTCACCATGACGCTGGCCATTTCACTCATCGTCACCATCCTGAGTATGTACACCGGCTTCCGCACCACCGACCCGGAGAAGCTGCGGCTGATGCGGACGCTGGGCGCTGACAAGCGCCAGATCCTGTGGCTGCTGGTGTTCCCGGCCAACTGTCCCACGCTGTTCTCCACGCTGAAGGTGAATGTGGGCCTCAGCTGGGTGGGGGTCATCATGGGCGAGTTCCTGGTATCCCGGGCCGGGCTGGGGTATCTCATCGTCTACGGCTCCCAGGTATTCAACATGGACCTGGTCATGGCCAGCGTGCTGGTGCTGGGGCTGGCGGCGGTGGGAATGTACCTGCTGGTGCTGCGGGCGGAAGCATTCTTAAATCATCTATGGGGGGTACGTGCATGAAAAAACAACTTATCTGCATTTGTATGGCCGCGCTGCTGTCGCTCAGCCTGCTGACCGGCTGCGGCGCGGGGACCGATACCGGCGATACCGCCGGCACGGAGGCGAAAAATGTCACGGTCCGGCTCAGCGAGGTGACGCACTCGGTGTTCTACGCACCGCAGTACGTGGCTATGAGCCAGGGGTTCTTCGCCGATGAGGGGCTGGACATTGAACTGAGCAACGGCGGCGGCGCCGACAAGGTGATGACCGCCGTGGTATCCGGCGGCGCGGACATCGGCCTGGCCGGGCCGGAGAGCTGCATCTATATCCACGCGCAGGGCAAGGACGATCTGCCGGTGATCTTCGCCCAGCTGACCAAGCGGGACGGCTCGTTCCTGGTGGGCCGCAGTGACGAGGCCTTCGACTGGAACGACCTGAAGGGCAAGACCATCATCGGCGGGCGCAAGGGCGGCGTGCCGGAGATGACGCTGGAGTACGTCATGAAGCAGAACGGCGTGGTGCCGCAGGTGGACGCGGTGGTGGACACCTCGGTGCAGTTCAACATGATGGCCGGGGCCTTCACCGGCGGACAGGGGGACTATGTGACGCTGTTTGAGCCCACCGCCACGGAGGTAGAGCGCGCCGGACACGGGTATATCCTCTGCTCCATCGGCGAGGAGTCCGGGGAGATCCCCTACACCGCCTATTTCGCCAGCCAGAGCTATATGACGGCGCATCCGGAGGTCATTCAGGGCTTTGCCAACGCCATCGCGCGGGCGCAACAGTGGATCGTGGACCACACAGACCGGGAGGTGGCGGAGGCCATCATCGACCAGTTCCCGGATACGGACCTGGATACCCTGGAGGCCGTTACCGCCCGGCACCGGCAGATCGATGCCTGGAACGCGGGGCCGATGATGGCGCGGTCGGCGCTGGAACGGCTGGAGACGGTGATGACCGAGGCCGGCGAGCTGGAGAAGGACCAGTGGGTGGATTTCGACAAGCTGGTGGACAACAGCTTTGCCCAGAAGGCCATGGAAGCGCAATAAGCAAAAAAGAAAGCCCATGCGGGCTTTCTTTTTTGCGTTCATATCAGCTCAGGGCGGAGATGACCTCGGCGTATTTGTCGATGTCGGACGCGCCGTTCCAGGTCATAAAGCCACCGGTGCACCCGGCGTCGCGGAGGGCCCGGACCTCATCGGCCAGCTCTGCCGCGCCGTAGTGATTATACGGCTCCCGTATGGCGTTGTAGCACTGTATCCATGTGCGTACCGCGCCGGGAGAGGCCGTCTCGCTCTGGCGGGCCATGGCGCTCTCGCCGAAGTTGTGGACCGTGGTATAGGGGTGCTCCCAGGGCTTATAGTCCCCCTGGGCGCTGTAATGGTCGGGGTAGGGCATACCGGAGATGGCGTCCACCACGGAGCTGATGGCCGGCCAGTACTGACCGCAGGCCGTCACATAGGCGTTGGCGCACTCGCCGAACACATCGCCGGAGATGTAGTACCCGGCGTCATGCAGCCGCTGCGCGGCGTAGATCAGAAACCGCTGGACCGCCTGTGCCTTGCTCTCACCGTAGGTGTTTTTGTAATCGATGGTACCCGCCTGCTCGTACTTATACGCGCCGTCGGGGAAGCGGATGTAGTCAAACTGGATCTCGTTGAAGCCCAGCGCGGCGGCCTCCAGCGCCAGCTCCACCTTGTACTGCCACACGGTGCGGTTGTAGGCGCTGGGCCAGTACATGGAACTGATCTTCAGGGGCGTGCCGTTCAGGTCGGAGATGACATATTCCGGGTGGTCGGCGGCCAGGTGGGCGTCGTTGAACACCGTGATGCGGCCGATGACGTAGTAGCCGGCGTCGCGGAGCTTCTGCACGTTGGCCTTGAAGCCCTCCATAGTGTCCTGAGCCGCGGCGTAGGCGGACGGGCTGTACTGCTGCATGACCGGGGAGGCGTAGGATACCGCCGTGCCGTCCACGATGTCCACCACAAAGGCGTTGATGCCGCAGTTGTCGGCCACGGCAATGTAGGCCTCCGGATTCCGGATGGCCTCGTTGTTCAGATACAGGGCCTTCACGGTGCCGGGCATGACGTTGTTCTCGAACTTGGGCTTTTCATAGGCATCATAGTCCAGCCCCGCCGCGTCGCCGCCGCCATAGCTGTCGCCCCGGTCGGCGTGGAGCTGGGCCATATCCGCGTCATAGGCCGCGGCGGCCTCCTCCTCCGTCAGTCGGACATACCGGGCGGGGATGTAGCCCCCCTCCGCCTGGTAATAGGCCACGCTGCCGTCCTCCGCCAGTCCCCGGTAGCCGGTAACGGTCAGGGCCTGGCCCCGGAGCACCAGGGGCCCGGTGGGGTTCCCGTCCCCGTCCGTCAGGTTCTGGGCCCGGCGGACATACACCGTCTCCAGCGTCACCACGGCGTTGACGTCGCTGGTGAGGTTGGCCCGGTCCAGCCAGCCGAAGCTGCCGTCCTCCCGGGGTACCCGAACCTGGTCCGGGTGATTTTCGTCGGCCTCCTCCACCACATAGTTCACCTGACTGCCCCGGATCAGCTGCTCCAGAACGGCGCCCTCCTCATCGTACAGGGGGGCCGTTTCCGACGCCGAGGCGATATAGCCCGCCGCCGTCTCCAGGGGCTTTGCCTGCTGCCGGGTGAAGTGCCACACCAGGGCGGCAATGGTGGCCAGGCACACCAGGGCCAGGACCACGCCGGGCCACTTGGGGCGGCGCTGCTTCCGGCTGCGCCGGGGCCGGGAGGTGTATTCCGGCTCTGCTTCCGGAGCCCAATCGGGGGCCCATTCGCCGGTCTGCTGCTGATTCACGGACATAGGGGAAATACCTCACTTTTTGGATTTTCCCCCATTATACCGTATTTTTCGCCGGATGGCTACACTTTTGTTTCCGTCCCGGCCTGTCCCGCCGAAAAATCGGGACAAAACC